>Ga0265294_10000250_pt1 | contig 70131 bp, 62 predicted proteins | sample MunlanPumphouse3_FD_192504 | JGI IMG/M metagenome (GOLD analysis project Ga0265294, IMG submission 192504) | Groundwater microbial communities from a municipal landfill in Southern Ontario, Canada - Pumphouse #3 | ecosystem: Environmental > Aquatic > Deep subsurface > Groundwater | place...
TGAAAAAGCGTCATAGATTTCTTTTCTCATACCGATTCGCTGCGCGCCCTGACCGGAAAACAAAAAGGCTATTTTACCCATTTATGGGCTCCTTTCAAAATCTCCTCGCACTCGGCGACCACCTCGCTTATAATTTCCGCGGCGGTTTGCTCACGCTTTACAAGCCCGGATATCTGCCCCGCGAGAAAACAGCCGTCTTTGATATCGCCCAAAACCGCGGCCTTGCGGAGCGCGCCGATTCCCAAATCCGCCACATCTTCCGCGGTGGTCTCGGGCAGGTATTCTATTTTAAGAAAATTTCTCGCGAAGGGGTTTTTAATACATCTGACGGTATTCCCGCCAAACCGCCGCCCGGTGGCGACGGTTGAGATATCGGAGGCTTTTTTAACCATTTCTTTATAGTTTTGGTGCACCCCGCACTCGGCCGCCAAAAGGAACCGCGTCCCCATTTGAACTCCGCTCGCGCCGAGCATGAGTGCGGCCGCCATTCCTCTGCCGTCCGCGATCCCCCCGGCGGCGATAACGGGTATTTCAACTTCGTCCGCCACTTGAGGAACAATCGCCATGGTTGTCAGTTCCCCGATATGGCCGCCCGACTCCTGCCCTTCCGCCACCACGGCGTCGGCCCCCGCCCTCGCAACGCTTTTCGCCATCGCCACCGAGGCTATTACGGGGATAACCGTGATCCCCGCCTCTTTCCAAGCGGCAATGTATTTGACAGGGCTCCCCGCGCCTGTGGTCACAACGTCGACTTTCTCACGGCGAACCACTTCGGCGACTTCGTCGGCAAAAGGGGACATGAGCATTATGTTAACCCCAAAGGGTTTGTCAGTAAGCGCTCTCGCGAGCGCGATTTGCTCGGTGAGATAATCGGGCCCGGCGTTCATCGCGGAAATCAGCCCCAACCCTCCGCCCTCGGAGACCGCCGCGGCAAGCCTGCCGTCGGCTATCCAAGCCATTCCACCTTGAAAAACCGGGTGTTTAATGCCGATCTTTTCACAGATCGCCGTGCTTATCATACCTTTTGCTTTTCGGCTACCGCCGCCTCGACCTTTTGTACGATATCGCTCACGGTTTGCATTTCCGCGCTCGCCTGAATGGCGACCCCGAAGGTTTCCTCGATGCCGAGGAGAAGCTCGGCTATATCAAGGGAATCAAGCCCCAAATCGGCAAACGCCGTTCCTTCGCTCACCTCGGCCGGCTCCAGCCCTGTTCTTTCCACAAGCATATCTTTGATTTGATCGAATACCATAACAAATTCTCCTTAATTTTTGATATAAAAATAAAATTTGCGCGACCGCTTCGCGGTTTTTAGTGTAATTTGCTTTTGCTATTTTACCGTTCAATTAAGCATCTGTTTATAAAAGCCCTCGCGGCAAATAGTCGTTAACAGCCCCCTCCAATCTGTCATAAAATAAGCGGAGAACCCTGTAAAAAACCGTAAGCTCATCATTGGGCACCCCTGTATTTAAAATATTTTGGCATTTTTTCGCGACTTCGGAAAATTTTTCGGCTATCTTTCTCCCTTTTTTAGTGAGATAAATCTTCCGGGTATACTTCGCGTCCTCAAGCACCATATCGCACCTTACAAGCCCCTCGCGCTCCATGTGCACAAGCTCGCGGGAGATAAGCGATTTGTCGACCAAGCATTTTTGGGCGAGTTCGTTTGCCGTTATCCCCTCGGGCTCGTTGCGCATTTGCAAAAGCCAGATAGTGTTAACGGTTTTGATTCCGGCCTCGGTGGCTTTTTCGGTTCGGATCCGCTGTATGCTTTTATAGATTCCCGAAATAAGATAAATAAATAAGTCGAATCTCTCTTCCATTTTTCCGCGCCTTTCAATAAGTTTGTTCTGATGTCATTTTTACCCGGTAAAACATTTCATGCTTTTACCTTTATTTTTATCGTTTGCTTTTTGTATTTTATGTTTTGCCGGTAACTTCCCCGATGACGATAGTTGTTTTTTATAATTCTTAATCTGTTAATCCAATCCGCTAAAAAAAGACGGCGCGGTTAAAATTTTCTGCCTTTGCTTGTTATTACCTGTCATACTGTGGATTACGCATTTAGTTTACCTGTCAACCAAGTACAGATTTTACCATGCCGATTTTGAATTGTCAATAGAGAAAATATTAATTTTTTTCATTTGGATAGCAAATATCTACCCGCAACTTAAAAAACCATGCGTTTGTTTTTAGCCTGCCATATGGTCTATATGAATATATATGCCCTTTCGGCCGTTAAATATTTAAATATATTAAATATTAAAACAGAAGTTTAAAACAAAAATAAAACCCGGTTTAATATATAAAACCGGGCGTTATAAGTAAAAGAGCCAAAGAAAATTATTTTATAGTGATAAGCTCATAGCCGCGGGAACCGACGCCGATTTTTTCGGCGTGTTCAAGGCAAACCTCCCAATCGGTGTCGGGAGAAACATTTGTAAAATGGTCGCCTCCGATCTTTTTTGACTCGTCAAGTCTGCTTCGCGGCAGAGGTACTTCATCGTTCACCGCGTCAACGCAAGCCTGATCCAGCGCGACTGGGTCAAAAGAGGCGAACATTCCAATGTTCGGCACAATGGGCGCGTCGTTGAGCGAATAGCAGTCGCAGGCGGGGGAGACGTCAACAACCAGCGAGATATGAAAAGACGGTCTCCCCAAAAGCACCGCTTTTGAGTACTCGGCAATCTTTTTGCAGAGCAAATCATTCCGTTCGCCGCTCCCCGGCACAATGGCGTCGTGATTGCAGGCGCCTATACATCTGCCGCAGCCCACGCAGATATTGTGGTCGATATCGGCCTTGCCGCCGATAAAAGAAATCGCCGAATGCGCGCAGCCGCGAAGACAAAGCCGGCAGCCCACGCAGTCATCTTTTACCACGACAGGCTTGCCCGACGAGTGCATTTCCATTTTTCCGCCGCGGGAACCCGAACCCATCCCGATATTTTTAAGCGCCCCGCCAAAACCGGTCGCCTCGTGGCCTTTAAAGTGGTTTAGCGAAATAAATATATCGGCGTCCATAATCGCCCTGCCGATCTTCGCCTCGGTCACAAGCTCGCCGCCCGGCACGGGAACGCAGACGTCGTCCGTGCCTTTAAGCCCGTCTCCGATAATAATGTGCGCGTGAGTGCAAAACGGGTTAAACCCGTTTGTGTAAGCGGCCTCTATGTGTTCGAGAGCGTTTTTCCGCAAACCCGGGTAAAGGGTGTTGCAGTCGGTGAGAAAAGGCTTGCCGCCGAGCTTTTTTATGTAGTCGCAAACGGCCTTGGCGTAGTTCGGGCGGAGATACGCGAGGTTGCCCGGCTCGCCGAAATGAATCTTCACGGCGGCAAATCGGTTGTCAAACTCAATTTGTCCGATACCCGCTTTTTGAATCAGTCTTTTTAGCTTTTCGGCAAGGTTAACTCCCCGTGTCCTGAAGTCGGTAAAATAAACCTTTGATTTTGTTGATTGTTCCATTAATGCCACTCCCTTTTGGCTTTAGCGCCGCTGAATTCCCCGCGAACATTTTTTTCTTTGCTTTATAATTTTATCACACCATATGGTTGAAGTCAACGACAAACGACAAGCGAAAGCTTTTGAAGCCAAGACAAGTGTAAAAATCCCCCCGACGCGCCAAAAGCCATTTTTGATTTAAAAATCATTGACTTAATATGAAAAATTTGCTATACTTGGTTGTCTTAATAAAATCTTAAGAAATGGGGCGATTTATGAATGGATAAAATAAAGCGTTTTGACTTTAAAAAGCTCCCGCGCCGCCCGACAAGACTTTTGTACCTTGCTTCTGTTTTCCTTTGCTTTCCGCGGATGCTGTACCACAGGCTGTCGTTAAAAAAAATCGGCATGAAGGGGTTAAAACCCCCATATCTGCTGCTCTGCAACCACGCGTCGGAAATGGACTTTTACCTTATGTTCCGCGCTATTTTCCCGCACTTGGCGAACTATGTGGTGGCTATTGACGGTTTCCACGACAAGAGCGAGTTTCTTATGAGGTTTGCCGGATCAATAGGCAAGCGAAAATTCACCCGCGACCCGTTTCTTTTAAAAAACCTCCGCTATTGCGTTGAAAATTTAAAAACGATAATCGCACTTTACTCGGAGGCGAGATATACGTTTGACGGCACCACGTCGTATCTTTCCCCCACCACGGGATCGCTTGTCAAGCGGCTGGGGATCCCCGTCGTTATGCTTAACACGCGGGGGTGTTTTCTTTCCTGCCCTCAGTGGAACAAAGAATACAAGTTTTCCCCGCTTGAGGCGAGAATGGAACTAATAATCACCGCCGAGGAAATAAAAACGCTTTCTTCGGAGAAAATAAACGATATAATAAAAAAGAACTTTGTTTACGACGATTTCGCGTATCAAAAAGAAAAAGCCATTAAAATTGCCCACCCGCGCCGCGCAAAAGGGCTTAACCATATTCTTTACAAATGCTCGTCCTGCCTTGCCGAGGGCGAAATGACGGGCGAGGGCACAACCCTCACCTGCGGCTCTTGCGGGAAGGTTTGGGAAATGACCGAATACGGCGAGCTTAAGGCGAAAGACGGCAGTGAAACCTTTACCCATATCCCCGACTGGTACGCATGGGAGAGGGACTGCGTTCGCGAAGAGGTTATAAGCGGGGAATATTACTTTGAGGACGAAATTTACCTTGAAACCCTCCCTTGGGCGAAAAAGTTTATCCCTCACGGGAACGGCAGAATGGTGCAAAACAAAGACGGGGTTTTTCTGGAACTCACCGCTTACGGCGAAAAAATAAACCTTGCTTTTCCCCCGCTCGCGCTTGAAAGCCTGCACGTTGAGTTTGACTACCGCAAAATCGGCGACTGCTTTGATATTTCCACCCTTGACGACAGCTTTTGGTGCTACCCGAGAACAAAAAGAGACGTGGTTATGAAAGCGGCGCTGGCGGCGGAGGAAATGTATATATTGGCTTATGAAAAAATCGCCGCCGGGAGGGCGGGCTCAAGACAAAAAAACCAAAATCCCGAATTCGCCGCGCAAAGCCCGGCGGCGGAGGAATTTTAAACGGAAAGGAAGAATGTTAATGCCTAAAATAAACTCTATTGCCGCAAGGGAAATTCTTGACTCAAGGGGGAACCCGACCCTGCAAGTCGACGTCACGCTTGAGAACGGCACCGTCGGGAGAGCCGCAGTGCCGTCTGGCGCTTCCACGGGGAGCCGCGAGGCGGTTGAGCTCCGCGACGGCGACAAAACCCGCTACGGCGGAAAAGGCGTGCTTAAGGTAGTTGACAACGTTAAAAATATCATCGCCCCGGCGCTGTCGGGGTTTGAAGTCTTTGACCAAACCGGGCTTGACAGAACGCTTATCGAGCTTGACGGTACAAAAAACAAGTCGCTCCTCGGCGCCAACGCCATTTTGGGGGTGTCGCTGGCGGCGGCGAGGTCGGCTTCGGCTTTTCTCGGCGTTCCCCTTTACAGATATATAGGCGGGGTTTCCGCGAGAGAGCTCCCCGTGCCGATGATGAATATACTAAACGGCGGCCAGCACGCCGACAACACCGTCGACGTTCAGGAATTTATGATTATGCCGGTGGGCGGAACAAGTTTTTCGGCCTCTCTTCGAATATGCGCCGAAGTTTACCAAACGCTAAAGGGCGTGCTTAAGGCAAGCGGGCTTTCCACCGCCGTGGGCGACGAGGGCGGGTTCGCCCCCGATCTCGCCACAAATGAAGACGCGCTTAAGCTCATTGTAGAGGCAATAAAAAAAGCGGGTTACACCCCGGGCAAAGAAGTGGCGATCGCGCTTGACCCCGCCTCAACCGAGTTTTTCAAAGACGGCAGATATGTCTTTGAGGGCGAGGGCGTGTCGAGGGATTCGGCCGGAATGGTTGACCTCTATGACGAATGGACGAGAAAATATCCCATAGTCTCAATTGAGGACGGTATGGCGGAGGACGACTGGGAGGGCTGGGCGCTGCTCACAAAAAGGTTGGGCAAGCATGTTCAGCTCGTGGGCGACGATTTGTTTGTCACAAACCCGGAAATACTCTCGTACGGCATTCGCCGCGGAGTGGCGAACTCGATTTTAATTAAGCTCAACCAGATAGGCACTCTCAGCGAAACCCTGCAGACCATTGAAATCGCCCATAAGGCGGGTTACACCGCCGTGGTGTCGCACCGCTCGGGGGAGACGGAAGACACGACAATGGCGGACGTCGCCGTGGCGGTGAACGCGGGTCAGATAAAGAGCGGGGCGCCCTGCCGTTCGGAGCGAATCGCGAAGTACAACCGGCTCCTTTTAATTGAGGAAGAGCTTGGGAAAAGCTCGGTATTCAAAGGCAGGTCGGCGCTGAAAGTTTAAAACTCTTATCAAAGAAATATACCCGAATAAAAACCGGCGCGTTTTTTACGCGCCGGATTTGTTTTGTGTTTAATTCTGCCAGCTGTTTAAATAATCGGCCTGCCCGGGGGTCAGGGAATCAATGCTTATCCCCCAAAAGCCAAGCTGCTTTTTCGCTACCGATATATCAATTTCCTCCGGCACTTCCAAAACGCCTTTTAGGGAACCGCCGTTTTTGACAAGATACGCCGCCGACAGCGCCTGAAGGGCAAAGGACATGTCCATAATCTCGGCGGGGTGTCCGTCGCCGCAGGCGAGGTTGACAAGCCTGCCCTCGCCAAGGAGGTACACGGTCCTGCCGTCGTCAAACTCATAGCCCGTTATGTTTTCCCGGGCGGTAAACGTTCTCTTAGCCATGGCGGCAAGCGATTTCACGTCCACCTCAACGTCAAAGTGCCCCGCGTTGCAAAGGATCGCCTTGTCTTTGATGTGTCGGAACGCCTCTTTTGAAATAACGTCGCGGCATCCAGTGACGGTGATAAAAAAGTCCCCGCGGCTCGCCGCCTTTGTCATTTCCATAACCTCAAAGCCGTCCATGACCGCTTCTATCGCTTTTATGGGGTCGATCTCGGTGACAATAACCCTCGCACCGAGCCCTTTCGCCCTCATCGCCACGCCCTTGCCGCACCAGCCGTAACCGGCGACAACCACGGTTTTCCCGGCGACGATAAGGTTTGTCGTGCGGGTAATTCCGTCCCAGACCGACTGCCCCGTGCCGTAGCGGTTGTCAAACAGATATTTGCACTTGGCGTTGTTGACCAGCACCATGGGGAACTTCAGCTCCCCCGCCCTGTCCATCGCCTTCAGCCGGATAATCCCCGTGGTGGTTTCCTCGCAGCCGCCAATGACGTCCCCGAGCTTTTCCGGGTAGCCCATGTGGATAAGATTAACAAGGTCGCCGCCGTCGTCGATAATAATGTTCGGGCCGGCCTTTATAACGGAAGAGGTATGCCTTTCGTATTCCCCACGGGTCGCGCCGTGCCAAGCGAAGATGTTAAGCCCCTCGCGCGCAAGCGCCGCCGCTATGTCGTCCTGAGTGGAGAGCGGGTTGCTCCCCGTGACAAACATTTCGGCGCCGCCGCTCGCCAGAGTAAGACAAAGAAAAGCCGTCTTTGCCTCAAGGTGAACCGAAAGCGCGACTTTCTTGCCGCGGAAGGGTTTTTCTTTAATGAAATCCTCCCGAACGGCTGAAAGCAGGGGCATATGCCTTTTTACCCAGTCGATTTTTATTTTGCCTTTTTCCCATAGTTGGGCGTTTCGTATCTCGCTCATTAAACATTGCCAGCCTTCCGGGTTTATTTTCGTCTGTGTTAACATTTGTTGTTTCACGCGCTTAGTATACAGTTAAACGCCCGAAAAGTCAACCAAACGTTTTGTTTAATTTGCGAATCTGAACCGAAAGCGGATAAATTAAGAGCCCGAAAGCGACGTTCCCCGCCGCGTGGATAAGGTCAAAATAAAATCCCGCCCCTATCCACAAAAGCGTGGTTTTTAAGTCATAGCCGAAAAAGAACGCCTGCGCGGGGGCGTAGAGCGCGCCGAAAGACAAGCCGAAAGCTCCGCAGACGACGGGGTAAACAATCATCGCCCACTTTTTGCCGAGTCCTTTCGGGATAAGCATCGTCACCCCCCACAGAATTGCCCAAAGATATAAATAAGGCACCCACCATATGGCAAACCCATATGTCACGCCGGTCAAAAAGACATAAACATATATCGGCACAAGAGCTTGAAACCGATAAACAACCGTCAAAAGCATGACAAACATACCAAGCATATGAATGTTTGGCAGCCACTGCGTCAGCAGGTACGACACATACATGACTGCGCCGAACATCGCGAAGACGCAATATCTCGCCAGCTTTTTTTTATAAGTCATTTTGAGTATACAATCTTTATCACGTCGCCGTCCCGGATGACAAGGGTGTCCACCCCCTCCATGCACATCGCGTCGTTTTGGTAAAACGACCACCACGCGCCGTCAGTAGCGTAATCCGCCGTTATTCCGTCCACGGCTTTGACAAAGTAGCCGTTTTTTGTCTCCTCGCCGGTAATCAGGTTGTTTTCAACAAGCGCGCCCTTTAGGATCGCGTGTTTTGTACTAATATTGTAATCCTTAGATATGCCGTCCTCATAAACCACGGTAACGGTGATTTTTATGGGGTCGTCGTAAAACTCAAGCTTTTTTTCCGAACATGAGACAAACAGCCCCGAAACAAGAAACAGCGAGGCAAGGATAAGTAAAAATAATCTTTTTTTCATTTTGTAAAAACATCCTTTCAAAAATTAAATAATTAAAATTGCAAGTCTTTTCTTAAGACACAAAAACAGAAGCGCTTCCCGATAGGGAAGCGCGCGATAACAAATGCCGTAAAAAAATAGGCACCGAACGCCGCGCGCCCCCCGTTGCCCGGGGACGGCTGACATAGCGGCGCGGTAAGCATTCCGACTTAACCGTTTTTATAAAATACCCGCTGAAAAGTTTGATTTTCAGCTTTATTTTATATAACGCGGCTTACGGTAATGGCTGTTGCGGCGGATTTTCACCGCCATTTCCTTACCCCCGAAAGACTGCCTTAAGCAAAAGTGCCTGACAGCCGCCCGGTTCCGGGTTTTACCCCGGCGCGCAGCCCAAATTGTAAATACCATGGATCCTTTGGTATACCATATAGTAGCACTTAAGCGGGGTTTTGTCAACCGCCTTTTACCGCTTTTTTTGCGCTTTTGGCAGTTAAAAGACGATGTTTTTGCCCTTTATATTGTATTTAATAAAAAAACATGCTACAATCTCATCGCGAGGCTGTTTTAGCCCCGTTCTGAAGTTCAAGCAAGCTTTAGTTATTTTTCTTTCTTAAGGAAGTTACGCGATATGATAAAAAAGCTTAAAATTAAGTTTACCATAATTATAATGGCGCTGTTCACCACCCTTTTGGCGGGGATACTGGCTTTTTTCTATTTTCAGACCAAATCAAACCTCTATAACGACAGCCTCGCCGCGATGAAAGATTATATGTCAAAACCCCCGTATCTTGTCTTCGGCAATCCGTTTGAGCGTTTTTTCGGTGAGGAAAACAATTTAAATAAAAACGCCGCCGACGCGTTCGCGGTCGAGTATTTTTCCTACTCAAAAATTATCGTCCCCTACGGCTTTGGGGATTCAATCACAGACGAACAAAAAGATTATATTTTTTCAATAGTGAGAACCACCCTTGACGCGAAAAGTAATACCGGGGTTATCGGCGGCTTTGGGCTGAGGTATTTAAAACAGCCCTTTAACGGAGGGGTTAAAATTGTTTTTCTTGACAAGTCCTATGAGGACAGCGTGCTGGACAGCCTTGGGGTGACAATACTAATAATCGGCGCGGGTGGGTTTATTTTATTTTTACTCGCGTCGCTTGTCATAACGAAAATCGCCGTCCGCCCCGCTGAGCGGTCATGGAAACAGCAAAAACAACTGGTGGCGGACATTTCCCACGAGCTTAAAACCCCGCTGACTATAATAAGCGCCAACGCCGATATAATCGCCTCCCGCCCGAACGCCGCTTCGGAGGAAACAGCAAAGTGGCTTTCTTATATAAAAAGCGAGACCGAACGCATGGGGTCGCTTATCTCAAGCCTGCTTTACCTTGAAAAGTCGCGCAAAGAGTCGGGCGCGGATGAAAAAACTTATCTAAACCTAAGCGAGCTTGCCGTGGGCGCCTGCCTGCCTTTTGAGAGCGTGTGCTTTGAAAAAGGGCTTACCCTTTCGGTGAGCGTAAAACCCGATATCTTCCTCACCGCCGACGCCGGGCTAATAACCCGCCTTATCGGGATTCTGCTTGACAACGCGGTGAAATATTCGGTACCCGGGGGAAAAGTCAGCTTCGCGCTGCAAAAAACCCCCGATAAAATAATAATGGCGGTTAATAATAAAGGGGAGGTAATACCCCCCGAGCGTATCCGGCATTTATTTGAGCGGTTTTACCGCGGCGACGAGTCACGCTCCCGCGAGGAGGGCGGCTTTGGGCTCGGGCTTGCCATCGCGAAAGAAATCGCCGAGTCCCACTCCGGGAAAATCGCCGTAAAAAGCGACAAATCCGAGGGCACCACGTTTATATGTTCCTTTAAGCCGTCATAACTCCCCGCGGATTTTCTCAAGCGCGGTTTTTTCAAGCCTTGAAACCTGCGCCTGTGAAATGCCTATTTCCGACGACACCTCGGTTTGGGTTTTTCCGCTGTAAAACCTAAGCTTTAATATTTTCTTTTCCCGATCGGTGAGTTTTTTTATTGCCTCCGCCACCGCTATGGTCGTTATCCAGTTTTCGTCCGTGTTGTTCTTGTCGCTTATCTGGTCCATTACGTAAAGGCTGTCGCCGTTTTCTGAATAAATCGGCTCGTAGAGCGAAATCGGCTCCATTATCGCGTCAAGCGCCGAAGTGACTTCCTTTTGCGTCAGCCCGAGGGACGACGATATTTCCCCCGGCGTGGGCTCGCGGGAGAGTGACTTTGAAAGCCTGTCCTTTGCCTGAAGCGCCTTGTACGCCGTGTCTCTTATCGACCTTGAAACCCTGATATGGTTGTCGTCGCGGAGATACCTCCGCAGCTCTCCGATTATCATGGGGACGGCGTAGGTGGAAAACTTTACTTCCTGCGCCAAATCAAAGTTATCCACCGCTTTTATAAGCCCAATGCACCCCACCTGAAACAAGTCGTCGGGGCAGGCTCCCCTTTGGGTAAAAGATTGCAGCACGCTCAGCACCAGCTTGAGGTTTGAGTTAATAAGCTTTTCCCGCGCCTTTTTGTCGCCGTCCCTTGTTCTTTTTAAAAGCTCTCTTTTTTCTTCTTCGGATATCGTTACTAACTTTGAGGTGTTCACCCCGCAGATTTCCACTTTGTTATACATAATCAAAATAACCATGCCTTTCGTCACTGCCGACTAAAGTGTTTGACGGCGAAATTCCATTTTGGCATTAGCCGTAAAGAAAAGCCTTTACTTAAAGTTTTCCCAATGTAGGCGGGGTAAATACCTGTTTTGGATCGGTTTTAAAAAAGATACATTTTTATTATATTTATTATACAGTTAAACAAAAAAAGGCGGTTTTGTCATGCGCTACTCGGTTGAAAAAACAGAAGAAGATATCGTCACCCTTTACGGCGACGACGACAGCGTTTTGCATATCAAAGCGCAAGTTCTGGGCTTTGAGGTTTTCCCCGGGGATATTTTAATTCTGTATGAAGAAAACGGAGAAAACAGATTTGTAAAGGACAAAGAGGAGAGCGAAAAGAGAAAGAAAACCAATATAAAGCGCCTAAACGACCTTTTTAAAAGAAAGACCTAAACTTTAAATTAAAATTTGTTTTATTTTTAACTTCTGATTTTGATCCTCGCCTCAATATCTTTTTTATTTTTGGATATCCCGCCGCTTATAAGGGTTATAAAATATGTCTCCGACATTATGTCAACGCGGTCGCGCCACATTCCGTCAAGCGCGGAAAGCAGGAAAAAAACCTCGTTTTTAAAGCTTTCCCTGTCTTTTGTCTCGACGGTTATTTTTATTTGCGATATAGAGCATCTCGCCTCGCCGATAAAACCCGAAACATCGTAGACCGTGACCAAAACCTCCTCGGGGAAAACCCCGCAGGACTTCAGCGCGGCTATCACCCTCCCCCGCGAAAGGTGGGTTGAAACGGCGACGAGGTCGTTTTTATAGCAATCGGTGAAGGTGTTGTCGGACGGGTTATACACAAAAACCCCCTCGTTTCCCCCCTCGTCGATAAGCTTTGCTTTGTAAAGGGACGCCCTGCGGTCAAAAACAACCCCCGTTATTTTCATTTTCCCGCCATACTCTAAACTGTTCAGCCTTTTTGCCGATTTTAAGGTTAAAATAGCGTCAAAAGGGTTGCCGGTCACGCAGAAAACAATGGCGAGAACGCAAGACATCAGCGCTAAAGCATAGGTTAGTTTTATTGTTTTTAATGTTTTCACTTTACCACCCGCGCTTATATTATTTCAAAACTTCGCGGCATATAATCATAAACGGGGTGAATTGGCTTGAGGAAAAAAAAGCTAAAGGTTTTTTTAGCGGTTTTTTTGGTCTGCGCGCTTGCTTGCGCCATTGCGATGGCTATAAACTTTGAATCCGCGGCTGACAAATACGCCGGATACGAAATAAAAAATACCCTTATTCAGGGTATTAATAATATTTATTACAGCCAAACCCGCCTTAATTACGAAAACCTCAAAGGCGCGGTCGAAATCAGCCGAAACAGCGGGGGAAAAATAACCTCAATTTCGGTCGACAGCGTTTTTTTAAATCTGTTTGCCTCCGAAACCGTAACGAGGGTGATTTTGTTTTTGGAAAGCTCGTCTTCATCGTTCGGGCTGCCGCTGGGGAATATCACCTCGATCAAGCTGCTTTCCGGGTTGGGCCCGAAAATAAGGCTGAAAGTAGTGCTTCAAGGCAACGTGGCGGGGGGGATAACGAGCAGTTTTCACGAGGCGGGGATAAACCAAACGCTTCACCGGCTGACTTTTGAGATAAAAGCCCTTGTCAGCGCCATGACCCCGTTCGGCTCGCGCGAGAGCGAAATAAACGTTTCTTTTATTATAAGCGAAACGGTGATAGTGGGGGATATCCCAAACGTGTATTTTAAATAAGCAGGCATATTATCCCGGCGTTTCGGCTTTTAAAAGTTTTTCAGATATCGCGTAGATGAGAATCGACGAGGCGGAAAACGCGGAAAGCGAAAACTCCCCCCGCAAGCAGTCGATTTTAACCAGCGAATCGGCGTTTTCAATAAGCGATTTTTTAATTCCCCGTCTTTCTCCGCCTATGACAAGACAAAGCGGGGGCGATGGGTTAAAATGTCTAAGGCTTTGCGCGCGCCCGCCGCTTGAAGTGCAGACAAGCGAAACTCCCTTTGCCTTTAAGCCCTCCGCAAACATTTCGCCGGAATTATAAAGAGCGATATTTAAAAACTCAAACGCCCCCGCCGAGGAGCGAACCATAACGCTCTCCCCGTTTGAAAAATCCCTTTCGGGCATAATCACCCCGTCACAGCCAAAGGCGTGGGCTGTTCTAAGCAAATACCCAAGGTTATACGGGTCCTCAACGCCGTCAACGGCGAGATAAAAGCCCTTTTTACCCCCCTGCTCAAGCAATTCGTCTATGGTGATAAACTTCTTTTCCCCCACTGTCGCGGCTACCCCGCCGGGGGTTTTTGTAAGCGAGAAAAAATCCTCGGCGGAAAGGTAAATCAATTCAATTTTATTTTCATTCGCGAAGCGAGTTAAAAACTCATACTGCTTTTTTTCGGCATAATGATATGAGGAAGAACAAATTCTGTTCTTCCTTTCGATATCAAAAAATATTTGTTTGACTTCCCGGCTCTTTGCCTTTATAACAGACGAAACCGAGATATACCCGCTAATCAGAAGATCCATAAAAAACCCCTGCCGCGCCGTTATTTTTCAATCCCCGCCAGAACGTTCAGCGACTCGTTTATTGTTCGGGCGGCGGTGGTGTTATAGTTTATGACTATAATATCTTCATATTGCCCCGACGATAACAGATCAAGTATGCTCTCGGTACAGAGCGTCGAGTTAATATAAGTGATTTTTTTGTAGTGGGGCACCAGCAGGGTGACAAACGGCGCGCCCGAGCTGTCGCCGATGACAAGGGCGTTCTTCCCCGTGGCGGCGCTTGTAGTCACTTCGATTTTCGCGGCCTCGTCGCTTAAAAAGCAGTAGTATCCATATGATGGAACGTCAAAAAACACAACGCCGTCCTTTTTATGCACCCCGCCCGGTTTATGGACGCTTGTCGTCGATTTATACACCTCGTCAACGTCATAGTAATAAACAATATCGGGGTTGTCAAACAGCATCTCCGCGCCGGTAGCGGTGAAAAACTTGCCGTAAAACACGTAGTCTATTGTCATCGGGGTGTAGAAGCTTTCCGAAACGGCTGTCAGCCCCGCCGCCTTGCAGTACTCCGCGTATGCGGCGTACGCTCCCAAATGGGTGTAGTTCGGGTCGGTGTTAAAATAAATATATTCCCCGTTCTCGTTCTTTTCTTTAAAAACGTCGTACACATCTATATTTTTTACGCCGCCGTCCGTTTTCCCGAACACTCCGTTCATAAACGACCGCTGATTCGCGACATAAAACTCTTTTCTTATATCAAGGGGAAAATTAATAAATTCGCACCTTGTGGGTATGAGGATATGATAAAAATTCGAGCTGCCGCTCACCGAATAAAGCGTGTCGACGGCGTTCGCGTATTTGTCAAGCGTGCCCGACGAGTAGGTGAACTGCTCAAGGCCGATCCCGTAGTAAAGATATGTGTAGCCTAAGTTGTTTATAACCCAGCCGTGTTCGGTGATTTCCTCGCTTGACGGCTCGGAAGGCTCCTCGCTTACGGTGTCGGAAGAAACCCCCGGTTCAGCCGAAGAGGGTTGGTCTTCCGAGACAGGCTGTGACAAAGGGCGGGAACTGTCTTCGGTCTCGGACGAGCTTTGGCCGCCCGAGACGTCCCCGGAATGGGTGGGCTGTGAGCTGCTGTTGTCACCGTTCGGCAAGCCCTTGCCCCTTAGCGCAAAGGCGTAGAGAGACGCTAAGACGGCAAGCACGATAAAAAGCGAAACCGCCGCGAAAACGTTTCGTGACTTATTGTCGCTTTTATTTACGCCGAAAAGGTTGTTATTGCTTTCCATTTGACTGATATGCCCTCCTTTTTAGAGCGGCTAAACTGTTGAAAAGCCGTTTTTGTTTTAAACCCCGTCCCCGGTGCCGCTGCCGTCTGTGGTGTCGCTGTGATTTCCGCCGAAATTTTTTTCAGGGTTTTCGCTATTATTTTCGTCATCGGTATTATGGTTTTCGCCCCGCGCCGGGTTTTGATTTGCCGTGTTGCCGTTTTCCCTTTTTTTGTTTTGGTTTTCGGCTTGGCTCTTTTTGCGCTTTGCCTCTTTTATCGCCTCAAGCTTTTCAAAAGTCGGGTTTTCCCCGAACACCTCAAGGAACTGCTCGCGGTCCATAACCTCGTTCTTGACAAGGTAATCGGCTATAAAGTGGAGTTTTTCCATGTTATTCGTGAGTATCTCCTCGGCAATCCCATAGCCTTTGCTTATAATTGCGTGCATCTCGTCGTCAATTTTGGCGGCGATTTTTTCCGAATAATTTCGGGAGGAGCTGAAATCCTTGCCCAAAAACACCTCGTCATGGCCGGTTCCGAACACAATGGGGCCGAGCGTTTCGCTCATGCCGTACTGAGTAACCATTTTGCGGGCGATTTCCGTGGCTTTTTGAATATCGTTTGAGGCGCCGCCGGAAATATCGTTGAGGATAAGCTTTTCCGCCACCCTTCCGCCGAGGAGGACGGCGATTTTCTCAATCATCTCCTGCTTATAAACCGAGTATTTGTCTTCCTGCGGCAGCGATATCGTATAGCCGAGCGCCATTCCGCTGGGGATTATGGAAACCTGATGGATCTCGTCCTGAGTCGGGAGCAAATGCCCCACAATCGCGTGGCCGCCCTCGTGGTAAGCGGTCGCCCGCTTTGCCTCTTCTTTGATAACCCGCGAGCGCTTTTGAGGCCCAACCAGCACCTTAATGCTTGCTTCCTCAATGTCTTCCATGCCGATGAGGTCCTTGCTCTTCCGCGCCGCCAGCAGCGCCGCCTCGTTCATAAGGTTGGCAAGGTCCGCCCCGGTAAAGCCGCTGGTTGACTTCGCCACCGTTTCAAGGTCAACGCTGTTTTCAAGCGGTTTGTTTCGAGAGTGAACTTTCAGTATTTCCACCCTGCCCTTGATGTCGGGATAATGCACGGCTATCTGGCGGTCGAACCTCCCGGGTCTGAGCAGCGCGGGGTCAAGGATGTCGGGCCTGTTGGTGGCGGCGACTACGATAACGCCGTCGTTAACCCCAAAGCCGTCCATTTCCACAAGGAGCTGGTTTAGGGTTTGCTCTCTCTCGTCGTGCCCGCCGCCCCAGCCGGCGCCGCGGTATCTTCCCACCGCGTCGATTTCATCTATAAAAATAATTGACGGGGCTGTTTTCTTGGCGGTTTCAAATAAGTCCCTGACGCGGGAGGCGCCCACGCCGACATACATTTCAACAAAGTCAGAGCCCGAAATTGAATAAAACGGCACCCCCGCCTCTCCGGCGACGGCTTTAGCGAGGAGCGTCTTCCCCGTGCCGGGCGCGCCCACAAGCAGCACCCCGCGGGGGATTTTGGCGCCCAGCGTTGAAAACTTGCCCGGGTCTTTTAAAAAGTCAACGACTTCTTTAAGTTCTTCTTTTTCCTCATCGGCGCCCGCCACGTCGGAAAACAGCACTTTATGCTTTTCTTCCGAACCGAGCTTTGTCCGCGCCTTGGAAAATGAGTTCATCCTGCCTCCAAGCCCGCCGCCTATTGTGCCGGAAGACTTTGACTTGCCCGACGACTTTGTGATAAACACCCACCAGATTATAACCATTATGACTATAACGATTAAATAAGGCAAAAAAGACACCCACCAAGGCAGGCTGGTAATGGGTTCGTAGTCATAGGATTTAATAATATCGGGGTGCTGCGACTCGATAAGCTCGTGGAGATCCTCATAAAAAACATCAAAGCTTTTAAGGGCATATTCGGCCTTGGTGCCGTCTTTCAGCGTCATAATGAGGTTGTTGTCCTGATCAATAACAAACGAGGTGACCTGTTCGTTATTAAAATAGTTGACAACATCGCTGTATTTGAGTTTTTTGGAAATATTCTGGTTTGCGAACATAGACGCCATAAACACTATGACAAGTATAAATATGACGTAAATAACTACCATTCTGCGGTTGGATTTCATTTTTTAGCCGTCCTTTTCGGATTTTTCAACGTCGAACTTAAATTTAAAATAAAAAGCAAAAACGCTTTGCCGTTCAGCGCGTTTTGTCTGTTCCGGAGAGCCTGCCGCAAACTTATCCGCCACTCCGATAAACGGCACGCAAACAATGTCCTCACTTCGGCAAATAACGGGTATTAAATCTCTTATTTCGGCGGGGATTTTTTTGTTGATGAATTCTTTTTTCAGCGATTTCGTGATACCGCCGATTTTTATTTTATCCCCCGCTTTTCTTGCTCTCGCGTAAACTGTTCCACTAATATTAGCAGAGCGCAGGGTTATTGTTGTTGAAAATTTGTTAAAATGCTTGAAATTTTTAGAGGGGTTAAAACACACCGAAACCCTGCCGCCCGCAAAGCTGTTTTCGCCTTTTTCAAGAAGCTTTTCCTCGATTGCCCCCGCTTTGTTTTTAACTGCCTTTTCAGCCTCTTCTACTTTTTGGGTTTCAAAGCGGACGATTCCGTTCCTTACATTGGCGGCAACCCCGCCCGCAAGGGTAAAAACAGCCGGCTTTGAAGTGTTTTTTAAAGCCGCGAGCGCGATTTTCCGCGAAGTTTTATAGTCAATATAGCCCGGGCAGGATTTCTTTATCTGCCAAATTAGTTTTGTAATGTTTTCAGGCGCGTTTTTACCGGCACAAATGGTTTTGCCCGTCAAATTATTATTTTGCGCCAAGCTGTCCCGCAGCTCCTTGAAAAAGCTTGTTTCCCTTTCTACGGTATCCAAAAAAGAGGGGTTGATTTCTTTAAGCGCTGGGATAACATAGCGGCGGATTTTGTTCCGGGAATATTCGGTGGCAGCGTTTGTGGAATCGGTGACATATGTCACGCCGTATTCTTTGGCGTAAGAGGCAATTTCCTCCCTCGACGCCCTCAGCAGGGGTCTTATAATATCCCCCCGTTTATAGGGGATGCCGCAAACCCCGTCGAGATAGCCGCCCCGCGTGAGGTTAAAAATCAGCGTTTCGGCGTTGTCGTCGGCGTTATGGGCGGTGGCGACGGCGTCGAGCGAGTGAAGTTTTTGCAGGGCTTCAAACGCAAAGTAGCGGGCGTTTCTGGCGGCGGACTCAAGCGAAAGCCCGCCGCTTTCGGCAAGACACGGCACGTTTACTCTCTCAATAAACGCCTCGACGCCGCAAATACCGCATTTCAGCTTTACAAAATCCTCGTCGCGGTCGGACTCTTCTCCGCGTATCATATGGTTTATATGGAGGGCAAAAAGGCTAAAGCCGTATCTCTTCCTTAACGAGAGCAAAACATCAAACAGCACCGCCGAGTCAATCCCGCCGGAAAACGCCAAACCCAGCCGCTTTACGCCGGTCAGCAGGGAATGCTCCTCAATGGTTTTAATGACTTTTAACCTAAGGCTGTTTTTAGCTTTACTCATTGAACCTGTCTTCTAATTGCACATATTTATAATATTGCTTGTGCCACGCGAACATCACGGTGCCTGTTCTGCCGTGCCTGTTTTTGCCTATAATACATTCGATAATTCCCTGTTCGTCGGGGCTTTCGCCGCCTCCCTCGCTGTCGCTGTCCTTGCGGTAAAGCATCATGACAATGTCGGCGTCCTGCTCGATAGCCCCCGAATCGCGGAGATCTGACGGCACCGGCCGTTTTTCTTTTACGCCTTTGGGCGGGCGGGAGAGCTGGGAGCAAAGCAAAACGGGAATCTTCATTTCCCTTGACAACAGCTTAAGCGACCTTGTGAGGTCGGCAATTTCAAGCACTCGGTTGTCGCGGTGGCTCTCGCCCCTCATAAGCTGGAGATAGTCAATGATTATCATCCCGAGATTTTTAATTCTTCTCACCTTTGAGCGGATTTCCATAACCGACACGTTTGCCGTGTCGTCAAGGTATATCTGCGTGGAGGACAGAGCGGACGACGCCCGCGCCACTTCCCCCCACTCGTCGCTCGTAAAGGCGGCGCGCATGATGGTGTAGCTGTCAATAAGCGCCTCGGAGGCGATAAAGCGGTTTACAATCTCCCGCTTTGACATTTCAATTGAAAAAACGGCAACCGCTTTTTTTGGGTTGGATTTCGCCACATTCGCGGCTATGTTAAGCGCGAAAGTGGTTTTCCCCACCCCCGGGCGCCCGCCTATTAAGACAAGGCCCCCCTCGTCAAGACCCACGAAAATCCGGTCAAGCTCTTTAAAGCCCATGACGGTTTCTTGCCCCTCGCCCGCTTTCGCCGCCAAGAACTGGAGGTGGTCAAAGTTTTCCCTTAAAGTTTCGCTGATATGAGTCAGCCCCGTGCGGAACCTCTTGTCGGAAATTTCATAAACGCGCTGCTCGGCGTAGTCCACGATTTCGCTGACCTCGCCTTTTTCGGCGAAAGCCATTTCTCTTATATCCGACGAGGCGGCGATAAGTTCGCGGAGCGTGGCCTTTTCCCTTATTATGCGCGAATATTCCTCAATATTTGTGTTCTCGACGGCAATATCGCAAATTGTCTTGATATATTTGGCGACGTCAAAATCCGCTCTTCCCTCTTTTGCCTTGACTTCTTCTATGAGCGTGACAAAATCAATTGACCTGCTCTTTAAAAAAAGGCTTTGGATGGCGGAAAATATCGCCGCGTGGATATCTATGTAAAAGTGTTCTGATTTTAGCTGTTCGCACTTTTCAAGTCCCGCTTGGTCAATTATGATCGCTCCCAAGATCGCCTGCTCGGCTTGGAGCGAATGGGGCATTTGTCTTATACTTTCGAGTTCCGGCATTAAAAACCCACCTAACTTTCAACCACAAGCTTTATTTTAGCTTGAATTTCGGGGTAAAGCTTTACGGTAATGGAATATTCGCCGGCGGTTTTAATGGTTTCGGCAATGGCTATCTTTTTTTTGTCTATGTCAAGCCCAAGAGAATCTTTAATTTTTTCCGAAACATCCTTGCCGGTAACGGCGGAATAAAGCCTGCCGTCGGCTCCCCCCGTGGTTTTATAGACCAAAACTACCCCCTCAAGCGTTTCTTTAAGTACAAGGGCGGCCTGTTTTTCTTTTGATTTTCTAAACCCCTCGGCCTCTTTTTGGGTTTTTATATCGTTAATAAGCTGCGCGCTCGCCTCTCTGGCAAGATTCCTCGGGAAGAGAAAGTTGGCGGCGTAGCCGTCCGCGACATTTACCACGTCGCCCTTTTTGCCCTTGCCCTTTACGTCCTCAAGCAGTATAACCTTCATGGCGCCCTCCCTATATGTTATATATTTTACTCTTCTTTCCCGGAATAACCTATAATCGCCTCTCTCAGCATTATAAGCGCCTGTTTCATTGACACGCCCGTGAGTTTTGCGCCGGCCGAGTCAAAATGGCCGCCGCCCTTTAATTTTTCAAGTATGAGCGATACGTTTACGCTTCCGTCGCTGCGGGCGGAAATATGTATTTCGTCATCTACGAGAGAAAGGGTGAAAGAGGCTTTTATCCCCTCGATTTGCAGCATTCTTTCGGCCGCCTGCGCCGCGATAACGCGGTTTTCGGAGGCGTTGTCAAGCTCGTATTGGGTAATGGCGTAAGTTCGCCTGAAAATCACTATGTTTCGCTCAAACTCCGCGAGCTTTTTAAATTCGCCAAGCCCGTACTTGAACACCGACTGCGCCTTGCCCGTGTTCGCGCCCTCGCCCCGCAGATAAACCGCCGCCGAAAACGTGCGTATCCCCACGTTGCGGCTGAAGTTTTGGGTGTCAAGCAAAATCCCCGCCAAGAGGAGTTCCGCCTCCTCTTTGTAAAGGGTGTTGGGGGGGAGGACAAGCTCCAATATCTCGCTCACCAGCTCGCTCGCCGACGACGCGGTGGGCTCGATATAAGAAATGGCGTGCTTTTTGCCGAACTCCTGTAGCTGTCTGTGGTGGTCGACAATCACAATGTGCTCGGCCTTGGCGTAAATTTCGGGAGATTCAAAAATCTTCTCGTTATTGACGTCGGCGATAATCACAAGCGTATTAGGGGTGAGAAGTTCCTGCCCGTAAATTTTGTCAACAAACACGTTTTCATAGTCCTTGATACCCGAGAGCATGGCGGAAGTGGTTTTAAACGAGAAATTTGTAAAATCGGTTATGATTTTAACGTCTTTGCCGAAGTGGAGCGCCAGCCGCGCCATTCCCACCGCCGAGGCGAGAGCGTCGAAATCCGGGTTGATATGCCCCATTATCAGCACGTTTTGCGATTTGTTTATAAGATCGACAAGCTGGGTAGCCACCATTCGCGATTTAATTTTTGTCCGCTTTTGAACCGCCTTTGTCTTCCCGCCGAAGAAGTCGCTGTCTGTTCTCGTCTTGATAACCGCCTGCGCGCCCCCCCGCTGGAGAGCGAGCTGAAGCGAGTTTTTAGCCGCCTCTTCTTTTTCGGTAAGGCTGCCGTCAATCCGCGCCACGCCCAGCGAGATTGTGAGCGGGAGCGTTTCGTCGTCGCCGGAGAGCATATACACTTTGTCAAGAATGTCAAACTTCGCGTCTATCTGGTCTTCGAGATACCGCTCCTCAAAGAAAATAATATATTTGTCCCGCTCGTACTCTTTAATTATTCCCCTCATTCCCCCGACCCAATCGGTCAGAATATCGGCTATCTTAGCCGAAAACTGGCGGTAGCGGTCTTGGATCCCCTGCGAGATTTCAGAAATATTGTCGACCACCGCGTACCCCACAAGCACGTTGGAATTTATATGCTCGTCGAGAAGATTTTGGAGTTCGGTGATATCATACCACAAAAACAAATAAAAATCCTGCTTTGAAGTTTGTATGACATGCGGGTAAACGTCGTAGGCCTTGTGCTCGAGCGTAACGCGAAAGCATTTGCCGCCGGACTTTTTAAGTTCCAGCGCCTTTTCCACCGTAAACCCGCCGTCGCCGACATATTTTGCCTGTTCGCCGATTTTGAACTTGCTTTCGGGGTAAACTTCCTCAAGCGCCTCGTTAAACCACGCGATATGGCCGTTTTGCCCGCAGAGCAAAATCGGCAGCTCAAGCGACGCCAAAAGGTCAAAGGTGTGAGAGGCGAGAGACTTCCCCGCCAAATGTTTTTTCGCGTCCTCCGAGCCGAAGTAAGTATAGGTAAAGGCATAGACGATATAGCAAAAAACCACCGCGAGCGAAAACACCCCCGCCCTTGCGCTGAACACAAAAGCGATAGCGCAGAGCGCGGCCATAAAAGCGGCGCTTATAACAAAGGTGAAGAGGTTTTGCCTAAGCAGATTTTTAGATTTCATAGTCCCCCCTAAAGGGTTTTATTTAAGTTTTACCGCACATTTCATTCAACCCTCAAAATTGCTCCCCGCGGAGGGCAGGCTTGATTTTCTGTACCGGCTTTCTTTTTGAAGAGGCGAGTTTTGCTTGTCGTATTTTACGGCTGTCAAAACCTTTTGCCCCGCTTTAAGCGACATAGCCGCGACGCCCTGCGAAGTCCGCGTCTGTTTTAGCGAGACGGCTTTTTCTCTTAGCAAAAGCGCTCTTCCCGCGTCGGAGATAAGCAAAAACTCGTCGCCGGGGGAAACAAAAAAAGCGTTTATAAGCGGCGACCCGTCCCAGAAAGCGGCTTTTAACTTTTTTCGGTTGGTTTTTGTCTCATAAACCAAAACCGGCAGCTTTACGGCTCTTCCGTTTTCAAAAAACAAGATAAATTCCCCGCCGAAATCGTTTGTGCAGAACGCCGCGATAACTCTTTCGCCCGGCTCGAAAGCAAGCTTGGCGGGTATAAAGTCGCCCAGCGCGCTGGCTTTTGTGTCGTCAAAATCGTAAAGCTTTGATTTATAAATCTGGGCGGAGCTTGTGAAAAACAGCGCTTCGGCGCGGTTTGTGGTTTCCTGTGAGAAAAACAGCTCGTCGTTTTCTTTAAACTTCTGGGTGTCGCTCCCCCGAAGAGAGGCGGCGGTGCATTTTTTAAAATACCCCTCTTTGGATAAAAACACGGTTACCGGGTAATCCTCGGGCTCGTCCTCCGCGTCCGTCTCGCCGCTGTCATACTCATAAAGGACGGCGGTTTTGCGCGGGGAAGCGTGTTTCGCCTTAATTTCGTCGAGTTGCTTAATAATATATTTTCTGATTTTCGCCTCGCTCATTATAAGCGAATACAGCTCGGCGATATCTTTTTCAAGCGCTTTAATCTCTTTGGTTTTTTCAATAATATAGTCTTTGTTAAGGTTTCTGAGTTTTATATTGGCGATAAACTCCGCCTGCGCCTCGTCGATCGAAAACGCCGCCATAAGGTCGGGGACCACCCTGCCGTCGTTTTCCGCCCGCCTTATAACCGCAATCGCCTTGTCAATGTCAAGGAGTATTTTCTCAAGCCCCAACAGAAGGTGGAGCTTTTCTTTTTTGCTCCCCCAGTCATGGGTGAAGACCCTTCTGAGCGACTCAACGCGGAACGCCGACCATTCCTCTATAATTTCGGGTATGCCGAGAGTTTTGGGCGACCCGCCGACAAGCACGTTGAAGTTACAGGAAAAAGTGTCCTCCAGCGGAGTTGACTTCATAAGCCTCGCCATAATTTTTTCCGGGGAGGCGGATTTCTTAAGGTCAATGGCAAGCCTTAGCCCGTTTATGTCTATTTCATCCCTGACATCGGTTATATCCCTGACCTTGCCGTCTTTGGCGAGCTTTACAATGGCGTCTTTTATTTTTTCCACCGTTGTGGTATAGGGAATTTCGGTAACTTCCACCCTTGAGGCTTGCTTGTCGATGCGGTATTTTGCGCGGAGCTTAAGCGTTCCCTTGCCGGTTTTATATATTTCAAGCATTTTTTGCCTGTCGTAAAGCAGCTTCGCCCCGGTAGAAAAATCAGGCGAGATAAGAATTTCAAGCATCTCGTCATCTGTGAGCCTGCCGTTTTTAAGGTAAAGGGAAGTCAAATCGCAAACTTCCGCTAAGTTAAACGAACAAATATTGCTGGCAAGCCCCACCGCGATTCCCGAGTTGGGCGAAACAAGTATATTCGGGAACGCCGTGGGAAGCAGCACCGGCTCGGTCTGGGTGTGGTCGTAGTTGTCTATAAAGTCAACGGCGTCCTTTTCAATTCCGCCGAATATATATTCGCAAATTTTATTCAGCCTGACTTCCGTATAGCGCGAGGCGGCGAAAGCCATATCGGAATACTGCTTGCCGAAAATTCCTTTTGACGTGATAAACGGGTGCAAAAGCGACTCCTTGCCCGTGGTCAGCCTTACAAGGGTTTCATATATCGCCATGTCGCCATGGGGGTTGAGCCGCATGGTCGCCCCCACCACGTTTGCCGATTTTGTGTTCTGCCCCCCCATAAGCCCCATTTTATACATCGTGTAGAGCAGTTTCCGGTGCGAGGGCTTAAGCCCGTCTATTTCGGGTATTGCCCGCGCCACGATGCACGACATTGCGTAGGGCATATAGTTGGTTTCCAAAACGTCGGAAATTTCACTGATTTCTATTTCCGCTTCTTTTTGCGGCTTTATATTCAATTTTCTTTTATGCGCCATAAAAGTCACTTTCTGTTAAAATTATTGGGGCGGCGGGGTTTAAATATCGGCCAGCGGCAGATATCTCGCGCCGTGTTTTGTGATAAATTCCTTTCTCTGCGCCACGTTTTCACCGAGAAGGGTGTCAAACATAAGGCGCGAGGCGCGCTCGTCCTCAAGCGTCACGCGGGTGAGCCGCCTTGTGGCGGGCGACATTGTGGTTTTGCTCATCATTGCCGGGTCGTTTTCGCCAAGCCCCTTTGAGCGCAGCAATGTGTATTTTTCGCCCTTAAGGCGGTTTATCACGCTTGCTTTTTCTTTTTCGTCATAGGCGAAATAGCTCTCGTTCTTTGTTCTGATCTCATAAAGCGGGGTTTGCGCGATATAAACAAGCCCCTCGCGGATAAGCGACGGAAGCAGCCTGAAAAGCATGGTGAGGATAAGCGCCCGTATGTGGTAGCCGTCCTCGTCGGCGTCGGTGCAGATGATGATTTTGCTCCAGCGAAGCGCCGGGCGGTTGTAGGTCTTTGTTACCCTGCCGGCTTTCCCCCCCATTTCAATTCCGCAGCCGATAACCTTAATGAGGTCGGTTATAATATCATTGGCGAGAATTTTGTCATATGTCGCCTTTAGGCAGTTAAAAGTCTTTCCCCGCACGGGGATAATAGCCTGAAATTCGGCGCTTCTCGCCAGTTTGCAGCTTGACAGCGCGGAATCGCCCTCGACAATATAAAGCTCGCACTTGTTTTTGTCTTTGAGCCGGCAGTTGACAAACTTGTCCACCGTATTGTTAAGGTCAAGCGATGAGGTGAGCTGCTTTTTAACGTTTTTTCTAATGCTTTCGCTCTCCTCGCGGGAACGCTTGTTGACCAGCACCTGCGAAGTTATCCTTTCGGCCGACTGAGGGTTTTCCAAAAAGTAAACCTCAAGCGAATGCTTTAAAAATTCCGTCATCGCCTCGGCTATAAAGGGGTTGTTGACCGCTTTTTTTGTCTGATTTGCGTATGACGCTTGGGTTGAGAAGGTGTTTGACACAAAAACCAAGCAGTCCTCAATGTCCGAAAAAGTAATTTTGGTCTCTTTTGCCTTGTATTTTCCGTTTGACCTTAGATATCTGTCGATAACCCCGGTAAACGACGATTTGAGCGATTTTTCCGGCGAGCCGCCGTGTTCCAAAAACGAGGCGTTGTGATAATACTCAATCATCGGCGTCTCGTTTGAAAAGCAAAAAGCAAAGTTTATCTTAAGCTTGTAGTCTTCTTTGTCCGCCCTGTCGCGTCCCTCCCGCTCGGCGGAGTAAAAAACCGGCTCCGTCAGGTAGTTTTCCCCCACTGTCTCGCGTATATAGTCCGAAATGCCGTTTGGGTAAAGGTATTCGGACGAGTCAAAACCGCCGTCCTCGCGCTCGAACAAAAGTTTCAGCACAAGCCCTTCGTTGACCACCGCTTGTTTTTTCAGCGTGGTATGGAAATACTCTTTTGATATGTCAACGTCCGTAAAAACCTCAAGGTCGGGTTTCCAAGCCACGACAGTGCCGGTTTTATTTTTAGGGCAGGGTTCGCTTAGAAGTTCTGTGACCGCTTTCCCTTTGCGGAAAGAAATTGAGTACTTTACCCCTTTTGAATAGGCGGTGACATCCATATATTCGGACGCGTACTGGGTGGCGCAGGCGCCGAGCCCGTTAAGCCCGAGCGAAAACTCATATGCCCCGCCCGAAGTGTTGTGGTATTTGCCGCCGGCGTAGAGTTCGCAGTAGACGAGTTCCCAGTTGTAGCGCCCCTCTTTTTCGTTCCAGTCAAGGGGAACCCCCCGGCCGAAATCCTCCACCAAAAGCGATTTATCTCTTTTAACCGTTACGTTTATCTGTTTCCCGAAGCCCTCTCTGTATTCGTCTATTGAGTTTGACAAAATTTCAAAAAAAGAGTGCTCGCAACCCTCAATTCCGTCCGAGCCGAAAATAACCGCGGGACGTTTTCTGACGCGGTCTTCGCCTTTTAAAGAGGATATGCTCTGTTCGTTGTATTCCTGTTTCTTTGCCACTCTTTCCTCCGTAATTTCTTTTGATTTGCCGATTTGCTTTATTTGTAAAACCCAACTTTTTTAAACACCTTATCGACAGTTCTGACGGCGATTTCCGAGGCGGCCTCCCTCCCCCGCTTTAACACCCCGTCGAGATAAGCCTTGTCATTCATAAGTTTCAGGGCCTTTTCGCGAATTGGGCGGAGGGTCTCAATCACCGCTTCCCCCACGCTCAGCTTAAACTCGCCGTACCCCTTGCCGGAAAATTCCGATTCAATTTCGTCAAAGCTCTTCCCCGCGCAGGACGAATAAATTGTCATAAGGTTTGAAATGCCTTTTTTGTTTTGGGCGTCGTAATACACGCCCGAGCCGCTGTCGGTGACCGCTTTTTTAAATTTAGAAGCAATAATGTCGGGCGAGTCAAGGAGCTGAACGCTCCCCGCGCTGTCCTCCGATTTGCTCATCTTGTTAAGGGGGTTGGCAAGGCTCATTATCCTTGCCCCCACTTTTGGGATAAAAGGTTCGGGGATGGTGAAAACCTCGCCGTAAAGCGAATTAAAGCGGGAAGCTATATCCCGGCAGATTTCCACATGCTGTTTTTGGTCGCCGCCGACGGGAACGAGATCGGCGTTATATATAAGGATATCTGCCGCCATAAGCACCGGGTAAGTGTAAAGCCCGGCGTTGAGGTTTTCTTCTTTCTTGGCGGCTTTGTCTTTAAACTGGGTCATTCTGCTGAGCTCACCCATCATGGTATAGCAGTTCAGCACCCAGCAGAGCTGCGCGTGGGAAGGCACCTGACTTTGAAGAAACAAAATGTTTTTTTCCGGGTCAAGCCCGCAGGCGATATATAAAGCGAGCTGTTCGGTTGTGCGTCGTCTGAGACACGCCGGGTCGTGCCTTATGGTTATCGAGTGAAGGTCGGCGAGCATATAAAGGCAGTCGTATTCCCCGCTGAGCTCCACCCAGTTTTTAACCGCCCCGATATACGAGCCGAGCGTCAGCTCCCCCGTGGGCTTTATCCCCGAAAGGATACGGGGTTTTGAGTTTTTTGACATAACACCACCAAAAATAATAATTAAAAAGTTATAAATAAGCGACTTAAATAAACACAGGCTTTGTCTTTATACAAAATGTTGTGTTTTTAAGTATATATACGCTTATAGTTATTGTAACATACATTTTCCTGTTTTTCAATAAAAATTTCGGTAAAAGGATTTACAATTTATTTTTTATGGATTATAATGATATGTCATAAAAAAGCACTAAACTAAGAAAGGAATATAAACATGTCAAAAATCCTCGTGGAGACCTCCGCGCGGCACGTTCACGTCACTCGCGAAACTCTTGATTTACTGTTTGGCAAAGGCTACGCTTTATGTGAGAAAAAAAGGCTTTTGCAGCCCGGTCAATTCGCGTCAGAAGAAAAGGTTGATGTAGTGGGTCCGAAAGGAACCATAAAAGGAGTAACTATCATAGGCCCGGAAAGAACAGCAAACCAAGTTGAGGTCTCGCTCACGGACGCCAGAGTTTTGGGCGTCACCCCCCCGGTGCGGGAATCCGGCGACACAAAGGGGTCTTCCCCGATAAAGCTTGTCGGCCCGTACGGCGAGGCGGACCTTCCCGAAGGCTGTATCGCGGCGAAGAGGCATATTCACCTAAGCCCCGCCGACGCCGAAAAATTTGGTCTTAAATGCGGGCAGATTGTCTCGGTAAAGATTTCCGAAACCCCGCGCCCCCTTATCTTTTGCGACGTGGTGGTGAGAATGGACGAAAACTTCGCCCCCGCGATGCATATAGACACCGACGAGTCAAACGCCGCCTACGCGCACGGCAAAGTATATGGTGAGATAATCGTCTGATTAACCTCCCGCTTTGCGGGGTTCGCGGGCATAAAAACTGTTTTGGTAAACAAAAACAATATTTACTGTATGCAAACACATATATTAATATATAATTATAACTCAAACGGCGTGCGCTGACCCGCGCGCTTAGTTTTGTTTTTATTTTTGTTTTTTCGGTAAACCAAAACTTTTCCCGGTTTTTATTATTTTAAACTAAAACATTAAAACATAATCGAAAGGAGCAAACTATGTCCGATTTTTCAAAGGAAGTCGAACAAATGTGTTGTGTACGACAAGGCCCGAACCACGGCCCCTCGCCGCTGCCGGAGGAGGGAAAATGGGTTAAGGCAAGGCAGATTTCCGATATTTCCGCCTATACAAACGGGGTGGGGCGCTGCGCGCCTCAGCAGGGCGCCTGCAAGCTTTCCCTCAACGTAAAAAACGGGATAATAGAAGAAGCGCTTGTCGAAACCATCGGCTGTTCGGGCATGACCCACTCGGCGGCAATGGCGGCCGAAATTCTCCCGGGGAAGACAATTCTTGAGGCGCTCAACACCGATTTGGTGTGCGACGCCATTAACACCGCGATGAGGGAAACGTTTCTTCAAATCGCCTACGGGCGCTCTCAGTCGGCGTTTTCGGAGGGCGGCCTTGTCATCGGCACCGGAATTGAAGACCTCGGAAAAGGCCAGCGCTCAATGGTCGGCACCATGTACGGCACAAAGGCAAAGGGGGTAAGGTACCTTGAGATGACCGAGGGTTTCTGCACCAAAATGGCGCTTAACGAAGACGGTCAGGTTATAGGCTACGAATATGTGTCGCTCGGGAAGATGACGGACCTTATTAAAAAAGGCGTTGAGCCAAACGAAGCCTACGAAAAGTCCAAAGGCACTTACGGCTGCTTTTCCGACGGCGTAAAATTCATAGACCCGAGAACGGAATAACAGGAAAGGACAGTCATAACATGGCAAAATTTGAAGGATACGAAAGACGCGAGTCAAAAATATTGGGTACTCTCAAAGAATACGGCATTATGTCAATCGATGAGTGCAAACAAATTACCCAAAGCATAGGCGTGGACATCGATTCCATCGTCCGCTCAACCCAGCCGATTTGTTTTGAGAACGCCGTTTGGGCGTACACGGCGGGCGCCGCTATCGCAATAAAATCCGGCGACAAAAAAGCCGCCGCCATCGCCGCCTCGATCGGCTTGGGACTTCAGGCGTTCTGCATACCCGGCTCGGTAGCCGAAAACCGCAAGGTCGGCTTAGGGCACGGAAACCTCGGGAAAATGCTTTTGTCGGACGAAACCGAATGCTTTTGCTTTCTCGCGGGGCACGAATCGTTCGCGGCGGCCGAGGGGGCGATAAAAATAGCGCTCAACGCCAACAAAGTCAGAAAAACCCCGCTGCGGGTGATTTTAAACGGGCTCGGCAAGGACGCGGCGTTTATCATAGCAAGGATAAACGGCTTTACATATGTCAAAACAGAGTTTGACAACAACGCCGAAACCATTGAAGTGGTGTCGAGAACTTCGTTTTCAAAAGGCGAGAGAGCGGCCATAAACTGCTACGGCGCGGACAACGTGCCGGAGGGAGTGGCTATTATGAAGCTTGAAAAGGTAAGCGTATCTATAACCGGCAACTCCACAAACCCCACAAGGTTCCAGCACCCCGTCGCGGGGGTCTACAAGAAATGGTGCGTGGAAAACGGCGTCAACTTTTTCTCGGTGGCGTCGGGCGGCGGGACAGGCCGAACGCTCCACCCCGACAACATGGCGGCGGGCCCGGCGTCGTACGGAATGACGGACACAATGGGAAGAATGCACTCGGACGCTCAGTTCGCGGGCTCGTCTTCGGTTCCCGCCCATGTGGAAATGATGGGGCTTATCGGAATGGGGAACAACCCCATGGTCGGGGCGACCGTCGCGGTCGCCGTGGCGCTTGAAGTAGCTTTGAGATAGTAAACGTTTAAACCGGGGTCATTTTAAAAACTGACCCCGGTTTTTAGAACGCGGGAGGGTTTGTTATGGCGGCGGCAATTAAAAGAAAGGCCGGGCTTTCGATAGGCGGAGATTTATCGCGGGAAAACCTCAAAAAACTGAAAAGCGCCGGGTTCGGGGCGGTCGAGGTTAAGTTTATCGATGAGGACAGGGATAAAATAAACTGGAAATCGCTTTCCTCAGGTGCGAGAGAGGCGGGGATTCTTCTCTGGTCGTTTCACCTTCCCTTTTTGCCCTTTTCAAGGCTTGACATTTCGTCGCTTGACGGGGATATCAGAAAAAACACGCTTTGCTTTCTCGGCGAGCTTATAAAGCGCGCGGGGGACGCGGGGATAAAAAACATGGTCATTCACCCCAGCGGAGAGCCTATCCCTGACAACGACCGGGGTGAAAAACTTAAGTTCGCCAAAGAGACGTTGTTCACCCTTGCCGGGGAAGCAAGCGGGGCGGGAGGAGTGTTGTGCGTTGAAAACCTGCCCAGAACCTGCCTTGGGAAAAACATAGAGGAAATTTTAGACCTTGTCTCCGTAACCGACAAGCTCAGGGTTTGCTTTGACACAAATCATTTGCTTGGGGAGGGTAATACAATCCAAAGTTTTCTGCCGCGAGTTTCGGATAAACTTCAAACGATTCATGTCTCCGACTATGACTTTATTAACGAGCGCCACTGGCTGCCGGGCGAGGGAAAAATCGACTGGGCGGGCTTTATGGATATGCTTGACGAGGTTCGCTATTCCAACCCGTTTATCTATGAAGTGGGGTATGAGAGCCTAACAAGAAACAGACCCCGCCCCCTTGAGAACGCCGACTTTATAAAAAACTTCGCCGAGCTTTGCCAAAGGGTAAAACCGAGTGTAATCGAATAGCCTTTATAACCAACCCTTGTTAAAAACCGCCCCTTTTGGGGCGGCTTTTTTTGAGCCTCATTTTAAAAGCTGTATAAAGCGGGGGTTACAATAGATTGGTCAAGCGTGCCATCGGTGGACGCCCAGTCGGGGCCGGCGCCGTCAATATAATGCACCTTTACCCCAATGGCGGTTTGGTCGCCGTGCTCCGGCGGGGTTCTTCCCAAGTTTGACCAAGGCATGGCGACAATAAACACCCCGTCTTTTTCGGTAAACGTAAAGTTTTTAATAAGCACGGCGGGGGACGCCGAGCCGCCGGCTGTCCAGCCTTTTTCGGTGCGGTGGATATAATAGCGAAGTCCGTGGTCGTTGTCAAGCACGGAGGGCGCCGTCTTCCCCGTGGTCACCATCCAAATTTGAAGAAGGTCGTCTTTTCCCTCCCACCACACTCCTTTGCCGTAGTTCGCGGTGGCGTCGTTTGTCCTGACGCAGACATAAAAGTTTTCGCTGTCATACGAATACGCGAAGAATAAGTCCGCGGCGGCGTTGTTTTTCTTAAAAGGCTGCCAGTTAAGCGCGTCAAGGTTTTCAGCCGATGGCGTTATGACGGTCAGCACCCCTTCGTTATAAACTTTGTCATATTTTTCGGGTTTTGTGACCTCGACAAGCCCCGATAAGTCAACCTTTTTGCCGTCGTCGGTTTGAACTTCCGGCCCGTCCGCCTTGCTCCCCGCCCCGTCAAGGGCGCGGAAAGAAGCGTAATACTTAACATAGTCCCGCATTATAAGGCGCTTGTAATAGTTTTGGACATTGTTAAAAGCGGCATAGGGGAAGGTTGTGAAGTAATGCGGGATATCAAACACAATTATGCTCCCCGAAAGATAGGCTTCTATCCCAAGGGATTTGACAATCTCGTCATACCGCTTTGTGGTGTAAATCTGCTCAAAAATCTCCATATCGTGCCAGAACTCCGCGCCCGCTCTCCGGACTGCTTTCGCCCATTCGGAAACAAAAGACTCATATGAGTCAAACACGCCGTCTTCAACATAAAGCGTGCCGAGCCTGCCGAGACAGTCCTGCGCGGCGACGATATCCGCCACCGGTCTTCCCCCCTCTTTGTCGGGCGCGATAAGCCGGTACAGGTTGTCAGCCCCCACGTCCGGCCTGCCGCTCTGCCAAATGGCGGGGGCGATCATAACTTTTGCTTCCGGGGAAATTTCGCGGATAAGGTCGGACTGGTTTTTATAGACATATCTTCCCGCGTCGACCCCTCCCGTGAGGTTAAGCCAATAGTCGCACTCCTCGTCGGAGAGATAATAGCCCTCAAACGATTCATGGGTGTGATACATATCATAAATATCCCGAATAAGCAAAAACGAGTCGGCGACAATGTCTTTATAAGACTCCATGTTTGCTATCGGCGAGGAAAAATCGCTGTCGTGAATAGTCCCGAGATACACCTTCATTCCAAGCTTATCGGCCGCCGAAAGTATAGACTCATAAAGGTCTTCTACGCCGTATGGCGAATATTTGTACCCCGCGCCGGTGATTCTCCTCCCGTTGACGGAAGTGGTTTGGGAAGAATAATTAGCGCTGTACTGCATTACGACATATTCCATTCCCAAGTCTTTCATTCCCTTAAGCTGGAGATACCACGAATAGTCGCTGTTGTTTGCGGAGGCGTTACTCCCCGCGCCGCTTGTCTGAAGCTGGAAAAACCCGCCCCTGACAAGGGGGAGCTGGGGCTGGGCGGCGTATACCGAAACTTCGGCAAACTTAGGCGCTTTTTGGGCGTTATAAGTAATTTTGACTTTTTGCGCTTTGGTTTCCTCAAAATATAAATAAATATATGTGTTTTTACCGGCTTTGACTTTGTAGGTTGTAAAAGCGGTTTCCGCCCCGTCTAAAAACAACTTTATTTCCCCGTCTTCCGACCCCTCGACCGCTATCATCGCGCCGCATATGTCGTCATAGCTCTTGCTCAGCGATAAAGTTATTTCGTTTTCGCCCGAAACCCCCGATACGCTGACAGCAGCTTTAAGGTCGGTAAAGGCGGCAGACTCTTTGCCGTTAAGTTCCGCTTTTACAAAAGCGGCGGCATTGGTGTTGGAAAGCTGATTTTTGCGGTTTATAAAGCCGTAATCGGGTTCCGGCACGGGACTTTCCGAGCCGTAAATATAAACCTCATCAAGTAAAACAAGGGTTTGAGTGTAGGTAAAAATCTTAATATACCTCGCCCTTACGGTAAACGGGCGGGTGACGATATATTTTGACGAGGAATTTCCCCGCGCGCCGCTTTGCGAAGCGAGAAAAGACTGGCCGAGGTCTTCCCAGACAACGCCGTCCTCGGAATACCGCGCGTTTATCCTGTCCGGGAAGTTGCCCGACGAGTTTTGCGGGGTATAAATACCAAAGATAACCTCGGAAACGTTCTTTTCTTCTCCTAAGTCAAGAGTTATTACGCTCCCGGTTTTCCCCGTAAGGTCGTCTTTCGCCGAAGAGGTAAACCCCAAAACCGCCTGATCTCCCGATAAAATACAAGTGTCGCCGTCGGTCAGCTTGTTCCCGGTCTCGGGGTATTTGTCGCTTATCTTGCCGTCGATTGTATATTCCGCCGATAAAGAAAGCAGTTTTCTTTTATGCTCGCTTGAACCGAAGATTTTTATCTCGCTTACGCTTATTGTCTGTGTCGGGGTTATCGGGAGCACAAACATAACCGATTTCGCCGTTATCTCAAGGGTATCTTTAAGCAGGCCGCCCTCGTAAACGCCGAACTCCCCGGCGTAAAACGAGAAGTTATACCCGTCAGTGGAATAGAAAACCTCCGCTTTCTCTCCCGAATAGTCTTTTAGCGCCAGCTCAAAGTCCGTGATGTTTGATATGAATCCCAAATCGACGGTAATTGCCGCCGTGTCGTTTTTCAGGGTAATGGCCCGGCTTTGGCCGCTCCAGTCGGTGACTTGCAGGGTGTACCCGGATCCCTTGTCAAGACTTGTCGAAAGGCTCGCGTAGGTTTTTTCGCGGCCGTCGGTAAGTATGGTGAGCGAGTCGTCGCCGACGACTTTTATCCCGCAGTCATAAAAATAAGGGCATTTATAAGCTAAATTATTTTCGTCAGGCTCGGTTATTTCTTCCGAAACCTCCCCCGGTTGGCTTTCTCCGCCGGCGCTTGGGCCGATGCTTTCGCCGCCGGCGCTTGCGCCGATGCTTTCTACGCCGACGCTTTCCGGTTTTTCATCTGTTTTTCCGCATGACACCATCGCCACCCCCCCGAATAATAATAAAAGTATAAGACAAACTGAAAGTAATTTTTTCATGAATATTTCTCCTTTTGGCTTTTGCGCGGAACGCGCTTTGTAAAACGACTAAGTAAAAAGTCAAGCTAAACATGAATCTGTTAAAACGCTGTGTAATAATTATATCATCGCGCGGGGGCTAAGTCAATTATGAATTGATTTATTGATGCTTTTTGGGGTAAGCAAGTTAATTCAAAAAGTAAATGCAACAGTATATCAATACAAGAAGCGAATGAAGTGGCAAGTATCGAATGAAACGACGGGAAACGAATGAAGTCGTGGCTTCGCCACTAATGAAGTTTCGCTTTCAGCGAAATGAAGCGTTTGCTCCGCAAACATGAAGCGAAGCGCGCTCCTGCCCCTCATGTGCCGTCGAGGCACGCTTCATTTCTTCATTAGCGAAGCGGCTTCATGCGCCGATAGGCGCGCTTCATTGAAAAAAGCGCCAAAAGGAAGTTTATTTTGTCAAGCAAAAACAAAAAAGATATGTAAGCAGTTTTATAGAAATGACGCCAATCATTTACTCTCCCGCAATTTCAAAAGAAACGAATGAAGTCGTGGCTTCGCCACTAATGAAGTTTCGCTTTCAGCGAAATGAAGCGTTTGCTCCGCAAACATGAAGCGAAGCGCGCTCCTGCCTCTCATGTGCCGTCGAGGCACGCTTCATTTCTTCATTAGCGAAGCGGCTTCATGCGCCGATAGGCGCGCTTCATTGAAAAAAGCGCCAAAAGGCAGCTTTGTTCTGGTGGGGACTACAGGGCTTGAACCTGTGACCCCCTGCTTGTAAGGCAGGTGCTCTCCCGGCTGAGCTAAACCCCCGAAAACACGCGTATTATACCACGCCTATTAACCCTTGTCAACCCCGCAAAAAGGCTTTTTTTACGCTCCCCGCCGCCGCCCGAATAAAGCTTTGGACGGGAAAAAGTTGCCCGTTTTAGGTAAACTTAAAAGTTTTCAGCGTGTTTTCAAATTCAGGGGAATATTCTTCATACTCGCTGTCGTCAGAGGTGAAAAGGATTGAAAAAACATACCCCTCTTTTATACAAATAACCTGAATATACCGGTAGGTTTCGCCCGACATTTCAATGGTGTATTCTTTTCGGGACGCGACCACCCCGCCGACGACAGGCTCTTTGTCTTTGAACTCTTTGGTAAGAGTGTACCCCGGGTAAGCGGAGACAAGCTCTTTTTCATATTCTTCCCAATAGTCGTACACCCCGTAGGAAGCTTTTGCCGAGGGGAGAGAAAACGCTTGCACGGAAATTGTGGCAAGGCCGTTCTCAGGTTTGACGGCTATCATTCCGTCGCCGCTTACCTCCGCCCAACCCCGCGAATAGTCAAAATAATAGTCTTTGTTAAGGCTTGCCGCCCTCCCCCCCGACTGTTTGCTCTCACCCGTGTCGGGGACTATCGGAATAAACTCAAAGGTTTCTATTACTTTTTCAAAACAATCGATATAATTTTTAAACCCCTCCGCGCCGCTTGTGAGGAGAATGTTGTAAACAATGTTGTCTTTTATACAAAAAACCTGCGCGTATTTGTACTCCTCGCCCCCCACCGACGCAGTGTACTCCACCCTTACGGCGCTCACGCCTCCGAGCGTGGGGATGTCTTCGCCGCTATACTCTTTTTTCAGCGAATAGCCCTCAAAAGTGGTTTTCAAAGACGACTGATACGCCTCCCAATAAGCGTCGGCGTCCGCCGCCTCCGTGAACTCGGAAGTGGCGGTTATCATCGCGTTTGACACGCCCTTGACGTCCGGCGAGGGCTTGATTGCCAAGGCGTGGTACGCCTTGTTTTCCACCCAGTCGTCGTTATAATAAAACGAAAAACCAAAGGCGTCGCTTTTGATTTGTTTGTCGCTCCCCGCCCCGTTCCCCGAACAGGAAAAAGCGGAAAATACCATAACAGCCCCAAGCGCCGCTGATAAAAAATGTTTTAGTTTTAAGTTTTTCATTTGATATTACCTCTTTTACTGTTTACAACTGTGCTTGCCCCGGTATGTTAACCCGGTTAAAAACATCTCTCTTTTCTGTTTTTCCTGCATTCCTCGGTTTTTCCGCAGCGGTAGCATATCTCGTTTTCAAGCGGCAAACCCGCGAAAAACGCGTCTATATTCTCAAACGTCGTCTTTGCTATGTTGTCAAGCGCCTCTTTGGTCAAAAACGCCTGATGGGAAGTTATAAGCACATTAGGCATCGACAAAAGCCTCGCGAGGATATCGTCCTGCATGATATGCCCCGATTTATCCTCAAAGAAAATGTCGGACTCCTCCTCATACACGTCAAGGCAGGCGGCGCCGATCTTTTTTTCTTTAATCCCCTCGAGGAGCGCTTCGGCGTCAATGAGCTGCCCGCGCGAGGTGTTGACGATTATAACCCCTTTTTTCATGGTTTTTATGGTTTGCCTGTTTATCATATGATAATTTTCACTTGTCAGCGGGCAGTGAAGGGATATAATATCGCTTTTTTCAAACAGCTCGCCGAGATTTACATATTCCGCCTCTATCCCCTGCGCCGGGAATGGGTCAAACGCAAGCACTTTCATGCCGAAACCCCGGCAAATATCCACAAACACCCTGCCGATCTTGCCCGTCCCGACCACTCCGACCGTTTTGCCGAACAGGTCAAAACCGGTAAGCCCGTTAAGGCTGAAATTAAAGTCTTTTGTCCTGTTATACGCCTTGTGTATCCGTCTCACCGAAGTTAAAAGCAGCGCCATGGTGTGTTCGGCGACCGCGTAAGGCGAATAAGCGGGGACGCGGACTACATGAATTTTCTCAAACGCCGCCCTTACGTCAACATTATTAAATCCGGCGCAGCGGAGGGCGATTAGCTTTACCCCGTACCCGTACAGCAAATCAACCGTTTCGGCGTCAATGCTGTCGTTAACGAACGCCACCACAACGTCGCTTCCGGCGGCGAGCCCGGCGGTGTCTTTGGTGAGCCGGGTGTCAAAATATTTAATGATATGCTTTACGCTGTTTATATGCTTTTCAAACGACTCGCGGTCGTAAGGTTTTGTGTCAAACATGGCTATATTTATCATTTTATTACACTTCCTTTCTGTTGATACGAAAATTCTTTGATGATTCTGCTTATAAACTACATAAATTTCGAGAACCGCAACCTTTTTGATGGTTTCGCTTTGCAGTTGCTTATTTCGGGAACCGCAACCTTTTTGATGGTCTCGCTTTGCAGCTGCTTATTCCGAGAACCGCAACCTTTTTGATGGTTTCGCTTTGCAACTGCTTATTCCGGGAACCGCAACCTTTTTTATGGTTTCGGCTTGCCGAAATTGCGGTTGTTTAAACCGCAAAATAAAAAAGTTGCCATTGAAAGACTTGTCTTTCAATATGTTGTTTAAACCGCAAAATCAAAAAGTTGCCCATTGAAAGATTTATCTTTCAATGATGTTGCCGATTGAAAGATTTATCTTTCAATCATATTATATATGTTAAAATATCAAAAATCAATATAAAATAGTTAACGCACTCAAAAGCCTTTCCTTTAATTGCGCGAAAAGCCAAAAGAATCCTAACTAACCGTTGCGTAAATCATACCGATATGTTAATATAACTGCTGATAAGCGTAATGTTTTAAGGAGACAGGGATATGGAAAATTTTGAAGTTAAAATGCTTTCTTCTCTCTCGAAAGTTTTCCCCGAGGAAATTTACGACAAGCGTGAGATTTCCGCCGGGACTTCGTTTTGCGGGGAGATATATTCGTTTCAGCTCGCCTATCGGCCGGGCGGCATTGGGAGAGCGCGGGTCAAAGTCAAAGTGGAGTCAGCGCTTCGCGAACATATCCTTTTGTTTGAGGTCGAAAACGCGCCGTCTCTCCTCCCCGCTTACCCCGAGAGCCGCGACGGCGATTACCTTAAAACTTCCCCCGGGCTTTACCCCGATATACTAAATCCGCTGCCGGAATCCCCGGCGCTCACCGCGGTAAACAACGTCTGGAAAAGCCTTTGGGTTATGGTAAACGTCCCTGAAGGTCACCGCGGCGGTGAAATACCCATAACCATAACATTTGAGGACTGCGGGGGAAATAAATCCGTTTTCTGGACGGGAACCTTTACCCTTGGAGTGATTGGCGCCCCGCTCCCCGAAAACGAGCTTTTTTGCACCGAATGGTTCCACTGCGACTGCCTTGCCGACTACTACGGCGCGAAAGTGTTCTCGGGAGATCACTGGCGGATTATTGACAATTACCTTAAAAACTATGTCATGTTCGGGATGAACACGCTCCTCACCCCCGTCTTCACCCCGCCGCTTGACACCGCGGTAGGCGGCAGCCGAACGACGGTTCAGCTTGTTAAAGTTACCCAAAACGGGGGGGATTATTCGTTTGACTTCACCCTCCTTAAAAAGTTTATTGAAACGGCTAAGCGCCGCGGGATAAAAGCGTTTGAGGTTTCCCATTTGTTTTCCCAATGGGGGGCGGCTTTCGCGCCGAAAGTCATGGCGTTTGACGAACAAGGCGGGGAAAAACAGCTCTTCGGCTGGGGGACGCCCGCTCTTTCTTTTGAATATAAAGAATTTTTAGGAGCCTTTCTACCAAAACTAAAACGCTTTTTAAGCGATATCGGCGTTTTTGAGCAGAGCTTTTTCCATATTTCCGACGAGCCGAATAATAAATCTATCGAAAGCTACTCATCGGCGAAAAAAGTCGTAAGCTCCGCTTTGGGGGGCGGAAAAATTATCGACGCGGTTTCGGAATACCCTTTTTATGAAAAAGGACTTGTCGACAATATCGTGGCGGCAAACGACAGAATAGACGAATTTATTGAAAAGGGCGCGAAGAATCTGTGGACATACTACTGCTGCGGGCAGACAAGGCTTGTCAGCAACCGCTTTATGGCAATGCCGTCGTACCGCAACCGAATTTTGGGCGTTCAGATGTTTCGTCACGACGTCAAGGGTTTTCTCCACTGGGGATATAATTTCTGGAACAGCATGCTGTCTCTTTTCCCGATAGATCCCTACCGCGTCACCGACGCGGACGGCGCTTTCCCCTCCGGCGACGCGTTTTTGGTTTACCCGGGGAAAGACAAAACCGCCGTACCCTCGATAAGGCAGGTAGTTTTTAACGAGGCGCTTCAGGATTACAGAGCGTTGTCCCTCTACCGCGCCCTGTACGGCGGGGAGGCGGCCGAGCGGAAAGTCGATACGCTCTTCGGTAACCTTTCTTTTAAAGAATACCCAAAAACCCCGGAGAATTTGATTTTGGGGAGAGAGAGCCTAAACCGCGATATCGCTTCCCGTTTATAAATTGTTACAAAAAGTGTCCAAATCAAAACGCTTTTATTTGATCTTTTTTGTGTTGAATTGTTTTTATTCCTATGTTATAATCATTACGTTAATTAAAAAGCTTTTGATAAACGCTTAATGTTTCGGCAAATAATTATAATATATAAATAACGCTTTATATATGAACGGAGGAACCCAAATAAAAAAAGACGCGCTTTATAAAAACCGCACGGCACTGACGGCAAAGATAAAAGAAGGGTTTCTCTCAGTTATTCCGATAGTTATTATCGTGATGGTGTTTTCCCTAACCGTTGTGCCGTTGTCGTCCGATCTTATACTTTCGTTTTTAATCGGGGCAGGGCTTGTTATTTTAGGAATGGGGCTTTTTTCGCTTGGAGCGGAAGTCGCCATGACCCCCATAGGAAACCGGATAGGCACTTTTCTAACCAAATCAAAAAGCATAATACTAATTCTCGTGGTGTCGTTCGGGTTGGGGTTCGCCGTTACTTTAGCCGAGCCCGACCTTCAGGTGCTGGCCGCCACCACTCCGCATATAGACTTTACCGTGCTGCTCTTGACGGTTGGCGCGGGGGTGGGAATTTTTCTTGTAATAAGCATGCTGAGGATAATTACCGGTATCAGGCTCCGCTGGGTGTTATTAGTCTTTTACGCCGTTATTTTTATCCTCGCCGCGTTTACCGAAAAAAACTTCCTCGGCGTGGGTTTTGACTCGGGCGGGGTCACCACGGGGCCTATGACGGTACCTTTTATCCTCGCGCTGGGGGTGGGCGTTTCCACTATCCGAAGCGACAGCAGGGCGGAATCCGACAGTTTCGGACTTATCGCCCTATGCTCGATCGGCCCGATAATCGCCGTTCTTTTACTCGGTATGTTTTATAAAAACGGCGCCGTCGCCGGCGGCGACGCGCTGAAATCTTGGGAACACACGGTTGCGATAGGAAGCTCGTATATTAAAGCCATTCCCACATATATCGCCGAAACCTCGCTCGCGCTTTCGCCTATCGCGGTGATTTTTGTGCTGTTCCAGCTCTTCGCGCTAAAACTCCCGAAACGCTCGTTTTTAAAAATAACCCTTGGGGTTTTATACACTTTTGTGGGTCTGGTTTTGTTTTTAACCGGAGTTCATGTCGGGTTTGCCTCGCTCGGCGAGGTGCTGGGAAAAAGCGTCGCGGAGGGAGGAAAAGTTTTACTTTTTATTTTAGCTCTTCTGTTAGGCTGGTTTATCGTGGCGGCCGAACCCGCCGTGGTGGTTTTGGAAAAGCAAATAGAAGACGTCAGCAGCGGCGCGATACCCGGAAAAGCCGTCAAGCTCAGCCTTTCGGTGGCGATAGCGGCTGCCATGGGGTTGTCGGTGCTGAGGGTTTTGCTCGGCATTTCAATTTTATGGTTTTTGGTTCCCGGCTACACAATCGCGCTTATTTTAGCTTTTTTCGTTCCCGACGTTTATACCGCCATTGCCTTTGACTCGGGCGGGGTGGCGTCCGGCCCCATGACCGCCACTTTTATGCTTAGATTTATAATAGGCGTAACCCAAGCGGCGGGCGGCAATATTCTGCAAGACGCTTTCGGCATGGTAGCAATGGTGGCTATGACCCCGCTTATCTCGGTTCAGGTGATGGGGTTGATTTACGGCAGAGTTAAAAAGAAAGCTAAAGTCCCCGCGATTAAAGAACCCGAACTTGATCAAAATGTTATCGAACTTTGGATCGAAAATAAAAGTGACATTGACAGAAACAGTGATGATGAAAGGGACGGCTAAGGCATGAACTATATAATATCCATAACCAACCCTAACGCTCTGAACAGGCTTTTGGGGATATGCGATGAACTCGGTCTTTCTCCCCCTGTTATAATGTACGGTTGCGGCACCGCGGCAAAAAGCGTGCTTGACCTTTTGGGGATAGACTCAAAAGAGCGAAGAGTGGTGTTTACGGCGGCGGACGACGCCAAAACCCGGGAATTTCTGTACGAGCAAAGAAAAAGACTTTATTTAGACGCGCCGGGGAACGGCGTCGCGATGTCAATACCCATAAAAAGCGTTGGAGGTGAACTTGCGTTGTCATATTTAGGCGGGGACGGTGAACTAAAGGGAGCGCCCGAGCTCAAGCCCGGGTACGAACTGATTTTATCCATTATTAACGAGGGTCATTCTGAAACGGTGCTTGACGCGGCAAGATCGGCGGGAGCGAGGGGCGGCACAATCCTCCACGGCAGGGGGACGGGATCTAAAAGCGCGGAAAAGTTTTTTAAGGTCACTATCGCCCAAGAAAAAGAAGTTATTTTCATAGTCTCAAAGTCGGACCAAAAATCCGCGATAATGTCGGCCATTTTAAAGTCGGCCGGGCCTAACACCGACGCGGGCGCCATTGTGTTTTCCCTGCCGGTAAACGATATCGCGGGGTTTGGGCTTATTTAACCGTCAAATAAAACATTTTTGTGGGAGTTATGGATAAAAAACCAAACGAATTTATTCGGTTTATTAAGTTCGGCTTGTTTTCGGCCTCGGCGGGGTTGGTTGAAACAGCCTTGTTTTATCTGTTGGGGCTGTTCCCCGGCATAAATTACTGGCTTTGTTATATGCCGGCTCTTATTGTCTCGGTGATTTGGAACTTTACCCTCAACAGGCGGTTTACCTTTAACAGTTCGTCAAACGTACCCCGCGCGATGTTTAAAACTTTCGCTTTTTACGCCGTGTTTATTCCTGTCTCCACGGTTTTGGGCGAAAAACTTGCCGCGGCGTACAAAGCCTATCCCGCGGCGGACGATATTATCTTCTTTACCACCCTCATTATAAACTTTGTGTTGGAATTCCTTTATCAAAGGCTTTATGTGTTCAGAGGGCAAACGGATAACAGATAAAGATAAAAGATAAGAGATAAGAGATAAGAGAAATGGAAAAAGTCGGCAGATTTATTGTAACAAAGGAGGTGCGCAAATGCCGCTGACGGGGGCTTTTGTATTCCCGCACCCGCCAATTATTTTGCCGGAGGTGGGAAAGGGAGAACAGTTCCGTATTCAAAAAACCATTGACTCTTTCCGCAAGGCCGCGTCTGTCATCGCCGGGCTGAAACCCGATACCATCGTGGTCTCCACCCCTCACTCGGTTGCCTACCAAGATTATTTTCACATCTCCCCCGGGCACCGGGCAAAAGGCGATATGTCAAGGTTCGGCGCCCCGGGCGCGGAGGTATTCGCGAAATACGACGCCGAATTTGTATTTCGGCTTGAAGCCCTTGCCAAAGAACAAAACATCATGGCGGGAACTTTAGGGGAAAGATCCCCCGAACTCGACCACGGCACGGTCATACCCCTTCTTTTTGTAAACGAAGTCTACACAAATTATAAGTTAATCCGTATCGGTCTTTCGGGGCTTTCCCCCGAAACCCACTATCGGCTCGGCAAGCTTGTGTCCGAAACCTCAGACCTTCTCGGGAGAAACACCGTTTTTATCGCAAGCGGAGATTTATCCCATAAACTGACGCGGGACGGTCCTTACGGCTGGGCAAAAGAGGGCGGGGAGTTTGACAGTATCGTCACCGCCGCTTTGTCAAGCGGGGATTTCTTAACCCTGCTTGGCATACCCGAGGAATTTGCCGAAAAGGCCGCGGAATGCGGGTTAAAGTCATTTTTAATAATGGCGGGATCGCTTGACGGCAAAAAAGTTAAATCAAATCTTTTGTCTTACGAGGGGCCGTTCGGGGTGGGTTACGCGGTGGCGGTGATTTTACCCGATGGCGACTATGAGGGAAAACCAATTCTTGAAGAGTACGAGGAAAAAACAAAAGCCCAAACGCGAAAAACCCGTGAGAACGAAAGCGAGCCCGTAAGGCTGGCGCGGCATTTTGTGGAAAGCTATATAAAGACAAAAACCCTCCCGTCGTTTCCGGGGAATCTTTCGGGTTCGCTTACAAAACAAAAAGCGGGGGTGTTTGTCACCCTTAAGATAAACGGAAAGCTCCGCGGATGCATGGGAACCATAGAACCCGCCGAAAAAAGCGTCGCGGAGGAAATAAAGCAAAACGCCGTCACGGCGTGTTCCCGCGACCCGCGCTTTGACAGGGTGCGGGAAGACGAGCTTGGGCGCATCACCTACAGCGTTGACATTCTCTCCCCGCCGGAGGCTATAGACTCCCCCGAGCTCCTTGACGTCAAGCATTACGGAGTTATCGTTTCATCGGGCGAAAGGCGGGGGCTTCTCCTCCCTGATCTTACGGGCGTGGACACGGTGGAAGAGCAAATAAGCATCGCCCGCCAAAAAGCCGGTATACGGGAAAACGAGAAAATAAACCTTGAGCGATTTAAGGTGGTGAGGCACACTTGAAGATAAGCTGTGAAATCTGCCCCCACCGCTGTATGCTTGACGATGGCCAAACGGGTCTTTGCGGCGCGAGGAAGAACGACGGCGGCAGGGTCGTCTGCGATTCTTACGGCAAACTGACCTCTCTTGCCTTGACCCTATTGAAAAAAAGCCCTTCGCGCGCTTTATGCCGGGGACAAAAATCCTTTCCGCCGGGAGCTACGGCTGCAACATGCGCTGCCCTTTTTGCCAAAATCACTCCATTTCCCTTTCATTTGATGAAAAAACTCTTTACTTCCCCCCGGAAAAGCTGGTTAAGTTTGCCGAAAGCCTTATCCCTCAGGGGAACATCGGGCTGGCGTTTACCTATAACGAACCGCTGATAAGCTATGAATATGTGTACGACACCTCGTCGCTCGCGAAGAGGCAAGGGCAAAAAACCGCGCTGGTGACAAACGGCTTTATAAACGAGGAACCGTTAAGGCGACTTCTGCCGTATATAGACGCTATGAATATTGACTTAAAAGGCTTTTCGGCGGAGTTTTACAAAAAACTTCAGGGCGGGCTTGAGGAAGTAAAAAACACCATCGCCATAGCGGCCAGCAGTTGCCATGTCGAGGTAACAACCCTTATTATTCCCGGCGAGAATGACTCAGAAGACGAAATGAAAAGCCTTGCCGGCTGGGTTGCTTCGGTTAGAGAGGATATCCCGCTCCATGTCTCCCGCTTTTTCCCCTCCCATTTATATTCGGACAAGCTCCCGACGCCGGTTTCAAAAATATATAAGCTTGCCGAGACGGCGCGGGAATTTTTAAAATATGTCTACACCGGCAACTGCTGAGTTTGAAAAAGAAAGGTCATTAAATGACAAAAAAAACCTCCGTAACGCTTATTATTATCTTAATTTTAATAATTTCCGCAATTTGCTGCGGGGCGCTTGTCTCCTGCTCCGGCAATGACGAAAACTATACCATCGCCCTTATAACGGGCGCGTCGGGGGTGACAAACCGCTCGGCCGCGCAGGGAACTTACGCGGGGATTGTAAGCTATTGTTCGGGCAAAAACATAACCTACAAATATTTTGTGCCGGAAGAAGACACCGAAACGTCTTATTCGGAAGCGGCCGAAAAAGCGCTTGAGGACGGGGCAAAGCTTATTGTGTTCGCCGGCTATAATTTATCCGCCGCCGCTAAGGCCGCCGCCGAAAACAACAAAGACCGTGACTTTTTGCTTGTGGACTGCTACGGCGATTACGAAGACATAAACTGCTTTTCGGTGTCTTTCCGCGAGGAGCAGGCGGGTTTTCTCGCCGGGTACGCGGCGGTGACGGAGGGGCACACAAAGTTGGGGTTTGTTTCAAGCGGGGAAAACGAGATAACAAAAAAATATCTCTACGGTTTTATCGCCGGCGCGGAATACGCCGCCGTGCTGTACAGCGTCCCGCAGGGCGAAATCAAGTGCTGGTATACCGAAAACAGCGAGGACGACAGGATTAAAAGGCTGGTCATGGACTGGTACGGGGAAGGCGTTCAGAGCATTATGATTTGCGGCGAGGGAATCGCGAAGCCCGTTATTTCGGCGGCGAACATTATGAAGGGCAGAACGATAGGCTGCGATATGGATCAAGCCGGTAACAGCGAGCGTTACCTCACCTCGGCGGTTAAAAATTATGAGAGCGTCGTGATGACTTTGCTTGAATCTTATTTCAGGCTGAACAAATGGGACGACACAAAGGAGGGGAAGAATGTTGTCTTCGGCATCGAAACCGACAGCGTAGGGCTCCCGACCGGCGCGGGAAGTTTCAGATTTTCCGCTTGGTCGACAGACTCATACGAAACCGTCTACGCAAGGCTAAAGTCGGGGAAGATCCCAAGCCCCTCCCCCGACTCCCCGCCGATTACCGCGGTTTTTCAAGTGGTAGTCATAACGGACGTCCCGGTAAACGGAGAACAGTCGGAATAAAAAGTATAAATATCCCTTAAAACATACGCAAGCCGGGTGAATTCTCACCCGGCTTGTGATATTAAGTTTATAAAGTTATGAGTTGTTTTAGAAGTTTGTCACCGCTCCGATAAACATCGGGAGCCCCGTCGCGTTATCGACAATGGCATAGACAAACGGGCGGTCAAGGATAACTTCATATTCAAACATCGGCGCGCACTCGTCTTTCATTGTCCCCCAAGTAATTGCCGCCGCTTTTGTGCCGCTGCGGTCTACTTGAATAAATACTTTTTGGTCGACGTCGGAACAATAAATGTTCCCGCGTTCGGAATACCCGAGCTTTGAAAAATCGGCGGCGGACGCAAACATATCAATCATTCCCATTGATTTAAGCGTGTCGTTGAGATTCATTTTTAAGCTGTAAGTGAATTCTGGCATTTTTACCGAGACGGATGAGCTGATTCTGCTTTCCCAAATCTCAAGCCACTCCCCGCCGCTAAGGGAATCGATATAGTCGTACACATCCACACCCTCGTCGGGGAGAAGCCCGATCATGCTGTACCTGCCGCCGGCATAATTTTTCGCGAACCCCCGCGCGGAGCCGGATGAAATATATACCTGCTCGCCGGAAGAAAGCATCTTAACGGTTTTTACCCCGCCGCCGTAATTTGTGAAGACCCCGTCGTTAACGTTTTCTTTCTCATATTTTACTTCCCATTTCGCGTCAAACACCAGCGCGTTGACAAGATACATAACGTCGTCGTCGCTGATCTCGTCAATCATTTTGTCAATCAACCCGTCGGTGTAGCGCTTGCACCAAGCATTAATATCGTCAAGCGTAGTGGAGTCAAATTTCGCCGAGTAAATCTGCGCGTTATACCAGTCGGCGTTGGTTTGCAAAAAATCCTCGTTGACATGCAGTCTGTTTTCCTCGTTGCGGAACCAAATCGAGTCCGCGATACTAAACTTGCAATCGTCGGCGTGGTAAAGTGATGAGGTAAAGGCGTACAGGCATTCGTTCAGCGTTTCGATATCCATTCCGAACGCCTCTTCCATTTGGGTTTTGGTGTTGCCGTCGGCGCCGTTGGCTATCATGGCAAGGCAAATAATTGCGGAAAGCGGCGACACAAGGTCGTTTTTACCGTCCTTTGTCACAAGCCCCTTGAACAGCTTCAGCGAGAAATCCGCCATCGAGGCTTTAAAATCGTCGGTGACTTCCCCTTGCGAAGTAGCTTTTCGGCTGTATCCGCTCGACAGTTCCAGCGCGCTGACATTAAGCCCGCAGGAGACGCAAGGCAAAACCATTACCCCCACCAGAATCAGGCAAACAGCAGCTCTCAGCGCGTGTTTTCTTCTTATAAAAACCATATTAAGCCATCCTTTCAGTTTTATATGTTTATTTATTTATCCGTTTATTTCTTTTATTGCCGTTTTAAGGCGAGAAAATAATTTTATATCCGTTTATAACGTAGGAAAGGGTTATCTTCCCCAGCTCAAGCGCGCCGGAGCGGAGATGCTCGGCGAATAAAAACGTTTTTTCGTCGTCGGGGTAAAACAAAAAGCTTATGGTGACGCTCCCCGACGCGTCGGCTTTTTTTGGCGTGAGCGTGACGGACAGGCTGTCCGCCTCTCTCCCCGAATGGGAGGAAAAGATATATCCGGGAAAGGTAAAGACTGTTTCGGTTCCCGCGGTAAAGTCGCCGGGGTCAATGACAATTCTCAGCGTTCCGCCGCCGAGCGCCCCGCTCATAAGGCCGTAACTAAGCTCAAGCACGGGCTGTTCCGCGGGGAGGTATTCGCTTTGCTCCACCCTTAGCCTATGGGCGAGGATTCCCGCCCAAGCGGGGTTAGAGAGGCTGTCCTCCGTTTCCGGGCCGGAGATATCAATGCCTTTTTCTTCCTTGAACGATTCTTCTTTATTCTTCACGTCGTCCACGGGGCGGAAAAAAATTGAAGTGCTTAAAAAAACTACAAAACACAGCCCCGCCGCGACCCCGCCGTAAATTGCCCGGCGGAGTTTTACTCTTCGCCCGAAATGGTTTTTAACGCTTTCCTCGCCCGCGCCGCAAATCAAGTCGTCTCCGATTTGCCCGACGCTGTTCCAAAGCAGTTGATTCATACTGTAAACCCCTCCTTTTCGAGGTGTTCCCTAAGCTTTTTGCGGGTTCTCATAAGCCGCATGGCGATACCGTTTTTGCTCATTCCCGTGAGCGTTGCCAAATAAGCCAGCGAGTCGGCGTAGAAATATCTCCGCACAAATAAATATTGGGTATCCCTGCTCTCCCCCCGCAAAAAGTTATCAATCGCGCCGCCGAGCCCGTTTTCGTTTAAGAGAGCGCTTTCCCTGTCGGGGATAATCTCCTCAAGCTCGCCGTCAAGCGACAAAGTGTTAGCACTGCGCTTTTGGGCGGTGTTTTTATGGAACAGGTTATATGAAATATTCCGCACAATCCGGCAGAGATACGCGAAGTAATTAACCGGTCTTGTCGGCGGGATAGCGTTCCAAGCCGCGAGATAGGTGTCGTTTACGCATTCTTCGGAATCGGGGCGGCTCTCTGTTATGCTGTAAGAAATGCCGCAAAGCTTTTTGCCGTATTTTTTATCGGTTTCTCTAATCGCGGCCTCGTCGCGCCCAAAGAACAAATCAAGTATCGCGCTGTCTTCCATTTGTCCCCCTTTGTTTTACCGGCCGGGCAAACCGTCCTTTATAAAGGTTACAAAGCCCCTCACTATATAAGTACGGTTTCAGCCGCCGATATAACGCATAAGCTGAAATATTATCGGATTATTTATTATATCATTCATTTACAAAGAATTCCATTGTTTTCTAAAATGAGTTTTATAAACCCGATTTGCGTATAATATTCCCTTTTCACCCCCCAACAACAAAACTTCCGCCCCCGCGGAAGTTTTGTTGTTGGAATGTTGACCCTCAGCCAAAGTTTTTACCCCCCCGAAGCCGTCGGCTCGGCTATGTTTTGGGATTTTTGCTGTTCTTTTAACTTTAGCCCAATAACGGTGTCCCTGCCGCTTGTAAGCGAAATCAGGCAGTCGCCTTTTTTGTATTCCACATCCACGCCGATAAAATACTGCTCGACCAGCTCCACGGGAAAGTAATATTCGGCTAACTTTTTTTCATACATCACGGGATAAGTCAGCCTCGCGGGGTTGCCGTTTATATATAAAAACGACGAGTTTGTAAAGCAGTCAAGGGCTTCCCCGCTGTTCCGGAACATAACCGTAAGCATTTCGCCGTCCCCGGCGTAGGACAAATCGCAAAGCTTGTCAAGGGTAGAGAGCGAGACATACAAGGCGCGGTATTTGTTCGCGCCCTCGGAGTTTTCGGCCGCTATCGTCTTCCCCGTGGGGCTGATAGCTTTTACCGAGTAAAGTTTCGCGGCTTTGGGGGTAGAATTAAACGAATAATAATAATAAGCCGCGACAAAAAGACTAATAATAACATAAAAGGTTAAGAATACAAGCATGACGGCAAGCAACGCCTGACGGCGGTGTTTTTTAAGCCGGCGGCTTTCCTTAACCCTCGCGGGGGGTTTTTTGCCCGGCAAAGGGGGCGCTTTTTGGGGAAGCGCTTTTTTGGGAATAGTTTTCGGGGGATTATTTTTTTTCACGCCTTTTCACCCCTAACGCGATTATATTTTGGGTTTTACGCCTATAATTTACAATTGATTATAGCAAATAAACAAAGCTAAAGCAATGCGTTTTTCACCTTTTTTTATAAAAGTCATAATCTTAATAATGCCGGCGCAGTTACAAATCCCTGCCGTGGAGGGGAAAATGACAAACAGATTTACCGAAGAGGCCAAAAAAGTGCTTAACGACGCCGTGACGGCGGCGCGCGAATACGGACATACTTTTGTGGGCAGCGAACACCTTTTGCTGGCCATAACCATGACATCGCCGCGCTGTTTTGCCAACTCGCCCATAACATATGACAGAATAAAGCGCCAGCTCTATGAGCTCGCCGGCACGGGGGCGGATAACTATGTCGGCGGCGAGGACTTAACCCCGAAATGCAAAAAGATTCTTATCCAAGCCGGAAGGCACGCCAAAGACATGGGGAGCGAGGTGATAGCCATAGCGCATATCCTGATGGCAATTCTAACCGAGGAGTGCGTCGCCAAACGGATTATCGAGATGGAAGGCGTTTCCGTCTGTGAGATACTCATGTCGCTGGGGAGCGAAAACAAGGAAAACACGGAGGTTGAAATGGACCAAAAAAGACGGGATAAACAAAGGCCGACGCCTTTTCTTGATAAAAACGGCACAGATCTCACCGCCGTCGCGGAATCGGGAAAAATCGAAAGCATTATCGGCAGGGAAACTCAGGAAGAAAGAATTATCCGAATCCTCCTGCGAAAAAGCAAAAACAACCCCTGCATTATAGGCGACGCGGGGGTGGGGAAGACAGCCATCGCCGAGGCGGTGGCAAAGCGGATAGCCGAGGGCAAGGTCCCCGAGGCGCTCAGGGGAAAGCGCCTTATTTCCGTAGATATCCCCGGCGTTGTGGCGGGGACAAAATACAGGGGGGAATTTGAGGAAAAGCTGAAAAATATCATCGGGGAGGCAAAAGGCGGCGATATTATTTTATTTGTCGACGAAATGCACACCATTGTGGGGGCGGGGAGCGCCGAGGGCTCGGTTGACGCCTCAAATATACTGAAACCCCCGCTCGCCAGAGGGGAGATAAGGCTTATCGGCGCGACGACTCCGGGCGAGTATAAAAAGATAATTGAAAAAGACCCGGCTCTCGAACGGCGGTTCCAGCCGGTGAAAGTCGACGAGCCGAGCCAGCCGGAATGTATTAAAATGCTTTTAGCGACAAAAAAGTATTATGAAAAGCATCACGGCATTAAAATCTCAAACGACGCGGTCGAGGAGGCGGTTCGGATATCATCGCGCTTTATAAACGGCAGAAAGCTCCCCGACAAAGCGGTGGATTTAATCGACGAGGCCGCCGCGGGCGTTGTGATAAACGGCAGGGCGGCGCTGGGAAACAGCGACATTATAGGCATAGCGTCGGATATGACGGGGATCCCCGCCGCGGTGCTTGCCCGGTTCGGCGAGGGCGACGCGCAAAGGCTTAGGGATTGCCTTTACGACTCGCTTGTCGGGCAGGACGCCGCCATTGAAAAAATTACCTCCTGTTACCGGCGGTATATTCTCCGCACAAACGCCGAAACCCGCCCCGCCAGCATGATATTCGCCGGCGAAAAGGGCTCGGGCAAAACTTTCGCCGCGTCTGTTTTCGCCAAAGCCGCCGGGTTTTCAAGCGTTATTCGGTTTGACATGAGCGAATTTATTGAAAGCCACACGGTTTCAAAGCTTATCGGCTCCCCGCCCGGCTATTTGGGCTACGGCGAGGAGGCGGCGCTCGCGGAAAAAGTCCGCCGCGCCCCCTATTCAATAATTATTTTTGATTCCGCCGAAAAGGCTCACCCCGACGTGCAGTCAATCATCGCCAAAATACTTGAGGACGGCGAGCTCAGCGATTCTTCCGGTTCAAGCGTCAGCTTTGGCTGCGCGTTTGTAATCGTAATCGTATCCCCGCGCCCGGGGGGGAAAAGGGCGGGGTTTATTAATTACGGCGACGATTGGGTGAGGCCCCCCGACGTTTTTGAGGGAAAAGCGGATGAGATTATCGCTTTCGCCCCGCTGTCGCAGGGGAGCATTTACAAAATCGCCTCGCTCCGCTGCTTTTCAAGCGCCGCCTCTTATTTCAACGGCAGGCTTGAGTTTACTAAAGAATTTACCGAATTTTTAAAGGAAAAAACCAAAACCCTCCTCTCCGCCTCGGCGTCGGTTAAATACGCCGACAAGCTTATGAGCGAGGCTTTTTCGGATTTATCCAAGCCAAGCGAAACAGACGAGATTTTCGTAACGTCGGACGGCGACGAGGTTTTCTTTAAAATCCCCGAAAAAGCGCTTGACAAGCGGTGAAAATATATATATAATACCCCTGTAAAGCGTTTTGCTTTACAGGATTTTTTTATAAAAGACAAAAACTTTTATTGTATTGTATCGTCGGGCGAGGAAGACAAAAAATGGATGAAAAAGCCGCAAGGCGGGGCGAGATAGCGGGACTGTTTGACATTTATTCCCCGCTGCTTTCAGAAAGACAGCAGCAGGCGACTGAAATGTATTATATTGACGACCTCTCGCTGTCTGAAATTTCAGAAAACCTTAGCATAACAAGGCAGGGGGCGCGGAGTTTAGTCGCCCGAGGGGTGGAACTGCTGATGTTTTTTGAAGACAGCCTTGGGTTTTCCCGCAAAGAAAACGAGGCGCGGAGCGCGGCGCAAAAAATAAAAGAATGCGGAGTCAGCGGAACGGCGCTCGCCGAAGCTGAAAAAATATTAAAATTGTTCGGTTAATTGAAAGACAAGTCTTTCAATGTTTATCTGCATAAAAAGGAATTTTAATAAGCAAATTTTTGATTTTGCGGTTTAAACAACCGCAATTTCGACAAGTCGAAACCATCAAAAATATTGCGCTCCCTCAATTCGCAAGCAATTAAAAATGAATTTTATAACCGATTAAAAGCAAACTAAATATTAAAATTTATATATCGTTTGAAAGGACTATTTATATAAATGTTCCAAAGCCTTGTCGACAAAATGGCGGAGGCCTTAAAAAAGTTTAAAAACAAGGGCAAGCTCACCGAAAACGACGTCAAAGCGGGGATGAGAGAGATTAAATTAGCCCTGCTCGAGGCCGACGTCAACTTTAAGGTGGTCAAAGACTTTGTGGCGAAGGTCTCGCTTCGCGCGGTGGGGAAAGAAGTGCTGGAAAGCCTTCTCCCGGCTCAGCAAATCGTTAAAATAGTCAATGAGGAACTCATAACCCTTATGGGCTCTGACGCGGCAAAGCTTGAGTTTTCGCCAAAACCGCCCACGGTCATACTTCTCTGCGGGCTTCAGGGCTCGGGGAAAACAACTCACGCGGCAAAGCTTGGCGCGAGACTTAAAAAGTCGGGCAAAAGCCCCCTCCTTGTCGCCTGCGACATCTACCGCCCGGCGGCGATAAAACAGCTTCAGATAGTGGGGGGTCAGGCCGGCGTGCCGGTGTTTGAAAAGGGCGAATCCCCCCCGGCGCAAATCGCCGCGGAGGCGGTCAAACACGCGGTTAAATACGGTAACGACACCGTTATCATAGACACCGCCGGGCGGCTCCACATTGACGAGGCGCTAATGGCGGAACTGAAAGCGATAAAAGAAAAAGTCAACCCGGCTGAAATCCTCCTTGTCGTGGACGCAATGACGGGGCAGGACGCGGTAAATGTGGCGCGGACGTTTAACGAAAAACTTGAACTGACCGGCGTTATTTTGTCAAAGCTTGACGGAGACGCCCGGGGCGGCGCCGCGCTGTCGGTGAGATATATCACCGGAAAACCCATTAAATTTATAGGAACGGGCGAAAAGCTCGACGCTCTCGAGCCGTTTTACCCCGAACGAATGGCGTCGCGGATTCTCGGCATGGGGGATGTGCTGTCGCTAATTGAAAAGGCGGAGCAGGCGTTTGACGAAAAACAGGCCGCCGAGCTTGAAAAAAAGTTCCGCGAACAGTCTTTTACCCTTGACGACTACCTTGCGCAGTTCAAGCAGCTTAAAAACATGGGGAATATGGAATCCCTTTTGGGGATGATGCCGGGGATAAAACCCGCCCAGCTTAAAAACGCCAATATCGACGAAAAAACCCTCGGCCGAGTGGAGGCGATAATATTATCCATGACGATGAAAGAGCGGGTCAGGCCGGAGATTTTAAATTTCTCCCGCAAGAGGCGGATAGCCGCGGGGAGCGGCACCAGCGCCGAGGAAATTAACCGGCTTTTAAAGCAGTACGAGCAAACAAAAAAACTCATGAAACAGTTTATGGGGAGCGGCAAGAAGAAAAATAAGATGAGACTGCCGTTTTAAACCAAGTCCCGTTAAAAAACAGTTATCAATACGGTATTTATTAAAGTAAATATAAAATTTAAATTTTTCCGGAGGTCATTTATAATGGCAGTTAAAATCAGGCTTAGAAGAATGGGCGCGAAAAAAGCCCCCTTTTACAGAATCGTCGTGGCGGACTCGCGCTACCCCCGCGACGGCAGGTTTATAGAGGAAATAGGGACATACAACCCCATGGCAAACCCCACGGCGGTGACTATTGACGCCGAAAAGGCAAAGAAATGGCTCGCCAACGGCGCCCAGCCCACCGACACCGTGAGATATATCCTTAAAAACAACGGCGTCATATAAGAGAGCCCGGCAAGGGCTTTGCCGGGGCAACCGATTAAAACGAAAGGAAGACCAAAATTGAAACAACTTCTCACGGATATAGTAAAGCCGCTGGTGGACAACCCGGACGAGGTTTCGGTCATCGAAAGGGTCAGCGGGGACATGTCGATACTTGAGCTGACAGTCGCCAAGGGCGACACGGGAAAAGTTATCGGGCGCGGGGGCAAGATCGCCAAATCGATCCGCCTTGTGATGCGCGCCGCGGCGGTTAAAGAAAACAAACGCGTCATTGTAGATATCAATTAAATATTGAAAGACAAGTCTTTCAATGGCATATTTTGGAAAGAAACGGTTTTAAAGTGAAACATTTTATCGAGGCGGGGAGACTTAACTCCCCCCGCGGAATAAAAGGCGAGATAAGATTCACCTGCTATTGCGACTCGCCGGAATTTCTTCGCGGGGTTAAAACTTTATACCTTGACGAAAAGGGCGAGAAAAGCCTTGAGGTTGTATCCTACCGCCCGACTATTCCCACCCTTATTTTTAAAGGTTATGAGAGCAGGGAGAACGCTTACCTGCTGGCGGGGAGAACAGTTTATTTTAACCGGAATGACGTCGCTCTGCCGGACAGAGCTTTTTACTTCTGCGACCTTATCGGCGAGGACGCATATGACGGGCAAACGGGGAAAAAAATCGGCGTGGTTAAGGATGTCGAGGAAATCTCCGGGAAGTTTTATTATATTATTACCGGCGAAAAATCCTACCGCGTCCCCGCTGTGGAAGACTTCGTGCCGTTCGCTTCCCCCGGCGAGGGGGTAAAGGTTAAGGGGATTGAAGAGCTTGAAATATAAGGAAAGATAAGAGATAAGAGAGAAGAGAGAAGAGAGAAAAGATATGGACAAAAAATGAACTTTGAAATCCTGACTTTGTTCCCGGAAATGCTGACCGGATTTTTTTCGCAAAGCATTGTTGACAGGGCGGTAAAAAAAGGGCTAATATCGGTTAACCTCACAAATATCCGGGACTTCACCAAAGACAAGCACAAAAAAGTTGACGACGCCCCTTACGGCGGCGGTTACGGAATGATTATGACCTGCCAACCCTCCGTGGACGCTATCAGGGCGGTTAAGGATGGCTTAAAGGGCAGCGTCATAACCGTATACCTCACCCCTCAGGGGAGCCTTTTTAACCACGCCAAGGCAAAGGAGCTTTCCGCGTTTGACAATATCATCCTCTTTTGCGGCCATTACGAGGGGATTGACGAGCGAATCATAACCCTTGAAATTGACGAAGAAATTTCAATCGGCGACTATGTGCTGACGGGCGGGGAACTCCCTGCGGCGGTGGTCACCGATTGCGTTTCGCGCCTGATAGACGGAGTGCTGCCGTCGCCCGACTGCCACGAGGACGAGAGTATCGCGAGCGGGTTGCTTGAATACCCCCAGTACACAAAACCGCGGGTGTTTGAGGGGCTTGAAGTGCCGGAAATTCTTTTTAGCGGCCACCACGCCAACATTGAAAGCTGGAGGAAAGAGCAATCGCTCCTCCGCACGCGTGAAAAACGCCCCGACCTTAAGGTGTAAAGGCAAACAAACGGCGGATTTATTGGTTTTATTACAAGACAGGAGGCAGACAGTGCAAAGAGCAAGACGCCAAGCGAAAAACAAAGGCTTTTTCGGCAGGCTTGTCCGTAACAGCGCCATAACTTCCCTTCTTAATTTTTACTCGGCAAAACTGCATATGTTTTACTCGGAGGGAACTTTCGCCTCGCTGTTCGCCCCCTCGCATAAATTAGACAAAGCAAAAGAAAACGGCTTTTTTGGCCGTATGGTCAAAAAACTGCGCTTGACGGACTTTTTTTCGCTTATCCGCCACAACTTCGCTAAGAATGTAGAGGAAAGCCGAATTGTAAAGGGCTACCGAAATATTCTTGACTTGACTTTTGCCTCGCCGGGGAAAACATTCGGGGTGTTTTTTCTGTCCGCGGGGCTTTACTCGCTCTTGGGCTATTTTATTCGGCTTTACGCCGTCGGGAACCTCCCCCGAACCCATGCCGATATCACCGCCATTATAATTCTGCTCTGCTTCGCGCTCGTGCTGTTGTTTTCCAAAAAAACCTTTGGCAGGATAATAGCCGAAAGCGGTATTTTATCGTTTATCCTGTTTGAAGTCTTCGGACTTTGGCGTTACGCGCTTGAAAAAGAGACAACCCCCAAAAACAATTTCGCCGCCGCGTTCTTCGCGGGGTTAGCGTTTGGGGCGGCAGGGTTTTTCACCTCGCCGACGGTCGCTCTGCGCTTTATTTTTATAGCCGTTTTGTTAGGCATAATCATCTACTCGCCCGAAAGCGGGTTTCTGTTCACCCTTGCCGCCATTCCCTTCGCGGGGGAGACGGCTTTGTTTTTTCTTTTGCTTTCTTCTTTAATTTCGTATATACTGAAACTGTTCAGGGGAAAAAGAAACCTAACCTTTAAGAGCGAAGACATACCGGCGCTCTTTTTCGCGTTTATTTTCGCGTTCGCTTACCCCGCGTCGCCGCCGGTGCAAGCGATTGTCGCCGTTTCGTCTTATTTTATGGCGGCAAACCTCCTGAGGAGCGAATACTTCCTTAAAAAAGCCGCTTTTTCGCTCTCGTTAGGGCTGATGATTAACATGATCGCCCAAGCGCTGTTTTTTATTTTTTCGATGACGGGGAAAGCTTTCCCCTCCGCGCCGGGGGTGGCGGCGGGGTTAGGGGTGTTCGGCGGATTTGATATTAAGAGCTATATCCACTACGGGGACTTAATGATTGTCGCGTCGCTCCCCTTTTCTTGTTATCTCTTTTCAGAGAAAAAAAGGGGCATACCCCTGCCGCTGAAGCTTGTTTTTATCCTCACCACGGTTTTTAACGCGTTTGTGTCGCTCTCCGGCGAAGTTTGGCTGTTTGCCGCCCTGACATTGTTTATTTTTCTTATTTACTCAACCGCAAAGGTTTTTAACGTGCTGTTTGGCTTTATAGTCGTCATGCCGGCCGCGCTCCAGATCAGAAGCTATATTTTGCTCTTTAACCATACATGGCAGGCGGGCGAAACTGTCTCTCAAACTCAAAGCCTCGCTCCCGCCTCTTCCCCGATTTTTAATATAAAAGCCTTTTTATTCGGAAGAGCGGGGGAGCTTTCGGGCAACCTTTACGACTCGCTTATGAAAAACCTCGGGCTGTTTGGGCTTGTAATGGGGCTGGCGGTTCTTGTGCTTTTAGTTTTACGCTCGTTCACCTCCTCGCTTTACGCCAAAAACCAGAACATCCGCAAGCTTTGCGCCGTTTTTGTCGCGGGAATTTTAGCTTTTTTTCTTTTGGGGTTTAATTTAAACACCCTTGAGTCGGGAAACCAAATAGTGCTGCTCTGGACCCTCTTTGGGTTGGTAAGCGCCACCGGTAACGCTGTAGGTCCACAAACACAATATCAATAAACCTAAATTGTCATATAGCTTAACAACCTTACGGAAAGGAAAAGACATAAAAGTGCTTAAAAAGTTAAATCTCCTTGATATGGCAATACTGATTTTAATTTTAGCGGTTTGTTTCGGCGGGTTTATTTATCTTGTCAAAGCGGCGACGGCAGATATGAGCCTTGTCACGGTGGCAATATCGGTGGATGACAAAACCGCGGAGCTTTTCTCACCGGGCGAGGAGATTTATCTCACCTCGGGGGAAAACCTTGGCAAAATAACCGTCATAAAGACTTTAGGAGATCAAAAGGCGCTTGAAATCACCCGGAAGCGGGAAACGGGGAGCAAAAATATAAAAATCGGCCAAACGGTGGAATTCCGATCTTCAAAAGCCCTCGCGTCAGGCGTGGTCTACTCCGTAAAACAACAAAAAGATAAAGAAAAAGAAACTGAAAACAATAACAACAACAGCGAAAACAACAGCGCCGAAGCGTTCGGCGGGGAGGGGAAATGACAATATGAGCGCTAAAAAGTTCAATTTGTTTGATTTACTTATAATAATCGCACTCGCGGGGGTAATAATAGGCATGGCGTTCCGCGCGCAGATAAAAGACGCGCTGTTTTCCGGGGACAGGGTTCAGATAAAAGCTGTCCTTGAAGTAGAAAGTATGTCAAACGACGCTGCCGCGCTTATAGACGAGGGCGTGAATCTGTATGTCTTTAAAAGCGGAAACCTTTTCGGAGAAGTGATATCCGCCGAATACACCCCGGTTTTTGAGACGGTATTTGTCGGCGACCGTGAAATCGAGGCGACAAGCGAATTTTATTCCTCGGCCGTTATTGTTATTTCCATAGACGGGTATACTAAGGACGGAACGTTTTATACTAAAAACAACGATATGCTGCTTGTAAAGTCGGTTTTCAGCCTTATTACCGACGAAACCTTTTTTACCTGCAAAATTAAAAGCCTTGAACCCATGAAAAACCCCTAAAACCCGCAAAATGATTGATTATATTGCACAAAGTAATCAATTGTTTTTCGTAATTTTTATCAAATAAACGCTATTGATTTATTATCCCCGTTTTGTTATAATGATTTATAACACACTTGGCATACTTAACACACTTAGGGGATTTCGCTTGAAAAAGGAGTCTGATATGTTTACAAAAACAATTACCGTTCAAAACGCCGTGGGGCTGAGAGCCCGGCCGGCAACTTTCTTTATTCAGAAAGCAAACACTTACAAATCCTCTATTTGGATAGAAAACAGCGACCGGCGCGCAAACGCCAAAAGTCTTTTGGGCGTGCTCTCGCTGGGAATTAAAAAAGGCGACACCGTCACCATTATCGCCGAGGGCGAAGACGAAGAATCCACCGTCGAAGGTCTTGTGGATCTCATTTTAAGCATTGAATGACCCTTTATTGTTATAACGCCGCCTTGGGCTCGCCGTTTGCTGTGAGTTCAGGGCTTTTTTCAAAGAGTTTGATTTCGCGGTTTACAACCGCGGCCTTTATAAGAAGTAAAATTTAAAAATGACAAAAGAAAGAGAAAAACTTTTAGAAAACGCGAAACTTCTCCCGCCCACCCCGGGGGTTTATATAATGCGCAACAAAGCGGGGGCTGTTATTTATGTCGGCAAATCCAAGGCGCTCCAGCACCGAGTTTCAAGCTATTTCGCCTCTTACTCAAAGCACGGGGTGAAGACCCAACACATGGTGGACGCGGCGTATTCATTTGAGGTTTACCACACAAAAACCGAACTTGAGGCGCTTTTGCTGGAAAACCAGTTTATCAAGCAATATATGCCGAAATATAACATTAAGCTGAAGGATTCCAGCGGCTACCCGTATATTGAGCTTACAAACGGCGAATACCCCGCGTTTAGCGTGGTGTACGACAGAAAAAGAAAAGCCCGGGACGCCAAATATTTCGGCCCGTTCAGCTCGGCCGGCGCGGCGCACTCAATCCTTTCCGCCGCCAGAAAAGCCTTTAAGCTCCCCTCCTGCAAAAAGGTTTTCCCGCGGGATATCGGCAGGGGGCGACCCTGCCTTAACTACCATATCAAGCAGTGCGCGGGGCTTTGCGTTAAAGATAAAGTTTCAAACGAGGAATATTTATCGCTCGTCGAGGACGCCTCCCACTTTTTAAAGGGCGACTACGCGTTCCTTATTAAAACTCTTGAACGAAAAATGGAAGCCTTTGCCGAAAACCTTGAGTTTGAGAGAGCGGCCAAAATAAGGGATACGATTGCCAACGTCAAAAAAATCAACGACCGCCAGCACATAGTGGCTTCCCCCGACTTTAACGCCGATGTCATAGGCATATTTTCCGATGAGTTGGGCTCTGCGGTAAATATCTTTTTTGTCCGTAACGGCGCTGTCGCCGACAGAGAGTGTTTGTTTTTCGGGAGCGATGAGCTTATCGACTCGGAATCCATCACTTCCCTGCTGTTTAGGTTTTACGCTCTCCGCGGCTGCTTTCCGCCGAAAAATATCTTAATCGGCTTTGACCTAACGCCGGACGACAAAGAACTAATTTCAACCAAGCTTTCGGAGGACAGGACAAGCGTAAGCCGCCCGAGGAGGGGGGAGAAAAAACGTCTCCTTGACCTCGCCGAGGAAAACGCCAAAGAGCTTTGTCTCCACAAAAGAGAGGCCGAAACAAAAGCCACGGCGTTTTTAGCGAACCTCGCCGGCTTTTTAGGCCTTGAGGTGCTCCCCGAACGCATCGAGGGCTACGACATCTCCAACCACGGCGACGAGCACATAGTGTGCGGGATGGCGGTCTGGGAAAAAACCCGCTTTGTAAAAAACAAATACCGCTCTTTTACCATGAGGACGCTTGACTTCCGCGACGACTACGCCTCAATGCGGGAGGCGGTCTCAAGGCGGATCACCCACACCGTCGGCGAATGGGAACACCCCGACCTTATCCTCCTTGACGGCGGGGTGGGTCATGTGAGGGTGATAAAAGAGCTGCTTGACGAAAAAGGCATAAATATCCCTGTTTTCGGCATGATAAAAGACGAACACCACAAAACGCGAACCCTTACCGACGGTCAAAACGAAATAAGCCTGCTCAAGCGGCAGGATATGTTTAACTTTTTTTATAAATTCCAAGAGGAATGCCACGCCGCCGCCTTTAAACAAATGGACAGAAAGCGCAGGAAAAACCTGATTTCCTCCTCCCTTACCGAAATAGCCGGGGTCGGCGAAAAAACCGCCGAAAAACTGCTTAAGCATTTCAGCGGGCTTGCCGCCATAAAAGCCGCGAGCGAGGACGAGCTTACGGCGGTGGGCGGGCTAAGCCGCCAAACGGCGCAAAACATAGTACGCCATTTCGCCAAAAACCAAAACCCGCGCTAAGGGGAAAATTAATAAAACCAAAGCGCCGCTTAAGTTTTTTAATTATCATCCATTAAAAACGAGGTTAACATAATGCGAATAATTACCGGTTTCGCGCGGGGAACAAAGCTTTTGACCCCCGAGGGCGAGGACACCCGCCCCACTTCCGAAAAGGTTAAAGAAGCGATTTTTTCTGCAATCCAGTTTGAGATCCCCGGAAGGTTAGTGCTTGATTTATTTGCCGGCTCGGGGCAAATGGCGCTTGAGGCGCTGTCCCGCGGGGCGGAAAAGGCGACGATTGTCGACAACGCCAAGCGGCCGATAGAGCTGATTAAAGAAAACGCCAAAAAAACCCGGCTTATGGATAAATGCGTTATTGTAAATTCCGACTGGAAGGATTTTTTAAACCACGCGAAGCCGGGCTACAACCTTGTTTTCCTTGACCCGCCGTACAAAGCGGGGATTCTTGACGAGGCGCTCACAAAACTTGCGGAAAAAAATCTTCTCGGCGGCGACGCCATTGTAATTTGCGAGTCTGACATTGAATCTCTGCCGAAAAAAGAGTTTTCCGCGGAAAAATCGAGAAAAAACTACCGCTACGGCAGGACATATGTCACGGTGATAAAGTTTTAATTTTAAACACAACGGGGGTGAAGTATATGACAGCCATTGTAACGGGTTCGTTTGACCCAATAACCATAGGTCATGAGGATATAATCAACCGCGCCTCAAAGCTTTTTGGTTTTGTAATCGTCGCCGTCGCCAATAATCCCGAAAAAACGGCGATGTTCTCGGCCGACGAGCGATTTGGGGCGGTTTCTGCCGCTTTTGAGGGGAGAGCCGACGTTAAAGTAATAAAATTTTCGGGGCTCGCGGCGAGCTTGGCGCGAAAAGAGGGCGGGGTAATTGTCCGCGGGGCGCGGGGAAGTTTTGACTTTGAATATGAGAAAACACTTTTTGAAATCAACCGCGAACTCTTTGGGGTTGACACCGTCGTACTCCCCTCAAAGACCGAGTACAGTTTTATATCCTCGGCGTTTGTGAGAGAGCTTATTTCCCACGGCCACCCATATGAAAAATATATCCCGGAAAGCGCCGCCGAGTATCTGAGCGAAGCCAAAAACGGCAAAAGGCGAACTTAAAATGAAAAAACCTCTTATCATAACAAATACCTCCCACGCCGTAATACGGGAAAAGCTAAAAGGCCCGTTTGGCTTTAAGGGAAGGTACATAGACGAGCTGTGGCAGGTTTTGTCCCGCGTCTCCACCGAAAACCACACTTCGGTAACCCCCTCCACCCAAAGCGTGCTGTGGTCAGATTCGCGCGTGTTCGCGGAACACACCCCCGACGAATCAAACGGTCTTATGTATAAAGTCACCCAAAGAGCGCTTGGGGAAATAACCGGAAAGACGCTTACCCGCCCCGATTTTTTGATTGACGAGATACTCCCCGGCCTTTTGGAATACGCCGACTTTATTTGCGGCCGCAAGGTGAGCGAAACCTTTGTGCTCAACTCCCTTGTGGGGCTGGATATTTCGCTGTGGTCCCTCTTCGCCGAAGAAAACGGCGCGTGTTCCTTTGACGATATTATCCCCGACTCCGCGAAAAATGCGTTGTCGGCGAACAATCGCCGCCTCGCGCATATCCCGCTGATAAGCTATAACGTTGACGAAAAAGCGATAAAAAGCATACTTTCCTCCGGCAGCGGGCTGCTGAAAATAAAAATAGGCGCCACAGTCAATAACACATCGCGGGATACGGATATGAAAACCATGCTCGAATGGGATAAAAAGCGGGTTTTGGATATCCACCTGCTGTCGGACGGACACGAGACAAGCCTTACAAAAAGCGGCAGGGTGTGCTATTACCTTGACGCGAACGGAAGATATGACACCAAAGAGCGGCTTTGGGAACTCCTTGACTTTCTTGATAAAAAGGACATCCTTAAATATGTCGCGCTTATCGAAGAGCCTTTCCCCGAAGAAGACGGGAGCGACGTATCGGATTTCCCCGTTAACCTTGCCGCCGACGAATCCGCTCATTCGGTCGCCGACCTGCAAAACCGCTTGTCGCTCGGCTACCGCTGCGCCACGCTGAAACCTGTGGCGAAAACGCTGTCGATGTCGTTTAAAATGGCGGAAGCGGTGAGTAAGGCCGGGGGCGAATGCCTTTGCGCCGACCTCACGGTAAACCCCTTCCTCGCCTGCTGGAACAAGCTCTTCGCCTGCCGCCTTAAGCCGTTGGAACTTATGAACGCGGGCTGCGTGGAGGTCAACGGCAACCAAAACTATAAAAATTGGGAAGAACAAATAGCGCTCTTGCCAAAAGGGCTTGATTACACCCGCGAGACAAACGGCTACTTTGATTGCGGCGGCGGGTTTTCACGGCATTCAAAGCTTCTTTTCGGCGAAAACGGCTATTTTAAATTTGTTTAACAAACTTTCGCGTATTTTGAGCCTTTTGTGTATAAAGACAAGTTTTACTTGATTTTTCCCTCCGTTTGAGTTATATTAATTATATAAAATATAAGCATATCCGCTTAAGCAAAAGCTTTAAAACAAAAATCCTCCCGGCGCGATGCCCGGAAGGCAAAAAATTTGCGTACTTATTAAAAGGAACGGTCATAAAAAGTGAAAACAGCATTTTTAATGGGGGAAAAAACCCTTGATACGGTTTTTAACCAAAAGGCACTGGATTATTTTTATTCGCTGGGGGAGGTTTCTTTTAACACCGGCAGTCTCCCCACCGCAAAAGAAAACATAATATCCGCAATCAAAAACGCCGACATCGCCATAACAAGCTGGGGCAACACTTCTCTCGGCGGCGATATACTCTCCGCCTGCCCGGCCCTTAGGCTTGTAGCCCACGCCGCGGGGAGCGTAAAACCCGTGGTCTCGGACGAGCTCTGGGAAAAAAATATCAAGGTGCTGTCAAGCGCCTGCCCGCTTGGCGAGGGGGTCGCCGAAACTGCGCTTGGCTTTACCATTTCCGCCTGCAAGAATTTTTATAACGTCAACAGCCACATACACGCCGGGGAATGGAACAAAGGCCGCGAAGATATAAGAGAACTGTTTGACCTGAATATCGGCGTGATAGGCAGCGGCTGGGCGGGGCGCCACTATATAAGGCTTTTAAAGAATTTCCACGTCAACATTCTTTGCTATGACCCGTTTGTGAGCAAAGAGGATCTCTTGGCTCTCGGCGCGAAAAAAGCGGAACTAACCGAATTACTTAAAAATAGCGACGTGGTCTCAATCCACGCCCCAAGCATCCCCGCCACCCGGCATATGATAAACCGCGAAACCCTCGCGCTTATGAAAAAATCCGCCGTGCTTATAAACACCGCGCGGGGAACCATTATTGACGAGGCGGCGCTGTTCGAGCATATGGCCGCCGGAAATTTAAAATACGCCTGCCTTGACGTGTTTGACCCCGAACCCCCAAGCGTAGAAAACCCCCTGTTCGGCCTTGAAAACGTAATCGCCACCCCTCACTTGGCGGGGCTTGCCCAAAACGGCCTTAAACGAATCGGCATGTTTGTGCGCGAGGAAACCGAAAAGTTTTTAAAAGGCCTGCCCATGAGGGGAGAAGTAACAAAAGAAATGCTGGCCAACATGGCTTAGCCCCCTTAGAATAAGGTGATTGTTTTATGAAAACCAAACTGCGAATATTGTCCGCCCTTGTTGTTTTTCTTGCCGTCGGGTGCGTTTTGCTGTCCGCCTTTTTAATAAAGGCCGTCAAAAACCCCGAAGAAAACGGCGGCAAAATAAAAGTCACTTCCCCTCTGCCGGCAGGGGACGGGAGCGAGGATATTCAGTTTAAGCTATCGCTTCTCCATTTGTATTACGAGAGCAAGGACGTCGTGTCCACCCTCCCGTTTACCACCATACAGGTGACTCAGGGCGCGCTTATAAAAGCCTTTATGACCGGCCCTTCCGCGGCGGAAGACGCCGAGGCGTATTTAAACCGCTACGCCGACCGAACCCTAAACTCGGCTTTTGACACCATGGACGAGATAATAGCCAAATATCAAAGCCTTTTGACAAAATATAATATTTCAAGCTCGTCTTCCTATACCGCTAAGTTTAACAAGCTGAACAGCATGTTCGCGTCGCTGAAAAATTCCTCAAAAGAGCTTATCTCGCGGGCGAGAACGCTTATTAAAATGTCAAAATCCGCCGATTATGACAGCTATTACACAAATTATATCGAACAGCTATCCGACCTGACGGGGAAAATCGAGGCAAACTGCAGCGTTATTATGGCCGAGTATGACTCGCTGCTGTCCTCAATCAGCAGGGATTACAATATAATAAGCTAAAAAAACCTGCTATGTACTATACTTTTCCCCCGATATGTTCCTTTGGGTTTCCGGCTGTTTTCACCCTTGGCAGGTTCCACCTATAACGCGCCGCGAGAATACGCAGCGCAAAAATAATAACTCCGCCGACCGCCATTGAAGCGCTTCCCCCAAATGTGTCCCACAAGAGGGCGCACGCCAACGACCCTCCCAGCGCGGCGCTGGCGTAGATATGCTTTATCATTATCACCGGCACGCTCCCCGATATTATATCCCTCAGCGCGCCTCCGCCCACGGCAGCTATCGTGCCGATAAGCGCCGCCATAAAAGCGTTGCTTTTGTACTGACCCTCAAGCGCCATGCGAACGCCTATCACCGCGAAGAGCCCCAGCCCCAGCGAATCGGTTAAAAGCATAACCCTGTCATATATCAAGCCGGCCATTAAGGTCGGCTTTTTTGCCGCTATAACAAAACAAATAAGCGAGCCCGCGATCGCCGCCGCGGCGTAAAGCGGGTTTTTCAGCGCCAGCGGCGGGGAGTTGCCGAGCAGCAAGTCCCGCGTTATTCCCCCGCCTATCGCCGTGGTCAGCCCCAGTGTCGCGATTCCGAAGATATCCATGTTTTTTTTAATTCCCAAAGCCGCGCCCGACACGGCGAAAGACAGCACCCCCAAAATTTCAAGACAAAACATAGCGGTGAACATATTTGCCGAAAGTCCCCTTTGCTGTTTTAATTATAATTTTACCCTCACTACTTAGATTGTAGAAAAAACCAATGGTTCCGTCAATATCTAAGTTATATATATTATTTGGTTTTTACTCCCCTTTACTGGTAGAATAAGCTAAAATTCGGCAAAACCGCCCCTTTTAAACCCTTTACATTTTGGTTTTTTCGTTATATCCTTAATATGGTAAATATATAAAGCCGTGTTATAAAAGCAAATACCGATAAATCATGTTTGACGCCGGTCGTTTCGACGCGTGAAAATCCCCGAAAAGTTACGCCAAAACGTTTCTTTTCGGGGAGCTTTTTATTTTTTTTGTTTATTTATCCCTGCCGAGATAAACCCTTTTTCTCTCTTTGCCGGACTCATATATGGCGCAAATCATTTCCTGAGTTTTAAAGGCCTCCTCAATGGGGATAAACGGTTTTTCGCCGGTCTTAAGGCAGTGATAAAAATTATCTATCTGCTTGATATGGTTGACCCCCCAGTAGGACTTGACGTTGCCGTAATCAAAGTTTTCGGCCGGGTTGCGCTCGGCGATAACGGTTCTGCCGTCCTTGAACTTAACCGTCGAGGTGTCGGCAAACATCTGCACAAGCGCTTTTTCGCAGTCGATCTCAATTTCCACCGGAGCGTCATAGGAATAATAGTTAATGGCGTGGAACGCGGTGAGAAGCCCCGACTTGTACTTAATAACCCCTTCGGCGGAATCCTCGACGTCAATAATGGCGTGGCCGCGATTGGCTATGCTTGCGTCCACATAGTCAATTTCCTCGTTAATAATATACCTGAGCATATCAAGGGTGTGGATAGCTTGATCTATTATCACGCCGCCGCCCTCTTTTTCCCAAGTGCCTTTCCAGTCGCTGCTTGAATAATAACTGTCCGACCTGTTCCAAGTGACGGCGCATTTGGCGGCTTTTATCCTGCCCAGCTCGCCCGCGTCATATAGATCCTTTACCAAAACAGTGCCTGCGTTGTAATGGTTCTGAAAAATACATTCCAAAACTCTTCCCGTTCGCTTCGCGGTTTCCATCATGGCTTTAGCCTCGCCGAGAGTTATGGACATCGGCTTTTCGGTAAGCACGTTAACGCCGTGTTCCATGGCGTAAATCGCCACCGGAGCGTGGAGATAATGGGGGAGACAAAGGTGAACCACGTCAAGGTTTTCTTTTTCAATCATTTCCTTGTAGTCGAAATAGTACTTGCACCCGAATTCTTCCGCTTTCCGCTTCGCCCTGTCTTCCTTAACGTCGCAAACGGCGACAAGCAAAGCGTCCTCGCTTTTTGCGACGCTTACCGCGTGCATGGGGAAAATGTTGCCGCACCCGATTATCGCGGATCTGAACTTTTTCATTTGTTTTGCCCTCCTGTTAGCTGTTACTGCCTGCCCAAAGCGCGGGACTTTTGATTCTTGGTACATAGTATCACTTTTTCTAAAAAATACAAGCCTTTTTACTAAAATTAATTTTATTTATTACCCGAACAGGAAAAAGTTGTCGGAAAAACGCAAAAAGCTCTTGACATATCCCCGCCCGCGGAATAGAATAAAGGCGCAGAGTAAAAAAATTTGCGTATGGCGTATGGTTTTATTCAAACTGTATTGTAGTGCTCCGCGAACGGGGAGTTGACGCGGGGACGAAGTGAAGCTTACCACAAAAAAATGGTTGCTTCCGCGGTAAATTTTTTGCATCCCGCTGTAAAAGGCGTGTTGTTTGTCAACACGTCTTATAACGGATATTTGCTCTCTGCACCATCGTAAAAAAACGAAAGGTGTATTTTTTATGGCAAAATTCACAAAGCTTTTCAAAAACAAGAAGACGCTCCGAGGTATAGGCGGCTGGGCTGTCTTCTTGGGGCTGGCTTACGCGGTTTCAATTGTATTTCTTATGGAAGGCAGTTCCCTTTACCTCCCGCTCGCCGTCAGCTTGGGCGTGGCGGCGCTCGGCATTTTGCTGATTGTGGCGACATATAAAGCAATCCCCGGGGAAATGCCTAAGGCGGATATTAAATCCGCCACCAAAAAGCTGACAATAACAGCGGTTCTGTTGGGGCTTACCGCCATAACAAAGTTTTTTTCGTTGAATATAGTAATTTTTGGCGGCAGCGGAATGAGAGTGGGGCTCGGGGGCGTTTTTACCACTTTCCCCGCAATCCTCTTCGGCCCCATTTACGGGGGAATGGCGTCCGCCGCGTCGGATATTTTAGGGTGTATTATCTCCCCCATAGGCGCCTACAACCCGCTTTTTACCCTCACGGCGTTTTTAGGCGGGCTTATCAAGGGGCTTGTCTGGTTAGCGCTTAAAAAGTCGTCACCCCGCCGCCTGCGATTGAGCGTTGCCGCCGCTTTTGGGGTGGTGGCTATCTTAGGCGGCGTGTTTTACGCCTCGCTCGCCGCCGACGGCGTGAGCTCTTCTGTCATCGCAAGGTATGACAGCGTTAAGTCAAAGGCGTATGTTCAGGAAACTGACGTCAGCTTTTTTACCGGGCTTATAACAAAACGCGTAAGGTCGTCGGACACCTATACGCTCTCCGAAACTTCGGGGGAAACCGTTTATATTCCCTCATCAGCCCTTGTTGACGGAGTATCGGCAAAGGTTGCCTTGAAAATATCAGCTCTCGGCGAAAACTCTGAGCTTAAAGAGGTTTACATACCCGACTCTTTGGCAAAACTTGATATTACCCCCCTTAAGGAAAAAGGGGTAAAGCTTTATCTTACCGAAAAATCAAAGCTTTTTGACGAGATAAAAGATTCGGGGATAACCTTCGCGCTGGTTAACGAAATTGCCGAAACCCAAGCGGTGATGGATTCCGAAAACCCCGTCTTCGGCGGCATGAGGTTTGTCTCTGACGACAACTACCGCAAAAACCTCGCGGGGTATATCAATTTCGCCACTTTCGGCCTTATGGCGGTGGGGGTGTTCGGGCTGTTTATGGCGCTTGCGGAGTATATCTGGTCAAGGCTTAAAAAAGACGGGGCGCTCCCTTCGCAAGGGGTAAAAATCTTCGCGGCTATTTTCATAGCGGAAATGGTTCAGACGACAATAAACACCTATATACTTAAGGTTATGACAATGTCTTCAACTTGGGCGGCTTATCCTTTTCTTATCGTCTGGATCCCCCGCGCCGCCGAGGGGCTTATTATCTGCCTGATTCAGGCCTACCTCATCACCCTTTTATACTCGCTGTTGAAATCGCGTTTTTCTGAGCTAAAAATAAGCGGCGGGCAAAAAAGTCCTTGACAAAATAAGATTTTAAAGTATAATATAATACGCCGCCTTGACACGGGCGGCGTATATGCGGCTGTGGCGGAACTGGCAGACGCGCACGTTTGAGGGGCGTGTGGGCAACCGTATGGGTTCAAGTCCCATTAGCCGCACCAAAGGGAGCTCGCCGTACGGTCGCCGTACGGCGGGTTTTTTAACGACAATCTTATTATAATAATGGTTGATACAGTAATGGCTGACTTACCATAACGGCGGGGCTATCCTCACTTAAAAGCCAAATCAAATAAATACGCGATATGCGGGTATGGCGAAATTGGCAGACGCGCTGGACTTAGGATCCAGTGGGCAACCATGTGGGTTCAAATCCCACTGCCCGCACCAGAAAAAAGCGCCAAAAGGCGCTTTTTTCAATTATATTCGTCCTTGCGGACGAATGATATTCGCTGCGGCGAATGATATTGCCGGAAGGCAATGATATTCACTTCGTGAATAAAGACGAATATAATATCATTCAGCGTTAGCTGAATATCATTACGCAGTAATATCATTGGCGAAGCCAATATCATTAAAAAGTGAAAATTCCACATCTTTTTAATCAAAGATTGCAGAAAATCCTATCAAAAGACAAGATTTTCAATTATATTCGCCCTTATTGGCGAAATATATTCACTTCGTGAATAAAGACGAATATAATATCATTCAGCGTTAGCTGAATAT
>Ga0265294_10000251_pt1 | contig 70074 bp, 74 predicted proteins | sample MunlanPumphouse3_FD_192504 | JGI IMG/M metagenome (GOLD analysis project Ga0265294, IMG submission 192504) | Groundwater microbial communities from a municipal landfill in Southern Ontario, Canada - Pumphouse #3 | ecosystem: Environmental > Aquatic > Deep subsurface > Groundwater | place...
TTCTAATAAAACTATTATAAAAATAAGCTCATATATTATAAAAAATCATAGTTAAAAGAAGATATTAAGTCCTTTAACTATCCCTATTCTTTAGGATGAGTCTTAAACCATTCATTAACCCTTTCTTGCACCTCTTGCTTTTGTTGGTCTGTCAGTTTATTCTCTATCCTTTTTACATCTTGTTCTGCATCAGTATATCCATTTCTGTAAGAAATTAGATACCAATAATAAGCTTCTTTAAAATCCTGGTAAACTCCATTTCCATAATCATAAAATAATCCAAGAGCATATTGAGCATCTGCAATTCCTTGTTCAGCGGCAGCTTTAAACCAGCGAAAGGCTTCATTATAATCTTGTTTTACTCCTTTACCATAGTAATAATAAAATCCAAGATTATATTGAGCTTCTGCAATTCCTTGTTCAGCGGCAGCTTTAAACCAGCGGAAGGCTTCATTATAGTCCTGTCTTACTCCTTTTCCCTTTGAATAACATACTCCAAGATTATATTGAGCACCTGCATAACCCTGTTCTGCGGCAGCTTTATACCAGCGAAACGCTTCATTATCGTCCTTTCTTACTCCTTCTCCATTTGCATAACAAAATCCAATACTGTATTGAGCATATGCATCACCCTGTTCAGCGGCAGCTTTAAACCAGCGGAAGGCTTCATTATAGTCCTGTCTTACTCCTTTTCCATAATAATAACAATCTCCCAACCTGCATTGAGCATCTACATCACCCTGTTCCGCCGCGGCTTTAAACCAGCGGAAGGCTTCATTATAGTCTTGTTTTACTCCTGCTCCATTTGCATAACAAAATCCAAGACAGTATTGAGCATATGCATCACCCTGTTCAGCGGCAGCTTTATACCAACGGAAGGCTTCATTATAGTCCTGTCTTACACCTTTACCATAATAATAACAATCTCCCAACCTGTATTGAGCTACTGGAAGTCCCTGTTCAGCCGCAGCTTTAAACCAGCGAAAGGCTTCATTATAGTCCTGTTTTATACCTTCACCAATGTAATACAACCATCCAAGACAATATTGAAGGCCTGCATCACCCTGTTCAGCTGCAGCTTTATACCAGCGGAAAGCTTCATTATAGTCCTGTTTTACTCCTTTACCAATGTAATAACAATTTCCCAATCTGTTTTGAGCATCTGCAAGTCCCTGTTCAGCTGCAGCTTTATACCAGCGGAAAGCTTCATTATCGTCTTCATTAACACCTTCCCCATAATAATAACAATCTCCAAGATTATATTGAGCTTTGGCATCACCTTGTTCAGCGGCGGCTTTATACCACTTAAAAGCCTCATTATCGTCTTCATTAACACCTTCTCCATAATAATAACAATCTCCAAGATTGTTTTGAGCTTTTGCATCACCCTGTTCAGCGGCAGCTTTAAACCAGCGGAAGGCTTCATTGTAATCTTGTTTAGTTCCTATACCTTCATAATAACAATTTCCTACCAAGTATTGAGCTACTGGAAGTCCCTGTTCCGCCGCAGCTTTAAACCAGCGGAAAGCTTCAATATAGTCTTGTTTAGTTCCTCTACCTTCATAATAACAATTTCCAAGACTGTATTGAGCTTCTGGAAGTCCCTGTTCAGCTGCTGGTTTATACCAGCTAAAAGCTTCATTATAATCTTGTTTAGTTCCCTTACCTTCATAATAGCAATTTCCCATCCAGTATTGTGCTTCAGTTATACCTTTTTCAGCCGCGGATTTAAACCATTGAAAAGCTTGATTATAATCTTTTTTAACTCCATTACCATCATAATAAGCTCTTCCGATATAGTATTGAGCTTCTGCATCTCCGGATTTAGCTTTTTGGAGCAAGGAATCACTATAAGCAGGTAATGCACTTAAAAGGGTGAAACATAACAAACCTACAAAGATAAGTATGAACCGCTTCATAACATTTACTCTCCTTTATCATTCTCTCAGTTTTTATTATTAATTATTAGTATAAATCAGTCAAGTAAAAATAATTACTAAGGTAGAAAGCTTCAATAGATGAGGTTAATATAAGTTGAAAGAACATTATAGTTTGGCTATAAAGTTGTTAATGACAAGAAAAATTAGGGCAACCCTAATTCTTTAATTTTTATGCATTCAAATAGTTAATAGCCGTAAACTCTTCTTATTACTGAATTCTTAACTCTTAGATTAATGTATATATGTGAACCTGTTAGCATTTTATCTTTAATTATTGAAAAAACCCTATAAACATCTAAAAATCCAGTGTTAAACAGGTTTTTACACTACCGCTCTAATAAAACTATTTTAAATATATGCTATTATATTATAAAAATCATAGTTAAAAGAAGATATTAAGTCCTTTAACTATCCCTATTCTTTAGGATGAGTCTTAAACCATTCATTAACCCTCTTTTGCACCTCTTGCTTTTGTTGGTCTGTCAAAATATTTTCTATTAAATAAATATTTTGTTCTGCATAAGTATAACCATTCAAATAAGCAATTAGATACCAGTAATAAGCCTCCTTATAATCTTGCTTTACAACCTCTCCATTTTGATAGCACACCCCGATATTGAAAAAACCACATGCATCACCTTGTTCAGCGGCAGCTTTATACCAGCGGAAGGCTTCATTATTGTCTTTTTTTACTCCTAATCCATTTGAATAGCTAAGTCCTAAATTACATTGTGCATATGAATGCCCCTGTTCGGCTGCCATTTTATACCATTTAACAGCTTCCTTATAATCTTGTCTTACTCCTTCTCCATAGTGATAACAATATCCAACATAATATTGAGCATCAGCTAAACCCTGTTCAGCGGCAGCTTTATACATGCGGAAGGCTTTCTTATAGTTCTGTTTTACTCCTTGTCCAAAATAATAACAATCACCCAGAATAAATTGAGCGTTTGCATAGCCTTTTTTAGCTGCGGCTCTTAAATATCGTACAGCCTTGTTATAGTCTTGTTTTACACCTTTACCATCTTTATAGAATAGACCAATATTATATTGACCTATTTTATATCCTTGGTCAGCAGCAGCTTTATACCAGCGAAAAGCTTCGTTATAATCCCTTTTTACTCCATAACCATTGGAATAGCACCATGCTAAACTACATTGAGCATCTGCATTTCCTTTTTCAGCAGCGATTTTGAACCATCGTACTGCCTCATTATAATCTTTGATTACTCCTGTTCCATATAAATAACAACCGGCAAGATTGTTTTGAGCTATAGTATGACCTTGTTCAGCCGCGGCTTTATACCAGTGCACAGCTTCATCATAATCTTGTTTTACCCCCTGTCCCTTCTCATAGCATACTCCCAGAGCATTCTTTGCCTGTACATTTCCCTGTTCAGCTGAAGCCTTAAACCAGCGGAAAGCTTCATTGTAATCTTGTTTTACGCCTTTCCCATCATAATAAGACTTTCCAACTAAATATTGTGCCTCAGCATCACCAGACATTGCTTTTTTAATTAAGGGGTCACTACAAGAAGTAAAGACAATTAAGAAAATAAAAAATAATAGACCAATAAAACCTATAAACCGTTTCATCACATTTACTCTCCTTTATCATTCTCTCAGTTTTTATTATTTATTATTAGTATAAATTAGTCAAGTAAAAAGTTCCCAGTATTTAAAAAATCACAAAGATGAGAGGTTTTCAAAGATACATACTTATATCGCAATTAATAATTCTCAAAGAAAGGGAAGACGCTTTTTATCTTGACATAAAACAATATTATTTAGCATAAGAGAATATAAAAAACAGTAGGAGGAAAGATGAAGAAGATAATATTTTTGTTAGTTTTTATAAGTCTGGTAGGCTATCTTATTGGTCAATATGTACCGGTAGAGATTGTTAATAATGCGGAAGATTATCTTGGCAGGCAGCTGGTCACAAGGTTCCGGGATGAGATACGTAAATCACCTTCTTATACCGTAACTTATTCTTCTGATGAACCTCATTTCAAGGTTAAGATTGATACCATGGATAGGTATAAAGGTGATAGCCTCTATGAGGGTATCTCTACTATCTACAATTATACTATTTTAATAGCTGTAAATGGGATAGATATATATTGTTACTCTCAATTAGGTTATGCAGGAAAAGATGTGCTTAATGAAGTAGCATTCCAGATATATTCAGATTTGGATGAATTTGTAGAAACTTTCAAAGCCTATTTGATTCAAGCAATGCAGGAGAACGAATAAAAAAGCCACTTACTCAAACAAAAGAATCAAAGATAATTAGGAAATAAATAAATTTTTTGAATAGGTAAGGAGAAAATCTTTACTTATTTCTATCCTTCCAAGCTTTTCTTAAAATATAAAATTCAATCTTAACTCCAGTATTTCCTATCCAGCGTACGATATTGGATAGCTTCAGAGATATGGTCGCTGGTGATATTTTCTTGTTCTTCCAGGTCAGCTATGGTACGAGCAACTTTTAGGATGCGGTCAAAAACGCGAGCGGAATAACCTAAGTGGTCAATAGCATTTTGCATAAGAGCCTGGCTCTGGAGGTCAATTTTACAGTATTTACGGAGTAATTTAGAACTCATCTGAGCATTACAATAGATACCTTCCTGTGCATATCGTTGGTGTTGGATAGAGCGAGCTTTGTTTACTCTATCTCGGATTATAGATGAATTATCACCTGTAGGGAGAGAGGTAAGGTCAGCATAACTAACTGTTGGGACTTCCACATGGATGTCTATTCTGTCAAGTAGAGGTCCTGAAATTCTACTGCGATATCTTTGGATAGCACCAAAGTCACAATTGCAGATATGATTAGGTATATTAGAACCGAAGTAGCCACAGGGACAGGGATTCATAGAAGCGATAAGCATAAATTCAGCTGGGAAAGTGAGGCTAAAAGCAGCTCTTGAGATAGTTACTATTCCATCTTCCAGGGGTTGACGAAGCACTTCCAGAACTCCACGTTTAAATTCTGGTAATTCATCCAGGAAAAGGACACCTCTATGAGCAAGAGAAACTTCACCTGGACGAGGGAAAGCACCTCCTCCGATTAAAGCTATATCACTTATAGTATGATGTGGAGCCCGGAAAGGGCGAGTGGTCAGTATACCATTGCGGAAGTATTTAGAATAGCCAGCAACAGAATGGATTTTGGTAGCTTCCAGAGCTTCATTTAGAGAAAGTTCAGGTAGAATAGTAGGAACACGACGAGCAAGCATAGTTTTTCCACTACCAGGAGGTCCAATCATCAAGATATTATGTCCTCCCGCTGCAGAAACTTCCAGAGCTCTTTTCACCTGATATTGACCTTTGACATCGCTCATATCTATCTTGAAATCATTTAAAACAGAGAAAATTTTATCTCTATCCACCGAGGCAGGTGTAATATCAATCTCTTTACGAAGATACTGAATCGTTTCTCGTAAGGAAGTGACAGGAATAACGGTCAAGTCTTCTATTATAGCAGCTTCATCAGCATTTTCATAAGGGAGAACCAGGGTATCTATCCCATCTTTTTTTGCGGCTAAAGCTATGGGAAGCACACCATTAACCGGTCTTAAGTTACCGTCCAGTGAAAGTTCTCCAATAAATGCTGTTTTAGTGAGATATTCTTCTGGTACCTGTTTTATGCTTTGCAGGACGGCAATAGCAATAGGTAAATCAATTGAAGCGCTTTCTTTTTTGATATCAGCTGGAGCAAGATTGACGGTAAATCGTTTAATAGGAGTTTGAAATCCGGAATTATTTATAGCGGTAAAAATCCGATCTTTACTTTCTTTTACAGCATTAGAAGCCATTCCAACGATATTGACACCAAATGTATGTCCCGAGGCATCGCATTCTACTGTGAGCTGTAATCCATCTATACCAAGTGTAGTGTAAGTTATTACAATTCCTACCATAAATCACCTCTTAATAGTATAATACAACTGAAAATTGCCGGTTTAAAATCTTTCCTCCGTTGATAGCTTTTGATTTCCAAAAGATGAAATATAAACCTCGGGAAAGATATTTACCAGAAGAATCTTTACCATCCCAAGTTAATATTCCTTCAGAAGAAACCATTAAATTATCAGCTAAAACACGAACTTTTCTACCTTGTCTATCATAAATATAGCAATGAACATAACTCTGATCTGGGTCTAATTTGTAGTAGAGATTTATGTGCTCATCCTTTTGGGGATTACAAGGACTGCCAGAAATATGTAAGGTACCAGTAAATTGAGGAAAGGGAGGACTCTGACTATTAGGTAATCCCGGAGTGGAACCTGTTTCATTCAGACAATAACGCCATTTAGTTTCCTGAGTAGCCGTTAAATAGCGTTCCAGGGAGATTCCCTTATGAGTATTATCTCCAATATAGGACATCTGGTCAAGCAGATTCTGTTCTTCATCAAAGAGATAGAGAGAATCCCCATCATTATTAAGAGAGGTCCATCCACTTGATTGTAGTATAGCTGAAGAAGGACAATTGGGATATTGAGAGATAAAGCTATCAGAATTGGGACAGAGGATAAAATAACCTGAAGAGGAAGGAAGGGAAAATAAACATTGATTTTCGGCCTGGTCTTTCAGAATGTAATCACCGGGAGCAGAATCAATTGCATAGATTTCCACCCACTCCTGTAAACCAGTTAGCGGATTATACATAATTTCATTGATAACCGGAGGTTGAGGCTCACTTTCCCATAGCCAGAAGGAGCATTGATTATTGGTTAAATCAGGGTCATCAATAAGTTGTAAGATAAACTTTACCATATGGTTAGATTCATCTTCCACAGGTATTAAACCTGCATATAATAAGGAATCACCAGGTGCAATTATAGGAACATCATATTCAGCAATAGAACTCTCATCCAGAAAGATATTTAGGTTAGCACTGACATTGGTGGTAAAGGAAGAAAGATTTTTAACTGCTACTTGATAATGCCAGAAAGAATCTGATAAAAAGACTTCAGGTGAGATTAGGGCATAATCAATATAACGATGATTGGGCAGACCTGGAGTGGGTTGGCTTTCAGAGATAAAATCAAGTTCGCAATCATTTGTGTCCAGACCGTCAATTATTCTTGCCAGTGAATATCCTTCAGGGACATCAGGAGCAAAAGAAGTTCCTGGAGCACCAGTATCATCAGGTAAATGATTGGTGTTGGGAGAATCATAAAGCAGAGTATCAGTATAAGTTCCATCGGGACTTACATAGCGAATACCATCCGTTTCAGATCCTCCATTTTGAAATCCGAGTGATGTTATTAATTGTGCTTGAAGAACCTGAGATTCACCTATGAGAAGAAAACGATGTGCACGCAGGATAAAGGAAGGCAATTCATAGACCTGTTGAAAAGTTCTTCCACCACATAGTATTTTTGCACCTTGCAAGTTTACATCACTATCTCCATTATTATAGAGTTCTATCCATTCATAACCAGAATCTGCACCTTTGGGGTCATAACATACTTCATTGATAATGATTTCAGCATAGAGCAGACCAGTAAATAAAGTATAGCTCAATCCTGTAATTAGAAGTAACTGTAACCACCCGATATAACGCATTTTAAAAGATTAAACTTAACAAATCAGGGAAGGTCCAGCTGTACAGGTTTGATATGCCAAATATCTTCAGCATACTCTTTGATAGCACGGTCGGAAGAAAATTTACCTATCCGCGCAATATTGATGATAGATTTTTCTGCCCAGGCATAACGGTTTTGCCATAGCTGGTCAATTCTTAACTGTGCATCTAAATAGGCTTGAAAATCTGCCATAATACAATAAACATCTCCCATATCCAAAAGGGAATTGACAATAGGTAAGAAGATTCCCTTTTCTTTAGGAGAAAACATATCGGTGGCAACAGCATCTATAACTCTTCGCAATTCAGGATCGTTATTATAATAATCGCGTGGATTATATCCTTTCTGTTTCAATTCTACAACTTCCTGAGCATTCATACCAAAAATGAACATATTTTCCATTCCAATCTCTTCTGTCATTTCCACATTTGCCCCATCTAAAGTTCCAAGAGTGAGAGCACCATTTAGAGCAAATTTCATATTTCCAGTACCACTGGCTTCATATCCTGCAGTAGAAATCTGAATGGACACATCCGAAGCAGGTATAATCTTTCCCGCTAAGGAGACAGAATAATTGGGCAAATAGACGATTTTTAAGCGGTCAGCCACATCTGGGTCTTTATTAATGACCATTCCGATATTATTGATAAATTTGATGATGAGCTTAGCTAGATAATAACCTGGTGCTGCTTTTCCAGCAAAGATAAAGGTGCGAGGAATATAATCAATTTGTGGATTATCCTTGATGCGAAAATAAAGTGCTATTGCTCCTAACGCATTGAGTAACTGACGTTTGTATTCGTGAATTCGTTTAATCTGGGAGGCAAATATACTATCCTGACGAACTCGGATTCCTGTTGTTTTAAAGATATAACGACTCAAAGCCCTTTTATTAATTTCCTTGATTTCTATGAAATCATCTAAAAATTCCTGGTCTTTAGCATATTGTTCAATGCCGCGGAGGTAATCCAGGTTTGAAACCCAGCTTTCGCCAATATGTTCAGTAATCAAGCTGGCAAGTTGAGGGTTACAAGTGCGAAGCCATAAACGAGGAGTGATTCCATTGGTTTTATTTTGGAAACGTTCGGGATACATTTCATAGAAATCGGGGAAGATGCGTTCTTTAAGGATACGAGTATGCAATTCTGCTACTCCATTTACCGTATGCGTACCATGTAAGCAGAGTTGAGCCATTCTAACTTTCTTATCTGGACCTTCTTCAATTAAGCTTAAATTCCGCATTTTATCAATATTTCCCGGATATAGTCGGGTAACTTCGTTCATAATATATTCGTTTATCTGATAAATAAGCACTAGATGCCGCGGTAATAACTCTTCAAAAAGCTTAACACTCCATTTTTCTAAAGCTTCAGGAAGAACGGTGTGATTGGTATAACTACAACACTGACGAGTGATATTCCAGGCAGTTGCAAAATCCAATTGTTCCTCATCTATCAGTATACGCATCAGTTCCGGGATAGCTAAAGCAGGATGAGTATCGTTTAACTGGATAGCAATCTTTTTAGGCAAATCAGTAAAATTGTCATGATCCAGTTTCCATGCGGCAAAGATATCCTGCAGAGTAGCACTTACAAAGAAGTATTCTTGTTGGAGACGTAACACCTTACCGAGGTGGATATTATCATTAGGATAGAGAACTCTGGAAATATTTTCCGAGATATTCTTCTTTTCTACGGCTCGGACATAATCCCCATTATTGAAATATTCCAGGTCAAATTCGTCCGTAGCTGTGGCTTGCCAAAGTCTTAGATTATTTACATTGTCCACCTTATATCCTGGTATGGGAATATCCCAAGCTACTGCCATTACATCATCAGTATTTAACCAATGATATAATATTTTTCCATCGGGGAGAGTTTCAGTGATAACTTCTCCACCAAATCTAACCCTATAGGTTAATTCTGGTCTCTGGATTTCCCAAGGACAGCCCTTTTTTAACCAGTGATCTGGCTCTTCAACTTGATAACCTTGAACTATGTTTTGTTTGAAAATGCCAAATTCATAGCGAATACCATAACCATATGCAGGATAAGCTTGTGTGGCAAGAGAATCCATAAAGCAAGCAGCTAATCTGCCTAAACCTCCATTACCAAGCCCCATATCGGGTTCTAATTCAGCTATCTCTTCCAGTTCATAGCCAAATTCTTTAAGCATATCATAGCTATTTTCGTATTCTCCTAAATTTATAAGGGTATTAACTAATAATCTGCCAATAAGATATTCCATTGAGAGATAATAGACTTTCTTTACATCCTGTTTTCGGTATTCATATTGAGTTCGTAGCCAGCGTTGGATTAATTTATCGCGTAAACTTAAACTAAGCGCAAAGTAAATATCCCAAGGTTGGACATTGGTGATGTCCTTGACCATAGAATATTCCAAATGCCTGAGAAATAATGTCCTTATATCTTCACTACATTGTTCCGCAAGATCAGTGAAGAAAATAGAATGAGAATCATTTCGGGCAAGGAAACCTTCTTTCATCAATGCCTCTTCTTTCAATTATAACTTGTTTTACCTTCATTAAATGATAGTTCTGATGTCAAGAAAAAAGTATCTACTTAGGATTCTGCGGAATAAGCTAATTTACACCAATTCTTGAAGTTATGATCATCGGTAAATATACCGCAAAAAATAAAAACTCGGATTCTCTGCAATTCAACTCACCTCAAGTTGGAGATGTGCCATTAATGCTATATAGATAGGCAAGTAATGTCCAGTTTCGGACATAAGCTGGACATAAGCTGGACATAAGCTGGACATAAGTTGGACATAAATAGGCAGGGGAAACTTTACTGAAGATTGTAGGGCAGATAAGTGTAACATAAGGGATAACATAATGGAATATAAGGGATTGTAATAACCAGAAGAACTTCATTAGGTTTTTTATCTCTAGCATTGATAATGGAGGAAATAAATTAAGGGGAAAGTAAAATGGACTACCTAAAAAAGTAGTCCATTTTAAAATGTATGGTAGGCTTGCCTATTTATTCAAATCCTTGGCTTTAATATTTTCCTTTTTAGGAGTAATAGTAGAGGATTCTACAAATTGAATAACCGCCATAGGAGCAGAATCACCTCTGCGATAACCGGCTTTTATAATGCGTGTATACCCACCGTTTCTATCCTGGAAAGCGGGGGCAATTTCGGTAAATAGTTTTTGTACTAAGGTGCGATCTCCCAGAATACTATAAGCAAGACGCCGAGAATGGACCGTATCATCTTTTCCATAGGTGATTACACGTTCAACATATTTACGCAATTCTTTAGCTTTAGCCAGGGTCGTAGTAATCTGGCCATATTCAATCATAGACTTGACTAAATTATTCATCATTAAGCGGCGTTGGGCGGTTTCTCTACTAAATTTTCTACCCTTAACTCTATGTCGCATTTTTCACCTTCTTTTTAGAAGTAGGAACAGGTTTACGAGGTGGGGTAACCGTTTTTATTGCCTCTTCTTCTTTTATGGGAGGGATTTCATCTGCTTTAATACCACGACTGCGAGCCTCTCGGATTTGGCGGTAAATTTCTTCCACATCCATTCCCAGGTGCAGGTCATATTTTTTTAATTTCTGAACGATTTCTTCCAGAGATTTTTTTCCGAAGTTGCGATATTTTAACATTTCCTGTTCGGTTTTAGAAACCAGATCTCCTATGGTCTTGATATTAGCTGCTTCCAGACAATTGCTAGCTCTAACGGAGAGTTCAATTTCTTTAACCGGCAGAGAAAGGATGCGTTCTTTTTCTTCCAATTCCGGGTCAATATAGACATCGCGTATGTATTGAGGTTCAATTTCAAAGAGGCAAATCTTTCCTGCCATATCACGAAGCAGTTTAGCAGAAAGAAATAGGGCAATAATTGGTTCTAAAGCACCATTGGTGTAGATATCTATAAGCAATTTATCGTAGTTCATCCTTTCCTTAACTCTCTGATGGGTGACGGAAAAATTTACTTTCATAACTGGAGAATAGATGGAATCAATAGGAATAAATCCGAGGGGTTTACCTTCGGTATTTTGACGGTCTGCGGGAACATAACCACGGCCATTTCCAATGATTAAATCCATTTTAAAATCCACATCCTCGGTCACTTCAAGCAGATAAAGGTCTTTATTGACAATTCGTAAATTGGGGTTTTCCTGAATCTTAGCAGCAGTAATTACCCCTTTCCCTTTATGTTCAAGAGTAACCGTTACTTCATCAATAGAATTACAATAGATGACTAATTGTTTCAATCGCAAGATAAGGTCTATATAATCCGAATTAGTTCCGGGAATCGGAGTGAACTCGTGATGTAAACCTTCTATTCTAACAAAACGAACTGCTGAACCCTGAATGGAAGATAGCAAGATACGACGGAGAGAATTTCCTAAGGTTGTACCAAAACCAGGTTCCAGCGGTCCAATTTCAAAGTGTCCAAAAGTGGGGGAATAAGTTTCTTTATCGTAATCCACATTTTCGGGCATTTGTAAAGGTTCAAGATATAACATAATATAAACTCCTCATTTATAAAGCCATTATTTGGAGTAGTATTCAACCACTAAACGCATATCAACTGTGGTAGGAATATCTTCCACACTGGGGATATCCACAAATTGACCGCGCATATTTTCTTTATCAACAGTTAGCCAGGGATAAGGTGAACTTGCTTCAGAATTGTTCCAGGCTTCCACCAAAGGTTTTATTCCCCGGCTTCGGGGACGGACTTCTACGATATCTCCTGGCTTGAGTAGATATGAAGGGATATCAACTTTTTTCCCATTAACCAGGAAATGTCCATGATTAACAAATTGTCGGGCTTGCATTCTAGTGGTAGCAAACCCCATACGATATACAGTATTGTCCAATCTTCTTTCCAGTAATTTCAAGAGGTTATCGCCAGTGACACCTTTCATTTTATCTGCCATTTGGAAGTATCTTCTAAATTGGCGTTCCAGTAGACAATAGGTATATCTAAGTTTTTGTTTTTCATTTAGATGTAAAGAATAATCGCTAGGTTTTCGCCGTGAGCTACTTCCATGCTGACCAGGAGGGAACTTACGCTTACTTAAAATCTTGTCGTATTTTGCGGGTCCATATATGTTTTCACCAAATCTACGACATAGTTTGGCTTTAGGTCCAGTATATTTTGCCATATTTTCCTCTTTTAAATCCTTCTAGCTTTTGGTGGACGACATCCATTATGAGGAATGGGTGTGGCATCCTTTATCATTGTTACTTTCATTCCTGCAGCATTAACGGCACGAAGAGCAGATTCTCTACCGCTACCTGGTCCTTTAACGATAACGCCAACGCGAGTTATACCCATATCTAGAGCGTTTTTAACTACTTCCGTAGCTGCCATTTGAGCTGCAAAAGGAGTAGCTTTACGAGAACCTTTATAGCCGATTTTTCCACCACTTGACCAGGCAAGCACATTTCCGCTTCGGTCAGTTAGAGTTACTATCGTGTTGTTGAAGCTGGAATGAATGTAGATTAAACCTTCATCAAAGGAAAGGCGAGTGCGTTTTTTCTTAGGTCTAGTTTTTTTAGGCATAGTTCAGTTCACTCCTATTTCTTCTTTCTAATTCCACCTGGACGAGGACCTTTACGAGTTCGCGCATTAGTATGCGTACGTTGTCCACGAACAGGTAAACCACGTTTATGCCTTATACCACGATAACATCCTATTTCCATCAGGCGCTTAATATTCATAGCAACTTGCGTGCGTAGGGCACCTTCAACTATATACTCATTCTGGATGATATCGCGAAGTAGCTTTTCCTCTTCCGGTGTTAGATCTTCCACTTTTTTCATTTCATCAATATTGGCTTTTTTGCAGATTTCTCTAGCACTGGAACGTCCTATGCCATAAATATAAGTTAAGCCAACGAATAAACGTTTGTTTTTTGGTAGTTCTATTCCTGCAATGTGTGCCAAATTAATCCTCCTTAACCCTGTCTTTGTTTGTGTCTAGGGTTAGAGCTGCATATAACCCGGATTACACCGTGACGTTTAATAATTTTACAATCTTTACAGAGTTTTTTAACTGATGATCTTACTTTCATTATATCTCCTTGCAAGAGTGCAGTCGCTTCCTGCAATTTTTATTTATAGCGGTAAGTTATCCTGCCACGAGTAAGGTCATAAGGAGAAAGTTCAACCTTAACCTTATCTCCAGGAAGGATACGTATATAGTGCATCCGCATTTTGCCGGAGCTATGAGCCAGGATTGTATGGCCGTTCTCCAGCTGCACCTTAAAAGTAGTATTAGGTAGTGCTTCAGTAACAATACCTTCTACTTCTATAACACCTGTTTTACTCATACTTTTGCTCCCCCAGCAATGGTTAATATTTCAGGTTTACTATCGGTAACTAAGATAGTATGTTCAAAATGTGCAGATAGGGTTCCATCTGCAACGGAAAATTCCCAGCCGTTCTCTTTTACTTTATTAGTGCCTAGGTTGACCATAGGCTCTATAGCTAAAGTCATTCCAGGTCGGAGACGAGGTCCATAACCAGCTTTGCCGATATTTGGAATTTGAGGTTCTTCATGAAGATAGCGTCCCACGCCATGACCGGTTAAATCATCAGCCACATAATAACCCTTAGAGGTTACATAGGTTCCAATGACATTGGAGATATCTCCCACTCTGTTTCCTGGAAGTGCAGCTGCTATCCCTTTATATAGAGCATTAAGGGTTACTTCCATTAAAGTTTGAGCTTCAGGAGAGATGTTTCCTACGGCATAGGTTCGGGCTGCATCACTGTAATATCCATCCTTTATGGCACCTACATCAATGCTTATGATGTCTCCTTCCTTAAGAATTACCTTCTTGGATGGAAAACCATGCACAATAACTGAATTTAATGATGTGCAAAGTGTGAATGGGAAAGGAGTTAAACCTGGGACTTGATAACCCTTAAAAGCAGGTTTAGCGCCATTCTTAGCCAGAAAATCATAGGCAAAAGCATCTAGATCCCAAGTGCTTACTCCAGGCTGTATTTTCTCCGCTAATAAATCCAACAGTTCACCAAGAATCTGGCAACTGAGGCGGATTTTTTCAATTTCTGTCGGAGATTTACATATTATCATAATCAGCCAGCGCGTCCTCTGAGTTTTCCTCTTTTCATAAAGCCATCATAGTGGCGCATAATTAGATGCGATTCTATCTGCTTTAGAGTATCAAGAGCCACTCCAACCACGATAATTAATCCCGTTCCTCCAAAATAGAATGGGAGTTTGAATACATTAGTCATAATTTCAGGTAATAATGCAATCAAGGCAAAGAAAACTGCTCCTGGTAAAGTTATACGAGTAAGCACTGAGGATATGTATTCAGCGGTTTTTTTACCTGGTTTCTTTCCGGGAATATGACCACCGTATTTAATCATATTTTCTGCCATTTCGTTAGGATCTAGTACAATAGCGGTATAGAAATAAGCAAAGAAAATAATCAGAGCAACATAGAGTATAGTATAGACCCAGTGTCCCGGTGAAAACCAGATACGCATATTATACCAGAAAGAACCAGCCTCTGCTTCTCCACCTTGGAAGAGTGTTATAAGTGTGGCGGGAAACATTAAAATAGACTGAGCAAAGATAATAGGTATCACTCCTGCTGTATTTACACGCAGAGGGATATAAGTGCTTTGTCCGCCATACACCTTTCTTCCAACTATTCTTTTAGCATACTGGACAGGAATCTTACGTATTGCTTCAGTCACGAAGATGATAGCTGCTGTAGCTAGAATCATTACTAATATTGCGATAAGTGAAGTAATCACTCCCGTTACGCTATTAAATCTGGTTCTGAAAAGGTTGATAAATCCTTCAGGATAACGAGCAATGATACCTGCAAAGATGATTAGAGAGATTCCGTTTCCGATACCATATTCCGTAATTTGCTCGCCCAACCACATCACAATCATAGTTCCTGTCACCAGGGTTATGATACCAGTTAGATGAAATAAAAAGTTTGGTTGAGGAACAACAGGACCGGTTGCACCCCGCATATTAACCAGACCAACTGTAATGGTAATAGCATTAAAAGCAGCTAAAGCAACGGTACAATAACGCGTAATCTGATTCAATTTTTTCTGCCCATCTGCTCCTTCTTTTCTCAACTTCTCAAAATAAGGTATAATACTTCCTAAAAGCTGAATCACAATAGAAGCAGTGATGTAAGGCATAATTCCGAGAGCGAAAATGGAAGCTCGCTCAAAATTGCCACCCACAAAGAGATTTAGCAGGTCAAAAATGCTACCAGTCTGACGAGCAAAGAAAGATTTTAATTCAGTTCCACTAACCCCTGGAATAGGGATGAAACTTCCTAGTCTATATAGGGTTAGAATTAAGAGGGTGATTAAGATTTTCTTTCGCAGATCGGGAATCCGAAAGACATTCGCAAGCGTCTTAAACAAATTAGATTACCTCCGCCTTTCCGCCGTTCGCTTCTATTAGTTCTTTAGCCTTTTTGGAAAAGGCATTGGCTCTAATATGAACGGTCTTGGTGAATTCCTCACTAGAGAAAGCCAGAACTTTAACTGGGTATTTTCCCTTTTTCCCTTTAACTGGTATTAACCCCAACATTTCTAGCTTGGGAATATCAAATTCTGTTTCTTCTGTATTTTGTAATTTAGAAAGATTAAGCACACGATAATTTTTATGGAATACATTCTTGAAGCCACGTTTAGGAAGGCGACGATTTATTGGCATTTGACCACCTTCAAAATAGATAGGAATTTTACCTCCGGTACGGGATTTATGTCCTTTATGACCACGGCCAGATTGACGACCTATTCCAGAGCCTTGTCCTTTACCTAAACGTTTTTTGGTTTTTTTGCCTTGCGGTTTTTCAAGATTGGAAAGAGTAAGCATATTATTCTTCCTTTATTTCTTCAACTTTGATAAGATGAGAAACTTTATTAATCATTCCCCGAATACAGGGGTTATCATCGTGAATTCTACTTTTGCCAGGACGGCCTAAACCTAAAGATTCAATAACCCGCTTCTGTTTTTCTGGTCTATTAATAGTGCTTCTAACTTGTGTGACTTTGATCTTCATTTCGCCTCCTGACCAGTTATTTCAGCAACGGATTTACCGCGAAGCTTAGCAACATCGGAAAGGGTTCGCATAGATTGAAGACCAAGCACGGTTGCTTTGACTACATTGCAAGGAGTGTTTGAGCCTAAAGATTTACAAAGTATGTTTTCAATTCCAGCAGCTTCAAATATGGCACGAGCAGTTCCACCAGCTATGATTCCAGTTCCTTCGGATGCAGGCTTCATTATCACCTTACTTGCACCATAACGAGCCGTTATTTCGTGGGGGATAGTTCCTTTTATAATTGGAACTTTAAACATATTTTTTTGAGCTTTTCCCTTGGCTTTGCGAATGGCATCAGCAATTTCGTTAGCTTTTCCATAACCCACTCCAACATTACCAGCACGGTCACCAACAACAACAATGGCACTGAAACTAAAATTTCGTCCACCTTTAACTACTTTTGCCACTCTTTTGGTGTCTATAACGGTTTCAAACAGTTTTTCTTCTTCTGCTTGGTTATATTCGTAATTCACTATTCCTCCCTTTTTAGAAGTCCAGTCCGGCTTTACGGGCACCTTCTGCTAGTGCTTTAACCCGACCGTGATATTTGCAGCCTGCCCGATCAAAAGCTACTTTTTTAATTCCAACAGCGAGGGCTTTCTCACCCAGTTTTTGTCCAACGAGAAAGCTTTGTTCGGTCTTTTTCATACCGGCAGGTATCTGAATATCTTTTCCTCTGGTGGAAGCTGTGACTAGGGTCTTACCCCTTGTATCATCAATAATTTGAGCATAGATATGTTTTAGACTACGGAAAACTACCAGACGTGGACGTTCTTCTGTTCCACGCACTTTCTTGCGTATAGCAGCTCTACGGCGATTCCGATGTTCAACTTTAATTTTGGTATTGGATTTAGTCATATTTCACTCCTCGTCTACTTCGTCCCAGCTTTACCAGCTTTAATAATGACATGTTCATTTTCATAACGGATGCCTTTCCCTTTATAGTTTTCAGGGGGACGACAGGCACGGATTTCGGCGGCAAATTCTCCAACCAACTGTTTATCTATTCCCTTAACTCTAATTATGCTTTGTATATCACTTCGTGAGGTCTTTGTACGAGGTACAGCTTCTGTTTCCACGGTTAAGCTTTCTGGAACTTCTATAATAATGTCATGAGAATAGCCCAGGCTCAATTTTAACCAGGGACCGATTCTCTGTGCTGAATAACCGGTTCCAATCACAAGCAAATTTTTTTGGTAACCTTCACTAACGCCCTTGACCATATTTTGTAATAACGCTCGCGTTAAGCCATGCAGAGCTTTTTGTTCCTTGCTATCATTACAGCGTTTTACCTGTAATACTCCATCCAAAATCTCAACACTTATTCCGGGCATAAGCTGATAATGCAATTCACCCATTTTTCCTTTTACTGATACGATGTTATCTTTAACTACTATTTGAGTATCTTGATCAAATTTAATAGGGGCTTTTCCTATGCGTGACATATCAACCTCCTACCATACCTTACAGATATATTCGCCACCGACGCGTTTTATGCGTGCATCTCTATCTATCATAACACCTTGAGAAGTTGAGATAATAGCACAACCTGTATTATTAAATACGCGAGGAAGGTTTTTGGCACCTACATAAACTCGTCTTCCCGGTTTGGATACTCGTTCCAACCCTTGTAAGACAGGTTTTCCATCATTAGTATAGCGAAGATTAATCAAAATACGTTTATAATTTATCTTCTGTTCAGGGTCCTTATCCAGAACCTGTATGCTATTTATATAATTTTCAGTGGCGAGAATCTTAACTATAGCTTCTATTAATTTACTATGATTGATTATCACCTGTTGATGTCCGGCACGATATGCATTGCGTATTTTGGTCAATGCATCAGCTATCGGATCACTAACACTCATTTATTCCTCCTGAAATATTACCAGCTGGCTCGGGTTATCCCTGGTATCTGTCCTTCTGAGGCATACTTACGGAAGCAAAGACGGCACATACCAAAATCTCGCATATAAGCTCGGGGACGGCCACATATCTTACAGCGGTTATATTTTCTAACTTTAAATTTAGGTGTACGTTGTTGTTTTATTATTAATGCTTTTTTTGCCATAATAACTCCTTATTCATTGTGTTGAAAGGGCATTCCAAGTTCTTTCAAAAGAGCTCTTCCTTCTTCATCGGTATGAGCTGTAGTTACGATACTGACATTTAGACCTCTTATGGTATCAATCTTATCGTATTCAATTTCTGGGAACACCGTCTGTTCTTTCAAACCGAGGGAGAAATTGCCTCGTCCGTCAAAAGAATCATTTGGTATCCCACGAAAATCTCGGATACGAGGAATGACAATAGATACCAGACGGTCAAAGAATTCATACATAATTTCATCTCTCAAAGTGACTTTACATCCGATAGGCATTCCTTTCCTTAGTTTAAAATTGGAAATGGATTTCCGAGCGCGAGTCACTACAGGTTTTCTTCCTGTTATCTGTTCCATATCTTTTATGGCATTATCCAGAATTGCCTTATTTTGAGTAGCAGCTCCAACTCCCATACTAACTACAATTTTTTCTAACTTTGGGACTTGATGTATATTTTTATAGTTAAACTGCTTCTGCAGATTTGGAATGACCGTATTTTTATAATGTTCTTTCAATCTATTCATAGTAAAATCTCCTAGATCTCCTCTCCAGATTTCTTACAGATGCGAACTCTACGCCCTTCTTGCACTACAAATACTGGTTTAGAGACAGTGTTTAATCTATCATTAAACAGCATAACATTGGAAGCGTCAATAGGGGCTTCCATAGAGATGATACCACCTTGGGGATTGTTTTGAGTGGGTTTAGTGTGTTTTTTAATCATATGCACCCTTTCTACGATAACCTTATTAGTTTTAGGATAGGCTTTGAGGATATGTCCCTTTTTCCCTTTATCCTCACCGGATATCACTACCACATAATCCCCTTTTTTCAGTTTCATCTTAGGATGTTTTTTTTCTCTATTATCAGCCATAGCTATCTCCTATAGCACTTCCGGTGCTAAAGAAACTATCTTCATATAATGATGCTCCCGTAATTCTCGTGCTACTGGTCCGAAAATACGTGTTCCTTTAGGGTCGTGTCTTTCATCAATAATAACTGCAGCATTATCGGAAAACCGGATATAAGAACCATCTGGTCTTCTGATTTCTTTAGCAGTACGCACGATTACAGCATGTTCAACACTGCCTTTTTTTACTTTACCACCGGGAGTAGCCGATTTAATTGCTACTACAATTTCATCGCCTACGGTAGCATATTTACGCCTTGTGCCTCCAAGCACATTAATACACATTGCTTTTCTGGCACCGGAATTATCGGCGATATTCAACATAGTTTGAACCTGAATCATTCCAAAACTCCTTTATTTGCTTCGCTCTACTATTTTATACAGAGCCCAGCGTTTGCGAGCACTCATCGGACGATGTTCTATAATTTGAACGATATCTCCTTCATGTGCTTCATTATTTTCATCATGAGCCATAAATTTTTTATGTCTGCGGACAGTCTTTTTATACAAAGGATGGATAAATTGGCGTTGAACTCTGACTACAATAGTCTTATCATTTTTATCGCTAACTACCACACCCTGTTTAATCATTTTATGCGTATTTTGCATCTTTACCTCACTGATTCTTTTCTCTTTCTTTCAATATAGTCAGGATACGAGCAATATCCCTTCTCACCATTCTTGGTCTATCTTGACGGTCAAGCAGGTTTTTTGATTTCTGAAAACGCAAATTAAAAAGTTCTATTCGCAATTCTTCAAGTCTGTTATGGAGTTCTTCATCGGTCATTTCACGCATTTCTTCCATCTTCATAGTTCAATTCCTTCTCGTGCAATCATACGAGTTTTTATAGGTAATTTATGGGAGGCAAGGCGCATTGCCTCTTTTGCATCCTCTTGATCTACTCCTTCAATTTCAAACATAACTCTTCCGGGACGCACAACCGCCACCCAGTATTCTGGAGAGCCTTTTCCTTTGCCCATACGAGTTTCAGCTGGTTTCCTGGTTATCGGTTTATCGGGGAAAATACGAATCCATACCTTACCCGCACGTTTCATATATCTTGTTATAGCAATACGTGCAGCCTCAATTTGGCGGCTAGTTATGAAACCATCTTCCAGGGCAATAAGTCCATAATCTCCAAAATCTACCTGATTTCCGCGCCAGGCAAGACCCTTTCGTCTTCCCTTCATTACCTTACGATGTTTAACTTTTTTGGGTGCTAACATTTATTTCTCCTCACCGAGGATATCGCCTTTATATATCCAGACTTTAACTCCGATTATGCCATAAGTCGTAAGAGCTTCAACACATGCATAATCAATATCTGCCCGAATAGTGTGTAAAGGAGTTCTACCCTGTTTGTAGATTTCAGAGCGAGCTATTTCTGTACCACCCAAACGACCAGATACCTTGATTTTTACGCCTTGTGCACCTTCTCTCATAACATTACGGATAGCGGATTTCATTGCTCTACGGAAAGGTACTCGTTCTTCCAGTTGACGAGCCACTTCTCTACCTACCAATGTTGCGTCCAGCCACATCCTATCTATTTGCTCAATATTAATGGACACGGTTATCGGAGATTTTCGGTTTTTGTTAATAAGCACATTTAATTCATTGCGAAGACGTTCTATATCTTCACCTTTTTTGCCAATAACTAAACCTGGGCGAGCAGTGTAAATATCAATAGTAATAGAGTTAGTTTTTCGCCAGATTTGCACGCGAGAGACCATCTTATCTTCCAGTCGTTTGTGGATATATTTACGGATGCGTATATCTTCTTGCAGATAATCCACATAGGTCTGATCATCGGCAAACCAAATAGATTCGGTATCTTTATTAACACCGAGGCGATAGAGAATGGGGTGAATTTTTTGTCCCAAGCTATTCCTCCTAATCTTCCAAAGTTCTGATTTCCAGAGCAATATGGCAGGTTGGCTTGCGAATCATATAAGCTCTTCCCATAGCTCTGGGCATATAGCGTTTCATTTGCGGACCTTCATCGGCTGTGGCAACGGAAACAACCATTTTATTTAAGTCCAGTTTTGGATCCTTTTGTTTAGCATTAGCAATAGCTGAATCCAATAATTTACTTATTGGCACAGCAACGGCTCTGCGAGAGAAACGCAGAATATTTTGAGCTTCAGGAACCGGTTTATATCTAATAAGGTCTAGCACTAATCTTGCTTTACGAGCAGAGCCACGGGTAAATCGGAGTTTTGCAGTTGCTTCCATTTATATTACTCCTTTATTTTGCCCTGGTTTTCTTTTCTTTATGCCCGCGATAGGTGCGAGTGGGCGAAAACTCTCCCAATTTATGACCTACCATATTTTCGGTTATATACACGGGAACAAATTTATGTCCATTATGCACGGAAAATGTATGTCCAATGAAATCAGGTATAATTATAGAACGACGAGACCAAGTCTTAATTACAGCCTTTTTATTTTCGGCATTTAATGCTTCTACCTTTTTCAGAAGGTGCGCGTCAACAAAGGGTCCTTTTTTAATTGAACGAGCCATTATTTCCTTCCCTTATTTCTTCTTAACTGCTTTCACGATATATTTATCGGAATACTTATGAGGTTTACGAGTTTTTCCACCCTTAGCAGGTTTACCCCAGGGAGAAACAGGATGTCTTCCACCAGAGGATTTTCCTTCTCCTCCTCCCATAGGATGGTCTATAGGATTCATAGCAACACCACGAACACTGGGACGAATACCTTTCCAGCGATTTCTTCCAGCTTTTCCTATATGCACTAGATTGTGTTCAATATTGCTTACTTGTCCAATAGTAGCTAAACATTCTTTACGTATTAGATGTATATCATTGGAGGGCATCTTTACATGCACATAATCTCCATCTTTAGCTACTACTTGCGCAAAAGCTCCTGCAGAACGAGCAATTTGGCCACCCTTACCTCTTTTCAATTCAATGTTGTGAACTATAGCTCCTAATGGTATTCTTTCCAGAGGAATTGCATTACCTAGAGCAATTTCTGCCTCAGGACCAGACATAACTTTAGTGCCAACTTGCAAACCTTCGGGAGCAATGATATAACGTTTTTCACCATCTACATAATGCAACAAAGCAATTCTAGCAGTGCGGTTAGGGTCATATTCTATTGCAGCTACTTTAGCTGGAATACCAAATTTATCTCTTTTATAGTCAATAATACGGTAATGACGACGATGTCCACCACCCCGATGACGACAAGTGATTCTTCCGCTGTTATTTCTGCCTGCGGTTTTATGTATCGGTTTAATCAAGGACTTTTCCGGTTTTTTCTTAGTTAACTCTTTAAAAGTATATCCGGTACGAAATCGGAGAGATGGAGTAATTGGTTTATATTTCTTAATAGCCATTGTCTTCTCCTTAGATCTCAAAATCGGCAATTCTATCACCTTCTCTGAGGGTGATTATTGCTTTTTTCCAATCTGGACGTTTTCCGTTATATTTACCCAGACTTTTTGGTTTTCCGAGCATTCTAACGGTATTTACATCCAAAACTTTAACGGAGAAAATTCTTTCAATAGCTTTCTTAATCTCTATTTTATTGGCATTGATGCTTACTTTGAAAGTATACATATTATTGTCTCGTGCCAATTTCTCACTTTTCTCCGTGATGATAGGCGAGATAATTATATTTCTCGGATGTATCATTTGCTGAATACCTCCTCAACTTTGTTGAGAGCATCTTGAGTCATCACGATGTAATGACTCTTTAATATTTCGTAAGCATAGAGACTGTCAGCTCGGTCAATCATAACATCTGGTAGATTTTTGAAGGATTTAATAGTTGGGAAATGGTGCCCATCTGTTACCACTAATTTCCATCCTTTATCTGGAATGATTTTATTCAGAATTTCGCGAGCCTTTTTGGTATCCGGTTCGGTAAAATCAAAGGATTCAATAACAAAGATACGTCCGTCTCTTGCTCTATCAGTTAATGCAACTTTAAGTGCGAGCCTTTTCTTTTTCTTAGGAATAGGACGATACCAATCTTTAGGCAAAATAGCGAAAGCACGACCACCATGAACACGAATAGGACTTCTATTAGAGCCTTGTCTGGCTCTACCCGTTCCTTTTTGGCGATATATTTTGCGAGTGCTACCCGCGGTCATTGCACGATTCTTCTTTTGAACTGTGCCCTGACGCTGATTACGCAAATACATAGTAACTACTTCATTCAACAGAACCTTTGGGGAATTTACATCTACCTCAAAAATCTGGGCTGGTAGCTCTATCTCATCAATCTTTTCACCAGTGGAGTTAAATTTTATTGCTGTTGCCATTGTTTTTTCCTATGATTCCTTATGGATTGTGACCAATGAATTACGATGTCCCGGCACTGCACCTTTTACCATAATCAGATTTTGTTCGGGATCAACTTTTACAATCTTGAGATGCCGAACTGTCACTTTCTGATTTCCATGATGTCCAGCCATTTTCAATCCTTTAAATACACGAGAAGGCTGAGCACACTGACCTATTGAGCCTGGACCACGGAAAGATTCGTGCACTCCATGTGAGCTCATAAAACCGGCAAATCCATGACGTTTCATTACACCTGTAAAGCCACGTCCTTTAGAATGGGAACTGATGCTCACCTTTTCATTGGGCTGAAAAATATCCACTTTCAATTCAGTGCCTACTTCTATATCTTCAATTTTTTGACCCAAAGAAGGGCGGAATTCCCTGAGATGACGATATATGGGACTTCCATTTTTCTTAAAATGTCCAATCTTAGGGCGATTGCTTCTTTTTTCCTCTATTTCTTCATAACCTAACTGCAGAGCATCATAACCCTCTTTAGCTTTGCTACGCTTGTAGACAACTCTACAGGGTCCTGCTTGAATAACCGTTACGGGAATAACCTTCCCGTCCGGGTCAAAAATTTGGGTCATACCTATTTTCTTACCAATTAATCCAAGCATCATTAGCTCCTTGTGTTAGCTTTAATTTCCACATGGACACCTGCAGGCAAACTAAGCTTCTTTAAAGCATTAGTGGTTTGCTGAGTGGGATTCAAAATATCAATCAATCTCTTATGTACCAACATTTGAAATTGGTCCTGAGATTTCTTGTCCACATGTGGAGAACGTAAAACAGTATATATGGTCCTATCAGTAGGAAGAGGAATAGGTCCAACGACTTTTGCACCAGTGTTACGGGTGCTTTTCACAATTTCTGCCACCGATTGATCTAACAAACGATGGTCATAAGCTTTTAGTTTAATTCTAATGCGATTATCAAAATTACCTTTGCTCAATTATTCCTCCCTGTTTTCAGACCATAAATATCCCTCTGAGAGGAAAAGAACCTTATCTGGCATTTCTTTTCCTCGCAGGATCTCACTGGCTAAAACTGTTTTTGGGTTTATAGGAAAAAAAGTTTGCACTTTTTCCTCATTGATACTTTGAAAAGTATCCTGCAAACAGGATATCATTGTTCCTCCTAAAGAACTATAAGCCCCTGCAAAAATAGGGACTTGGGCTATACACTTTAGACAATTTACATATTATTTTACCATAATTTTAAACTCTGCCTATTCTGTCAATAATTTAATTTCAAATTATAGGCTTATCAGGTCATAAAGTAGTTACAACCTCTTTATTTCTATTATCTTATTAATGTAAGAAAAAAAATTATTATATCTTCTTTAATAGAGGACTAGCTTAAATGAAAACTGGTGTAAAAAGCTGGGAATATAAAATTCAAATCAGGCGAAAAAACTCAATTGTATATAATTTTACTTGTTCTTGGTGGATTGAGCTATAAAAATAACTAATATAGAGTGATGAATTTATATATAGAGAGTATACTTTAAATTATATTGTTTTAAAGCAAATGAAGTTATTTATTATTTTCTCTAATCATCAACTTTCAAGCTTCAACCATACGACTTGAGGTTTGACAAAAAAGCTAATTATAAATATTATGCATTAAATTACTTCTGTCTACAACAAAGTTTGGTTCTAATGTTGTAGGAGAATATGAGAAGGAAGGTTAATGTCTACAATTTATATTGATGGAAACAGTTTAAACTTGGAAGAGATAGAAGAGGTTGCTTTCAAGCACACTCCTATCGCATTGACTGAAACCAGTATTCAAAAAGTTAAAAAATGCAGAGAGTATGTGGAAAAGATAATAGAAAAAGGTGATCGCGTATATGGATTAAATACTGGTTTTGGGAAGCTAAGTTCTGTAGCTATACCTAAAGACAACATTAATGAATTGCAAATCAATTTAATTCGCAGTCATTCTACAAGCGTAGGACCGGCTTATACTGTAGAACAAACTCGGGCAATTATGCTTCTTCGTATAAATGTATTAGCGAAAGGATATTCTGGAATCCGATGGGAGACTTTACAGACTTTAGTTGATATGTTAAATAAAGGTGTTCATCCTTTGATACCTATGAGAGGTTCTGTAGGGGCAAGTGGAGACCTTTCTCCGCTTTCTCATCTTGCACTAACACTTATAGGAGAAGGTGAAGCAGAGTTTAGAGGTAAAATTATACCTGGTGCTGAAGCTATGCAAAAAGCTGGTATTAAACCGGTGCAATTGTACGCCAAGGAAGGACTTGCCTTGAATAATGGAACTCAAGTGATGACTGCTCTGGGTGTATTAAATCTTTTAGAAGCAGAAAGATTATGTAAGTATGCCGATATAATAGCTTCTTGCACAATTGATGCTTTGAAAGGAACGCCTTCAGCTTTTGATGAATTGGTTCATAGATTACGTCCACATAAAGGTCAGTTAGCCAGCGCAAACAATATTAGTAATTTAATGGAAAATAGTCCGTTACGGGAATCTCATCGCAATTGTGAAAATGTCCAAGATCCCTATAGCCTAAGATGCACACCTCAAGTTCATGGAGCGGTCAGAGATGCTATTAATTATGTAAGATCTGTGTTGGAGGTAGAAATAAATTCGGCTACGGATAATCCTCTCATTTTTCCTGATGAAGAAAAGGTTATATCAGGAGGAAACTTTCACGGTGAACCGCTGGCAATTTCTTTAGACACCTTAGCTATAGCGCTAACGGAACTAGCATCTATCTCGGAAAGAAGGATAGAACAAATGTTAAATCCAACACTTAATCGGGGCTTAACTCCTTTTCTGGCTTTGCGTCCTGGTATTGATTCAGGATATATGATTGTGCAACTTACTGCTGCATCGCTGGTTTCGGAAAACAGAGTACTGGCTCATCCAGCTTGTGTTGATAACATTCCTACTTCTGCTAATCAGGAAGATTTCGTTAGTATGGGTTCAATTTCTGCAAATAAATTAATTCAAGTAGTAGAAAATGTGCGAACAGTTCTGGCAATAGAGCTTATGATTGCAGCTCAAGCATTAGACCAGCGAGATATTCACTCTTCTTCAGTGTTGGAAAAAGTAAAATCAAGCTTCCGTCAAGTTGTCCCTACTCTTCAAGAAGACCGCATCACCTATCCAGATTTAAATACTGCAGTTAATTTCTTGAAGAAACCGACTCTTTTGCAAATTGTGCAGGACTGCGGAATAAATTTATATTGACAAATAATAGATTGAGACACAGAAAGATAGTATGAAAAGATATTTTACCTTGCTGATTATTCTCCTAATACTTACGGGATGTATGGAGACTAATACTCTATATAATGCTCGTAAATATTATAAATTAGCTCAATCAAGACCTCTCAATGCTAATGGTAGACCGAATAATCAAGCAGTTGAAGAATACACTAAGGCTATAAAGAAATGTGGTATTATTCTCAGCCGTCCCGATCCTGGTAAAGAAGCTGATGATGCTCTTTTTTTAATGGCTTGTGCTCTTTATTATAAAGGGAACAGTGCGTTTCAAGCTAAAGACCAATTTGAAGCTTTAATAAATAACTTTCCTGATAGTCCTTACTGGGGAGAGGCACATATTTATCTGGCAAAAGTCTATCGTGAGATAAACCAGAAAGAAGAGGCTACTAAAATTCTGGAAGAATTTATTCTCAATCCTGAACAGAAGAAACTGCATCCTCGTGCACTTTTAACTCTAGCAGAATTTGAAATAGAAGATAAGAATTATATAAAAGCCCAATATTGGCTTGAAAAACTAATAACTAACTATCCCAAATCTAAAGAATATCGTGAAGCCTTCTTCACTTTTGGTAAAAACTACTTTATTCAAAAAGATTATGCTAAATCTTTAAGTGAATTTGAAAAGATAGCCCGAGATCCCCGTATACCTCAGTCACTTAAACTGGAAGCTCGATATTATATAGCTTTAAATCAGTTCTATCTTGGTGACTATGATGCCAGCTGGAAGACTTTACAGAAGCTATTAAAGGATGAAAATCGCCCTGATAAAATTGCCCAGGCACGAGTTTTAAAAGCGCGTCTACTGTTTGCTCGTGGTGATGCTGAACAAGGTATTGCAGAAGTGGCAGACATCACTAAATCCTATCCTCGCACTCAAAGTTCAGCTGAGGCAAATTACTATCTGGGAGAGTATTATTTTTACCAGGGTGGTGACCTTGCCAAAGCAATGACTGCATACAATAAAGTGCGAACCGAATTTGCTAATTCAGAATTTGCGGATATTGCACAAAAAAAAGCTACCTCTATAAATTTTCTGCAAAATAATGCTAATCTTGATCCAGAACAAAAACTTCAGGATGTAATAGATTATTATATGACCGCAGCGGAATATTATCTGAATCAATTTGCTCTTCCCGATTCTGCTATAATGATGTATCAACATCTCATTGACACAAAAAGTATAATTACAGCCCGAAGGGATTCATTGATAAATATTATTTCTGAACAGCAAAGTAGCATAGATTCGCTATCTGCTTTAATAGAAAATTTACCAGCTATCTCGGAAGAGGATAGTTTAAATTACTCTTTTACCCAAATGGAAATTGCTCCTCAGGATTCTCTGACGGCTGCAGATAGTTTATCCATAGCAGATAATATGGATTATTTAACCGTCTCGGATAGTTTAATGGTTGAAGAAGAAGCAATAAATCCTATTGAGCAAAGAACAATACTGGAACAATCGTTAATTGCTCTTCAAACTGAACTTAAAAGTAATCAGGACCGTCTAGTTTCTTTAAATGAAATTTTAGAACGGTATGAAAACGAGATTATCCCCCAAGCTTTATTTTCACAAGCTGTTGTTTACCAAAAAATCCCTGGTAGTACTGAACAGATACAAGCTCTATATAGTAGGATGAGCGAAGAATATCCAGCTAATAAATATACCAGGGCTCTGGAGCAAATGCTTTCCGGAAAACCTATTCATTTAATAGACCCCATTGAAGAAGAGCAATATTTATTGTTGGAAAAGGCGCTGGGATATGCGGAAACTTCGCCAGATTCTATGCTGGTTATATTGAATGAACTGGTCAACTCTAACTATCCAGAGATTAGGCTGAAAGCTAATTTCCGTTTGGGATGGTATTATACCTTTGAGGCAAGGGATACAACTGCTGCTAAACCATATCTTTCAGAGGTCTTAGAATACGAAACCGATACCGAATATGCCGCTGTTACTGCCAAATTCTTTGATGGAATGCATTTCCAGCTGAATAGATTTGACCAGTTACTTCTATCCTTTGCAGAATTGGATACATTGAAGGAAACTTCATCAGCGGAAACTGAATTTCAAGATACAACTGAAGTTCAACAAGAAGAACTATCTTCACCTTCTTTAGAAATAGAAAATGATAGGAAAAGTATTAATATGAGCGGTAATTCAGATAGATATATTTTTCCGCAACCTGAATCTCCAGAAGAACCGGACAAGAAAAACCCATTTTTCATTCCGAATGAGACACCTTAGTGGAAAACAGGCTATCTGTTTTGGGCGAACAGCATCTTGGGCTTCGTTTATTAATAATAGTATTAGCTTTGGTAAGTGCGATAATAGCTTCCTGGCAAAAGATATTATTATTGATAGGCATTTTTCTAAGTTTTATGCTACTGGATTGTTCTCTTTATAAACAGGTCTTAAAAGGTTTAAGGGTAAGTCTTCCTTTCTTTGCTGTTTACTGGATTCTTGGCACTATTTTTCAGGTTCAATTTCCCGCATTGGCTATCTTTAATTTAAAAGTCATATTCTTTATTCTTGCAGGAGTTTATGCGCTGGGGAATATAACTCCAGAAAGAGTGATCAATGACACTCGCTATATACGCAAATTTAAATGGGGAAGATGGCTAGTACATTTCGGATTAGCTACTTCTTTGTATATCCAGGCTTACACTTCCTATTTTACCAATCATAAACCAGAAGGGAAGAACACTATTGGAGAGATCTTTGATAGTTTTTTAGAAGCAGGATCAAATGTATTAAAGAAATCTCAAGAAATAGAGGATAAGCTTGAAGTATCTATAGGTTTAAATAACGCTCATTTCTCTTTTTCTATAGCCAATTTGGTAGCACTTTTACTTGCCGGCATTATAATTTTGATTATGATATGGTAGCAGATGATGTCCAGATATTTGATGCGGATTATGTATGATGGAACAAACTTTAGAGGGTGGCAAACTCAGACTGCGGGAAGAAGTGTGCAAGCTGATTTGATTTCAGCTTTGAAAGATAGAGGAATTTCTCATCCTAATTTAACTGGTTCTGGTCGCACGGATGCAGGTGTGCATGCTATTGCTAATTATGCACATTTTGACTATAAAGGGAAGATGACTTCCCAGCAGTTGCTGCTGGCTTTAAATAGTAAACTTGCTTCAGACCTAAAAATTACCGGTATATGGCAGGTAGCAGATTCCTTTAATGCTCGTTATTCTGCTACTTCGCGGACTTATATATATCTTTTAGCAAGGAAAAGAACTCCCCTAAACCGATTGTATACTGGGTTTATTCCCGGGAAAGAAATTAAAATTGAAGATTTGAAAGCTATGTCTGAAGTTATGAAGGGAAGTCATAACTTTACATCGCTGAGTAAAAATAATCCTGCCATTCCCAATCATATCTGTAATATCTCATCTTTCACAATTAAAGAGATACAGGGGAAAATAGGTTTTAAGATTACAGCAGACCGCTTTTTGCACCATATGGTGCGAAGAATTGTAGGCACAATGGTCAATTTATCGCAGAAAGGTTTAGGAGTAGAGACCCTGAAACAAATACTTGAAGAGCAGAATGCACGACAAAGACTTGTTCTTACTGCTCCAGCTCAGGGTTTATATCTTTATAATGTTCATTATCCTGACCTTAAACTTGAAGACTATCCTTACAATAATTTTTTAGCTAATTGAGGAAGTGTTTATGCAATATAGTATACCCCGTGGCACCTATGATATCCTTCCGGAAGAAAGTCCTAAATGGCATAAAGTGATAGCTGAATTTCGTAAACTGGTAGAAGCTTATGGATATGCAGAAATCCTTACTCCTATCTTTGAGCAGGCAGATTTGTTTGAAAGAAGTTCGGGCAAAAGTTCTGATGTTGTGAAGAAAGAAATGTATCGTTTCACTGACCGAAAGGGAAGAGAATTCGCTTTACGTCCAGAAGGAACAGCTCCAGTAGCAAGAAGTTATATAGAAAATCGGATGGACATAGGTTCTCTCAATAAAAAACTCTATTATCTTGGACCTATGTTTCGTTATGATCGCCCTCAAGCTGGAAGATATCGCCAATTTTATCAGTATGGTGTGGAATTTATCGGCAGCAATCATCCCTATTATGATGCAGAAGTCATTGCAATATTATGGAATTATCTAACTGGTTTGGGATTGAAGAAACTGCGTCTGGAATTAAATAGTGTAGGTTGTCCAAACTGTTCTAAAGACTACGATAAAGCTTTACAAAGCTATTTTCAGCCCTATTTGAACCAGCTTTGTCCAGATTGTCAGGAACGCTTTGAACGAAAACCGCGTCGTATCCTGGATTGTAAGGTGAAAGAATGCCAGGAAATTGCTAAAAATGTACCAGTACAGTTAGATTACCTAGATACTTCCTGTATAGAACACTTTGCTGAAGTGCAACAATATCTGGATTTAATGAAGATACCTTTTACAATCAATCCACGCATTGTTAGAGGTCTGGATTATTATACTAATACTGCCTTTGAAGTGATTTATGAAGGGATTGGAGCTCAGAATGCTTTAGCTGGTGGAGGAAGATATAACGGGTTAATAGAACAGATAGGCGGGAAGAATATCCCAGCAGTAGGATTTGCTGGAGGTTTTGAGCGACTCTTGCTAGCACTTGAAGAAGAAGCAATAGCTTTGCCCGGACATCCTGTTCCTGAGGTTTTTATTATCACTATAGGAAGCGAGGCACAAAAAATTATTATTCCTTATCTTAATATAATACGAGGGAAGGGTATTTATGCTGAGTATGAACCTGATCGTGCTTCACTTAAAGCTCAATTGAAAGCGGCGAATAACAGTAAAGCATTTTATGCTTTAATTATGGGAGAAGAAGAGGTTAAACAGAAAAGCGCTATACTTAAGAATCTGGAATCAGGCGAGCAAAAACTTTATTCTCTAGAGCCTATTTCACATTTAATTAAAGCTATTCAGAATAAAGAAATATAAAAAATAATAAAGCAGATCTCAGGTTTGAAAAGTCATTCTGAAATCTGCCTCCTTTATTTTTTATAGATATTTATAGATTTTACTTTCTATCAGTTGCTGTATTTCCCTCATTCTTTCTTCGGTTACAGCTTCAAAACGAGTTACTATTACAGGAGTAGTATTAGAAGCACGAACTAATCCCCAACCATCAGGGAAATTGACTCGAGCACCATCTATGTCTAAAACATCATAACCTTCAGCTTTCAATTCTTCACAAACTTTTGCTACAACTTCAAATTTACGGTCATCCGGGCATTCAATATGCAATTCAGGAGTATTATACATCTCAGGTTGATCTGCCAGAAAAGTGCTAACAGGTCTATCGGTTTTGGATACAATTTCTACAAAGCGACAACTTGCATAGATAGCATCATCATAGCCAAGATATCTATCTGCAAGGAAAATATGACCACTCATCTCTCCAGCAAATTCTACTCCCAGTTCTTTCATCTTCATTTTGATATTGGCATGTCCTGTCTTATACATAATAGGGACACCACCATATTTTATAATATCATCATAGAGTTTTTTTGAGCATTTGACATCTACAATGATAGGTTTTCCTGGATTATTCTTGAGGTAATCTCTTGCGAGGATATTAAGAATCTGGTCTCCGAAAAGTAATTTCCCTTTTTCATCTACAACACCAATTCTATCTGCATCACCATCTAAACCTATACCCAATTCATAACCTTCAGACACTACCATTTTGGAAAGGTCACGCATATTTTTCTCAATCGTGGGGTCAGGATGATGATTGGGGAAAGAACCATCAGGTTCGCAATACATTTTTTTTACCTGACAGCCTAAGCGTTCCAGAATATCCGGAAGATATAATCCACCTACTCCATTTCCTGCGTCAATCGCTAATTTAACGGGGCATTCTAACTTTATTCCTGAAACCAGGTAATCTTTATAATCCTGGTTAATGGAGCTATTTTGAGTGTAAGTGCCAGTACCAGAAGCAAAATCACCTTGCTGAATGATATGTAATACGGATTGAAGTTCATCTGCATAAACAGAATCTAAACCCAGATTCAGTTTACATCCATTGTATTGAGGAGGATTGTGACTAGCAGTAATCATTGCACCACCATCAGTCTTCAATTTCCAGATGGAGAAATAGAGTACTGGAGTAGCTACCATTCCTAAATCTATTATTGTGCATCCTGTTTCCAGAGCTCCTTTTGCAAAGGCTTCTTTAAATTGAGGAGTCGTAAAACGTGCATCTCCACCTAAGACTAAAGACGATAGACCTTTCTGTCGGAGATAGGTACCAAATCCCTTACCAATTAAATAAAAAGATTCTTCATTCAATTCTTCATCTACAATTCCACGGATGTCGTACTGGCGAAAAACTTCTGGTTTTATCATAGCAAACCTCCTTATGATAATGCAATAATTTCTCTGATAATAGGCAGGATAGCCTCTATTGCTTTTGCCCGATGAGAAATAGCGTTCTTTTCTATATCCGTCATTTCCGCATAGGTCTTGCTGGAAGTTAAGGGCATAAAAATGGAATCATAACCGAATCCATTAGTTCCATATTCCTCTGTAGTTATATAACCTTCCAGGATTCCTTCTTTATAGCTGATAATACCATCGGGAGCAGAAAGGGCAACACAGGTTCTGAATTCCGCATAACGATTTTGGATTCCCTTCATTAGCTCTAACACTTTAATTCTATTATCTTTATAAGAACAGTGTTCACCTGCAAAACGAGAAGAATATACTCCAGGTTCACCATTTAATGCTTTAATAAAAAGACCTGTATCATCTGCTAAACTGATTAGACCGGTCTGCTGGGAAGCTTCAAAAGCCTTTTTCATAGCATTGGCACAGATGGTATCCTGGTCTTCACTCGTAGAAACAATATCAGGGAAATCATTAAGAGTTAAAAGATGCACATTTATTCCTTGGATTAATGCTTTCAACTCCTTTGCCTTGTCTTGATTATGCGAAGCAAGAAGTAAGGTGAACATAGACTACTATATTTTCAAAAAGTTCTTTATCCTTTGAAGAATATTTCGGTCTAAGAAATCTTCAGCTTCTGCGCTAATCCTCTGCATCCAGTGTAAAACTTCACCTTCTCCGCTCCAGTTATCTTCCAGAACCTGTTGGTCTATATCATTAAGTAACATATTCAGACCTAGCACAATCAACACTAAATCATCTATTGAACCAATAATAGGGATGAAGTCTGGGATCAGATCTAAGGGCATCATTACATAGGCTATGATACCAGCTAATTTTAACTTTATATGAGCGGGTACTCTTTTGTCTACAGCTATACGACAGACCAGAATAAAGAAATCGGGAAGTAAAAATAGATATTCTGCTAATTTTATACCTGTAGTTCCTGTCTTTTCTTTGGTCCATTCTTTGGCTTTTTGACGTAAATCCTCATAAAATTGCAGTTTTTTAGCATCAATCTTGTCCTGCTCTTCTGCGTAAATATGCTCATCATTGTAAGGTTTCTTATTGTTATCCATTGAATCCTCTTTATAATGTTTCTCTTATAAACTATTATAATCTAAAACAATTATTTAGTCAATCTCTTTTAACCAATCTGCCTATAATATACAAGATAAAAGGGGAATTTAGGCATTATAAATCTGAAAAAGTGTCAAGTTATTGAAAAATTTATTTTCATCTTAACTATATTTAAATAGACAAATAATCTTTTCATCTTAAAGAACGAGAGACAGTTGGCTTCTTCTTATCTCCTACTTGACTCTCTCTTATTAAGTTACTGAAGAGAGAGTCAAGGGAGAGTCAAGAGAGAACAGTGAACTAAACAAGAAAATATTCTCAAGGAGTAGAGAGTAAACATAAAAAACACCGGAGTTTTTAAGCTCCGGTGTTTACTAAACGATTTATTTTCTGATAGCAGCTATAGCTGCTGCAACTCTTGCGATAGGAACACGATAAGGAGAACAGCTCACATAATCCATTCCCACTTTATGGCAGAATTCCACTGAGCTGGGCTCACCACCATGCTCACCGCAGATACCTACTTTTAGGTCAGGACGGGTTTTTCTTCCGCGTTCTGTTCCCATCTGGACTAATTGTCCAACGCCTTCCTGGTCTAGAATTTGGAAGGGGTCATATTTAAGTATATTTTTTTCCAGATAGATGGGAAGAAACACACCTACATCATCACGAGAATATCCAAATGCCATCTGAGTAAGGTCGTTAGTTCCAAAACTAAAGAACTCGGCTCTTTCAGCAATTTTATCTGCTACCAGCGCAGCACGAGGTACCTCAATCATAGTTCCTACAAGAAATTCTACCCTGTCACCTCGTTCAGCAAATATTTTTTCTGCTGTATTGCGGATAATGTCTTCCTGCATTTTGAACTCGGTCTCTATTCCCACTAAGGGGACCATTATTTCAGGGATAACCTTTATTCCCTTTGCTTTCACATTCAGTGCTGCTTCAATTATAGCACGAGTTTGCATCTCAGTGATTTCTGGATAAGTATTACCCACTCGGCAACCGCGATGACCAAGCATTGGATTAAGCTCATGCAAAGCATTAACTCTTTCTTTTACTTTTTCCAGAGTGATACCCAGTTCATTAGCAATCTCTTGTTGTTGCTCTTCTTCTTGAGGCAGGAATTCATGCAAAGGAGGGTCTAGCAAACGAATGGTTACAGGTAGTCCATCCATAGCAACAAAGATACCTTCAAAATCGGAGCGTTGCATAGGTAAAAGTTTATTTAGTGCATTTCTGCGTCCTTCTCCATTATCAGCTAAGATCATTTCACGCATAGCCTTGATGCGTTCTCCGGTAAAGAACATATGCTCTGTTCTGCATAGTCCTATACCACGAGCACCAAATTTGCGTGCGATAGTTGCATCTTGAGGTGTATCCGCATTCGTCCGAACATACATACGAGTATATTTATCGGCTAGCATCATCAGTTCAGCAAAATCACCACTGAGTTCTGGAGCTACAGTCTCAATTTGACCTTCAAAAACTTGACCGGTACTTCCATTGAGTGAAATCCAATCGCCTTCGTGATAGGTTTTCCCTTTTGCCGTCATAGTACGGTTTTTGTAATCAATAACGATAGAACCCACCCCGGCAACGCAACATTTTCCCATTCCGCGTGCAACCACGGCAGCATGGGAAGTCATTCCTCCACGGGCAGTTAGAATACCTTGAGCTACAGCCATACCATGCAAATCTTCAGGAGAAGTCTCTAAACGGCACAAAATAACTTTTTTACCTTGAGCAGCCCATACTTCGGCATCTTCAGCGAAAAATACAATTTGGCCTGTAGCGGCTCCTGGAGAAGCAGGCAGTCCTTTAGCTATTTCTTTTGCTTTAGCCAGTCCTTCTTTAGAGAAAACGGGATGCAAAAGCTCATCTAGTTTATTGGGTTCCATTCTCAGCAGGGCAGTTTTTTCATCAATTAAGCCTTCTCGGACCATATCCATTGCTATCTTTACCATAGCAAAACCGGTACGTTTTCCCGTGCGAGTTTGTAGCAGCCACAATCTTCCTTCTTGGATAGTGAATTCAAGATCCTGCATATCTTTAGCGTGTTCTTCCAGTTTTTTTTGAATTTCAAAAAGCTGTTTATACACTTCAGGCATAGCTTCTTCCAGAGAAGGATAATTTGCAATTCGTTCTTCTTCTGAAATACCAGCTAAAGCAGCCCAGCGCTGAGAACCAATTTTAGTAATCTGTAAAGGAGTGCGAATTCCGGCAACAACATCTTCACCTTGAGCATTGATGAGGTATTCACCATTAAAAATATGCTCTCCGGTTGAAGCATCCCGGGTGAAAGCAACACCAGTAGCGCTGGTATTTCCCATATTACCAAAGACCATAGCTTGAACATTAACTGCAGTTCCCCAATCATCTGGAATATTATTTAATTTACGATAGAAAATGGCACGAGGATTATTCCAGCTATCAAAAACAGCAAAGATAGCTCCCCAGAGTTGTTCCCAGGGATCATCGGGGAAATCTTTTCCCGTGCGCTCTTTTATTGCTTTCTTGAAAAGATAGACTAACTCTTTAAGGTCACTGGCGGTTAGTTCTAAGTCATTTTTGACTCCTCTTTCCTTTTTCATAGAATCCATTATCACTTCAAAAGGATCCAGGTCCTCTTTATTTTCTGGTTTTAAACCCATCACCACATCACCGTACATTTGGACAAAACGACGATAACTATCCCAGACAAAACGTTCATTTTGAGTCTTTTTAATCAGACCTTGAACAGAATTATCATTCAAACCAAGATTCAAGATAGTGTCCATCATACCAGGCATTGAGGCTCGAGCACCACTCCTGACTGAGATCAAAAGTGGGTTTTCATTGGAACCGAATTGCATCTGCATAATATCTTCTATATGTTTCATAGCTGCTTTTACATCAGCTTCCAGAAGCTCTTTTATCTTAGCTTCCCCATATTTCGTATAGGCAATACAAGCTTCAGTGGTGATAGTAAAACCAGGTGGGACAGGAATGCCAATTCGGTCCATTTCTGCCAGATTAGCACCTTTTCCGCCAAGCAAGTCTTTCATCTCTGCATTACCTTCGGCTTTGCCATTGCCGAACAGGTAAACATATTTAATTGCAGACATTTATCCTCCATAATACATTATTTTCTTATTATTATTACTATCTTTTAAAAAGGCTTATTTTGTCAATTCTTAATACTCTCCTAATAACGAGAGTTGGAGAATTATAATATAATTTACCCCACTAATTAACAATTAAGTCAAGGAGTTGCTAATATAATACAAAATAACTTACTTCAATATAAATCCTGATAAGAAGAATCCTCATTTGGAGATTTATCTGGTTCTTCGGAAGAGGTACTAGTAGTTTGGTTTACATTCTCAATAACAATCTCTTCATATAAAGCTTTGCCTTTAATCTGTTGATAAAATATAGTAGAAGCCATAGTCACATAGGAGTTAAAGAACAAAAATCCTATTCCCAAGGTCAGTAAGGATAATAGATACCATCCAATAAAGGATAACATCAACATAAAATACTCGGTCTTATGTCCTTGCATCATTTTTTTACTAAGGCGCAAAGCATCTGCAGCTTTCATTTGAGGATTTTCTGCTAGGATAAAAAAGGTCATAGAATAACTAATACTTGCTATAATTCCAGGAATGATTAGTAATAAAGACCAGAGCAAGATATAAACAAACATAAGCAGAAAAGCGGTTAGAGAACGTCCAAAATCCTGAAACCCATTAAACATTTCCTCAATTTTAAAAATCCTCCTCATACCAGAGTTTTAAAAATATTTTATAAATACCTAACATTAGTGGACCACTCAGGATGAGGGTGATAAGAGAGCCCCAGTGACTCAATGTAGAAATGATAATATAAATTGCGTAAAGAATTAACCATACCAGAACAAGTTTACCCCATTTACCTTCCAATAATCTTCTAGCTTCCAGGCGAATAGCTTTGTTGTCCATTAATCCTCCCTGTCTATTATAAAGTTAGTTAAAGATAAAATATGCTTTTCAAAGCCAAAAAGCAAATTTATTGAAGCCCAAAGGGATTTTTAGTTGATTAAACCGATAAATTTATAAAACAAATAAGCATTTCACCCTGCTTTTCTTTGTAGATTGTTTTTATCATAGTAATATGCCAAGATTTCGCCTGCTGTATACAGAGAACCACAACAGATTAAAATGTCTTTGTTATCTAGTTCAGTATATGCTTTTAAGAATGCTTCTTGGACGGTTTTCGCAGTCTCAAAAGGAATATTGTATTTGCTAACTTCAGCACTTTGCATTTCAATGCTGGCTGCTCTCTCAGATTCATTTTGAGTAATATAGACTTTTTCTGCATTGGCACAAATCATAGCCAGCATTTCTTTATAGTTTTTATCGGCTAAGATAGAAACCAGGAAACGAAATCTATGATTAGGAAATAGCTTATGCAAAGAATTAAGCAAGGCTTGAACTCCCTGCACATTGTGAGCACCGTCGGTTATGATAATGGGAGAAGTATCTAAAACCTGCATTCTACCTTGCCAATGTATGTTTTGGAGTGCTGAATGTATCTTAGTAGGTGAAAGAGGAAATCCTCGTATTTCTGAATATAAGATAAAGGCAGTAAGAGCTTGAGCTACATTTGTTGCTTGATGTTCTCCGATAAGGTTAGAATTAAGATTTTGGAAAGTATAAGGTCCAAAGCTATAATTAAAATGGATTCCATTTAGGTCTATATTATTAAGCTTATAGAAATAATCTTTTTGAGGAAGATAGACAGGAGCATTAAATTGTTTGGCTTTCTCCAAAATTATATTTAGTGGTCTTTCTGAAATATCACCTAAAACTAAAGGCACATTTTCTTTTATGATACCAGCTTTTTCCCTTGCAATCTGTTCTAAAGTACCACCCAATGTCTTAATATGGTCTAAACCGATAGTAGTAATAGCTGCTATATCAGGTGTAAATAGGTTGGTAGCATCAAGTCTTCCACCGAGTCCTACTTCAATAATGGAGGTATGAAGGTTTTCTTCTTTAAAGGCTTGGAAAGCTATAGCAGTAGTGATTTCAAAGAAAGAAGCTTCATACTTTTCAAATAGGTCCTCATAGTGTAGATAAATATTCAGAATTGTTTCAAAAGGGAGCTCTTTCCCATTTATACGGAAGCGCTCAGTATAATTAATAAGATGAGGAGAAGTGTTTAAACCGGTTTTTAGGTTATGAGCTAAAGCAAGTGCTTCCAGAGTGGCACAAACACTTCCTTTACCATTCGTTCCAGCAATATGAACTCCTCTTAAGCTATTCTGGGGATTTCCCATAGCTTCAATTAAGTTTTGCATCCGGGTCAGCTCAAACTTCACATTACCGGAATATTTTTTGTAGATATGATTGAGAAATTCTTGGTATAACATTGAAAAATATATTATCCTCAATTAACAAATTACCCTTCTTCAAAGTTAATTAAAGAAGAAGGGCAAATTTATAGATTCCAGTTAATCTTTATTCTAATTAGGGAGTAGTTACTTGTTCTGACTCCGAAGTGGTTGTAGTACCAGGAATAGGACCTGTAGTTTCACCAGTCAGTTCACTTCTTAATGCGATATATTCAGGGTCGTTTATACATTGGTTAAATTCGGTATGTTTGGTGTTCTTCCAATAGTTCATATAGCGCATTAAATATTCATATTTGAGTTTTCCATTAGATTTGGTATAAGTGTTAATCTTGTCTATATCGTTTGCCATAACATTTTGCAATTTGGTTATGCTAACATTATCATAGAAGGATTTTTCTAAAATATGTTTTGGGAAACGTGCCAGATTAGGACATATGATAATGATACCATTATAGTGCCTGGTAACTCCCTCCCAGTCTTCAGTTACATGCTTGCCAAAGACAATATATTCCTTATTGTTTCCCTGGCACTCAGGGCAGTACTTCTCTTCATTAAGATAATAATACTTACTCTCTGGCTTTTTGGTGTTTCTGAGAATATTTAGATTGCCCTGAAAGTCCTGATTTGTATCCAGCATATAATCATTAGTAGCAACCCAAATATTTTTCATATTAGTTGTACATTCATCTGTATTCTTTTGTGGATCAAGATTAAAGCTTCCTGGAAGAGCCAGAATGAATACCAGAGCTATGGCTAATATAACACTTACAATCCAGAAAACTGCATTTCCCTGTTGTTTTTTCAACATTTCAAACCCCTAAAAAGTTTAATGTTAAAGTTAGTTTTTTTATATCTTGTTTATCGTCAAGCCTTTTTTGCTGGAGGAATTATTTTATTGATATAATCGTAAGTTTCGGGTATATCTTTAAATTTATAACGATAATCCAGTTTAGGGTCTATAGAGATACCTTTTATCCTTTGAGCCACATTATATTCTCCCCAATTATAAGCAGCTAGTACCAAAGTCCAGTTGCCCTGAAAGCGTTCCTGCAAATAAAGGATATACTTTGCTGATAGTTTAAGATTGTAGAGAGGCAAATAAAGTTTTCCGTGTTTATGTTTTTGCTGAATATATTGGGCAGTTGATTCTTTTATCTGACCCAAACCCTTAGCTTTAGCTGGAGATAGGGCAAAATTGTAGAATTTACTCTCTGTATAAATTAATTGATAGAAAATTTTAGGGTCTATTTTGTAATATATAGCAACTCCGAGGGTCATTAATCTCAGAGTTATAGGGTTATAGATCAGTACAAAAAAGGACAATAGCAGGATAAGTATGATAAAACAAAGTTTCTTTATCCTGCTATTTGATTTTTTGGGTGACATTTATTGAATCAGCTAAGATTCTTTTTAAAATCTGCTAATTTAATAATGTGGGATATTTCTTCGTTGATAATCTTGTGTAAGACATCTATTGCCTTAGGATAGGAGATATTATTACTAATAGTCTGAAAATAGAGTAAGGTATCTTTCTCAAAACTGATAGCATAGTCTATTATCTCAGCTAAATTTTTTGCTTCAATAGCACGACGAATAGCAGAATCTTCACTATTGAAAATTCTTCCTTCCACGATAGTCTTTAGATATAAAGCTACTAATTCCCAATCCTGGGATAATTCTAAGCTCTTCAATTCGGCATCATCCCTCAGAGCTAAGAAACTCTTTTCATGTTCCAATTCCTGATCTCTAAGCCAGATTATTAACTCTGTTGCTGGTTTTACCTCTGATAGCTCAGGTAAACCTGGATACAATTCTTTATCTCTAAGCCAATTTCTTGTTATTAACTCACAACTTTTATCATCCAGGTCTTTACGTTTGCTAGCTTCATTATAGAAAGCATAACCATTTCGTTCAATCTGGACAGCCATCTCAATAATTTCATTGATAGAATATACTGCCATTTTTCCTCCTTATAATATCTTAATAATCAGAATAATACAAAATCTTCATTCGTCAAGTATTAAATATCATCTATCTGATATATCCATAACTGAAGGACCAAGAATCTCACCTACAATATCCATTGTATCTATAAAAGTAGTCTCATCATTTGGTACAGGAACTTTCTGGATAGGTTGAGCTTTAGTGATTGAATCCATCAATGCTTTTTGTCTTTCCCGGATAGGGTCTTTTTGGGGAATAGGTTCTTCCTGCTGGGTTAATTTCTCTACTGAGCTTGTATCAGAAGAGTTGCTTTTAAAAAGATCAGGCATTTGCAACCAGCCAGAGCTATAAGCGTGCCAGAGTATAGTACCCAACACAATGACTATTAAAATTATACCTATAATCCAGAAAAGATTAGGAGAGATTAATATCTTTTTACCGCCTTCCTGACTTTCAGGTTCTATTTTCTTGATGTTATCAGGCATTAAGAGGTTAAACTTTTGCATTACCTCATCAATATCAGCTTCCAGATAACGAGCATAATTATAGACCATAGCTCGGGCAAAACCCAGGTACCCAAGTTCTGAAAAGCGGTTTTCTTCCATAAGGCGCACTTGTTCTTCTCTCAGATGAAGATCTTCATAAATCTGGTCATAATTTATATTCTTTTCTTCTCTTAATTCTTTTAGATAGGCACCTAAATCTTCCATTTATAAACTCCATTGAACACTTTAGTCACATTTCCTTCAAGCAAAAAATCCCCAGTATCCATTTTTCGGATAAGAACCTGTCCACCAGGCATATTAACTTTAACCTCATTAGATAAGATACCGTGAATTATACCGGTAAAAACACTTGCTACTGCTCCTGTTCCGCAAGCTTGAGTGAGTCCAACTCCCTTTTCCCAGACCTTCATTTCTAACTCTGTAGCAGAAAGAGGATGCACAAACTCTACATTGACTGGAGCGTGAAAGGCAGAATGTTTTTCCAAAGTAGGACCTAAATATAATTCCTGTCCATCTAAAACATCCTGATAAGAGACAAAATGAATATTTCCAATCTCTACCAGAGTACCCTTAACTTCTTCTACTAGGATGTTATCTTTTATTATTGAGGGTCTGCCTAAGTTTACCTGAATGGCTTTATCTTTTATGGATGCCGTCTTAATACCGCTATCAGTCTCAATCTTCAGCTCTTTTTTATTGGTTAAATCAGAGAGAAGATAGGCACAGCATCGGAGAGCAGAACCACACATCTCTGCACGACTTCCATCTTTATTATAGATAATCATTTTTCCATCTGCACTATCAGAAGCTAAGAGTATTACTAATCCATCGGCTCCAACTCCCTGGTGAACTTTACAAATATCTTTGGCTAGCAAATTTAAAGGTAGCCTAGTATTTGAAGCAGGAATTAGCTCCAGAATCACAAAATCGTTACCCTGAGCCTCCAATTTGCAAAAAGGTATTAACATAACAGGTCTTCCATCATCTGATTAAAACTATACATTCCTTTATGAACGGAAATCCACTGAGCAGCTCTTAAGGCTCCAGTAGCAAAACAAGCTCTTGAGCGAACATGATGAGAAAGTTCTATACTATCATTTTCCGAGTCAAAGATTATATTATGCCATCCTGGTTCTGAACCTGCTCTAAGGCTGGTAAAATGGAGTTCATTCTTGTTAATGCGTCTATTTAAGCGGTCATATACTGCAGTTTCTTTAATACTGCTTTGAGATATGATAGTTTCAGAAAGCTGAATAGCAGTTCCGGAAGGACTATCAGCTTTCTGATTATGATGCATTTCCCAGCCACAGACATCATAAATAGGGAATTTATCACAAAGTGAAGTTGCGTAACGGACAATCCGATTGAAGATATTCATTCCTATAGAAAAATTTGCTCCAAAGATTAAACCAATATTGTTTTTATCAACGATTTCTCGCACTTCATCCTCAAATTTATTCCATCCCGTAGTTCCTATTACCATATGTTTTCCTGCAGTGGCAACTTTTTTGATATTATCCAGAACTGATTGAGGTTGAGTGAAATCAATACATACTTCACCAAGCAGGTCTTCTCGGATTTCTCTTTCGCAACCTTCTTGAAGGGGATCAATGATAGCTTTAACCTTGCATCCGTGTTCTTCGGCTAAATGAGCAATCATTTTTCCCATCTTACCATAGCCAATTAAAGTGATATTTAACATAGTATTTCCTTATAATTCAGCATAACGCTGGATTAACGCTTTCAGGAATTCTTTTCCTTTTAGCAACTGTTCTATTTCTATTTCTTCATCTAAGGTATGAACTTTATTCATTCCAGTTCCACAAATTATCATTGGTAATCCACTGGCATTAATGATATTAGCGTCACTACCACCGCCACCGATTACCACTTTGGGAGTTAATCCTATTCTATGCATTGCATCTATAGCTAATTGAACTACGGGCTCACTATCCGGGATATGAAATGCTTCATATTCCAGATTTACTTTCCAATCAAATGAAGCACCACCAAAGTCATATTGATAATGCTGTACTGCTTGTTCTATACAATGATGGATATCTGCTGTAACCTGATCCAGTTTAGAACGGTTATGGCTTCGTGCTTCGCCTTTAACTTCTACTTTATTGGGGACAATATTCGTAGCAATACCTCCCTTGATGAGACCGATATTACTTGTAGTTTCGTGGTCAATCCGTCCTATAGGCATAGTAGTAATAGCTTCTGCTGCAACCCGAATGGCATTAATTCCTTTTTCCGGTTCTACTCCAGCATGTGATTCTTTACCAAAGAAAGTTATTTGAATGGAGTTTTGAGCTGGAGCTCCGATTACTAATTCTTCCACTTGATGTGCATCTAGAGCATAACCCAAGGCAGATTTTAATCTGGTTTTATCAAAATGCTTAGCACCTAATAATCCTACTTCTTCTGAAACAGTGATTAGAATTTCCATAGGAGGGTGTTTTTCTTCGTTTTCTAATATGTCTTTAATAGCAGTAAATAGTTCCGCAATTCCAGATTTATCATCTGAACCAAGGATAGTAGTTCCATCAGAACGGATGATTCCATCACTTATAATAGGTTTAATTCCTTTTCCTGGTTTTACGGTATCACAGTGAACACAGAAGAGAATAGGTTTTTTATCTATATTTCCTGGGATTTGAGCATAGAGATTTCCTGCATTTCCACCGCTTAAAACATAGGCATCATCTTCTTCAACTTTAGCTCCTAAGACTTTTAAATCTGATGTAAGATGGTCTATTATGGCTCGTTCATTTCCCGATTCACTGTCAATAGAAATAAGTTCCAGAAAATATTTAACTACATCATCTTGCATTTCTTCTCCACAATATATTTTTTATATAATACATCTATTTACTATTCGTTTTTTTGTCAAAGCATTTAGCAAATAGTTTATAATTAGAACATCCACTGATAAAGGTCGTAATTTAACCCTCTATTTATCCATACATTGGGTAAATTACTTTTTCATCTAGTAAAAAATAGTAAGTTCTTTTATTCTCCTTCAGGGATATAGAGATTATCTTAAAGAATAAGAAGAACTTATGCTCAACTTCAAACCCTGACTGAAATAATATTGAAAACATACCGGATATTAGTGGGAAGATGGGGAAAATAAAAGAAAGAAATATCTTTGGATAGAAAAGAAGCAAATTTTCAGGAACAATGAATAGAAATTAACGATATTTCTTGACATTAGTATAGATTAGAAGGATATTGTTAGCTATGAATAAATCCATACTCTATACTTGTGAACTGAAACATCATCGTCAAGTGGCTCCTCCACTATGTTCAATATGTTATCGTGTGGCAAAATGTCGCTCTTTCCGTAAATGGTTTGAGATTTATCGGGATGAGTATCTGGATTTTGTAAGCAATATTTGTAATAAATTCCCTGAGAAATATAACCTGGAGGTAATACTTATGGCTGAAAAGCAAACCTTTGTCCAAATAGTAGATGTAACGACAGGTAAGATTGAAAAGATAGTTAATCTGAAAGAAATTGAAGCTTTGTCGCCGGAAGAGAAATTAGAACTCGCCCGTAATAAGAATCTCTTTATCGTTACACATCGTATAATTCCAATAGTAAAAGTAAATATGAAGAAAACTGCTATTGAAGAGCCTTGGCAATTTAATTTAACTACGGAAGAAAATCAGCAGGAAAAAGAAAAAGTGAAGCCTGCATCTGAGTTTTCTAGTAAAGCAAAAACTAGTAAGAAAAAATAGCTAGGTAAGGGTGGTAAGAAAAAAAACCTTTTCAGAAAAGTAATATTCAAAATACTGGTAAAATTATGAGGAATATAGATAATTTTAGAGCTGCTAGATGCTCCCAAACCCTTAAAAAACCACATAGGAGAGCTTATGTTTAAGCTTGCAGATGAACATTTAGAAGTGGCACAAGAAATTGCTCAACAATATCGTCGTAAAAAACACTGCGATCATTGTTATGACCGCGGTTGGATAGGTATTAATGAGCAAAATATGCTGGTGCTCTGTCCTCATTGTGTAGATCGGGAAGCCGCTCTTGAAGAATGGGAAAACTATGTTTCTGAAAATGAAGATTTAAAAGAGCATTTCAGCGAATTATTTGAAGAAAAACCGGTGGAAGAAGAATCTGAAGCTACTATTCCAGCTGCTCGTACCCGAAAATCTGCTCAAACGCAAGTTAAGAAGACCTTTGTCCCTGGGAAAAAGAAGTTTAGTCGCACTAAAAAGATTGGTTAAACAATCTAATTACAGTTTTATGGATAATTTTAGCTTACCTAGATTATTTATGGTTATATGTATAAAAATATAGATTTAAAAGCTGCTCCTCAGGACTTAGAAGAAAGCATCCGTCAGTACTGGAAGCAGCATAATTTGATGCACAAAAGTGTAGCTTTCCGGGAAGGTGCTCCTAATTTCATCTTCTATGAAGGACCACCCACTGCTAATGGAACTCCTGGAATCCATCATGTAATGGCAAGAACTTTAAAGGATGTGGTCTGTCGTTACAAAACGATGACAGGTTTTCAAGTTAAAAGAAAAGCAGGATGGGACACTCATGGTTTACCAGTTGAGATTGAAGTGGAAAAACAACTCGGATTGGAAAGTAAAAAAGCCATAGAAGAATATGGTATAGAAAAGTTTTGTGAAGCTTGTAAAGAATCTGTATGGAATTATTTAGACCTCTGGACGCAAATGACAGAATTGATGGGATATTGGATTGACCTGGAGCATCCCTATGTTACTATGCATAATGAATATATTGAATCTGTCTGGTATATCTTAAACGACTTTTTTAAAAGAGATTTACTCTATAAAGCTCATAAAATAGTGCCTTACTGTCCGAGTTGTGGAACACCACTTTCTTCTCATGAAGTAGCTCAAGGTTATAAAGAGATAGAGGACCCTTCTATCTATATCAAATTTAAAGCCTTGGACGAAGAGAATACCTGGTATCTTGCCTGGACTACTACACCCTGGACCTTGATTTCCAATGTGGCTCTTGCGGTTCATCCCGATTTTACCTATGCTAAGGTACTTCATAAAAGTGAATATTATATCCTGGCTAAAGAGTGCTTAAATGTTCTGGATGGAGAATACGAAATTATTAAAGAGTTCTCTGGACGAGAAATAGAATATAAAAAATATCAGCCTCTATTTACCTTCGTTCAAGTTAATAAACCGGCTTGGTATATAGGCTTAGCAGATTATGTTTCAATAGAAGAAGGAACAGGCATTGTTCATACTGCTCCCGCTTTTGGACAGGATGATTATCAATTAGGGGAAAAATATGACCTTCCCTTTATTCAGCCTGTGGATACAGAAGGTAAATTTACTTCACAGGTTGAACCTTGGGCAGGCATCTTCGTTAAGACTGCAGATAAGGATATACTACGTTTTCTTAAAGAGAGAGGTTATCTATATAAAAGAGAACAGATTAAGCATAGTTATCCTCATTGCTGGCGTTGTCAAACTCCTCTTATTTATTATGCAAGAGATACATGGTATATTCGTACCTCAGATTTTAAGGATCAGCTATTAGCTAATAACCGGCAAATTCGTTGGTATCCTCCTTTTGTGGGTGAAAAACGTTTTGGAGAATGGCTGGAAAATAATGTAGATTGGGCACTTTCAAGAGATAGATTCTGGGGCACACCTCTTAATATCTGGATTTGTAATGGTTGTGGAGCAAGAAGTTCTATAGGTTCAATTCAAGAACTGAGAGTAAATGGTGCTTTAAAAAATGGTTCGCCAGTGCCCGAACAACTGGAACTCCATCGTCCCTATATTGATGAGGTCGTGCTAAAATGTGAACATTGTGGTGGAGCTATGATTCGCACTCCAGAAGTGATAGATTGCTGGTTTGATAGTGGTTCTATGCCCTTTGCTCAGTGGCATTATCCTTTTGAAAATGCTGATATCTTTGATAAAGAGCTATTTCCTGCGGATTTTATCTCGGAAGGTATAGATCAAACACGGGGATGGTTTTATTCTTTGCTTGCTATTTCAACTCTATTCAAAGGCATTTCCAGCTTTAAAAGTTGCTTAGTTAATGAGATGATTTTGGATAAAAGAGGGCAGAAAATGAGTAAGTCCAAAGGTAATGCAGTTGACCCTATTGAGTTGATGCAAGAGTATGGAGCTGATGCTATTCGCTGGTATCTTCTGGAGGTTAGTCCTCCCTGGGTCCCAACTCGTTTTGATGTTGATGGAGTTAGAGAGATAGTAGGTAAGTTTATTGGTACTTTGAAGAACACCTATTCCTTTTTTGCTACTTATGCCAATATTGATGGATATGATGCTGCGTTATATCCTCTTGACTGGCAAAGAGATGTTGAGTTAGACCGCTGGATTATTTCTCGTCTTCATTCCCTTATAAACAAAGTGCGAAACTGGATGGAAGAATTTGAATTAACCAGGGCAGTTCGTGCTATTCAGGATTTTGTTATTGATGAACTTTCCAATTGGTATGTTCGTAGAAGCAGAAGGAGATTCTGGGCAAAAGGGATGACTTCAGATAAGATAGATGCTTATAACACTCTTTACCAGGTATTAGTAACTGTTGCTCAATTGGTTGCTCCCTTTGCACCTTATATTTCTGATGAAATTTATATAAATTTAACGGGAAAGGAAAGTGTTCATCTTACTGATTATCCTCTTTCCAATCAGCAGGTTATTGATTTAGAATTGGAAAATAGAATGCAGGTTGTGATTGATCTGGTTTCTTTAGGAAGAGCAGCAAGAAATGCCTGTCAGATAAAAATTCGCCAACCTCTTCAAAGGATGTATGTGCCAGCTAAATATAAAGATATAATAGAATCTATGCAAGACCTTATCCTGGAAGAGATTAATATTCATAATCTGGTTTATGTTTCTGAAGAGGATGACTTTGTGCAGTATGAGGTTAAACCTCAATTTAAGGTTATGGGTCCTAAATATGGGAAGCAAATGAAAGACATAACTAAGGCTTTAAGCAGAATTAAGGGTCAAGATGTGCTTTTAGCATTCCATTCATCTGGAGTATATCATCTTGAAGATTTGGGGATTGACCTTGTTCCTGAAGATGTGGAAGTGCAGATTATACCTCGGGAAGGCTTTGTCTTTGAAAGTATGAATGATAAATTTGTTGCTCTGGACACAACTTTAACTCCAGAATTACTTCAGGAAGGTTATGCCAGAGAATTGGTTAATAAGATTCAATTTACCAGAAAAGAACAAAACTTTGATATCTTGGATAGAATTATTATACAATGGTATGGAGATGATGATATTCAAGCTGCTATAGATGCATATAAGGATTACATTTTAACTGAAACTCTTTGCAATGAACTGATAAGAGTTAATATCTCTCAGGATATGAAAGTTTATGATATAAATGGGAAAGAAGTTTATCTAAAAATAGATAAGGTGGAAAACAAATGAATGAAGGGCAAAACGAAGGGATAAACAAACGCTTTTGTGGCAATTGCGGAAAGCAAATTCCGATTAATGCTAAGTTCTGCATTTACTGTGGGCAAAAAATTGAAGGCTGGGAAGAAAATTCCCAGAAAGCATCTAAGATTCCAGAACAGAAAAAGGTTGTTAAGCGAGAATCGGATGTTGAAGATATGTCTTTTGTAGCTTACCAAACTTTGGAACCTGGAGAGGTCTTCTTTGATTATAAGATTATCCAACTTCAAGGGAAAGATACGGATGGAGTTAGATATCTGGTGGAAAAGGATGGTAAAAGATATGTATTAAAAATGTTCTTCCAATATAAATATTCTAATTTAGAAAATATTATCACTATGCAGAATTGGATTGATAGAATCCAAAAGCTGCAACATCCTAATGTTGTAGAAATTGAAGAAATAAATTATAATAGCGACCCAGTTTATATGGTAACAGAATTAGTAGAGGGAATGTCTCTTGCCAAGATTAAAACTTCCAATACTTCTCTGCTTACGGAATCTCTGGTGAGGGATATCGCTAAACAACTTGTTTCTGCTGCTATAGAAATACATAAGCTGGGATTAAGTATAAAAAATTTATCACTAAATGACATTATGTTAGATCCAGTAGCAGCTAAAATTATCATTCTAACGGATGGAATAACATATGAAAATACAGATGAGCGCGATGAAGTCTTCCATATAGGTGTTCTGCTTGCTCAAATGCTTTCTGCTAATAAGTTAGCGGAAACAATCTATAATGATGAACTATTGAAAGAACATAAATTCACTTATATTCCTGGTATTACCCTTGGTATGAATAAAGTCCTGGCGGAATGTTTACACCGTAATATCTTGCAAAGATATAATTCCCTAGAAGATTTGCTTAAGGGACTGAATGCCTTAGTTTCCATAGAAAAAGATGCAGTCTATGAACTTTCCAAAGCTAATATGCAAGCAGAAGATATTTCATCTACAAATGTGCCTGAACCAAAGAAAAGTAGGGACTGGATTGTTTTTACTATCATAGGTATAGCCGTAGCAGCAATCGTTATATTCTTTGTTTTAAATTGGTCTAAGATAACGAAATATAATGGTACTGCTAGTACCTGGGTTTCTTCTATTGAAGATGAAGATACCCTTACGGGTGAATATCAAGAAATTGCTATATTTAACCATAGAGATACTCTGAAAACCCGAAATTCTAATACTGCAAATATTCGTGTGGACCCTCGTAAAGCTTTTTCGGCTCAAAATCAATCTTCTTATTCAGGTTCTTCTGGTTCGGTTAAAATAGATACTTCTCCTAATAAAACCCTTTTTGTTCGTGTCCCTGATGGAACATTTGGTTTTACTCGTTTAAAGGAAAATCCCAAACACAATGTAGTGCAAAACGGTTTTTATATGGGAAAATACGAGGTCACTCAAAAAGAGTGGAATCAATATATGAAACCAGCTAATGTGAGTTTTGTGGGCGATAATTTACCAGTGGATAATGTTAGCTGGATGAATATTGTTCGTTATTGCAATGCTCGTAGTGAGGCAGAAGGTCTGAATCCTACTTATACCATTCTGGGAAATACTGCCAGTTCAGTCACCTGTAATTTCAATGCAAATGGTTATCGTTTACCTACCGAAGCAGAATGGGAAATGGCAGCTAAAGATGGGTATTTATATACCTATAGTGGCTCGGAGGATGCAGATGAAGTAGCCTGGTATAGAGAAAACAGCGGAAGAAGATATAGAACCGTGGGTTATCAGAAAAAGCCCAATGCCTATGGAATTTATGATATGACAGGGAATGTGGCTGAATGGTGTTGGGATTGGTATTCTGAGGATTACCCCAATTCTCTGACCGAGTTTGTTAATCCAAGAGGTCCATCAAAAGGAACTTTAAAAGTAATTCGGGGCGGCAGTGTAAATAATGGTTTAGGAACTAATTTAAGCGTAGTTTACCGAACCAAGGGTGATCCAACTAAAGCTTATCCCTTTGTAGGATTTAGGTTAGTTCGCACTTATTGATTTTATTTACAAAGCACCATCTTTTGTAACAGCTTAGCTTTTTTGTCAGATAGAATACATAAGTAGATTCCACTGCCAACATCTTTACCATTATTATCTTTTCCATTCCAGATTACCTGATAATCTCCAGCATTTTTGGAAGATTTTTCCAGCTGACAAATCAATTGTCCCCTTAAATTGTAAATAGCTAATATGATATCCGAGGGCTCTGCTAAACTATAGCGAATAGTGGTCTCGGGATTAAAAGGATTAGGGAAATTAGGATATAAAACCATCCGGGGCAGAGCAGGTAAAGTTGGATCATTAGCAGATGTGGCATTTCCATTAATAATCTGTATATTATCAATAGTCCAGCCAGGGTCAGTTAAATCCATATCATTTGAGTTATCGGTTAAACGGAATCTGAGATAGATGTTTTGTCCTTGAAAGCTATCTAGAGAAACCATTTCCTTTTGGAAATAATCCAGTTGACCTGATTTTTCCGAGATGCATTCCCAGTTCAGATTATCCGTTGAGATTTCTACTTTTGCCGTGTCATATTGATATTCCGTATATAGATGAGAGTCAAAAAGTAGCATAGTGGAAGCATCTGTTGGGATATAGATAGGTTGAGCCGTTTTAATCCAGACATCACAATTCATAGCATAGAATCCATTTCCACCCCAGCTATCTGTTATGGCGTAGCCTGAAACCGACAGAGTGTTTTCACGCACCCAGGGACCATTTATTTCCCATCTATCAGTTCCAGATTCCCAATCTTCACTGAAAAGTACTTCTGCTGCACTGAGTTCCAAAGTCAATTCATTTTCTCCTGGGCTTAAAGTAATTGAACCTTCCCAGGGGAAATGTCCTTCAGCATAGACTTTTACTGGATATTCACCTTCATATCCGTGATAGATAAAATTACCATTAACAAATAGGGTATCAGGAAATACATCACCGATAATAATGCGAGCGCTTACATTGTCTCCAGCACAATTAATTTTTCCGATTAAAGTAGCAGATGCTTTAGGTTGTAAAAGAACCTCTATTTGAGTCCAGGAATTATTCTGTACTACTTGATTAGGAATAATGGTATCCCAGTACCCTTTTTTTCTAATCTGAACAGTATATGTTCCTGTAGCTAAAGGACGGTAAAATCTTCCCGTGATAGGATTGGATGTGCGAGGTCTAAACCATGGTGCATGGTGTTGCTGTATGATAATTTCAGCTTCTAGAGGTTCATTGCTGACAGCATCTCTTATTTTTCCTGTTAACATAGAACTGCTTGATACAGCTGATGAGGATGGTAAGGCTCTATTGATTAACCAGCGAACACCATTACTACATCTTTGAACGGTATTGACCATTAAGGTTGAATCAGGTTGAATATTACTGGTTCCACATTCTATCAGAGATTGAAAAGTTCCATATTGCTGATACATCCAATCATGAAATGCGCCCTGACGACTCAGATTGGGGAAAGCACTATAGGTTCCCGTTCCTGTTTCCTTAGTTATTTGTGAAGCTATGCCACTGCTTATAGAAGCTGAAAAAGCTACATCAGGTGAAGGTCTAACATTCTTCCAATTATATGAATAATAACATTTTTCACTTAAATTGCCTGTCCGGGAAGAATGCCAGCAGATAGAATAAATGAACTTATATTGCTCTGCTAATTGTTTGATAGCTTGATTTTCACTTTCACTCATTGGTGCGGGACCCCTATAATAATCATAGACTTCCAGACCTCCGGGTTGAAGTAAAGTGTCACCATGCACCCAATTAAAGCTGAAATTCCGATTGATATCAACCCCATCTATATCATAGCCAACTAGAGGGCTGAAATCAAAGATCCCATTCATATTATTGTCTCGCTTATTCTTACGGTAGGAAATATCCAGATTGGAGGTCACGACATTATGTCCCTCAGGATTGAGAGTGGGAACGAACCATAAGTCCAGCTGATTTATCCATTGCATATAGGGAAGCTGATTTCTATTGTGTAAAATCTCCGCAATGTTACTCATCGTAATCTGAACTCCCAGAACTTCTTCAGCGTGAACCTGTCCTACAAAAAGCAAGGCTGGCTCTTCTTCATCTTGATTAACATTATCGGTGATACGCATAGCGTAAATTGGAATATGGTCTTGTTGAGAATATCCAATCAGGACTTTTTTAGCTATATCCGGGTATTGATTTTCATAGGTAGTGAGCAGTTGAGATATCTGATCGTAGGTATAATAACAGGAAGGTATTGCCTGAATTTGTAAAATCAAACCGGTGCAAATTAATAATATTATTAAAAAATATCTCTTCTGCATTTTTATCACCCTTTTTAATCTTTAGATAATGCAAATTACAAGCCAATTATTTGTATTCTTTATTGATCCAAGCTAAACATAAATCCTGAATTTAACAGATAAAGTAGTTTAAGCTTTGCGATTTCTGTGAAATACCATTAAAATTTAGATAGTTAGCCAAACTCCTCTTTTAGTCTCTCTGCTAATGTATAAACTTGTTTGCTTTTTTCCATTTCCCAGGGAATTTGATAGTTATGCTCTTTTTCAGAAAAAAGCCTTTTTAAACAGTGATATATAGTTTCAGTTGACTCCATAGCACAGATATAGTTATGTCCATATTTGCGAAGAAGTTCTGCTGCTTCACCCCAAGCAGGAACTATAGCCAGGATGGGTTTCTGAGTTCTTAAGTATTCGCAGACCTTAGAGGTTAATCTTCCGTAGGGACTACTGCTGTTAACCAGAAGCAATAAAGCATCTGTTGCCATCATATTAGCTATGGCTTCTTTATGTTCCAGCGGAGGTATTATTTCTATCATATTAGAAATTCCGCTTTTACTAATTTCATCTCTTATCTCTTTGAAATAATTGCCAAACAATTGCACCTTAATGTTTTGCGGGATATATCTTTCTTGCCATAAACGATTGAGTGCCTGATAAAAATATTTCAAAGTCCTACGAGCATTGATATTGCCGAAATAGGAAATAGTATAGGATTCGGGTTTTGAGACCTCGGGCAAATCATTAAAGTCCATTTCATCCCATCCGCTGTAAATAGTCATTGTTTTATCTTTAAGGTGAGCACCAAAAGTCTGGACAATATCTCGTTCTATACCCTTTGAAGCGGTAACAATCAAGCTGGCATAATCATAAAGGGTTTTTTCCCAGTACCAAGAATATTTACGGTGAAGGATGGTCGCTTCTAAGTTATAGTCTGAGAGAAGATTCCAATAATCTCGCATATCTAAGACAAGTGGGATTCCACTTTTTTTTGAAAGTTTATAAGCCCCAACTCCAGAGGAGAAGGGTCCCAGAGAGATATAAATCAAATCATAGTGAGTAGTAGAAATAGCTTCTTTTCCAGCTTTAAGTATAAAAGGTACCCAACCGATCTTTTCATCTAAAGGATAAAGCCTTCTAATCCAGAGTTTTATATTCTCCGGAGTGTTCAAATAAAAGCCGGTGGCAGTATTGCCTTTGCTGATACCACTCCTACGAAGTAAAGCCATAGGATCAAGAGAGTCAGTACGAATAATTCTTTTCTCTCTGCATTCTGCTAGTAAAGAAAAATCACGCTGAATATACTCAATATCACTAACTGTTATAACATCGCAAGTAATTCCTTCTTGAGCGAGGTATTTGACCATCTTAACATTTCGTAAAGAAGCTGGACCACCCAAAGGAGGATAAAAGTAGCTTATATAAAGTATATGCATCTTATTTAACCGCAAGATGTTGAATCAAATCCAGTAATTCCGGTTCTAACGATTCCCAATTATATTTATTTTCAATTAAAGCAATACAGTGTTTACTCATCGTTTGATATTTTTCCTCATCTAATCTTAAGATACGAGAAATAGCGTCTGCTATTGAAGCAGAGTGATATTCACAGCAATAACCCAATTGATTCTTTTCTATTAAATTATACATTAAAGGAGTTTTTGTTGAAACAACAGGTAATCCAGCAGCAAAATATTCCATTACCTTCAAAGGAATAGACAGGTACAGACTCTTATTTTGCGGATTAAATACCCAGAGCCCTATTTTACTGCGTTTTAGCAGCAATCCAATTTTTTCTGGAGGAATCCAGTTCTGGTAATAGATAAAAGCCGTTAGATTATAATCAGTTAGCATAGTATTGAACTTATTTTCTATTGCTGCAGAACGAAAGTTCCCTACAATTAGAGCTTTTAACTGTGGAAATTCATCTCTGAGAATATTTATACTCTTTAGTATCTTAAAGATACCACGATCAGCAGACAAACCACCAATATATATAAGATCAAAATTCATCGCACAGATAGTGCTCAATTCCATCGGAATCTCACAGGTGTAATCCCATACATTTTTAACTGGATAATTAGGAATAATAGCTACTTTACCTTTTTTAGGTTCTACTCCAAGCTGGTGTAAAATCTGTTCATTAACCGCAATTGTGCCATCAACTTTGCGTTGCAGTCTGCGTTCTAAACTAAGATAAATAGTTTTCATTAGCCATTTAAAGGGGTAAGGAAATTTTTCTGCAAAATAATCAGCATAAAATTCATGTATGTCAAAAATCACTTTACATTTAATTTTCTTCTTTAATGCCAATCCTACTAGCAGAGTTAAAGGTTCAACGCATATCACAATATCTGGATGTATTTTTTTTGCCTTTTTGTATAATTGTAAAAGAGTTCCCCATTTAGAATCTGCTTCAGCCACATCTTGATAGGGATTGATCAGAGAATTGCATACCCCACTTGCACATATCAAATGCACTTCACCAATTTTTGCTAAACTTTTCCCTATCTTGTAATATAATCTTACATCACAAGTTTGATGGTCATTGGATAAGATACATATTTTCATTATACTCTCTTCATTCAGAAATCTTCTGTAGTAGTCAAAACTTAAATGTCAAGAAGTATTTTGGTTTAAATCGTAGCAGTTAGTATACTAGAATCAAAAAAAACTTTACGATGTTTTTCCAGATGCTTAATTAACTGATATAATTACAAATAAATATGAAGTTATAAATATGATGTACCTGCTAAATAAGATTATTTGTAGAAAAAAAAGATTGACAATCTAAAGGGAAACTATTACCAAATCTTTGATTATAATTATGAGATAATACAATGAAATCAATAACAATTATGAAACTCTAACTGTTTCTGAAATACAATAATAAGGGGATTTTAACTTTAAATTATGAAAAATGAAAACTATAATAACACACCAGAAAAACAGGAGAAAAAAGAAAATAAGAAAAAATATCAGGATTATCCTGTCCTCAGATGGTGGTCTTCTTCTTATTTTGATTATTTAAAACAGGAAGCAAATAATCCTGAAAATCCACATCCTTTGATGAATTCCATAGAAGTGGAAGTAGTAAAAGAAGCAGATTTGGAACAGATATTAGCTTTATATAAACAGGCAGGTTGGTGGGATGAAGTCCTTGATGAAAAGGCATTTGAAAGAGTAGGGAGGATAATTTCAGAGACCTATTGTTTCGTGATAGCTCGCTTTGAGGAGAAAATTGTAGGGATGGGAAGATCTATATCGGATGGAGTTAGTGATGCTTATATTCAAGATGTAGTTGTAGATAAGGATTATAGGAGGCAAGGTATTGGAGAAGCGATAGTTCATCGTATAGTTCAATTTCTTTTGGAACATGATATTAAATGGATAGCATTGATTTCTGAACCAGGTTCAGAAGATTTTTATCTTAAACTCGGATTCAGGGAAATGCTAGAGTATACTCCCTTTCTTTTGCCTTTGCAGTAATAAATTTATTCTCTATGCTGGATTTAACTCCCTTAACGCCTGAGCATATTCCCCTGTTACAACAGTATTTAAAAGCGTATCCTCGTCAGTCCTGTGACTATGCTATCTGTAATCTTATGACCTGGGGAAAGATTTATGGAAATAGCTTCACTATCTGGAAAGAACACCTTGTCATAATTAATCCAAAATATGATTATGTTATGTATCCAGTTGGACCTGGTTTATCTGCAAAAGAATTAAGGGAATTGGTGGATATATATCGTCAAGAACATCCGCACACACAATTGGTTCTTATTCCTGAGGATTGGAAGATAAAAACACCAGATATAACGAAATATTTTCAGCTTAGAGAGGATAGAGATTGGGCGGATTATGTGTATTCAATAGAAAATCTAGTAAAGCTGAGTGGAAAAAAATTAGCCAAAAAGAAAAATTTGGTTTCCCAGTTTATGCGTACTTATCCTGAATATCAAGTTATGCCCATAACTTCTGATAAAAAAGAGGTTATTCTTCGGTTCACAGAAAAGTGGCGAAGAGAACGCAATATGGAAGGTATTTATTTAAATGCAGAATTTCAAGCGATAAAAAATACGATGGAGTTGTGGGATCAAATACCTGTGGAAGGGATTATTATCTGCTATAAAAATCGTATATCAGCTTTTTCCATATTCAGTGAACAGACCATTGATATGGTAACGGAACACTTTGAGAAATTTGATCCTGAGATGAAAGGTAGTGCGCAAATGATAAATTGGGAAACTGCGAAATATTTACAGAATCGCTATATCTGGCTGAATAGGGAACAGGATATGGGTTTAAAGGGGCTCAGACAGGCAAAAAGTAGTTATATGCCAGCATATCTAATTAAATTTATATTTGGTAAACCTCTGGATTCAAAGAGGTTAAGCACCCTTAATTAGGGGCTTAAATAACATACTAATGAGATAAAAGACAAACTCCAGCAGAACAATATTAGCACCAGTGGGAAGGTCAAGCCACCAAGAAAGTGCAAATCCTCCACTTGCAGCTAAAATAGCAATCAACGCACTAGAGATAATAGAATGGTCCAATCTTTTTACCAGATTGAAAGAAGTGACTGCAGGAAGAATCAATTGAGCGCTAACTAATATGATTCCTGCAGCTCTTAAAGTAATGACAATATTAGCAGCTAGAAGAATCATAAATAAAGTATTTACTAAACCTACTGGTACGCGATAGAATTTAGCCATTTCAGCATTATAAGAAAGATAAAAGAGCTCTTTATAAAAAAAGGTTATAAAAAATATGTTCAGTAAAGCCAGAACAATTAAATGATATATTTCTGATTGTGAGACCATTAGAACATTGCCAAAGAGATAGCTTTCCAGATCAAAACTATAACCTTTTTTTAAAGATATAAGGGTAATACCCAGAGCCATAGAAACACTAAGAAAGATAGTTATTGTATTTGATTCTTGTAATTTATGCCTTTGTGAAAGCCAGCTTATTGCTAAGGCAACGATAATTACAAAAATAAGGGTAGTCAGCTGAAGATTTAGTTCTAAAAGTAGCGCCAGTGCAATACCAGCAAAAGCTATATGCGACAGGGCTTCTCCCATATATGAAACCTGACGCAAGGTGACTAGTGGAGAAAATAGTGCCAGGGAAAAGGAAGATAAAAAAGCAGCTATAATAGCTTGATAGATAAAAGCATACATTAATAGTCCTTTTCTATCAGACGCACTGTATCTCCAAAGGTTTTGTGAATGATTTCTGCACTAACTAGTTCTGCACTAGTATGGCAATGTAATTTCCTGTTCAGACAAATCAGAAAGCTACAATATTCGGAAAGTATATTGAGGTCATGAGAAATAGTTAAAATAGTCTTTCCTGCTTTATTTAAATCTTTCAGTAGGGCAAACAGGCTTTTAACTCCAGGTTGATCCAGAGAAGCTTCCGGCTCATCTAGAATGAGATATTTATTATCGGAAACAAGAGCCCTTGCTAGAAACATACGTTGCAATTCACCTCCGGAAAGTGAACCTATTTGATGACCAGCTAGATGAGCAATTCCAGTAAAAGTTAAAGCTTGTATAGCTCTTTGACGATGGCTGGTTTTGAATCTTGAGCCTAGAGGTAATTCTCCAACCAATCCCATAAGCACAATATCTCTTACGGTAGCAGGAAAATGACGATTAAATTCTTCATATTGAGGAAGATAACCAATAGAATTTCTTTTTAACCATTCCAAATGTGGGATTCCATCAATGTGGATAGAACCTGTTTGCAGAGGAAGAAATCCCAAAATCAATTTTATGAGAGTTGATTTACCTGCACCATTGGGACCTATTAAAGCAGCAAACTCTCCTTCAGCTAAGGCTAAGTTTATGTCTTCTAATATGACATTTCCATTAATTTTATAAGAAAGATTGCGGATTTCTATCATCTAATAACGGTTTTTTTACTATTCCCAGCCTTGCTTCATTCTTTGCCAATTGATGTGAATAACCTCAGGAAGGGTTTGAACATTAAAAGTTTGTCCTAAGGGGTCCAACTCTATTATCTTCAATTGAAATTCTTTAGCCAGGACCCTAGCAGATTTTTGGTTCATTTGAGGTTCCACAAAGATAGCTTTAACCTGGTTAGTTTTAATCAGGTCTCCTAGATATACCAGTTCTTTGGGAGTTGGTTCTTTCCCAGGTGAGCTCTGAACACTTCCTAAATAGTTCAGATTATAGTCCTGAATAAAGTAATGAAAGCTATCGTGATAGGTGATAATTGGAGTGCGAGAAAATCTTGCTCTTTCCTGAATAATAATACTATCCAGACGGGCAAATTGCGAAATCAGTTCAGAGCAGTGCCTAGATATGCTATCTTTATAACTTGGAAAGGTTTCTTGTAATGGTTGTTCCAGCTGAATTACCAGTTTTTGCATTAACCTAGGGGAGAGCCAGATATGAGGATTAGGATTATCTTCGGCTGGTGAAAGTTGCAGCAGTTGTTCAGCGGATAGATGTTTAGTTCCTAAAGAATTTAAAGTTGTTTGGATATTGGTTTCTAAACCGAAACCATTACTGAGTACTAAATCTGCTTCATACAGGGATTTTAATTCTGCTGGACTGGGATTGTAGGTGTGAGGAGAAAAATTTGGTGGAATAAGAGTTCTCACTTCTATCTCCGGTCCAATCATCTGTTTTAAAAGCAATTCATAAGGATAGATAGATACTACAATCAGATTAGATGATGATTTTGGAGCCTTTTTACAAGAACAGAAAGCTATAAGAGATGCAATTATAAGGATAATAGTGATAAGCTTTAATTTCATTCCAGTTCCCGAAGCAATTGAGTGAGTAATCTAACACCCATACCGGTTGCACCATAACTATAAATACCCTGCTCTTTATCTCTTAAAGCAGTTCCTGCGATATCAATATGAATCCAGGGTTTACCTGCTACAAATTCCTGTAAAAATAGAGCTGAAGTTATAGTTCCTGCCAGAGGACCTCCAGAATTCTTAAGGTCTGCAATTTCAGAGGTTATGAGTTCCTTATAGGGTTCATAAAGTGGGAGTTGCCAGATTTTCTCACCTGAAAATTCAGATGCTGATTGTAATTTATTGAGCAAGTCTTCATTATTAGTTAGCACGGCTGAAATTTGATTACCAAAAGTAGAAGCTGCAGCACCGGTTAAAGTGGCAATATCTACAACTTTGTCTATTTGTTCCCGACTGATTGCATAATGTATTGCATCAATAAGAGTTAGACGACCTTCAGCATCAGTATTGACTACTTCTATAGTTTTTCCAGACATACTGCGAATAATATCACCGTTATGGTAAGCAGCGCCAGAAATCATATTTTCACAGGCAGCAATAATGCCGATAACATTAATCTTGAGTTTTAGAGTAGTAATAGCAGCCATAGTACCGATAACTGCAGCTGCACCACTCATATCATTTTTCATATTCACCATACCCTGACAATTTTTAAGGCATAAGCCTCCGCTATCATAGGTTAAACCTTTACCTATAAGACCTATAGTTTTAGCTTTAGGATCAAGATTTCCACGATAGGACATCAGAATTAAACGAGGTTCTTTTTTAGACCCTTTACCTACTGCCAGGAAAGCTTCCATTTTTAACCTTTTAAGTTTATCTAATCCGAAAACTTCAATAGAGAAGCCATATTTAAGAGCGACTTTCTTAGCTGCTTCAGCTAAAGATTCAGGATAAATAACATTAGCTGGTTCATTAACCAGGTCACGGGCAAGATTGGTTGCCTCAGCAAAAATTCTACCTTCCAGAACTCCCCGATTAAATAGACGAGAATTTTTGAGGTTCATAGCCAGGTGGATAGCTTCCAGAGAAGAGGGTTTTGTTTCACTAAGATATTTATCAAAGCGGTATTCAGTAAGTAAAGCAGCTTCTGCTAGCAAATGCCCAAAATGTAGTTCATTTAGAGGATTATCAAATCCAACGAAAAGATAGGCTTCTTTTGCTTTTAGTTTAATAGCTTCACGTACTGAGATAGCGATAAGCTGACGAAAACGGTCATTATCTAATTCTTTAGGATTGCCTATACCACATAGAATGACATTGGTGCGTTTTCTGGAACGGATAAAGGGGAAACTTTTCAAGCTGGCAAATTTAAAATGGAAATCATCCTGACGGGCTACTATACTAATAGCATTCCGGAGATAATCAGGAACATATTCAAGCTTATTGATATCTCCATTTTCTTCCTGAAGTATTATCACCGTTTCCATATATTCTGCTGGTTTACGCAACAAGTCTATTTTCATTGAAGTCTCCTATATATATTTTATATTAAAAATCTTCACTTAAACTTATATAATAGATCGGTTTAGAAGTATGTGATAGATCAGTTAACCAGGTAATATCCAATCTGAGAATAAAAATTCCTAAATTAATCCGTGGACCAAATCCATAACCTAGATATAAATCTTTAAGTTTACCCTCATGAGTTGCCTGGAAGCTATCAAAATCATCAAAGACAGTTCCTATTTCAGCAAAGAGACTACCACGTACATTAGGTATATTTAAAGGAAGTGGAAAGGCAATATTGATGTTTTCAAAGAAAGGGAATCTTAGTTCGGTACAAAAAACTGCTTTCTTTTCACCGCTAAGGTTTCCATCATAAGCACGAATACCATAATAACCACCGAGACCAAATCTTTGTGGATAATCTCCAACACTTATTCCGGTTATACAACGCATTGCCAAAGAATAGCGTCTACTGAAAAGTATATAAGTTCGCCAATCTAAGTAATTAGTTAGATAATCAATATTACCATCTCTTAAAGAAGTGCCAATAGAATAGTATAAACGTTTGCCTGAAAGAGGCCCAGTGGAACTATACAATGCGTTATCATGAACCAAGTTTATTGCTGGACTAAATACCACATCTTGTCCAAGATCTGTATCTTCTGTCCAGTCTTCTATATTCCAGTTCCAATAGGAAAAGTATTCTCCTTGTTGATAGAACATATTTTCCAGTTCAACACGAGTGAAGCGACTGAAAGGATAGCGCAACAGGAGATATAATCCTGTTTGTCGTAGTTTATAACGTAAATACAGGTCATTTTGTGGACCTGGAATGCTCTGCTGAATGTAGATTTCATCATTGAGATTAAACAAGCCAATTCCATAATCCATTCTTTGCTTCAGATAGAGATAGCTAATCAGGAGATTGGAATCTTTAATTTTCCCAGCAGCGCTTAAGCTTATTCCTATGCCATGATTGCCCATAATATCGCTTAAATTTAATTCCAGATAGCCAAATGTTCCGGCATAGGAAGAATAGGCAAGACCTCCCCAGAGTGTATCTAAAGCAAATTTAGTTTTATAAGGTTTAATTTCTGGAATAGTCTCTATCGTAGTTGGTTTGTCATCATAGCTGAAATCCTTATAAAATCTGAGAGAATCAGAAGGATTATATTCGGTTGGTGCAGCTAATCCTGGCTCTCCATTTTGGGGAACTATTTCTGATAAAGTGTCTTGTTGAATGGGATGACCCAGTGATCTTTTACCATAGTAATTAAGTCGGGAAAGGTCAACCTTTTCAAAAAAGTCGTTCTTTAGTTCAATCAGCTGAGGTTGATAATAGGAGACGAAACTCAAGGTCTCAGCTTGTAATTCTGTACAATAAATATCCCAGGCTCCCTGAAAATAGTTGGATAGAACAATTTTCTTACCATCAGGAGATAAATCAGCAGAATAAACTCCAGCCAGAACATTAGTAACTTTTGCTTTTTGAGCAGATTCAAGGTCAATCATAAATAAGTTACTAACCCCATCAACTGAGTTTATAAAATAAAGTTTTGTGCCAGATGCATCAAGGAAGGGATAATTGCAGTCTTTTGCTTCAAATGTAAGTTGAGTGCAGATTCCGTTGTTTAAGTTCAGCTGAAAGATATTTTGATTTAGATGGGAAAACAGGCGGTTAGGCGGATCTTTTTCTTTCTGACTTCTTTCTGAGGTAAAAACAATACTATTACCATCAGGTGCAAAACGAGGTTGCAAATCATTATAATAATCATTAGTTAGCTGTCTCAGTTCTTTAGTTTCCAGGTGGTAGAGGTAGAGGTCACATTTCATATTCTTCTGTCCTGCAAAAACAATGCTTTTACCATCGGGAGCTACATCCAGTTCATAGATAGCATCAAAAGCCTTAAGTTTGATGGTCTGAACGATTTTCTTTTTATCGGTATTCACGATATAGATGAAATCACCATCACTGGTTTTAGCCGAAAATGCTATACAGGTATTATCCGGAAACCAGCTTAAACTGGAACGGAAGTAATAAAATTCTTCCATCTTGCCAGAGACTTCTCCTTTAATAATCCTTTCCGGAGCGCTTAATCCGTGCAAACCTCCCATCCAAACACTGAAACGAGCTCCAGCAGAGCTGAAATAGACATATTTATCTCCCCGAGGAGAAAAACGAGGCATCAAATTAAAATAGGAACCATCTCTTTTACTATCAGTGCGTTGTTCCAAAGTTATAGAGGGTAGCTCATAAGTTTCTATTAAGGGTAAAAATTTTCGTTTCAGCTGAAAACGCCAGCGAGATTCCAACTCTTTAAATTCCAAGCCAAAGACCTTTTTTGTGGTATAATCTATACCACTGGAAGAACGTAAAGCAAAAAAATATTCCATCAATTTATCGGGTCCATAAGTCTCGGCTATAAAAGTAAGAAAACTTTCTCCTAGACGGTAAGCATAATAACCACCAGTATTTTCAATGTAGGGTAACTGGTCATTTATGACCATATCCAGGAGGAACATATTATTGTAATCTTTTTTACCAAGAGTTGAAAAGTATTCCGGTAAACCTTCGGAAAACCAGAAAGGAATATAGGAAGAATAAAGTGAGGCAAGGGATTCTTCTTTGGCTCTTTCCAGCGCGTTTAAATAGGCATGAGTGAGTTCATGAATCAAAAGTTCTTCTAAATTGGCATAACTTCCGTCAAAAGGTATAACCACACGATTGTGTAAACTTTCAGTGAAGCCACTCACTTCTTCGGTAAGAAGAGGATATATGATATTAGTGTTTTGAAAAGCTGACTTACTAAGATAGAAAATGATAGGAATACGAGATGAAATCGGAAATTTTAGCTGTTCTTTTAAATTATAATAGGTCTCTTCTGCCATTAAAGCCGCAAGTTTGCCAAATTCATCTTCTCCTTGAGGAAAATAGATATCAAAATGCATAGTCTGAATAGTAGACCATTCCTCAATTTTGGTATTAACTTTGTTCTGACCAAAATAATATCCTTGAAGTAGACTAACCAAAATTAAAAGGACTAATGTGAGAAGATGTTTATGCTTCAATCTCTTTTACCTTAAAATATCTTTATATTGATGTATTTCTTTGGATTAGAACGGATATCCTGGAAAAGGGAATCCAGACTGGTAGTGGTATCTAACAATCTTTTATAAAGAGTTTCATCTTTAAGAAATTTACCCGCGGAGCCCTTACCCTGATTCAAATCATCCAGAGTACTATGTAATTGTGTGGAAAGCACTTTAATACTATCCAGAGTATTATTTATATTGGCAATAGCTGCAGGAGCGATAGTTAAAGTGGAATCTAGATTAGCTGCATTGTTATCCAGAATATTTTGCAATTTTCTGCTCAGTTGATCTATTTTTCCTAGAGTATCATTTAAATTTGTTCTGGTTTCATTTATCATTATATCTGCAGAGCGGGCAGCTGAATCAACATCATCCAGAAGAGTAGTAGTTTTATCTATGATAGTTTTACCGCCTTCCAGTTCAACTAAGGTTTCATTAACTTTAGCGAGAGCAACGCTGGCTTCACCAAAAGCATTCATAATACCAAGAGGTTTTTCTCCTTTCAGAATATGATGAAGGTTTAGATTGGTTGTTCCATTTCCAGGAATAATGTTTAAAGCTGTTCCTCCCATATCGCTGGTATCAGAAATCTGGAATCTAGTTCCTTCTTTTAACTTGATATCTTTATCTATATTTGCCGTTACCAGTATGTAATCAGCCCTTAATTCTATATATTTTACCCTTCCAACTTCCATTCCTCTATAGTATACAGGGTCACCCAATTCCAATCCCATAACATCTTCAAAACAAACTTTTAAGTGTTGTTGAGACCTATTCGTAATTTTACTACTTAACCATAAATATCCAAAAATTAGGATAGCTAAGCAGATTATAGTAAAAAGTCCAACTTTTACTTGAGTTTTGTGGAAATTAGGATAGAATCTTTTCATAATTTATGTCTTTAATTGTTTTTTTTCTGCTGCCGGGAAAAGGATATTATTCAATATTAATCTGTAACCAGGTGAATTTTTATATAAATCTAAAATAGTGGGAGGGTCTCCTACCTTATGTTCATAATCCTCAGGATCGTGACCTCCATAAAAAGTGAAGGTTCCTTTACCGATATTACCATGAATATATTTAACTTCATTCTGTCCCGGAACTTCAGCCAGAATAATAACACTCTTTTTTACCTTATCTTTGAAAAAAGAAGTGGTCTGACCTAAGAAACCAGGAATGATATTAGTATGGCATTGAGTGAGCATCGTAGGAACTGGATCATACTTGGCAGAAAAATCAAAAAGTTGAAAATAATCTGCTTCCGGACCTCTCAGGCGAGAATAATCACTGGCATCAATATCAGAAAATTCATATTCATAAGGATTGGTTTTCAGTTTAAAATTCTCAAAAGCAAAGCAACGACTATAATCCAACTTATCTTGATATTGAGGGTCAATTCCATCTCCATCAATTAGAGCATCAACGATATCTACATTTTGAGCAGCTAAAGCTATATCAAAAGTGTCGGTTGCAGCACACATAGCAAAAATAAAACCTCCGTTTAGAACAAACTCGCGTATCTTTTCTGCTACCGCATGCTTTAATTGCCACACTTTTCCATAATTATGTTTTGCTGCCATAGCTTCATTCACTCGTACATCATTTTGATACCAGGCAGTGTTTCTATAGGCACCATAAAATTTTCCATATTGACCGGTGAAATCTTCATGATGAAGATGTAACCAATCATATTCGGAAAGTTTCCCTGCTAAAACTTCATCATCCCAAACACGGTCATAATCAATTTCCGCGTAATCCAGAGCAAGAGTGACAGCATCATCCCAGGGCAAAGCATTAGGAGGTATGTATACGGCAACCTTAGGCTCTTTTTCCAGAACTACTACTTCCATATTAGATTCCTGAATTTCCTGCATAATAGAAGCAACCTGCGCTGCAGAAACCAGTTCAAACCGAACTCCACGAATATTACAAAGAGCAGCAAGAGATTCCGATTCTGGCATAAGAAAACTTCCACCTCTATAATTGAGCAGCCATTTGACCGTATACTGCTCTTTTAAAGCTTCAAAAGCAACACCATAAGCTTTGAGATGATTACTCTGAGTAAAATCCATCGGTACCAATATTTCTGCACCTAAAAGAGCAGGAATCAGGATGAATAATAGTATTATGAGTCTCTGTATTGGCATATTTTCGGTCTCTTTGCTTTCTGAGAGCTGTATCTTAATTCAAATGTTATTATTATATTATACCTCTATTTTGACTAAAACCCTTATAACTTGTTTATTTGTCAAGACAATTTTGACCCTCAAACATCGGTTATATTTTACATTGTTTTTACAATCTGTAATTTCATCACTTTTTGTAAAGTATTTACATCATAATGCGATATCAAGATTTATTTCTCTGTGCTGATTTTTAAAATTCTAATCTCCTTTGTTTTAAAGTAGATATCAAGATTACATCCAACATAAGAGTAGCTTATGTCCAATTTCGGACATAAGCTGGACATAAGCTGGACATAAGCTGGACATAAGCTCATTATATCTAATACTATAATTGAAGCCAACAAAATTTTCTTCCTATAACTAAATTTAAAGAGAAAAAATAAATTTAACATCCGAAGTGAAGAAGCACTATTCTATCTCTAAATTTAATGATACAATGAGGTTGATATGAAAGATTTAACTAATAAAATAATTTATTGACAATCCTTCTAAGTTAATTTTATTAGAATCTTGGGAAATATACATTGAATATTATTAGTTAATAACAGCATAGAGAAAGAGTAATTTAGACCGCTACATTTAATCTTTCTTATGAATAAGTGAGGAGGTACTTAGTTTGGATGAGGAGTGATTATATTTTTAATGCCTTTATAATAAAAATGTGGGGTTTATAATTATGAGTTCAAAGCAAAAAAGTTGACATTTATGTCTAGTCCAATAAGGCTAATAGATAGTTGTTGCATAAAATAATTAATAGAAATAAAAATGCTGGCATAACTTTTTAGAAAATCTTTAAAGGGTCTATGTAATGCCTTTAAATTCAACTAATATCACTATCCAATATTATTTGCCAAAATTAATCCTCTATAATGGTAATATGACTTTACAAAATACTGATGGTTACTATCTAGTTAAAACCTGACGATACTATAATAAAATAAGGAGTTATCAATGAAAGACTTAATAATTCTTGTGGGAACAAATCCGCTACCCTGTTATATAAGTGCAGTTTATTTATGTAATTATTATAAGGAAGAACGAATTAGCAAAATATATTTTATAGGCTCGTTAGAAAATCCTGATAATAAACAAGATAAAACCATAGATATCGCTGAAAGAATTATAAAATTGTTAGATGAAAATGAGTCAAAGGGATTAAAAAATCAAAATATAAGTAAGAATATAAAAGAATTGAGAGATGTACGAGATAAAGATTGTGTTATTAATATTATCAATTTCATTAAAAATAATAGTAATAATAATAGCATTGAACTTAATTTTACGGGTGGGACCAAATCTATGTCAGTATTTTTCTATGATGAATGTAAGTACAAATATAAAGATCAATTTTCATCTTCGTATCTTGATGCACGCACTCATCAATTAATTTTATATGATGAGCAATCATATAACCTAAGTGAAGATCTCAGGGATTTAGATTATCTTAACTTAAGTTTAGCAGAAATTGGTTATCTACATAATTTTAAAGTAGAAAGTAAATTTCCCGATTCTAAATGTAAAAATATATCTGCATATGACTTTGAAAAACTGAAACAATATAAACCTGCGTTAAATAAATTTGAAGAGTATTTACATAATGGGAGAATAGACAATTTTTACAATCCTCAGATTGGATTTGATGCGGAAAAATTTAAAGAGAAAAAGGGGAGAACCAATAGTTTTAAAGAAAAAATCACTGATGAGGAAAAAAGTATTTTAATTAATAACGAGCTTATTAAACCTATCTGGGAAAGTATTGAAGGTGTTGATAAAGTTAAGCATTTACTTGAATTTTTAGGTGGAACCTGGTTGGAATACTGGATTTATGATATATTAACTAGCCAAGACAAATTAGTAGAAGAGAATAATATTCTTGCAGAAAATATTGTTTTTTATTTTGATAATCTTATAACTCCCATTGATGGTAAAAAAATACCATTTCAACTTGATATATGTGCAGTATATGGATATCAATTAAATGTTATTTCTATAACCGCTGCTAAGGATAAAGGAACGGTAAAACTGAAAGCATTTGAAGCTTTACATAGAGCACATCAATTAGGTGGTGATGAATCAAAAATTATTCAGGTATCTTTATTAAACAGAAGCAATAATCAGGACTTAATGGATGATTTGTTTATAGAGGTTGGTTCATTAGAATCTAAATTCTTATGTCTTGGTTTAGAAGATCTAACTATGGACAAGAATGAAATACGAAAAATAATAGTTGAACATATTAAAATATAAA
>Ga0265294_10000252_pt1 | contig 70002 bp, 70 predicted proteins | sample MunlanPumphouse3_FD_192504 | JGI IMG/M metagenome (GOLD analysis project Ga0265294, IMG submission 192504) | Groundwater microbial communities from a municipal landfill in Southern Ontario, Canada - Pumphouse #3 | ecosystem: Environmental > Aquatic > Deep subsurface > Groundwater | place...
AACCCGCTGAACGCCGGAAAGAAAAAAGAGGAAGCCCTCTCCATGCTGAAAAAGTGGTTCCCGCAGATGGAGAATTTCTCCGGGCAGTTGAAAAAGTACAAGGTCACAATCAATGACCTGCTGGCAGAAAATGAGAAGCTGGAAGCACGAGCCAGAGCCAGCGAGAGCGGCAAAATCAAAGACCGCATGGAGCGGGCAAAGCTGGAAAGCGAACTGCACGATATGCAAAGGCTGGTTGACCGTATCCCGCCGGATATACTGGCGGAACTGAAACGGCAGCAGCGGCAGTATGGAAAGGAAAGGTGATTTTATAAGTAACAATATCAGATACAAAAAGGAAACAGAAGTCGTGACTTTTCAGGGAAAGGAAATCACGCTGGAAAACCTCTCCCCGGTGTTCACGCCGGAGCAGGAAGCGACCAAACGCCGGGAACTGGAGCAGCAGCTTTATGAGGTGTTCCGCAAATATGCCGATAAGCGGCAGAAAGAGGAAGCCGGGGCATAAATCCCGAAGCCATCGTTGATTTGCGGGGCTGCTGGCGGTATAATAGAACTGTCAGCAGCTCCGTTTCTTTTTAAGAAAAGGAGCGACAAAATGAATAACAGGATAGACGCGATCTATGCAAGGCAATCGGTAGACAAAAAGGACAGCATTTCCATTGAAAGCCAGATTGAGTTTTGCAAATACGAATTGAAAGGCGGGAACTGTAAGGAATACACAGACAAAGGGTACAGCGGCAAGAACACAGACCGCCCGAAGTTTCAGGAACTGGTGCGGGATATTAAGCGGGGCTTGATTGCAAAGGTCATTGTTTACAAACTTGACCGTATCAGCCGTTCCATTCTGGACTTTGCCAACATGATGGAACTGTTCCAGCAGTACGATGTGGAGTTTGTGTCCTCTACGGAGAAGTTTGATACCTCCACCCCGATGGGGCGGGCTATGCTGAATATCTGTATCGTGTTCGCCCAGCTTGAACGGGAAACGATACAGAAGCGGGTGACAGACGCTTACTACTCCCGCAGTCAGCGGGGCTTCAAGATGGGCGGGAAAGCCCCTTACGGCTTCCACACCGAGCCTATCAAAATGGACGGTATCAACACAAAGAAGCTGGTGGTAAACCCGGACGAAGCGGCCAATATCCGGCTGATATTTGAGATGTACGCCCAGCCCACAACCTCTTACGGGGACATTACCCGGTACTTTGCCGAACAGGGGATTTTGTTCTACGGCAAGGAACTGATACGCCCCACACTGGCGCAGATGTTACGCAATCCCGTCTATGTGCAGGCGGACTTGGATGTGTACGAATTTTTCAAAAGCCAGGGTACGGTTATCGTCAATGACGCCGCCGACTTTACGGGGACAAACGGCTGTTATCTGTATCAGGGGCGGGATGTGAAGCCCAGCAAGAAAAACGACTTGAAAGACCAAATGCTGGTGCTGGCTCCCCATGAGGGCATTGTTCCGGCGGATATATGGCTGGCTTGCCGCAAGAAGCTGATGAACAACATGAAAATCCAGTCCGCCCGAAAAGCCACCCACACATGGCTGGCGGGGAAAATCAAGTGCGGGAACTGCGGATATGCGCTTATGAGTATCTTCAATCCGTCCGGCAGGCAATATCTCCGCTGTACGAAACGGCTGGACAATAAAAGCTGTCCGGGCTGTGGGAAAATCATCACTTCCGAACTGGAAGCGGTGGTTTACCAGCAGATGGTGAAGAAGCTGGAAAAGCACAAGACGCTGACGGGCAGGAAGAAAGCGGCAAAGGCCAATCCCAAAATCGCCGCCCTGCAAGTAGAGCTTCTCCATGTGGACAGCGAGATTGAAAAGCTGGTGGACAGTCTGACGGGCGCGAACAATGTCCTGCTCTCCTATGTGAATGTGAAGATAGCGGAACTGGACGGGCGCAAGCAGGAACTTGTGAAGCAGATAGCCGAGCTGACGGTGGAAACCATCAGCCCGGGACAGGTCAACCAGATTTCCGGCTACCTCGACACATGGGACGATGTATCCTTTGACGACAAGCGGCGGGTGGTGGATTTGATGATTACCACCGTTGCCGCCACAAGCGACAGCTTGAACATTACATGGAAAATCTGACGGGCGGTAATCCTCCCGTCAGACCGTTACCCTGTGTAGTCCCTTGTAAACTGTACTTTACTGTTGTTTTGCCCACTCCCATTGTTCCGCCGATTAAATATAGTGTTTTCATATTCAACTCCACAACTTCCGATTTATCGTTCTCTTTCCAGTCGCACGAGATTTACGTTTCCGTCCTTTTCAGAAGAAACAATGTGAAAACCGCATTTTTCCGTATAGAATCTAATGTTTTCTTCCTTGTCAGTAGGAGTTACTAAAGTAAACTTTTCTCCGTCTGCATAATGGGATAGGGCAAATCGGATAGCATGTGCGCCGATTCCCATTCTCTGATATTCCGGTATCACACACAGGCAGCCTATTTCATAAACACCGTCTTGCGTTTTATTACAAGAGAGTACACCAACCGGCTTATTATCCGAATAGATAATGAATTTCTTGTATTCTCGGATGGAATCCTCCATCATTTCTTTGGTTTTACCGTAACCGGGACACTCACCGTACCGTATAAAATCCGAGTAAAACGCCGAGTTGTATATATTGACAAGTAAGTCTGCATCGTAAGTGCTTGCCGGTTTATAACTGATTTTCATATTTTTCATTTTGTACCATCCACAATTTCATAGGTAACATAGGGATGAGAAAAATGATATCCCAATTTCTCTGCCAAATGAACCGACCGCAGGTCGTGGGCATCCCAGCTTGGGTAAATGTTTTTAGCAATGCATTCCAGAATCAGCTTTGCTCCGCATACCGTTGCAAGACCTTTTCCCCTGTATTCCGGTTTGGTATCAATTTCAATCTCTATTCCGTCCTTATACACAGCATACGGAGAAGCACCAGAAACAAGATTTCCGTTGTGAAGGATTGCTGTGCCGATTGCACGATTGTGATAATCTTCATAATTCTTAAATTGCGAACACAAATCAACCGACCAGCTTTCTTTTTCGGCTAATTTATAGACCTCGCTGTCAAACATCCGAAGCTCATATTCATCATCAAGAGAATTCACGAACAATTCGAGCTTTCCTTTATTGAAAATTTCAGGCTGCTTTTTTATGGCATAGCGCAATATTTTCTTAGCTTTTTCAGCGAAGACAAGCTCAATTAACGGATACCAATCTTCATGATTGGATGTTATCAGCATAAAACTGCGGATAGGAACGGATTTTAATAGCTTTTCGTTTGGTATCCCGGCACAGAAGCTGAAATCTCCGTTAGTAATTATGGCAGACGAAGGATTATTATCATCGTCTGAAATCAAAGTACCCATATATCCTTGCAGACAAGACCAGATTAATGCTTCGTCCCAATTTTTGAACAGTGTAGTTGCTTTTTCGTTGTACATTTCAATATCTCTCATTCAATAAAGCTAATATGAATTATTTTCATTATCAAATCCCGATTTTGCGATATATGCCATACACCGCCAAACCGGAAGTTATGTTTCACTTGTGCTGCCGATTTCAAGCAGATTACCCTCCGGGTCGGCAACATAAAAGTTACGGATACCAAAGGAAAAGGTAGTGGGTTCTCCTGTCGGAAATTGCACGCTTAATTTTGACAGCCGTTCATATTCTGCATCCACATCGGCGAAGCTTGGCAGCCAAATGGCAATTTCGTATGTCTGATTGATTCCCTTTGGCGCAATATAACTCTCTCCAATTGCCTTTACAAATTGCTTTCTGCTGTACATGAATAGGGATAGTGCGCCGCTTGCTGTTTCAAATTCCGCAAAATCTCCACCATCCCACCCGGTATGAAAGCCCAATGTGTCTCTATAAAATCGAACCATACTGTCCATGTCCCCAACTAACAGGCACGCACCTATCCTTGCTTCTTTTCCGTTCAATTTCTTCTTCCTCCTCTATAGCGTGGCTCTGCAATTTTGATTATCCAATCATTCAAGCAAAATTATCGCCGCTTATATAAAACAATTTCGGGATTTGTTCCGTTTTCACCGTATTCGCATACCAAGAGGAAATTCATATCTGCAACAAGACCAAAACAACGATCGACGAATTCACAATCCACTTGAGTACCAAGATAAATATTTTTATCGTCAAGAAATTTAATTGTCGTACCGTTAGCCAACGGGTACTCCAAATTTACGAACGAACCACAAAGGCAAAAAAGCTCGGTTATTTTCGGCATACCTTCTATTTCAAGAGCGTTAAATTCGGATATTATCTGTTTCTTAAATTCATCAAAGGCACTTATTCCGCCGATTTTTATGTACTCTGCGGCAATGCATTTCCCACCGAACGGCTTTCCGCAAGTTTCTACGCATCCCTTACAGTTTTCTTTAAATCCACATTCATTGCAATTTGCACCACATAATGTATTCATCTTCATACTCCTATATCCTTATGTTTTACTTGCTGCTTTATTTCTTCTTTCTTGGCTTCGGAAGCGGTGTCACTTGTTCTAATATAGCAACCACCGATTGAACAAATTCAGTGTTTTCGATATCTAAAATATAATGTTCCTTAGCTCCGCTATATGGGAAACCTACTTCACCGCCGTTTAATATCGAGACAATTTCCGGAGAATATTTTTCGGGTAGTTTTCTTAAATAAACAGTATTATCACATACGAGCAGAATAGGCTTATCGTTGACATATACCATATATTCGCCAAACATCTTTTTATAGCGGACATTCTCAAATCCTTTAATTTGGTCGCACACGAATTCAATATAATCAACCGATGTAGCCATTTATACCGCTCCTTTTTATCTGATTTTCTTTATTGGATGGCGTATTACTGTTTTCCATTTGGATACTTCACTTTTACATGGATCAGACAGATATATTTCGTGATGCAAACGACTATTATTCATATCGTTCTGATAACCGTTTTGAGCAATAAAGTCATTCATGATTGCAACCGTTGCCGGTTCGTTGTCAAATGAGCCTATGTGCATAATCTGTACGCATAACCCCTCATCAATCGTTAAAAACTCCGCTGAGGTACAATCGATTTTTTTCTTCTTGCCAGCTTCGGTAACAGCCCAATTAAAATCCGCAGCTTTTATAAAATCCGGCAAGCGTATAACAGAAATCCAATTAAAGCTGCTTTTATCCGAATAGTCAACACCGTCAATGTTTTCCTGCCACCAAAAGCCTTCAAGGGGAGGAACCACATATTCATAAAAGCCTTCAATATTATGCGTGCCTTTATAGCTCATCTTCAAGGTATAGGCTACTGCATAAAGTACACCGACTGCTTTTTGATATGCACCGTTTTCTTCATTTGGATTACCTTTGCCACGCACGGCAATATAATTAGCTGCCGGAACCATAACAATTTCTGGCTTGCTTTTTGGCATATAAAACTCTTTGTATTCTTTCTTAAAATCAAAAGCCATATCCATTCTCCTCGTATAATATGTGCAAGAGATAAAAAGGCGCTCTTGCCAGTCGCCATAGTAAAGATAAAATCGGCTTAATGATGCCCATGATATAATTGACATAAGTCAATCTGGAAAAGTTCTTATTCTCCTTGTTGAACCGGAAGGTTGCTTCATAAAAAGTCTGTTCCCCTGAACCGGAAGTTAGCTTCAAACCGATGGCTGTTTTTCAAAGTTATAGCTTGCCTTTTTAGCAGTAAAGGTTCGCAACAAGTTATCTTTGAGTAGATTCTGATATGCGAGGGTGTTGATGCTCCGGTATCGTGGGTGTCCTTAAGCCGATTGACTTGAAAATCCAACTTGGAAGGGGTGATATCTTGAATCAATTATTTGTTGGCATTGATGTTGGCAGTCGTGATAACGCTGTATACATCATGTTGCCTGATAGTTCAAAGCACAGCAGTTTTTCAGTTGGCAATAACCTTGGTGGAGCTATGATGCTTTCAAAACGAGTTGTATCAGCTCTTTTGGAAAAAGAGCTTTCCAGTGTGGTTTTAGGACTTGAAGCAACCTCAGTTTATGGAGATAACCTTGTTTGTTTTCTTCGAGAAGATGGTGCCCTGGGACAGTTTGAGCGTAAAATCCATGTGCTGAATCCGAAACAAGTAAAAAAGTTTAAGGATTCATATTCAGATTTGCCTAAAAATGATGCGACAGATGCATTTGTTATTGCTGATAATCTTCGTTTTGGAAGAATTACATCTGCCGTTCATATGGATGATTATCGCTATCAAGCTTTACAAACTCTCACCAGAGCACGCTTCTCCGCTGTTCAGGATTTAACTCGTGAAAAACAGCGATTTATGAACTATCTTTTCATGAAATGTTCTGGACTTGCACAAGAGAAGGTTTTCTCCAATAACTATGGTGCTACTGCCTTATCTCTGTTTGAAGCCTTTGATTCTCCGGATGATTTAGAAAATATGGATATCCAGGAACTCATTGATTTTATAGTGGAAAAAGGCAGAAACCGATTCCCTGATCCGGAAGCTGTAGCAAAGGCAGTGCAATCTGCTGCTCGCGGTTCTTACCGTTTACCCAAAACCGTAAATGACTCTGTAAATCAGGTGTTATCCATTTCTATTTCCTCCATGAGAGCTATGCAAGCTCAGATTAAAGCTTTAGACAAAGAAATCGAGCGACAATTTGAAAATATTCCAAACACCTTGACATCTGTTCCGGGGATTGGACCAGTTATGTCTGCTGGAATTATTGCTGAGATTGGTGACATTAATCGTTTTGATGGTCAAGCAGCTGTTGCTAAATATGCTGGGCTTGCCTGGTCACAACACCAATCAGGGTCATTTGAATCACAGAATACTCATCTTATCAAATCAGGCAACCGTTTCTTAAAATACTATCTTGGCGAAGCGGCTTTTGCTCTTGTGCGTTGCGACACTGAGTACCGCCGTTATTACGACCTCAAATTCAAAGAGGTTAATAAGTTTCAGCATAAGCGTGCACTCGCTCTCACTGCCAGAAAACTGGTTCGGCTTGTCTTTCGACTGCTGAAAGACAACCGCCTGTATATGCCTGTCGACTAGTCGGCAGGAACAAAATCCGGCTCCGTTTTTTTGGAAAATGGACGGAGCTTTGGCGGGTGGTTGACTTTTTGCGCTTTTTTCAATATGTTCATGCGATTATTGCTGTTTTATTAGCTTGACATATTACCCATGGACTTTTCGATGCAAACTTATCGTCCTAAACACACATCATTCAGCCTGCAATAGCTGCAATAATTGCTCGGCATTGGCTGTGCATCGCTAAAATCGTACTGTGCTATTTCGTTCGCTAAAGCATTGGTACGCTCAATTCCATCGTCAACAAATCGCTTACTGTCAAACTGTATATTGATTTTAGCGATAATCCGTGATACAAGGTTAATCCTATCCTCATTTGAGTTGTTCTCATCTAAGGCTTTAATCATATCTTTATAGTGAATCAACTCACTTTTACGATCAGAGGTTTTTAGCACTAAAAACTCAAGATAGGTATTGTTCTGGCTCATTCTCCATGTCTTTTTATCATAGTCAACTACACGGTTATCGTGTTCCACTACAACCTCATAACCATCTCCCTGATAACGGCTATCAGTGTAGTTAATTATTGTGTAGGTATCACCCTTGAGATATTGCTTGGAGTTTTCTACAAACGATATAATTTTGTTATAAACATTTCTTGCTGTATCAGTCAATTCATACTGGCTGAAAAATGAAAACAATCGTGTATTTTCCTCAATGCAATCTTTATGTAGGTCTTTAATTACCCCTATATAGGAATTATCAGTTTTTTGATAAACTCTTTTGTTTTGCAAATTATAATCCATGAAACGTTTGAACAGATCACAATACATAATTGCTTCAGCATAAAATCTCATTTGAATTTTCGAGAGATACACGCTTGCATTATCCAATTCTCGGTGATAATACGCCTTTGGACACAATTTAAAGATTGCAAGTTCCGATAGTGTATAAGTGTCCTTGCGCTTAAAATACAGAGGGGTTTTAGCGTTCTGGAAACTGTTTGAAAGATTATCGGTTTCGATTTCCGGTTTGTCATACACAATATTGCTGTTAAAAGCAGTTGCAATATTTTCGGCGAATACAGAGACACCTCTTGTGCTATTTGATTCCTTTTCAGAAAATGTAATAATCAACTCATCCTGCGTAAAGTCCAGAACGTTTTTCAAAAGGTATCGTTCCAACTTTATATGGTAGTCCAGTCCGAATTTCTGCGTTGGCAACGAATTTATGCCGAATTTTTCATCAGATAAAATTGCACATATATCGTGCGTATACGGAAACACTTCTCGATAAGGACGAGGGTATTTATCAGCTTCGCACATGATAAAATAGCAAGTCTTAAAGTTTTGCATATTTTCGAGGTTTACTGTTGCAATTTTCAGAGGACTTTCATCTTCCTCAGTTTCGCTATCATAATCCTTTAGCATAGCTCGAATATTTTCTGCAAAATATTTTGAATCGACACCACCCACAACAGAACTGCTACTTATATCCGATACAACCGACATAAGGTGCTTTATAATAAGCTGCTCAAACTCTAAATTCTCATCTTCTTGAGCCAATAGGCTATCTGCTCTCATAACAACATTTTTGAGAACATCCAGATGTTGATTAATCCCTCCAAAGACAGTGTTGATCTGATTTTGCATAGACGATAGTTCATCCAGTAATTCTTTTAAGAACGACAAACTTTCTTCACGTACCACGTTGAGTGGATGGTAAAGATATAATGGATTCTCTTTAATCTGAGGTTTCAGCCTTATCAGATCGGCAATGATGGACTGCCACTCTGATATTTTTACCTTTTTTTCAAACCATAGTTCTATGTATTTAAAATCGCTTAAAAAATCGCTCCATTTAATCTTCGTTCCTCCAAGGTTATATTGCCAGTTGGAGTACAAGATGCACTTGAAGCTCTCTAATGACATGCCGTTTTGGACAATATCATACAAGCGTAGCACAAACTGACCGATCGGATAAGAGCTGATCGGCCGTGTATGGCGATTGATATCAATCTTATAAAAGCAATGTCTGAATATGTACAATTTATCGTCGAAAGATAATTCATCACCGGCAACGTTTTTTACTGCCGTATGGATAAATTCATCTTTTGTAAAATACACCTTTTCAAAGCTATTACAATCAATATTATAAATTTTGCAGTCTGATAGGCAATCATCGCCCTTATATGTAAACAACCCAACATCAGAAAATAAATTGCTGATACGTTGCTCGTATTGTTCCTTATTCGCTGCCATAATAATAGCAAAGTCAGACAGTCTTCTCCGGACGGCGTTTACATCGCCATTGTAGCTGCTCCTGAGATTGTTGCTTATTGACCTAACAACATAACGCAATTCTTCTTCGCGGCTTAAAAACGGGCTTATAACACGTATTGAGCCGTCCTTAAATTGAGAAGCCACATCCTCACTTGGAGTGGTATTTGTTATGGGATAGTTTTTCTTTATATAGTCCAGTGCGGAAATATCCTTATGAGGCAAGCTTCCTTCATATATTTTTTCTGTTTGAATATGAAACTCATCCGTGATTTTCTTTAGATTATCATCAAGTAAAAAATCACCGGAACCATCTGGAAACTGCTTTGATATTAAATATACAGTAGCCTTTTTTTCTTCGGCGGTTTTTATTATAAATTTCTGCAAATCATCGAAAAAGAGAAAGCCGTCTAAAACAATAGCATTCAATCCTTCAATATATCCTGATATTGTCTGCTTCAAACGTTCCGTAAATGGGACAAGCCCTGCTTTACCATTAAGCACCGAACAGTCTCCCAATATTTCCTTTGCTGAGCCAGACAACTCTCCTTGATTACACGACTGGACGACTTCTTTAATCGTTGTCTTAAAGAGTTGATATATTTCAAATATTTGTGCTTCCGGCAAAGAGAAGTCGTGAGCAATGCCCGATACTATTTCATCATTTATTTCAACATTATTAAAAAGAAGTCCGCTATACATATCAAACAGTTCATGTCTGACGGCATACATTGATTTTAGGGCATACTCATTATTTTTATAAAAATAGGATATAACCTTTGTTAAAATGTACTTTTGATCTGCATTGGAAATAGTACTTTTATCTGCATATACCGCTTTCTTCATTCGGTTAGCAAATTCTGAAACAGTAAACAGATTCGTTGTTTCCGGCAATTCCGTTTCTAAAGAATTCTGTAAATAAGGTGACTGTTTGCGAATAACTTTTAAATTCATTGTTGCAGTGAGATAAACGAACTTTTCTTGCTTAGCAACTTCATCAGCTATAGCCTTTTGAATTTCATCGCTTCCAATGTCAGAATGCGTTATCAGCTTAATCATTTATCTCACCACCTATCAATCTGTTTAATCACAAATGGAAAAATCCTCTTTATAAAGACTCATTATTTCAAATATCTTTTCAAGATAATCTTCTTTCGTTGTAGCCCCATCTGTAAATTGTTCATAAAGCCATTCGATACCTCCGCGCATATATTGATGAAACAGTTCCAAGTTTCTTGCCATCTTTTCGGGTTGTTCATCTTCCTTAAATGCGCGGGATATTTTTTCATCATTGCTCAAATCACTTGCATTTTCTGCCAACATTACAAGTCTATACGCAACCTCTAAATTACTCTGATGTTGGATCATTGCATCACCAAATATCGTATAGCTATCTGTGGAATTTGTATCTTCATCAGGTTTTTTATTATAAGCCACACCAATCAACGGTGCGATATTATAAATGTCCACAGCAGTTTTTATGACAAAAGCTCCTTTGGCATTTTTATCATTGATCTTTGTTTGAGCACTTAAAAACCGAATATATGTAGCGTGTTTTCCTTTTAAAATATACGGCTTATTAAACATTACAATGTCCTCCTTACGACAGAATTAGTATCGGTATTGTTAACCTTTTCAATGGTATAACTACTACCAATTTTGTCTTCGAGTGCAGCCTTTGCGAATTCCCAATCCTTTTGCATAACCATCAAAATAACCTGTTCAGCGATTTCGGGAAGAATCTTAGAAATGTTATTAATATGTGTTTCATCTGCATTGGAGAAAGGTGCATCCATGACAAGTGGATAAGGTTCGGTACTCAGAGGCACTTCATCATCATTTGGCAACTCTACTCCGTTATGTGCTTTTTGTCTTGCCAAATCCACCAAACCAGCTATAAATGAAAAATTCTTTACAGCTTCTAACCCTTTACTCTCATCAGTAGCGATTTGCTCGTCATCAAGCAACGTCATCAGAACAATTTGATATTTATCATTGATTGTGACATTCCTTTTGCCGTGATACATTTTTTCAAAAATATTATTTACACTTTCAAGAAGTCTGTCCTTAACTTCTTGTTCCTGCTTGTCATATCCTGATTTTAACCATTCAAACACCGCTTTTGAATAAGCAATACATTTTCTTAAATGCTCATTTTTGGCAGAGACTACAGTCAAACTTTCGATTTTCTTTTCCAAGTTGTTAATCTCAGATTCAACAGCTCCAATATCCGAAGCAATTTTTAAAAGCAAATCTCGTTTTTCTTTTAACTGCCTTTCGTTCTTTTGATAGTCTTCTTCTATCTTTTTGACATCGATATTACCTTGAATTTTGGCGCTTATAACCTTCAATTCATCAATTTTACCATCAAGATAATTCCTATTGTTTCTATACTCGATATGGTTGTTTTGAATAGCTTGACAGTAGTCCGGAGCCATTGCTAAATAAGACTTGTATGTATCTTTTGCATTTTTTATTGTTGTGCCGATATGCTCAGGAGGTAATAGACTTTGTTCATGAAGGATGTTTTCTCTCGCGCCCTCGTTTTTGCTCAAATCACAACCACATATACAAACCTTTCGCTGTAGAATAAAATCAATAGCCGGAGAACGCATCTCAGGAATTCCCTCGCCATCATATTTTGCATCAGCAATCACTTTCATTGCACGATGTAATAGAGGAGTTGCAAAAAAAGGCATGGCTCCTTTAGTAAAATCTGCAACTATTCTGGTTTCGACAGAAGAGATGCTTTTAGTTAATTGCTCAATGTCCTTTTCAAGTGATGACTTTTTTTCTTGGTTATGCTTTTCGTCCTTGTTTGCAATAATCAAGGCGGAGAGTTCTTCTTTTCGCCTTTCATAATACTCAATTTCTTCTTTTGCTTCGTTTCGTCTGATTTTCAAGGCTTCAAGTTTAGAAAGAGAATCGGTTAAATCTGTTTTTAATCTATTATTACGCTCATCATTTCCCACATCTAATTCTTTGCTCAACTTTGCAGTAACAGATGCTGCTCTGGTTGGATCTAAACGATCTTTTGCTTCACTCACGACATCCAAACCCATTAACCCTCTGACAGCGGCAACAACATCACCACGGTTGTTTATATCTGAAATACGCTCACCATCAAAAAAGAAATAATCTGATAATGCTTCCGGCAAGATTTTATTTATTGTATTTACGCACTCGTATGGTGGAATCGCTTGTTGTTCGCCGTTGTCCTCTTTGTATTGTACCTGAAGGACTGAACGCTCGATCTTAAGTTTGTCAATATCGTTTTTGGTTACTTTTTGTGAACGCCTGATCGTAAACTCTTTTCCTTCATGGATTAAGACTATCTCAACAAAAACTTCTTGAGTTGAGTATAAATCCATTGATTTTGCAACCTCAACATTCATTACTTCCCGTGTCTTGAAATTTGTTGCAGCAGCATCATATAAGCACCATTTAAATGCTTGAATAAGCGTCGTTTTTCCACTCGTGTTTTTTCCAAGAATAACGGTAACATTCTTTTCTTTGTCTGTAGAGAAAAGAATAGGGGGTTGTTCACCTTTGTATTGACGGAAATTGTTTAAAGTAATACTCTTAATAATCACTTTTTTCTACCTCCGCTTCAATCAACTTACGAACCTTATCAACCATTTCGTTATCCTTGAATTTTTTGGTTTTGTGATTTTCTCTTTCCATTACATAGATGCGATTTTTCAACACATTAACCACATGTGGATCTAAAACTATTTTGCTGTTCTCATTAGAATCCATAATCTGTCCCTCCCACATAATTCAACCGATAAAAGTCATTTATTTTTTGCTGCAAAATTGCAACATCTTTCGAATTTTCAGCCAAGTGCGCAAAATCTTCCATGCGTTCGTACTCGCGTTTTATCAGGGAGTACTCACTGTCAAGATAATCGCTTCCGTTCATTGGTTCGTTGATATCTCTTGGTAAGGTTATAAAATCATAAATTGTTGCAAATGGTTTATTGGACGCTTTTCGAAGAACTCTGCCACGTCTTTGAATGTATTCTTTTGGGTTTGTACTGCTGGCTAAAATAAAAGCTGTTTTGATTCCGGGAATATTAACACCTTCATCCAAACATCGTATTGCAACTAATGCCTGAAGCATTTTCCCCTCTGAGAAATTCTGCTTTATTACTTCACGTTCAGCTGCATTTTCCTCAGATGTAAACTTAGAAACACGCATACCAAGATCATTTCCAAGCATATTTAAAACAATTTCAATTTGCCGTTTTTCTTCATCATCAACTTTTCCTTCAATGTAACTACTGTTTTCCACAGTTGTCGCACCACAATAAATTAGCAAATTGTTGTCATCAGTATATTTATCTTTAATAATGTCATATAAGGCTTTAAGCTTATTTCTTGCCCCTGCAATAATTCGTGCTCTTTTAATCAATAATGTTTCAGCAGCTTTAGGCATTGGTTCGCCTTTTTTTGTAGTCCGTAAAATTCTCCTTACTTTTTCAGTAAGTTCATTATACTCAAGGAGCTCATCCTCATCCAAGCTTATAGGGATTGGATAGTAGTAATATGGCGTTAGCTTGTCCTCTTTAATGGCTTTCTCCAATGGATATTCAATACATTTCCTTCCGAAATAATCCTTTAGCCGTTGTGTTCCTTCTTCATCATGATGCCGTTCTAAGGTTGCAGAAAGAGCAAGACGAAAATTGAATACATCTTTCATGCAATCAAGCTGCTTTTTCGCACCAAAATTATGTGCTTCATCTACGATTAAACACATATTGCCATTCATTTTATCTATTTGAGCTTGCATAAAATCCATTGCAAATGTTGTGTTTGTCGTAATAACGCAAAAGTTTTTAATCACACCAAGTTTATAATCACTAAGTGTCGCTTTAAACTTCTTTTTCCAGTCATACCTCGAATAGCAAATAAGCGGACTAATACCGAAAGCTCTTATATCTTCAACCCATTGCTCAATTAAGTGCTGATACGGACAAACAATAAATACACCTAAATTTGAGCTGAGCTTGTTTGACAGTACTTCTAAAGCGCCGAGCGCTGTTAATGTTTTTCCTGTTCCGGTTGCCATATCAAATATTCCATGGAAGTTTTCTTTTTCCCATTCAATCATAGCTTCAATCTGATAATCGAAAAAGCGGAGGTAAGTAGGCTTTTTTATCCACACATTCTTTTTAGGAGCACAATAAACATCGTTGCCATATTCAATACTGTCAATATCAACTGTTTCTCCTGTATGATATTTTTTGATAAAAGCGTCCTTTAGCTTTTGAAATTCTATTGTTTTTATATTGGGTTCGGTATCATTCCAGATTGACGAAAAAGCATTTTCCTTAGAGCGAATTCTTTCATTTTCATTATTCCATGAGCAAAAAACGTCAATTGCCTCATAATTCACTTTGATTGCTGTAGCTGATTCATTCATCGAGCCTGAGAAGGCAACTTTGTTGCCATTGCTATCCGAAATAACACCCATTTTCTCATGGTACATACCAAATTTCCCGTCTTGTTCGGTCAATGCAATTTTTATATCAAGTATGCCCTCTGCAATAAGGTTTGATAGAAGATTTAAACGTCCTTTTTCATACTCATTTTGTGGTTCGTGCATCTCCCGTTCAAATGCATTTTCAATTATCTTTTCTCTAAGTTCATATCCTTTTCGCATTGCTTCAACATCATCATCAGAAAGGTAAGGCGAAGCAATCAGTTGAATTGTACCACCGTTCTGTACAAGACGAAGAATTCCTTTTGAAATTTCAATTAAAGCTGAAGATGAGAAAAAGCCGACAGCCCGTTTATATGAAACAGCTTCGCTTAAAAGCGGAATATAAAAATCCTTTGCAACATTATCGATTAAGGAACGATATTCATTTTTGATTTCAAGCTCTGCTAAACTCATATTCTCATCTCCTTGTAGTATTTTTATATTCCGCTAAAGTCGGAAATCGTTTCCCATTTGAAAACTCATAATATTTTCTTAAGGCATTAGAGATGTTTCCGTTTGTATCTTTCATTTCCTGCTTAATTTTAACTAAGGTGCTAAACATCTGCTCATCGTCTGAGACTACCGCATCAAGACAAATCTCAAAGTATCTCTCAACTGAACGCGCCTTGCTCAGCCTTGAATTTACTGCTTTTGTTTTACTTTTTATACTGCTGTCTTCAGTTAGAAATGTTTCAAAATCTGATTCTCTCATGTTCATCACCTTTATGAATTCTGCTCAATATAATTAAGCGCCTCGGATAACACCTCAAAATCGTGGTCATTGTTGAAATAACTCACACTAAAACGAACCGTTCCGGATGGGAAAGTACCCAAGAATTTATGAGCAGTTGGAGCACAATGCAATCCTGTGCGAACTGCAACATTGTGTTCGCTCAGGATATGTCCTATATTATCACTGCTGTATCCGTCAAAAACGCAAGAGACAACACCTATGCATTCAGCTTGTCCGCAAGATATGATATGAATATTGGAATATTTCTTCAAAACTGTTATAAGCCTTTTAAAATTCTGCTGCTCTTTTTCGTAGATGCTCTTAATGCCGGTCTTATGTATCCACTCCAGAGAAGCGTGCAGCCCGGAGATCGCCATAATATTAGGACTTGCAACTTCATATCTTTCCGGTATCGTTTCCGGCAACGATTGATTTGCAGAATCAACCCCTGTACCGCCATAAATAAGAGGATTCAATTTGATTTTAAAGTTGCTGACAATACCTGCGACACCAAGCGGAGCATATAAAGTCTTATGTCCGGCAAAAACTGCAAAATCAATATTTTCACTGTTAAGATTAGTATCAACAAGTCCTGCCGTCTGACACATATCTATAATATTGATTGCGCCAAAGCTTTTGGACAAAGCACACAGCTCATGAATAGGCGAAACAAGCCCACATACATTACTTGCGTGACTTACAATCATCCAATGTGGCGGTTGCTCAGCAAACTGATTCTTTATTCTCGCCATATCATATTGCATTGTGTTTTTATCAAAGGCAAGTTGAATAATATTGATTCTATAAACTCCTTGGATAGAACACAACACTCTTGTTACTGCATTGTGCTCAAATGGTGAGATATAGATATTATAATCATCGGCAATATTCAGCCCTTTAAGGATCAAATTAAGTGCCTCTGTTGCGGTGTGGGCAAAGACGATCTTCTTGTTTGTACAATGAAATAATTCAAGAAGGCTACTTCTTGTTTCCTGAACGATTGATGCAGCCTTTGCAGCCAACTTATGTTGTCCACGACCGACATTTACACCACATTCACGATAGAAGTGATCTATGAACTGATACACTTCTTCCGGCTTTGGAAAGGTTGTAGCAGCATTATCAAAATAAGCAGTATAGTTCATCATCTTCACCTCTCTTAACATAGCTTTTCAAGGATTTCTATCAACACTTGTCGTTTTTCCTGTTCCGAAATGGACTGTCCCATTTCGTCTATTGAGTTGACAATTTCATTTAAAAGTAATTTTGCTCTTTCCGTATATTCCGTTCTACTAAAGCTTTTTACAATCTCTTTACCATCACTATTTGTTGTAATCAACTTATAAGTATCGGAACAACTATTTGTAGATACTTCTTGGCTGTCAAATTCTTCAACAGCACGTTTGAACTTCACCAAATCATCATTAAAAGTTTTAATCGTACCCTCATTCCAATCCTCAACGCGCAAAGCAGTTATAGTCTTTGCAAGCCTTTGAATAAAGGAATTCTCATCATTTGTAATGGTCTTCATAAGTTCAAGTGTATGGTTCTCATTATTGGTAAAAAGATGCTGAATCGTAGTTTCTTTTAGGGAGTTATACCAATCCTGAATAACGGATGTCAAAGAGCCATGTACGGAGGAACCTTTGGGTGTAAATAAAGCCTTTGTATCATAAATCAAGGATTTTAGAAGTCTTGAAATAGCAGAATCGTATTCCTGTTTTGTCTGTATAATGCTATCAACGACATCTGCATGAAAACCGTCAAGTCCAAATACAGCAAAAACTTTTTCAAACAGATATTCTCTTGGATTTATATTATCGAGTTGTTTCAGGCTTTTAATAAACTGCACATGTGTCTTAGAAATTTTCCTGTATGGCTCATGCGCATTAACACCCAAATAAATTCCGGACATTTCTTTTGCATATTTCGGCAAGGACATATACCAGCGGTTCATGGCATACACAATATAGGCAAAGCTGTTATAGGCTTTTTCCTGCTCGTGTATGTACTGTCCGAAAACTTGCTCCAGATTAGCAAGATAAGTGGCTTTTTCGTCATTCCAGTCCTCAAGGATTACCGAATAATTTTGAGGATTATCATTGATACTGTTTAATAATTCCGAAGACAACTTTACTTCTGAATTCCCATTTTTAATAACAATGTTTGCTCGGTTAAAATTCAGAATAACTGCCACATATATCGGAATAACTCCTGTTTTTAAACCAATTCCGTATTCCGGCAGTGTTAAGCGATCATACAGCGTTTGAAAGCTTTGCTCGCCGTTTATTCCGGCTTCTGCAAAGAACGCCTGAATAGTATGAAGCATATAGCCAATGTTTACATCTGCCGGATTGATGTTCAGTTCCGGTGATAGATCAGCATTTGTTAAAATCCCCGTTTGTATTAGGGTGCTACGCATAATGGATACATCCTGTCCTGTGCCGGAAAGTCCGAGATTCCCGTCAAGTGATGCGTTGAGCAATCCATTAAGCAGCTTTGTTCTACTGTTGATAGCAACGGTTGGCAAAACATTTTTGTTGATGGATTCATTATTGATCGTCGGTGCATGAGGGTATGTTGCTTCACAAATATTCGAAAGCAGGGCAGACATTTGAGCTTTGCGATACAACCGTTGCTTTACACCGTTATAGTAATAATCACAACCGTTATTTTCGGGTCTTGCATAAGACAAGATGAAGGAGCTGATCACTTCTTCTAAATCTTCGATATATATGTCATATTCATCGCTTAAAAGGTCATCATCAACCACCAATGCCTTAAGTCCTGTAACAGCCTTATATTCAAAAGCAATCTTCTCGATACTTTTGAATTTTCGAGGTATACAAAAAACAATACGATTGTGATTAAGATTGCCGTCAGTTAAAGCTTTTTTTATCTTTTTTATTTCTTCAGCACTTTCCGGAATAATAGCATAAACAACGCCATCAGCCATTGTGTTGCTGATTTTCAAGTTCCAGTCATCAACGCTCCAAAATTCTTTGCTATCAATGAACAAAAAATCAAAATAGCGCGTTATTTCATGTTCATCATTATAACGAGTAGGATACACATAGCTGTCGAACGATGACTGATTCAATATGTCTTTTACAGACAATGTTGCGCTTGTCTTTTCAATTTGTTTTCCGATTTCACCCGGAATATCTATCCCGCTACTTTCTTTCAATTTCAAATAATTATTGCTGCGTTTGAGATATACAATGCAGTCTTTATTAATCAAATCTTCAAGTGCCTTGCTGATTTCTTTTGTGTCATTAACAGAATCTCTGAATGCATCCACAATCACGTCATAGATAGGAGGCAATTTCTCAAATTGCTCAACAATATAAATTAATGATATTGCCTTTACAATTTTTGCGCCAATGCTTTCCGGCAAAACCTTTTGCAATATATTTGAGGTCAGCTTATACATCTTGTGAATGTCACTTGTATATGGTTCTTTACGGAACAACGGCTCAAAATAGTCGTAGAGATAATCAGGTGTAAGCATGGGAAAATCACCCTCTGCATTATCTAAAAATGCGGAGAGCGAGAACTTTTCTTCTGAAGAAAGAAACGTAAACAGTGTACGCTCATTCTGGGCCACCTTTTCAGACAGTCGCGGAAGAATAAAGGTTGAAATCGGATGTAGCGGATAACAGCCAACGATTGCGGCATTTACGCCTGCAACATCATTTTTTTCCAAAAGTCCGTTGGTTGTATATCTTTTTTCTAAATCATCAAATTTGGGCTTGTGCTCCTGTAAAAAGGTATTCCATGTTGGCTGTTTCTTGATAATAACCTCTGAGATAATTTCATACATCTGAGAAAAGTTATTATGAAGATTAATGTGCTTGAAGCGCCCGGAAACGCCCCTCCAACCGTCTACTTTTTCTTTGGGAAGGTTATTGTCTATATAATTAGCGATGTCCTTATGACAGATGAGCATAAGGTGCATTTGCTTGTTCTCACTGCGTACGCATTTTTCCGCAAAATCCTGCAACAGCTTTATATCGCTAATCGTTGCATTAGCGATACTCGATTCAAGATATTTGCTGAACTCATCATAAATAATGTAAACTCCGTCGTAGCCTTTATCCTTTAGTTTATCTACTACCTTTTCATACAGCTCTACAACATCAAAGCCAAGGAAAGGATTAAATGTGCTTCCGGAGGTTAATGCCGGATATAGTTCAATAAACTTCTCGTAGGCTTGAACATTATATTCTTTTAAAGCCAACACAAAATCATCTATTGGCTCACTAAGAGAATCAAGAAATCTTTTGTAGGTCTCCGGATAATCTGTTTTCCAACTTTCTATCGTGCTTAAGGAAGCCTTAAAGTGGGTTTCAGGCATAATATCTGTAAGACCATTTTGGCTCAAAGCCTGTTGCAGGGCAAGAAGAAATGACTGCGTAAGGCTGGTGCTGCTTCCGCTAATAATAATGGGAAGCAGCCTTCTTGAGCTATCCAAATATTCATTTATATATTCGTACAGTTTGTGGTTATTTACTTTCATTTTCTCAAGTAATCTTCCAAACTGCTTTTTATCCTTTTGAAAGAGCAGCGAAAGCAAAACCAATATAATATGGGATTTTCCTCTGCCATAAGCACCAATAAGTATTCTCGCACGATCAGTAGAATTTGGTGCAGTACTTAATAACACATCTTCAAATATATCAAGCGATGACATGGTAGGAATAAATGCAGCGACTTTATTCTCGTTATGTATATCATACGCTATGTTAACAGAAGTTTGGAAACCCTTTGAAACTTCTATTTTGTCCTTTAGCATGGTTACATTCTCCTGTCTTGTACTAATTATTGATTGCTCGATAATACTCTTGTACGCACTCTAAAAAATCAATGTGGTTTACAATACGGACAACATCTAAGCCAGCGGTTCGAACAACCTTTATGTATCCCATCAGCTCTATTTTATAAAGCAAAGACGTTAGAGTAATAATATCAAGATTAAAAATCTTTCCGGCATTGCAAGGATCATTTTGTATGGATGAAATTTTAATTTCATCCTCACCGCTTGCCTGATCTAAAATAACTGCCAGAACCACTAACGGATGGAGGGTATCTTTTTTCGGTGCTGATTTTTTATATAGCTTTTCTTTTTTATTGCTGATATCTATTAAACCAAGCTCTCCAAGAGGGCAGTCGATATTGCTCTCCGGCTGAACCTTTTCCGGATTTGATTTAATACGTGGGACATAGGTATTTATGATACAATTATAATCATCTTCCAAAGAGCGCTCAGATACTTCCTCTCCGTTTATGAGAATGTAATTGTTCAGTTGTTTGACAAAATCATCTTTTGTAAATTCGTTCATTTTGAACTCATTAAAGAAGTAATACCAAGCGGTAGCATCTTCTTGATTGCTTGCAAGCTGATAATGGAGAAGCCAAAGTGTTCCCATTTCTTCAATGTACGGATCATTTTGAAATACAATATCTCCGAAAGGAGTAAACGTCTGTTCTTTACGACCGGCAGCCGGTTCTGTTGTCAACTTAACAGCCTGCAACCAATATCTGAGGGCTTTAACCATGTTCGCACCAATGCCCAAAATGTCCATTGGGTTTCCGTTAGCTCCCATAAAAACGGCATGATCCGCATTAACATTTCGCATTCCTTTATTTAGCCAGCCTTTTCTTATAAAAAACGTATCATGCGCTCTAAATTTCATAATTTTTCTCCTCTATATATTTTCATTTCGTCTTGTTCTATTAGAAAAATCATGCTAATAATTTTTCCCGCAAATCTGTATATATGGACTAATATGTCGTAATGTGTAACATGAACATCTTTTAGAACGTCTTAACAATCAAATTACTTATTGCATAAAGGAATTATACCATTAATAAGTATCAATCTTTATCCCAACGGTTTGCATCAGTCCAGCGGAAGTTTGGATCTATATTGCGACGAGGATCTTTTTCCCATTTTTCGGCTGCTCGTCTGCTTATTTCGTTGTTAATTTGTTTCATTTCAGGGGGTTTTTCACCATTACCACCATAACCATCCTTCATCCATTTCTGCCTTTTTTCTTCGTATCTATCTGAAAGATCGTCATCTGACGCTGTCTCGATCCAGTTTTCAAAGTTATTGTTGTTTTTACTGGCTGAACAGATTGCAGCAACTACAGCACCTGTGGTAGCCAGCAAAAAGCCGCTTGTCTTTAACACTTTTCTCCAATCAATCTTCATCAATCTGTCCTCCTGTATTTAAGTATGCGGTAATGTAATTATGCATATAATTTCCGAATCATTCTTTTGTTTTCAAATAACGATCCATTAAGCAACCACCATCAAGGTATTTTGCTGTAACGCACATCTTACACCGTCTGCACTTTTGGTCATTGATATAGTACTTGTCACCGATGATAGAAATTGCTCCAAATTTGCACAGTGATTCGCACTTTAAGCACTTACGGCAAGCATTGAATTTCCTGACCTGATAGCCAACCATGCGCTGCAAATCTTCATGTTTTGCAACATTCATGGTTTTAACCTTGACAGCATAATCGTACCCATCCTGTGAGAATGGCTGTATAGATAAAATCGGCACATTTGTTTTTATATCAACTACAATAACCTCATTAATCATTTTGCGTCCAAGCTCAGGGGCAATCTTACCGAATGGAGTAAACAGACCAATAAAGCAATCATCCACCGGCTTTTTAAGCTGATAAACTTTTGCATGATCTTCTGTTGTACAGTTTGTAAATCTGATTTTGACGTCGCTCGCAGCTTCTACACCGTTTCCGCCTTGCCTTGCTTTCCATTTTCCTGAGTCAATATATTCTTCCGGATCGGGTTTGCCTATTTTTTTTGCAAAGCCAACGAGGAAGTCATGCCACTTTTTATATTGCTCCGGCATGTAAATCTTTGATAAAAATTCTGCTCTTGCATTATTATTGGGGCAGCACCAACATCCGACACGATCATATCCCAATCGGTAAGCATCATTAAAATCAACTTTTTCTCCAAGAATATACAGCCAAATATCAATATCCTTCCAGAAAAAAATTGGAGAAGCAACTTTTTGCTGCCGGATTTTTATTGTTTCGGCATTATCTTCAATTCGATTGTATTTACTGCGGCTTACCGATTCACATTTTCGTATGCCATAATAAGTGAGAATGTTCTTATCATGATACAAACTATTTATTACACGAGAAATTGGGCCTGTTTTAAACATAAAACAGCACCATCTTAACATTCTTGCAGGTGGGCCAATATCGGAACACACATGATAGAATTCCTGTTCCTTGTTCTTGGCAACCTTAAAAATCGCCTTGGGATTATCTTTACGAAAACGCGTCGCATACTCAATTGTATAAGGAAATTCCAATGTAGTGTTGCCAAAGATATGCACCAAGCTTGGATCGGACAATGATTTTACTGCAAGATCAGCCGTAACGGTTGAATCCTTACCGCCAGAAAATGAAAGTACAATGCTTTCACGAGGGTAACTCTTTGAAGAAGTAAGAATAAAGTTGTACGCTTCATCCTTTAAGTAATCTAATCTGCCTTGATTAACAGAGACAAACATTTCAATGTGTTTGTTGAAACAATCATAATTGTTTTGCGCTTTATAATATTCCAACTGTTCTCTAATCTTATCCGGTGAGAACTTTTTATAAAAAGCGGTGCTTATGACAGTTGGCTTACCATCAACATAATATCTATTATTGGATGCCCAAACACTGTTGTTTATGTAGGCAAGGGGCTTGCCAATCAAAATTTCAAACAAAAGTCTTTCTTCTGGAAAAACAGGACGCAAATCAGCCGAAAGATATATGGTGTTTTTATGGCACTTAGGACAAATATCTTTATCAATAGAATTGACTGCTTTTATGACAGGTGCTTTGCATTCATCGCACCAATATATTTCATACGGAATATCTTCTTCCGTCTCATTACCGCATTGTTCGCAAATATCGCTATTCGTTTCTCTGTTGCAGTTCTTGCACCACATTGACAATCACCTCCTACATTATATTTTAACAAACATCATGTCCCATAAAACGGACTCATTCTGAATAATGTTCAATAATATCACCGACAGAACACTCAAATAGTTCACAAAGCTTATTTAAAGTTTCATAATCGATGCGCTGCATCTTATCGTGATACAAATTTGATATAGTACCTCTTGAAAGCCCTGTTTTTTCGTACACGTCCTGAATGTTATAGCGCTTTTCTCCCATCAGAACGGATAGACGACATCGTATTGCCACTTTCAGCACCTCCAAATATATTTATACTTTTACATTATACCACCTTTTTCGCCGTTTGTAAATAGATATGGCTTCATTTTTACTCCATATTTGATTATTTCAATTTGATATGGAATTTACAATGGAGCGTTAAAAAAAGAGGAACTGTCACTCATGCTCTTGCATATTGGCGACAGTTTCTCGAAATTCATTTGCTGCTTAACTTAATTATCTCGCTAATTAACTTTTCGGGAGAAAACGGTTTTTCCATATGCAGATTCATGCCAGATTTTAGGCAAAGATCACCTACTTCCTCTGGTCTCTCGGAAGATAGTGCAATGATCGGAATCCTTGCTGAGTCTGAGTGTTTTGATGAACGAATAGCAATGGTGGTTTCGTATCCATCCATTTTAGGCATACGGATATCCATTAATATTACAGAAAATTCGCCAGAATAGGATTGTTCAAATAGGTTCAGAGCATCAGCTCCATTTTTAGCGCATACAACCGATCCACCTCTCGCTGTTATTACATTTCTAACTATTTTCCGATTGATACTAACATCATCTACCACAAGAATTTTCTTGCCGTAAAGCCCGCTATTCTTTTCCATGTCATCACTCGCTTAAACGGTTACTTATATTGTATCCGTTTCTGCCGCTCCTTTTTACTTTGTACATATCTGCATCTGCTTTTTCAAGCATTTCTGATACACTTTCAGAGAAGTCGGTAGTGTAGGCTCCTACACTGCATGTGATTTTATATAGACCTGATTCTATTTCCAATAAAGCTCTTTTAACCTGAATTATTTTTTTCTCCAGCTCTGACTTGTCGATCGATTCTGTATACACAACAAACTCATCGCCGCCAAATCTTCCGATAATATCCTCTGAATTCCATACTTGACCAAGTATTTTTGCTGTTTCTGAAAGGATTCTGTCACCAATCAAATGTCCGTAGTTATCATTAATACTTTTAAAATTATCAAGGTCAATCATTAACATAACCCGTGACAGTTTTTTTGTATTGTTCAATTTTTCAGCAACCTTGGATAAAAACGCAGCCTTATTGAATAATCCTGTCAGAAGATCGGTTGTAGCCATAAACATGGCTGTATTTCGCTGCCGGATTTCTGCATCAACATTTTCCGATCTTCCCACAACACTTATTATCTTTCCAGTATCATCACAAACACTGCTATAAACCAAGCGATGCCACGCATAATCTTTTAACGCAATATTTGATAAATACTCAAAAGAGGAATGGCGCACAATTTTTGTTGCTTCTTGGATTGTTTGTTTATAAATGGCGCACGAATCCGGATGAACTGATTGCTTGTATATGTCTTCATTAAAATAATTTGCGTATTCGTTTCTAATCAATGTTTCTCCATGTTTTATATAGGATATTAGGAATAAATCTTCGTCTGGAAAATATTCAAACAAAATGTCTTTTGATGTCTTGTCCAAAATTTTTATTCGTTCCAGTTGTACCTGCGGATTGTACTGAGGAACAACTGCGTTAGATCTTGCATTATATGCTGCGTCATTAAAGTTTTTTGCGTACAAATACAACATATCTCGATCTACCGAAAGATTAACGTCCGGCATAATATTCTCATCTTTTTGCTGAAGAAATTGCAATAGTCGTGCATCAAGAAGCGCATTGGCAAAAAAATATTCTTTTGTCCTCATATTTACAACACACACAAACAATATTGAGCAGAACTGTACCCAAGACATTGTATGATGTCCGTTTTCAATCACTGAAATCCGAGGCGCGGATATCCCGCAGCGTTCTGCAAACTCTTTTTGTGAAAGTCCTAGTAGTTCTCTAAGCTTCGGAAGATGCTTTGCAAGAGTCTTGCACATATTGATTTTTTCATTTTCACTCAATATGACCATTTAATTTCTCCGTTTCTCTGCCTGTCATCATGATTTCAATATTTTTGGGTACAATAATTATGACAAGCAGTAAAAAACCATATAGTTTTTTACTATACGGTAGTTACCTTTTAAACGCCCTAATAGAGCGCATTTCTTTATTATATGACCATAAATTTGACTGTTAACAGAATGCAACTAATTGTTCCATATAGCCTCTCTTTAAATCAATAGAAGGATGAACATACCTCTCAAGTGTTATTTTCACATCCGAATGACCAAGTATCTCAGAAAGTGATTTAATGTCAAAGCCGCATTCAACAGCTCTGGTCGCAAAAGTATGTCGCAACGCATGAAAGGTGTAATCCGCAATACCACACTGCTTTATAACCGTCTTATATCTTTGGTAATAATTTCGTGGTTCGATATATTTATAATTTCCGGTAAGGATATAATCAAATTGCGATGCACTAACCTCCTTATGATTTAAAAGTTCACGCATAATAAATGCAGGTAGCGGAATTGTTCTTATAGACGAGTCTGTTTTAGGACGGTCGATCAAAATTTTTGTTTTGGATTTTGCATTTTTATCGGTATTTTTTACTCTCTGAATTGTGTGGCAAACCGAAAGAGTACTCTTTTCAAAATTTACGTCACACCAACGCAATGCACAAATCTCACCAATGCGCAATCCGGTGTATAGGCATATATAAATACCGAACAAGTAATTGCTCTCTGCATTTTTTGTGATAACTTCAAGCTTTTGTTGCTCCACTATAGTTAGGATTTCAATGTTTGGTTTTTCAGATTTGGGAATACTAACTGACAAAGTACCTTCGGGAAAATATTTCATCTCAACAGCATAACGTAAAATATGCTTCAATAATACCGTCATATCTTTTACCGTTTTTGTAGATAATCCGCCTTTTCCATCAAGGCGTCCATGATTTAATTTTTCATCTACAAATTGATCAATAAATGAATTGTCCAACTGATCAATAATTCTTTGTCCAAAGAACGGCTTAATATGTGTTTCAATCATTTCATGATAATGCGCATAGGAGGATTCTTTCACACGGTAGCGCTGACGCTTTAAAAAGTTGTCAAGCAAATAATCAAACCGAATATTATGAGAAGACGAAATCATAGACGCTTTTCTTAATTCATCAACTTTGTACTCTCGCTTTGCTTTTACCTCCGCATAGCTCTTTGCATAAACATATCCATAGCTCGTTTTCCCATTTTCCATTTTACCTGTTGCAAACCTGGCTTCCCAACGACCGTCTTTTCGTTTCCAAATGTTTTCGCCTCGTTTTGGCATAACAATAACACTCCTTTTCATTAATTTGTATATTGTCAGAGTATTGGTACGGAATAGTGACCGCATTTTTGACTGGAATCGCTTGCCTTTTGTAGCGTTTTTCCTCCGACAACACACAATTATAGTTAAACTTTTTTTGAATTCTGTAGCATATCATTGATTTTTCGACAAAATAATGCTATACTGATATCAAAATTAATGACTTTTATATTGTAGCGATAAGTTTTGCGCTATCACAAAGTAAAAAACTATATGGTTAAAAAAGCCGCCTGTGTTTTTGAACACAGACGGCTTTCCGTATATTGAAATAAATTAAACAAATACCATTTTAAATAAATATAAATCCGAAAGTCATAGAAAAAAGAGCTTATCTGAAAAAATAAGCTCTCCTCGGTATATGTTTTAGCTTTGTTTTACCTTTGCAATGCACTCTGCACAGAGAGAGAAATTTTCGTTGACTTGATTCGTAGATCCGCACAGCTTACAGCTTGGTTCAGTCTTTTTTAGCACAATATTGCCATTGTCTTCAAAGATTCCAATTGTACTTTTTGAGGTAATACCCAACTTGCTCCGGATTTCTGAGGGAAGGACAATACGTCCCAGCTCATCAATTTTTCTTTCTGTAATAAGTTTCATTTTGCTCTTCTCCTTCATATTTCATTTGGATTGATAATTACAACTGCTTTACTTTTTTCTTTGGCATATTTTACAACGTTGCCTGTGTCAGAAGCTATATCGTCCCACACAGCAATGGCAAAATCAGAATTGTCGACCATGTATTTGCTGCGCTTTTTTAAGCTATCGGACGAATAATGTGTTTGAAGAAGTGTTTCCCTATCGCAATGTCTAATAATCTTAAAATAGCGGTTACGCATTGGCTCATTCCAATTTGCGGCTTGTTCTTCATATGGTATTGCACATTCTAATGTAATCTGAAACCATTGTTTTTTCAGTTCTTGTACAATCTCTGCACCATAAATTTGAATTCCCTGATCCATACCCGTAATAAAATAAGTCACATTATTCTGAGTTATCATGCGAAGAATTTCATTATACAAATGTTCTTTAAGTATTTTGCATCGATTACCGTTTTCATTTCTAAATAGTCGGTTCTTTGATTAATCTCCCAAGAAACAGCAAGTTTTATTATTCATGCTCATCACTTCCTTTTTTGTAATTCTATATGTGTTATACCAACTCTTATAGATATAGTATACTACACTGTTGTGTCGAATGTTGTAGAAGTGTGGGAGAAAAATAAAAAATCTGCAATTTCTTATATTGCAGATTTTCGTACATATATTCAATTAAAATGAGTTTTACTTTTTTGCTTCTTTAACAAGTGTCTCCAAAACAGCAAAGATGCGAGATCGTTCTTCAGCTGATAAGTTGTCCATTTCATCAGCAATTTTCGATGCCCTTATCTTATATCCAGATTTGATTACATCAATAAAAATCTCATCTGACGAAATATCCAGCGTTTCAATAATCTTAATGAGATTTTCCATACTCGGATATTTTACGCCGCGTTCGATAGCAGATAAAAAGTTTGGTGTAACACCAATCATCTCTGAAAATTGATCCTGAGTATAACCTCTTTTTTCCCTGCAAGCCTGAATTCTGCGTCCGATACGTTTGTCTGCCATAAATCACACCTCCTAAACACATTGAGAGTTAATTCAACTCTTTTAGTATTAGTATATCGTAAAAAATTGGCACTATACAGTTTCACACAGAGTTGGTATAATTCTAATAGTGTTAGTTTGCGACGACTTGAATTGATTTGAAGAATAATTATTTAAGATGTTTTGAAAATATATTTTAATTTTATAGGCTCTGATGTCCATGTTCACCAGAGCCTATCTGGTTATTTAAAATAATTTAAAGGATTAGATCGTTCTCCATCTTTGTAAACCTCAAAATGCAGATGATTTCCGGTTGAATTTCCGGTTGTACCCACATAGGCAATAACCTGTCCTTTTTTGACCTCTTGACCGTTTACAACTGCAATAGACGAACAATGCGCGTACAATGTTTGGTAAGTGTCGTTATGCCGTATTTTTACATGATACCCGTAGCCGTAACCCCAGTTATCCGTTGCATTGGCAACCTCGACTGTTCCGTCCGCTGCCGCAAGAATCGGCGTACCCGCGGGAGCCGCAATATCAAGACCACCGTGGAATTTTGTTTCACCCGTAAACGGATCGGAGCGATAGCCGAACTGTGAAGAAATAGAAAAGCTTTCTGGCAGCGCCCAAGAGAAAATATCAGTCGGTTTCCAATCAGCTCCAGAGAGGATAATTTCATCCGTTCCAGCACAATAACCACCGAGAAGTTCAGCCCACATGGACGTGTATTCGTGGCTCATCAAGAGTTGCAGTTGCTCTGTCTGATCAGCATTAAAGCTGTAAGCGCTTATCATTTCGGAATAGCTTTTATGTGTCAGATTTATCGTCAGTATTTTTTCAGAAACTGTCTTTTTAACAATCGTTTCCTTGCCGTCCGCGCCTGTTTCTGTTACATCAACTTCTTTGGAAACCGTTTTTGAGGAATGAGTGATATTGTTCATATCCCATAGCACCTGCCGCAGAATAGCAATTTTATCATCGGTAATCGTAACGACATCTGTGCCGTTCCCGTCTGTCGTAACCTTGACAGCATAGACAGCTAATACCTCATTCCACTTGACCGCCTGAACGCCGTCGCTGGAAATAACTTCAACATCATCGTAGTTGTTTCCGGCTTTTATCTGCTCAATCTTATCGTAGTATTCGGTATTCAGCTGTGCGACAACCTGCGTCATCGGTGTTCCGCCCGGTGTTGCTTCATTTGAGAAGAAAATACCGAAACAAGAGCCTACAATAAGGGCTATCAGACATATCACAATAATAACTACCACGGCAACCCAACCTCCGGCAGCAATAGCGGCAATCAATGCCTTTGTCCCGGCGACGATTGCTTTGACCGCCGCAATGGTCGCTTTCACGGCGGCTTTCACGGTCGCGACAGTTGCTTTTGCCGCAGCGCGGGCAGCCTGCGCCGCCTTTTGTGCCGCTTTCACCGATGCTTTTGCGGTTTTCTCCGCCGCCTTTGCAGTTTGCTGTGTCGTTTTAATAGCGGCTTTTTCGGTTCTGACCGCCGTTTTTACGGATTTTTGCGTGGTCTTGATTGTTCCTTTTGCCGTCTGCTTTATGGTCTTATTGGTCGTTTTGACCGCTTGCCCGGATTTCTCTGCTAACTGCTTTGGTGCGGATGTGGCAGAGCGCGTGTATGGAGCGCCGGTGGAACAGGCAGGATTCGGCTGTATGGATAATTCCGTAGAAGTCGGGTTTTGCGCCGCCTTTTTTGCCCGATGCTCTTTGATACTACGGATTGTTTTTCTTGTTGCATTTTTTCCAAACCGATTTGCCGCAGATATCGTATATCTTGCTGCGGATTCAGCCTTGTCGGTTGCCTGATCGGAAGCATATTCCTCCGGTGTATCGTGGGAGCTGTCCTGATAATAACCATTCTCCGCCTTTTCTTTGGTGCGAATAAAGGTGTCGCGCATACGCTCGGAAGCAATGGCGGACTTATCTACAATTTTGATTGTTCCTTTGTGAGATTCACGTTTTTTAATGTCCGGCATACAGACCTCCTTTCCGCCCAAAAGATAACCGGGGAAGGAAAGACCTTCTCCGGAATATCCTCGGACAATTTTTATTCGTAATTATGCTTTCGATTTAGAAAAACTTTTCATTTGGCTTGGTGGACATTAGCTTATACAGCTTTGTATTTTTGGGAAACTGATTGGCGAACGGAACAAGGGACGAGCCATATTTGAGCAGTCCGCAACCCGCTTTTGCACCGGTAATATAGCTCATCTGCTCCGGCGAAATATTCAGAAGCTGCGCCAGCTTTTCACGGTCGGAAGCCGCCTGATTAAGCATCATGACAAACTCGGAGTTGGAAAGCATAGAAGAAGCCAGCACCGAATCAAGCAAATATTCCACATTCTGTGTAATTGCCGTGGCAAAGGCATTGCGCTTTCTGAAACGACGCCATGCAGAGTTGAAAAACTCGCCGGAATACTCGTTTTCGAATACAACATGGAACTCATCGACAAAGATATGCGTTCTTTTGCCTTTCTTCCAGTTTTCGGTCACACGGTTTATCATGGCATCGGTGATGGTCAGAAGTCCCATTGTTTTAAGCTGCTTACCAAGATCGAAAATGTCATAAACCACCATACGGCTTTTCACATTCACATTGGTTGGGTGAGCAAATGCATCAAGCGAACCGCTGGTAAACAGTTCGAGAGACAGAGCCAACGCGCGTGCTTCTTCCTCTGGCTGTTCAAGTAATTTTTTGCGTAGTGTAATGAGCGTCGGAATCTTGCCGCTTCTTGCGCTTTCCGCGTACACTTCTTTGGTACAGCGGTCAATGATGGAGTGTTCTTTCGGGCCAACAAGGGATTTATCCAGTTCGCCTATAAGCGACATTATAAATTCGCTCTTGTCAATAACCGGATCGCCGCCATCACCGTAATCGTCCACCATATCCATTGCGTTAATATGGTCGCGGCTTCCGGCTGCAATGCGGATAACCTCCCCGCCGAGCGCACGGATGAGTTCACCATATTCACCCTCTGGATCACATACCATAATGTCATCCTTTGTAGCCAGTGCGAGAAAGATAATCAGCATTTTCGCGGCAAAAGATTTGCCGGAACCCGGAACACCGAGCAAAAATGCATTAGGATTCATCAGGTTTTCCTTGTTGCACATCAACAAATTATGCGAGATGGCGTTCTCGCCGACATAGATGCCGTTCTTGTCCATGATGTTTTGCACCTTGAATGGGATAAATACCGCTAAGCTCTCGGTTGTAAGGGTTCGCAGACTGTCAATGCGGCGTGTACCATATGGCAACACGGTATTCAGACCGTCAAGCTGCTGCCATTTGAGAATGGCAAGGCTGCACATATGCGACCTTGCAATGGTAAGCAACGCTTCGGTGTCGCTGTTAAGCTGCTCCAGACTGTCCGCCGTATGAACCAGTGTCATAACCGAGAACATCATACGCTGATCGCGTGTGGTGAGGTCATCCAGAAATTCCTTGCTTTCCTTGCGTTGCAATTCCATATCATAGGGAATGACCGCAGAAAAGTTGTTATTTTGATTCTGCTTGCGCTGCCAGTTGGTGATATTTGTTTCCGTTCCGAGCAAACGGCTTTCCACCTCGCGCACCGCTTCATCCGTTGGAACCGGGACAATGTCAATCGACATCATCATATTGCGGTTCAGACTTGTAAACTCATCCACCATGTCATCCTTGATAAAAGACGCATAATCGCGTAAAAAAAGAACGCGTCCAAAGCGTTCTCCCATACGGAAATGATCTCGCTCAAATTCGAAGGTGTCGGGGCAAACAAAATCCTTGAAATCTTGACCGTTCCGCGCTGCGTCCTTCAATTCAAAACGGTATTGCGATTCTTCGCCTGTACGGAAGAAGTCATGGAAGATACGCAGCTTTTCGGTGGCATCCAGTTCGTCAAAATGAGAGCCGAGCCGTAGTAAATGGCTTGCCAGCTCCGCACCGATACGGGAGAAATAATTGCGCGCTTCGGTTATATTTTTCTTGTTGACACTTACCGTAATATATTTTTCCTGTATCACGGCATCATCGCCCACCGCTTTGCCAAGCAGCATTTGATTGTATTCCGTCCGGTATTCGTCCAGAGCGTCGCCCTGCATCGGAATAAGTATCGTTTTTTCAAGCTCCGATTGGTTCATCTTACGATTGTTGATGGTGATTTTCGTTGTTGCTCCGGAATCAAAGGAATTAAGCAACTCCGAGTATTGCAAGAACATTGTTTCCTTATCTTCCTCGCTGGCAACGGCATAATTTATATCGGTGAATTTAAAGGTCTTTGAAAATTTATGTGTCCCGTTTTTCGGGAACCTGGTAAGGCGCACAATGCCGTCCTGCGATATGCCATAGGCGGGAATACAATCCTGTACGCCTTTGGGAATGATAAATTGCTCTTTGTCCTGTTTGAATAGATTGCGTAAGGTTTTAATCATAGCGGTCTGAAACCTCCTTTTCGTGTTTTTTAATGGTATCTTTCATTGCTTCGTAATAGGTGTTGGTGCTGCGGAATACCATTTTTTTCGGCATCAGGAATTCCGACTTGAACCACGCCCATACAAATTTTTCCGCCGTCATGCCGTTATACTTAATAAAACCGAGCGCGGCAAATGGAGCTGCGCCAAGCATACACACCCAAGACAGCGTTTCAATGCCGCAGTACGGGCGTAGCACAAAATACAAAAGTACCGCAACGCCGCAGGCAAGAACGGCAAATAAAAACTGACGGAGCGAAAGACCGAAAAACATACTTTCCGTGTAGTTTCGAATTTCGCGGTTTATCTTAACCTCCAATATGAATACCTCCTTCGTTGATATTGTCGATTCGCTTCTGCGCCATTGCGCAGAAATCGGGATTCAGATCAATGCCGATATACTCTCTGCCGAGCCGCTTGGCAACCGCGCCTGTCGTACCGGACCCGAAAAACGGATCAAGTACAACGCCGCCATTCGGACAGCCGGCTAAAATACACGGTTCCACAAGCTGCTCCGGAAATATGGCAAAGTGACCGCGGGAACGGTAGAAATTGGTGCTGATACTCCACACATCCCGCTTATTGCGCATATTGTCACTGTTTGTATGGGTGCGAGGCTTAAATATCGCCTGATTCTTGCCGTCCGGCAATCCGTGCGCATATTTACCACGTGTGCTAACGGCTCTTTTATTTCGTTCAACCGTGCTTTCCGCCAACGGCTCCGCAATCGCTCCGCCGTTGTAGTAATACTGCGGCGATTTTGACAACAGAAACAAATGCTCATAAGATTTTGTCGGACGGTCTTTCACCGGCTCCGGCAAGCAATTCGACTTTTGCCAGATAATATCCGAGCGCAGATACCAGCCGTTTTCACGCAGAGCAAAAGCCAGCATCCACGGAACACCGATCATATCCTTTGCCTTGATACCATCCCAGAGCTTCGGCATTTTCAAACTTGCGTCCTCCGGCACACAGCAATAAAGCTGTTTGTGATTCGGACGCTCGGATAATGGACGCTTCCACGCGCCTTTACTGCTTCCGGCATAGCTGTCGGCAATATTGAGCCACAGCGTTCCGTCCGGTGCTAAAACGCGTTTCACCTCGTTAAATACCGCCGTGAGATTTTCAATGTATTCTGCTGGAGATTCCTCGTTGCCCATCTGTCCGTTCACACCGTAATCGCGCAGTCCGTAATACGGCGGGCTGGTGACGCAGAGCTGAACGCTGTCGGACGGCAAAAGCCGTAGCTTCTCCAGCGCATCGCCGCAGAGAATTTTACTCATACGCAAACACCTCACCTTTCCGGGGAATCCTTGACGGGTGCTTTCGGCTGTAGCTGTCGCGGTGTCTGACCGTTCTCTGGTTTAATGAAATCAAGTCTACCGGCAGCGTAAATTGCGTTGTCATTGAGTTGCCTTTGCCATGCGCCCTCGGACGGTGCCCAACGAAAGCCGTTTGATTTAAGTGCTGCGCGTTTCTGTTCGTCCGGTTTCTCATCAAAAAGCACCTGAAGACGGCATAGTTCATCATTGGCAATAACCTCACCGCCATTAAATTTCCAACCGACAAAGCCGACTTCCTGATTGATTGTCAGCTCCTTAATTCTCCCTTTCAATCTGCGGATTTCCGCACTGTTTCCGGTCAACTCATAATCAAAAAACGGCGCTTTTTGCCACGAATAGCCGTTTGAAACCTTACTGTCCAATCTTTCCGCACGGTCATCCGGCATGTCGGGGTAACCGTGACAAGTACCGTTTTTCCGGTAATAGGCGTTGACCGCTTTCATATACTGCTGTGATTTTTCGCACATCTGCAACTCATCGTTCAGCTTTTGAAGTGCCTGCGGATCGTCGCTGCGGATTGGATTTTTATAACTCATAATCGTAATTCCTTTCAGTTTTTATTTGGCTTATAAGCCCATCATTTCGCGTACCACCCGGTCAGCCATTTTAACAGCGCCTACAAGAACAAGCATATTAAAGATTAGTTCACCAATGTATGCCCATACCTGAGTAACCGCTGCTGCACTGGTATCGACTGCCGGTGGGGATGATGCAAATAAAGAAAAGATAATGCAAGCCAAAACGATAATAGCACCCTCCAAACAGACCGCTGCATAGGATTTTATAAAGCTCTTGCCGACATTCTGTGACGGTTCACCGGCAAAAGTTGATAGCGGAACTGGCGCAATCGCGGTATAGAGATAGAGCCGGAAGAATCGTCCGTACACGCTCATAATCATAATGAACGACAGTACCGTGATGAACAAGCCGCCGATCAGCGTTACTGCCCACAATGGGATACTCTCAAAGAACCCGCAGCTTTCAATGGAATCAATAATGCTTTGCGGGAGCACCGTTTGTTGAGACGAGCCAAATCCTGCGGCGTTCATAATGGTAGAGATTAAGCCTTGCACGATATTGAACAGTGCCATCATCAACTCCAGTCCGTAGGTGACAACGCCTTTTGCAAGAGCAAATCGTATAAACAACTTTAAGGCATGTTCCGGCTTTTTAACTTCTGCAAACGAGCCACAAGTTTTCATCACGCCGATTACAAAGAACAGTACTAACAGAGCCAGCCCGATTGCTCGTACTGCACCGTGAATATCAACAATGACATTCCATATCGTGCCGCCCTTGAAATTTTCGGGTGATTGGGTAATGAGCTGCCATATTTCCGACAGCTTTCCGTTCCAAGTATCGAGTGCGTTTTGCAGGTTTTGAGCAACCCAGTTATCCGACATTCAGTTTCCTCCTTTCAGCGAAAAATGCGGCCGGACATTTTTGCCCTGCCGCATTTTCGCAATCTTTATTTAGCCCGTAATCAGGTTTAAAATTTCTTTGGCAAAGGTAATGACAACACCACCCGCCAGCGTTAAAAATCCATTGGCTCTCTGCGACGGATCGTGAGATTTAAGCGAAAGACCGATTTGCACGATACCGAAGCCGAGCAAAATCATGCCAACCGCGCGAATTAGTCCGAAAATAAAATCGGACAGATTGTTTACCACCGCCAGTGGATCATTGCCAGCGGCGAATGCAGTCATTGACAGTGCCGACATCAGTGTAAGGCAAAGAATGATAGCCGTATAAACCGAGAATGCTTTTCTTGTCTTACAGCTCATCGGAAGCTTGTGCGTTTCTTTCTTAATGTGTTTCATAGGGGTTCCTCCTTATTTTTTTGAAATGAGTGCTTCAATTTCCTCATCGGAATAAAGTTCATATTCGGCTTCTGTTTTTGGTTCTTCATGCGGTGTGTTCGCAGTTATCCCGGCAAGAGTAACGGTAGCCACAGCGTTTTCCGTACCGCCGTGAATATACGGCTTGGCGCTGCCGTCTGCGGTGAGTGCGACATTCGGGTGCTTGAGAATATCGTATTTATCATCCATAACCGGACGCTCACCGCGAATGAACAAAATGGAATAGCGGTTATCCAGCATACGCACCTCGTCCGATGTAAGAAGCTCACGCCCGGAAATCTGCCAGTTGGTAGAAAAGTTGCCGCGCATACCGTCGCTCCGTCCATAGGTATTGGTGTCGATTGTTTCTTTACCGAGCAATTCCGAAACATATTTGTGGGTACTTTGCTCATTTCCACCGAGATAGAGAAATTCATCACAGTTGCCGACAATGCTTTCCCATTGCTTTTCAAACAAAGCCTTTAACTGCGCCAAATTTTGGATGATAATACTGACCGAAATCTCACGGCTTCGCATAGTGGAAAGCAGCTTGTCAAATTCATCAGGCAACGCGACATTCGCGAATTCGTCCATTACAAAATGCACATGAACGGGCAGTCTGCCGCCGTGTATTACATCCGCCTGATAATAAAGCTGTTGAAAAAGCTGGGTGTAAAGCATACCGACAATAAAGTTAAAGCTGCTGTCATTGTCCGGAATAAGTGCAAATACGGCTGTTTTCTTTTCTCCAATGCTTGACAAGTTCATTTCATCCGTTTGTGTGATTCCGGCAAGAGAGGACAGATTGAATTTCTCCAGACGGGACACAAGGGTAATCTGAATGGATTTCAAGGTTTTGCCACTGCCGGAATGATATGCTCGGTAATACTTCAAAGCGATATGCTCCGGATTCCGCATTTCCAGCCGTTCAAACAATTCATCCAGAGGCGATTGGTAGGTATCATCTTCTTCGTGCACCTCACCGGCGCGTATCATTTCCATGACCATCGGAAAATTCTGCTCATCTTCCGGCGCTTCATAATGAAGGTAAAACACAAGCGCAAGAAGAAGCATACTTGCCGCCTGATCCCAGAACGGATCTTGACTTTGTGAACCTTTCGGGGTGGTATTTTTGAACAGGTTCGTCACAAGGCGCTGAATGTCGTTATCGTCACGGAGATAGACAAACGGATTATAGCAATGAGAGCGCTCCATGTTGATAAGGTCAAGTATCCTGATTTCGTAATCATCTTTAAGCAGATTTCCGACAGAACGCAGAATTTCACCCTTACAGTCCAAAATAATAAAACTGGTATTGGCGTTCATAATGTTCGGTTTCGCATAAAACCTTGTTTTACCAGAACCGGAGCCGCCAACTACCAGCACATTTAGATTGCGGCGGTGTCGTTGTCCGTCAAGTCCAATGGAAACGTGTTGCGTGAGTAGCTTGTTTTGAAATTTATCCTTGTCTGCATATTTCTTGTTTACCGTACCCGGCGCGCCCCATTTTGCCGAGCCGTGTTCTTCTCTACGGCGATAATTTCGTTTGGTTGCGAAATAAATGCCGATTCCAAAGCCGTAAGCACATAAAAAAATGAGGACAGTTTTCAGGCTGTCCTCACATATCTTTATCTGTAACGGATGGCTCATGACCGCTGACAGGTTTTCAAGAATTTCGGGTAATCCTCCGGAGATAGCTGGGGCGATAAGCAGCCCCAGCCATACCACCGGAAGTAATCCGCATACACAGAAAAGGATTGTTGCTTTTGGATTATCGTGCTTCAACGCATTTACACTTTACTTTTTTAGTCGGGGCATCAATCGTTTTTAACAGTACTTCGTCCACAATGTCCGTGGGACGTTCTTCCTCAATTAAATCATTTCGCATTTCATTGAGGGCGTTGATTACAACGCCCTGCTCATAGCGGTCAAGCTCCAGAATGCGTTTTTCCATTTTCTCCATAATCAGCGCTCCTGTTCTTTTGATTTCGTATCACGGCTTTGCTCCAGCGATTTTGCAATGCGCCCGGAAATGGTTTCCGCTGTATCGCGGATATCGGTCAGCACGGCGCGGATGCTTTGTGCGTCGCCCTCACGCAGATTGTCAGGAAGCACGGAAAAATCATAGCCGGAAACATCAATGCTATTTTTCTTGCAGACGATATAGGAGGAACAGTAGGCAGTAAAGCCCATATTCTCACGAGAATAACTGTCGCTCACAGCAGCCAGCTCCATGTGAGAAAGTTCAATACTCAAGGCGCGGAAAAGGTCTTGGAATTCAAGCCCACGACGGACATAGATTTTTCCGCTTTCCGGTTCAAAGAACGCTCCGGACGCACGACCTGCCAGATCGTCCACAACAGATATATCGCCGCGGTGTCCGCTGATTAGCGCGGCAATCATGGTGCGTTCGTCATGCTGAACGTTCGGACGCACCTTTGCTTTATCCGTGGTCTGACTAACATCAAACACCTTTTTGACATTGTAGGATGTTCCGATTGTATTATCCTCGCGGGTATATTCCTCGCCGGGGGCAAGAATGCTGATACCTTTTTGCTGTTTTTTGATGGAGGCTCCGGCTTCTTTCCAGCCATCAAAATCTTTAAGCTGGGTTGCCCCGGGCATCTGTGCCGTGATGAGCAAAGCGTTCAGCGCAGAATAGCGGTCAAAGCGGCTCTGCACATCCAGATATTCGCGGAAACGATTGCCGTCCGAGCTAATTGCTTCCGCGGTAGAATCGGCAAGTTCATAAACTGACTTGCGCTCAGTCTGCTTTTTCTCCGCCCATTTTTCTTTGTCAAAGGGTTCCTCTGGCAATGCAGCAGAAGTGCCGGGATCAAAAATATCATCAAAATTACTCATGACTTATCTCTCCTTATTCTTTTTGGATTTTTTGCGGGGTGCTTTGTGTTCGGGTGCCGTTGTTTTGGAAGGCGCTTTTTCAGAAGTGCCTTTTTCAAGCTTTGGCTGTTCCTCGCGGCGTTTTTCCTGAGAACCCCGAATTTCCCTCAATTCCTCACGAACAGACGGGCGTTCTGGTTTAGAAGACCCCGCGGCGGTTTTGGCGGGAACACCGGAGATATTCCCGGACAGACCGGATTTCGCTGTCCTCTCCGGAAAAAAATCCGTTTTTGCCGCTGCCGGATTTTCCGGCGCGGATTTTTCTTTTTGCGCGGGCTTTGAAAGCAAATCATCTAAAAGCGCTTCATCACTCTTATCCGAGGCGGTGCGTTCCGGCTCCGGTTTGCCTTCCGCTTTTTCATTTATACTCTTTTCAACCTTGCTCTTGATAGAGACAGCATCCACGGTAGACATTTTAAAACGCTCCACAATACGGTTGATTTTGGACGCGTCCTCAGCACGAACCATAATATCCACCATTCCGTCAGCGGACGGTTCTTTTCCGCGCAGGGCGCAGTAGACAACGCCGTAACGCTTGGATTCGATAGAAAACTGCGCTAAATCATCTTCTTTAATGGTAAACACCTTTAATTCTTTGCCGCTTTTGAGCATTGCGGTAAGGCGCTGCCTGCCCTTGATCTTGCTTTTGTCCTTATTCTTGTAAATAGAATAAATCGCGGCTGCAATATTTTTTGCCGCCGAACCGGTAAGCTTCAAAGCAACCTCTGTACCCTCAAGGCTCATACGGACGATTTGTTCCGCTGCATCTCCTGATGTATTCATTACGATCAAACTCCTTTCGCACTTCGTCCTCACGGACGGTTTTAATTTTTTCTTTGATAATGCCGGAACGAATTGCTATGTCATCACACAATCCTACCTCCTTCCGCAACTGATAAAATTGTTTTGACAGTCCGGAAATCTCCGTCTTAACTGCTTGGGTTTTATCTTCACTTGCACGTACATCCTTTGTTCTGAGCTTTTTATACAGAGCTTTTCGGTCGGCTGTAACGGTCTCTAACCGGGTTTCACAGCCGCTTTTATATAAAGAAAGCTGTTCTGCGGTATCAATGTGATACTTGCAGAGCAGCTTTACTTCATCAGAGATTGCATCCATTTTCGCCAAATCCTCACGCAATAGAAAATGGAGTCGTTTCCGATTTTGCAGTTGATTTTTCGGAAAAACGCCGAGCAGAAAACAATAGTGAAAATACAAAGCACGGAAACCAGTAATCTTCTTGGCTGTTTTCAGATTACCCTTTATGCCATATCGCTTGGTTTTTCGTTCCGGCTCCGGCATCGGTCTTTCCGGTCGTGCTTGCTTCAATATTCGCTTTCGGATCATTTCAATCGTATAATCCTCCCCGAAATTCCGGGCAAGACGCACAAAACGTTCTTTACCCGGAGGACGGACGGAAATATCTTTGCCTGTTTTAATGTCATAACCCTTACTTCGCAAATGACTGAAAAATTGTGTTTCAGTCATAGCGGCGCGGATAGCTTCGTCAACATCCTGCCGTATCAACCCGCGCCATGTGGGGCGCTGTTCCTGCTCGGCTCGCCATTCGCCGTACTGCTTGGATTTACCGCGCGCCGGGTGTTCGATTACCGACAGATTATATTCCCTGCACAGAGCGTCGGATTCGGTCTGCATATCGTGATAATCTTTTGCGCTGCGGTAATACCGGATACCGTCAACAAAGGAAACCGTATTGACTACAAAATGATTATGCAGATGTTTTTTCTTATCAAGGTGCGTTGCAACGACAACCTGATATTTTTCGCCCCACAGCTTATGAGCCAGCCGTACTCCGATTTCGTGCGCCTGCTCCGGCGTAACCTCGCCCTCGGCAAAGCTCTGATACCCGTGATATGCCATAACGCCCTCATTCTTTCCAAAGCGTTTTTTGACGGCAAGCATTTCATCACGGGCGGTTGCGGGATAGCAGTTTACGCCGGAAACAAAGCCCTGCATAACTGCGGCGTTTTCATCGTCGGTCTGTACGGTTTTATCGGCGTTCACGGCATATCTGATTACATCGGAAAGCCCCTGCGTTTCCCGGTCGGTCATGTCTTGCTTTTTGTAGAATTTCGGATTGTTGGTCTTATCGGGATTTTCTACATACACAACGACTTTACCAAGCCAGCCCTTTACGCTCCAGATTGATGTTGTAGCCATAAAAATCTACCACCTTTTCGCAGGTACAATAACGGCTTCGGTTACATCGCATATCAATTTTTCTATGCGGCGGCAATTTTCATCATAACGCTTCACATCTATGACATTTAACACATGAGCCTTCTGCGCAATCTGATTCAGATTATTTCCGACATTGTGCAATTCTCGAATGAAATTGAAATAATCGGGCAGCGGCGCTTCTCTTGGTATTTTTCCATCAATAAGATGACGCAGATAGGCTTCGCGGGATAAATTACTTTTCCTAACGCGCTTATTTAATGCATCCGCTTCTTTGTAATTCAGTCGTACCTTTATTTCAACAGTTCTGTTATTCATACAGATAACCTCACTTTCTAATTTTAGTAAGGGTTTCAGGGGATACCCCTGACAAGCTGTCTTTTGTCCCCAAAAGACGATGCTTGCTGGTATATGACATACCGTTCGCCGGGTGTCGAATATTTTTGATACCAGCCGAACAGAAAAATCAACGTTCATGCTCCTTTGCCTTTTCAAGAAGCGGTTTCACGCGGTCAAGTTCATCCTGCATCATATAACAGCGTTCAATCTTCCACCCGTTGTCATCACCGCGCTCGTTTGTCATATAGCTTTCCAGACGCACTCCGAAGTCACTCCCGTCAAGACAGGAAGCGTAGATGGAATAGCCGCCCATGCCCGGCTGAAACGCCTTGTTGTTGCTGGAAACACCATAGGTACGGGAATGCTCATCATATGGCTTATCAAAGCTGTCTACGGTAAAAACAATAAAGCCGGATAGATGAGTGTTTGCGTTAGCTCTTTCAATCTGACGAAATCGGTTGCACATTTCACTGTAAGACATATTGACAGCGGCAGGCGGTTCTTCGCATTCAAATATCACTTCTGTAAAGTCATCCGCGTCAAGAATATATTCGCTGTTGTTCCATTTGTCGGAAACAAGCTGTTTTGCTTCTTCAATGCTGTCGGCTTTAACGGTTACGGATTTTTTCAAGGTTTCTGAAATTGTAATTTCATATTCTTTCATCGCTCAAAATTCCTTTCTTTTGTTTTTATAATGGGTTTATTCAGCCTGATACAGAGCTGATCGTTGTAATCCTTGCCACGTTCCGGGAATGCAAGCCGGACATCGTATTTATCCGAAAGCACCGCTTTTATCATCTGTGCCGCGTTTCGTCCGGCAGCATCGTTATCAAGGCAAAGATGAATACTGCCAATGTTCGGATAATCTTCAAGATAACGGGTAAGAGCCAGCGGAACGGTACTGTCCCGTATTTCTCTCTTTGGCTTATACACACCCGCCAGAGAGAGAAAATGTCCGGCTTTCCATTCCATACCGTCAAGTTTTCGTTCGGTAGCAAAGGACAAAAGGTCGATTGCCGATTCAAACAGATACAGCGTATCGCTGCTCTCTGCCGGAACGGAAAAGGAATAGTGCTTGTCGCTGCCCGTTGCTTCACCCTTGAAGTCGGAGCAGATGCCGCGCATATTCGCATAGCGTACCTTTCCGGTTTTGTCCTTGCCGACGAATACGACATTGTGATAGGGATAGCTCTCATACATTCGTCCTGTGGAAATGCAAAACTGTATCAAGTCACTATCAATTCCACGATGGGACAAATAATTAACAGCGTTAGTCGCGCTTCGGTTAACAAGCGGTAGCAGCACTTCCTTTGGCTTTTCTGTTAGATTCGGAGAAACAAATACGGGTGACCTTTCAGCCACCCGTCCGGTTATCATTTCCACCGCTTCAATAAAGGTTTTCTCTTTCACCTTGATGAGGTAATCCAGCGCGGATTTACCACCAATCCCATGTGAAAACCAGCACCATTTTCCGTTAGAAATCTTCAATGAATCATGCTCGCGGGTGCAATAGGTTGAACCGCCGAAATGCACCAGCTCCTGCGGCTCATAGTTTTGGAGATAGGTCAGCAAATCCATTTCTTTGGCTTTTTGCACCACCTCCGGCTCAATGTACGGCATAAAAATTCACCTTCGTTCTGAAATAGAAAAAGCCGACTGATTTTCGAGATGAAAACCAATCGGCAAATTTGTGTTGTGTTTTATTCGGTTATTTCATAATCCTCGCTGTCATCCGCTTCACCGGTCATACAAGAAAAGCACATATAGCTTCCGGATACAGCACTTCCGGCCGCCCAAATCGGACTGCCGCATATTGGACATTTTGCACCGTTTTGCTTTGCGGCTAATGCTTCCTTTAGAGAAGCCATCAGCTCTGTTTTTTTATACTCATTCGGATTAGCACGGATCGTTTTCTCTGCAAATTCCTTTATGCTGACGGGAATCATCATTTATCTCGACTCCTTATCTTTTTCTTTAGGCAATAGTGTAAGGTAATCTCTTAGTTGTTCCGCTTCAAGTTCCGCAATCATATCTGCAAAGGGTGTAAGATTTCCATTTACAGCATATTCCTCCAAGGCTTCAAAATAACTTAAACGGTTCTCCTTTACAATTGAAACAGGCAAAAAGCCGTTTATCATCAGCTGATAATTCATAATCAGTCTGGAGGTTCTTCCGTTGCCATCCTCAAACGGGTGAATTTTTACAAACTCTGCATGGGTATAGGCGGCAAGCTCAATCGAGTTTATATCGTTATGATCGGAGAGATTGCCGAAAAAACTTTTAACCTGAACATACATATCAGTTGGAGCAGGCGGTCTGTGCTTTGCACCGGTAATACGAACCTCACAATTACGGTAAACGCCGCCTGTAAAGATGTTTTCCATAAGAATCGCATGAATATCCTTCGTAATGCCCTCAGATAAAGGCTTCCCCTCGGAAATACACCGTTTAACATAAGCAAAGGCTTTGTTATGGTTGACTACCTCATAGATTTCACGCAAATTCTTGCCGCCGATTGATACATTGTCCTCTAAAACGGTCTTTGTTTCGATCAGTGTCAGGGTATTTCCCTCAATGGCAGTGGAATTGTGAGCATACTCAATATCAAAGCTTTTTTCAAAGCTTTCAAGTGCCGCCTTTGGAAGCTTGTCACGATATTTATTTAGCTGTTCATTCATTTGAACCAAAGATTTATAATCCATATTATCATTCCTTTCAGGCTATCAGATCATGTATATCTAATTTCAGTAAATCGCATATCATTACGCCCACATGGACTGAGGTAGCTGTCAAGCTGCGTTCTCCGCTTTCAAGCCGTTGATATTGCCGAAGCGTTATTCCACATTTTTCTGCGACCTGTGACTGCGTTAATTCCATCTTTATCCGAGCTTGCTTTACCTTGTCATACGGAGATTTCATTTTATCCATGTTTTACGCTCCCATCTTACCGTGATATTTGTGTTCATATTATACGACATATAGGTCGTATTGTCAATAGTGATAGCAGAGTTCAGAAAAATGTTGCAAGACAGCATTACAGCTTTACCTTTCATATTCACGGCTTTTAGGCTTTTCTGGTACATCTTCCTCCGGCGTGCTGTCAATCACGGAACGGTCTTTTTCGTCCAGATTGAGCAAGGTGTTGAGCTGTTTCAGCCGTGCTGATTTTTCGGTAAGCTCTGCTTCTTTGGCAAAGGGAGCTTCCATTTCTGTCCTTGCGTTTTCAAGCTGCTTATTCGTATTATCCAGCTCCTCACGTATATTGGATAGCTTTTCGGGAAAGCTCCCCAGCATATTGTCAATACGCGTAAGGTTACCGTTTATATCCGCACCAAGCACAACCGTATGAGAAAGTGTACCCTTGAGCGTGAGCCGATACTCATTTTTTGTGCTTTCATACGCCAGCACCATTGAAAAGCCGCGATACGCACCGAGCATTACCGCATCAGAGCCTGTCATTTTGGTACAGGCGTCAATAATGGCTTTACCGGCGCTTTCTTTCTCTGTGTGCGTAACACCTTTAATCTCCATCGTCGGGAACACATCAGGCACCTTCGGGTACTGTTTTACAAGCTCTATATCCTGTTCGTAGCCCTTGGCGCGTCCCTCCATTAAACCGATATGCTCCGGATATTTGCGGTACACATATTCCTCCAGTGCGTACTTTTGATTAAGGTGATTGGCTTTGAGCATGTTCAGCTTGCCTACCTCCATATCCAGATTACATTTTTCAACAATCATTGGATTACCGGAAGCAAGCGCCTTGATTTCCGCATAATTCAGAGCCGTTTCATCAATATCCTCGGCAGCACGCAGGGGTGTTTTGGAGGTCATAATCTGTGCTATGAATTTCTGTTTATTTTCTACAAGCTGATACAGATAGCTGTCAAAGGTTCCCTCGGTAACATAGCGGAAAATCTCAACCTCCGGGTTTTTGTTGCCCTGCCGGACAATTCTGCCGAGCCGCTGGGCAAGGTCACTCGGTCGCCAAGGGCAATCCAAATCATGGAGTGCAATCAGCCTGTCCTGACAGTTTGTACCCGCACCCATTTTCTGTGTGCTGCCCATCAGAACACGAACCGCGCCGCTTCGCACCTTAGCAAACAATTCTTGTTTTCTGACTTCAGTGTTGGCATCATGAATAAAGGCGATTTCTTCCTCCGAAATACCTCTTGCAATCAGCTTTTTCCGCAGATCGTCATAGACATTCTGAAAGCCCACTATAACAGATTCGCCGTCCTGCTCATTCATGTTAATAATGCCCTTTGGTGTTGACAGATCACAGAACACCAGCTGTGCGCTGCGATTTTCCTTTGACTGCTCCCATATCCGGTAGACATTGTTTGCACAGACGGAAACCTTGCTGTTTCCATCATCCGTAGCAAGCGGATTGATAAGCCGCACATCCAGTGCCAGCTTGCGCCCGTCGTTTGTAATTTTCAGCATATTGTCCACAGACGGGTCAACCAGCCTGTCGCGTACCGCCTGCGCGCGTTCCGCAAGTGCGGCAACCATTTCTTTCTGTAATGGGGATGGTGGAATAACCTCAACATGGAAGTTCGCTTTTGGCACGGGCAAGTGAAGCATATCAGCGGTCTGAATATCCGCAACCTGCTTAAAAACTGACATCAGCTCCGGCAGATTGTAGAATTTTGCAAACCTCGTTTTAGCTCGATACCCTGTGCCCTCCGGCGACATTTCAATAGCGGTCACGGTTTCACCAAAGGTCGCTGCCCATTCATCAAAGTGCTGCAAGCCCATTTCCTGCAAGACACGGTACTGCAAATACCGCTGAATGGTATATAGCTCCACCATTGAATTGCTTATCGGTGTTCCAGTTGCAAAGATAGTACCCTTGCTGCCGGTGATTTCGTCAAGGTATTGACATTTCATAAACAGGTCACTTGATTTCTGTGCTTCGGTCTGAGCGATACCGCCGACATTGCGCATTTTCGTCATTAAAAACAGGTTCTTATAGTAATGACTCTCATCAATAAAAATACGGTCTATGCCGAGTTCCTCGAAGGTAACGACATCATCCTTTCGGGTTTGGTCATTGAGCTTTGCCATTCGCACTTCCAATGCTTTTTTCGTTTTTTCAAGCTGCTTAACCGTATAACGCTCGGCATTGGCTTTTTTTGCTTCTTGTATTCCGAAAATAAGCTCCTGTATCTGTCGACGTATCATTTCCTCCTGCCGCTCTTTTGACATCGGTATTTTTTCAAATTGGCTGTGACCTATAATAACGGCATCGTATTCTCCGGTAGCAATTCGCGCACAGATTTTACGGCGGTTTTGCCGTTCAAAGTCCTTTTTCGTTGTGACAAGGATGTTGGCAGAGGGGTAAAGCTGTAAAAACTCTGCCGCCCATTGCCCGGTGATATGATTCGGCACGACAATCAACGATTTTGAGCACAATCCCAGCCGCTTCATTTCCATTGCCGCAGCGGTCATCTCGTAGGTTTTGCCAGCCCCGACTTCGTGTGCAAGCAGCGTATTACCGCCGTACATCACATGGGCAATCGCGTCAATCTGGTGCTTGCGGAGCGTTATTTCGGGGTTCATTCCGCTGAAAACGATGTGACTGCCGTCATACTCACGGGGACGCACCGAATTAAAGGTTTCATTATAGATTTTGCAGAGCTTTTCGCGGCGGTCAATATCTTTCCATAACCACTCCACAAACTTCATTTTAATGATTTCCTGCCTGTCCTGTGCAATGGCAGTTTCTTTTTTGTTCAGCTCGCGTTTTTCATTGCCGTCCACAATTTTAGTATCAAAAATGCGTACATCCTTTAAATTCAATGTCTGTTCAAAGATATGATAGGCATTGATACGGTTTGTGCCATAGGTTGTGACCGCCTTGATATTGCCGTAATCAGAGCTTTTGTTTGTAACATTCCATTCGCCGGTGCATTTGGAATACAGGATATTCATATTTCTTCTGCCGTTATTACCCGTTTCAAAGGTTTCGAACATAAACTGTCGGTAGATTTCGGGCGGTATCCATGTGGCACCGATACGCACGCTGATTTCTGCGGCAGTAAGGTCGACAGGCTGCACCGCTTCCATTGCTGCAATACTCGTCTGCAAGCGCTCTTTTTCTTCGGCTGGTAATACCTGCCCCAAAGCGTGAAGCATTTGCAGCTTGCGGCGAACGTTGCCGGACAGAAATTCATCTGCACTGACAAGCGGATAGTGCGTAAGCTCTTTTTGGATTTCGGAGATTTCCTCCGGGTTTACCGGACAGGACACATCACGGAAGATTGCGCCTGTAAGCTCATGTTCCAGTTCCACGGCGGTTTTGCCAGTAAGAGAGGACATATATTCCATATCAACCTGCGCTTTTTCGGAAATGGAAAGTGCCAGTGCTTCGCTTGCAGTGTCAACGCTGGTGACGGGAATATGGGGCTTAATTGTACGCTTTGAAAACATATCTGCCTTGCGCTTAAAGTTACCTTCATCATCTAACACCTCAAGAGAGCAAAGTAGACAGTAGCTTGAATCCTCGGAAAATGCCAGACTGTTGCCACGGGTAAACAGGCGGTCATATTTCTTGACAAAGGCATCGTAAAGCGTGTTCAGCTCTGTTTGTGCTTTTTTAATTTCATCATCCGGGTAATTTTCGGTCTGGTACTCAATCAGCTTGCGCACGCAATCACGTAATGTAATCATCCCGCGAATACGGTTTTCACCGGTAACGGAAACACCTACCGGGTGCATACGGCTGTTTTCTCGGAAATACAGCTTGCCGTCTGAAACAGTGTAGCTGAAATTTCGCACGGCGGGATCTGCCGGAATCGACAAATCTTCTTCTGTGTCCGGTTCTTCGATTTCGTATTCGGTAATCTGTGCGTGGAGATTGGTAATGGCTTCTCGGAGCTGTTCGGACAGGTCGGAATCCTCATATGGCTTGCAGGTGCTTTCCATGCCGAACTGTGAGGTTTCCATGACCATTTCGCCCAGCACCATATCCGGATTCTGGACAAAATAGCTGTTCATCCTTATTGCGTTTTCATCGATGTCCAAATGCACCCAATCCGGCTCTATATCCGTCATGCGGTCACGTTTTTGCAGAAAGATAATATCGCTGGTGACTTTTGTTCCGGCGTTGCGCTTGAAAGCGTTATTCGGTAAACGGATGGCACCAATCAAATCGGCGCGCTGTGCAAGATACTTGCGCACGGAGGAATTTTCCTTGTCGAGCGTACCTTTGGAAGTGATGAAAGCGATAATACCGCCCGGTCGCACCTTATCGAGCGTCTTGCCGAAAAAGTAATCGTGAATCAGCCAATGATTTTTATCATAGCGTTTATCAAGCACACGCTGGTCGGCAAATGGAACATTGCCAATGGCAACATCAAAAAAGCTGTCCGGCATTTCCACTTTTTCAAAGCCGTTTACGGCAATATCGCTGTTTTGATAAAGCTGTGCGGCAATTCTGCCCGAAATGCTGTCGATTTCAACACCATAGATTTTACCGTCCATTCCGTCCGGCTTCATACCGATAAAGTTACCGACACCGCAGGATGGCTCCAGAATGTTGCCGTTTTGAAAGCCCATCTGCGAAAGTGCCTGATACATTGCTCCGATAATCACCGGAGAAGTATAAAATGCGGTCAATGTACTTTCTCTCGCTGCGGTGTATTCGTCCTCATCAAGCAGGCTTTTCAGCTCCTGATAATGAGGATTGCGCTCGTCAAAGCAATCGGCAAGACCGCCCCAACCGACATAGTGTGATAATATCTCCTGTTCCTCCGGCGTTGCCAACCGTTCATTAGCTTCAATTTTCTTCAAGGTACGGATTGCCGCAACATTGGCGGCATATTTTTCACTCGGCGTACCGTTTCCAAGCTCATTATCACGGATATGAAAATCATGGCGTTGTTCCTTTGGAATTTCCGGATGAAGAGCGCGGAACAATACGCGCTCTCGCTTTTGCTTCAGCGGTGCCAGTACAGCAGACGGTTTCTTTTCCTCGGTCTTTTCAATGTACGGAGAATCAATGATTTCAAAGCCCTGCGGCGGCGGGTCAAGTGTAGCGGCAAAATCGGTCGGTATTGCCTCACCATCCGCGCCACGATAAACCACAATAGACATCGGAACGCCGTAATAATTCTGATTCTTGATCGTCGCGATAAACTCGTCTGCGTTCGTAAATTCGTTACTTTCACCAACGGCTCCACCCGAACCAAGATAGTCAATTCTGCCGACAGGATAGGAGTTTACCGGAGCATCCTTATTTTTCGAGGTGTGAAATTCTGTCTGCCTGTCTGTAATTTCGCCATACGACAAGGCAACATCATAACCACGATCGTTCAGCATTTTGATATAGGTGTTAAGTCGATTTTCGGGAATACCGGTCATCCGTTGTTTTTCCGCCAGCCCCGGTATTTCACGGCGTGTAATCGTCAGTCCGAGTGCCTGCGCGACAATCCCTGCATCCTTGTCATAACATTCATAGAACGCGCCGACCGCGTTCAGGCAAAGTGCGTCGGGATGCTGCTGTTTAAGTGCTTGATAGCTTTGCCAGATGTCCGATACTGTTTCCTTGAATTTTTGCTTTTCAGCGGGTAATTCTTCCGGCTCGGCATCTTCCAAAGCGTCCAGTTTTTCAAGGAAAAGCTGCAAATCAACAGCTATGTCCTCGTCTGGATCGGTGTCGTCGAGATACTCTTGCAGCGTATCGCGCATATTTTTCCGTAGAACAGGATTATGAAGCTCCTGCTCCAGTTTATCAAGAGCATTACCGTCATTATCTCCGATTTCCAGTTCATCCTTATAGCCGTAGGGGTCGTATTCCTCATAGAAGTGTAAAAGCTCCTGCGCAAGCCCAGAGGTGCTGCTTGATGCTTCTGTTTCGGCAGGTAATTCCTCAGATATTTCCGTAGCACTGGACACGCCGATTTCAGACAGCGGTTCAAGCGTATTGCCAAGACCAAAAACGGAATAGGTGCCGTCCAAATAGGCGCGTATAACCTCTATGCCATGGTTCCGTCTGTCATAGTTTCTGTCATCCGGCTTGGTACTTTCCCATACGGGCAGCAGCATCGTATTGTAGATATTATCAACCTGATCGGCATCAAGAAGCTGCGCTTTTACTTCTTGAACGCCCTCCCAATAATCTCCAATAGGATCAGAGGAAAATGGGCGCGGATATTCATCCGGGATATTATAGAAAAAGCCATGAATTGCCCGTGCAACAATGCCTCGTTCATAATCCGGCATAGTGGCTTTGTCCTTGTCAGAAAGAAACTTACCTTGTGAAATAAGCTCTGCAATGCGTTTTGTCGCCTGATTCCATTTAATATGCTCTTTTGCATAAGGCTCCGTAATACTGCCGTGACTGAAATCAATCCCTTTTCCGCGCGTATAGGTTAGATTGTCGTTGCCGTTATAGCTGCCGCTGTACTCACCGTGATAGCTTTTTACGTACTTTTCCCGTTCTGCCTTATCGCTGTGAGTACGGAAGAACGCATATACAGAAAGTCGGTAATCATCACCGCCGGAGCGTAGCACCTCGTCTATCTCATCACCGGAAATAAAGAAGCGCCGCTTTGGATCATAATCCTCGGCGGCGGTAAAGGTAAGCTGTTCACGCTGAAGGTCTGTCAGCTTTTGCAATATTTCTTTCGGGCGGTAAAACCGAAAACGGAGCAAATCACGATTTGCTTCGTGTGCGGTTACAAACTCACTCCATTCATCGGTTATCTTTTGCCGCATTTCCGGATCAGCCAAAAGGTCGGAAATCTGTTTTTCAATCTCTGGGAAACCGCCGTTAGCGGAAAGCGCCAAACGGATGATAGGGGCATAATTTGCTGCAATAGCTTCTTCGGAAAAATCTCTTGCAGTCAAGGCAATGCTTTCCGCAAGCTTGTTTCGTTCAAAGCTTTCCGCTTGCATAAGCTCACTTTGCGGCATATACCGTCCCATATCCAAAAGCTCACGGATTCTCTTTGCTGCGTCTTCCCATGATAGGAGCGTAGCAGAAGAACGATATGCGCTCATACCCTCGGCAATGCGAATTCCGTCATTATCATACCAAATTGAAATTTTCCGGTTATCAAAGTAAAAACCCGCACCGTTTGTGCCGTAATGCTTACGCAAAAAAGCGGCGTTTTCTTCAAGCGATTTATCCTTTATAAAATAGGCGCAGATAATCATGCGGCTGTGTTCTTCATTGGAGCCAATACAAAGCGATTCGTCAATAATTTGCTGGGACAGCTTAGGTGTTGGAAATAAAGTTATCTGCTCACTTGGCTCATAAGGCGGTAAATCCGCGGCAAAATCAAACAGAGACATTTGCTGCCCGGATTGTGTTTTCAAGCCTTTTATATCGGTGTTAATGTAGTATTCTTTTTTGTTTATGTGCTGGGAGATAAATCCGGCAACACAATCCCATGAAAAAACGGTTTCCGATTTACGGGAAAGGTATGAACCTTCCCACATCAGAAGACCATCATCCTGCGGTCTATACCCAACGCGTACACCGTCAACCATAACCTCGGTGTATCTGTCCTGATAAGACGACTTAATATATTCCGCACGCTCGTCTGCGTCCGTGTGCACAGAAAAAAATAACTCAATTTGACTTTTCTTATATTTCAAATCATCTTCTTTGTTGCCGACAATACCGAAAATGAGCTTTTCATTCAAAAATGCGGGCAGTTCCTTTTCGGAACCGTCCGCATTTTCTTCACTCTTTAACTGTAAATCAGTTCCTTCATCACGATTTCCTCCGCCGAGTGACGGATGTTGTTCATCAACCCCACCCATTTTATCTGATCGGTCGCTTTCAGGCTCTCCGTCACGCCCTCGGCTTTTGCCATTTCCCGCGTCAACTGCTCCATCCGGGAGAGAGCCGTCTGCTCTATTTCCATCAAATGCCCGTTCAGCTTGCCCGTTGTCAGCAGATTCGTATAGGTAATTTTCCGGTTCTCTTTGAGAAATGTCCGGCGCAGAAGCCCGTACTTCCCAAGCGTTACCTCCGGCTCCTGTGGGGGCAGCAGGTTCGGCAGACGATACCCGTCCCTCATCGTGTAGCTTATACTCATCTTCAAAACTCCTTTCGTCTGATTTCGTTTCCTTAACGCCATCAGAATAATCTATTTCCGGCTCTTTTGCAAATGTGCGATTTTGATTTTTTTCACGGATTTGTATATTCCGAACGGTCAGAGCAACCTCACGCAGCACCATTTCTGACATATCACTTGCCGTGCAGCCGAGCGCCGTTACGGTTGCCGGAGTATTGAAATTCATAACTGGCGCAAAATCCGCCAGCTTCGCGAACTGGTCGGCGGCACCGCCCATGCAGCGCTCCAGCACCATATACATAACCGAACATTCCAGTGCCTCGGTAAATTCCTTTTTGACATTCAGCTCATCAAGCTCCTCTAAAAAGCTGCCGTCCCGGATATTCATCAGTTCGGCAAGATAATCGTGATAATTGTCCTCAACAACATTTGAAACCGCCTGAATCAGCGCAGCATCAAGGTTATTCACCGTTTCCGAAACATCAAAGGACGCTTGCAGCGTTTCAATAATTTCCGGTTCATAACTTTCTTTGATTTCCCAAATAGGAACAGGGCGGGCAAAGCGGCTGCCGTGCGTGTCGCTGACATCAAAATAGTGTTTTAATCTTGATCTGCCGGTATGCTCCTTATCAAACACGGCAATTCCGGTTGCTCCGGCGTTTACCCAACGCCCAAACTGCTTATTCCAGCGTTCAATTTCCAGAACGGCGGTAGCGTCTGGGCGCTGTGCGTACACAAGCACCTGTTCCTCAAAGGACAGCTTATAGTTATTGCAGGCGGAGCGCAGAAAATCGCGCCATGTGCCTTGTGATTTTACAATGCTGTCCAGCGTTTCGCGATACAGTTCTGTAATCAACTCATATTTACGCGCCATTTAAGCACCTCCTTCAAAATATTTTGTTTTCGGCGGGTTATCTTTCATATGACTTTTGCGGACGTAGGTTTGGAATGTCAAAGCCATATACGTTGGCAATTTCATCACCAAGTCGTCTGGTAAGACGGGTAATATCGTTTCGGGTGGCTTTGCCCTCATAGATTTTGTCTTTCAGCCTGTCAATCTGATCGTCTGATACACCGTCTTTATAGGTGCGGTACAAATAATGATTCGTGCCGTCATGATGAATGGCATCACAGCGCAGGTCGCCCAGCTTATCCACAAACCATGTGGAATAGTCGGTATCGCTATAAAGGCAGTCACGGATATTGCCGGATTCAATTTCCTTATATCCAAAATACCGTCCATCCCAGCGTCCAAGGTCTGCAACAACCAATATAGGACGGGAGAGCTGCACACTCAAATTTGTCCGTTCATCATCAAGATAGTTGCTGTTGATGTCGTACATTAACTGAATGCGCTCATCCTCGGTCTTATCGGGATATTCCGTTTCCATATCGTCACGCCAATCCTTATAATCAAGAGAATAATTGCTCCAGATAACATGCTTATTTTCAGCCATAAACACACCTCATCTTTCCAAATCGCGTTTGATTTCTTTAGGAATAACGCTGCCGACAATGTGCTTATCCCATTTAACGTTTCCTTTGTCATATTCCTGTCGTGCAATTTTATCCGCTTCCTCTTGATTTTTGGCATGAATCAGAACAGAACCGTATCCGATCTCAACAATTTCCACTTTGTATTTCATCGTGCGTCACCCCGATCCTTTTTTTGAGTGGGTTTTACCGGATGACCCTGCCGGTTATAATTTTTCGGATTGGCTGCGGGAGTAAACCAGCCGTACAGAGACCCTGCCAGCATTGCCGCTTCCTGCGCCTTTGTTATGCCTTGCTTTTTATTACGGTCATCGGCAAACATACGGTTTTGTTCGGCATCGTCCGTTGAAAATTCGCTGCGAAAATATCCGCTTTCCCCGAACTTTATCACGATCAGCTCTCCACTGGACGGCAGCGTGGAATGACAGACTTCCGGCAGCATCGGCTTTTCCGGTGCATAAGAATTTCTGTTCTTTTCCATTATCTCGGCAAACTGACAGATATGGTACAGATTATCTCCGATTTCACAATGGCATTGATCGATATATCGGCAGGTTCTTGTTTTTTTCTCACCGTCCGGGTAAGTGATGATGATTTTGTCACCGTCCTCAACACGAAATAAATCCTTATAATGACTGTCAATAAAACGGATACCTTCAGCAGCTTTTTCAAGATGACCGTCAAGCCAGTCACGGCGGTAGCAATAGCAGTAGAGATTGTATTCGCCTTTGTGCGGATTCAAGCGCATCATATAGGCATATTTGTCCGTATCAGCACGAACGCCGTACTCCCGTTCGTAGCCTATTGAATCCACGCCAAAGGACGCATCGGAATGAGAATAGCAGTATTTTGACAGGGTGCTTCGATTGCTGAGAATATTGCCGCTTTCACGCAGTTCATTGATAACTTTATCAAATTCATCCTTGAATTCCTGTGTTTTCAAGTCCTTTCGAAAGTCATCCCATGATGAAAAAAAGCCATTGCCGTCAGTGTCCATGTCGGCTCTCAGATGACCGATTAACCCTGTCTGCATACTGATTTGTTGGCTTTGTAAATAAGTGTAATTACGTTCTTCCGGCTTCATTGCACGAATATCCATTATCGCTCACACTCCTTATCTTTTTGCTTTTCAGCCTGCTTCTGGCGATTGTCAAGCCTTTCGCGCTCCAATCCGGCACGTTCCAGCAAGTCCCTTTCGGCGTTCTGACGGGAGGACAGATAATGTCCCCAAAAATAATTGTCGCCGTCCTTGCACTCCCATGTTACAAAGGGAGCCGGAGCGCCGGGAAACTCACCGATAACAAACTCGGCATTGCCGACATGAACGGAATCGGTGATGGTGTAACCTGCATTTTTCCGTATTTCCATTATCGTACCTCCTTTGAATCTCTGCTTTTTTGCTTTTCTGTATGCTGTGCCAAAATGATGAGAAGTCTGTCTTTTGCCCAATTTGGAAGTACCTTCATTTCACCGAGAACATCGGCACGGTTCCAACGGCATTTCTTCCCGGAATAAAGATTTGTACAGTAGCAGGCAGTACCGCGTGAATTGGCATAAGAGCCGAACCCTCCGGTGCAAAGCCAAAGCTGGCGGTCTGCCGTCTGATATTCGGGAAGCAACACTTCCGGACGGATAACGATGACCTTACCTTCAATGCTTTTTTTGTAATCATTCGGGTAACACAGCTCGGCGGTAATCACTTCTTTCGGCACTGTCACAGAATTTCTCTCGACTTTCAAGTTTTCACTTTCGGATTTGATGCGCTGCGCATAGATACCAAGCATTTCCGCATAATCGTTGCCAACCATACAATCGACATACTGCCCGAAAAGTTCGTTATACTCATAATAGGCACAGAAATACGGATGTTCGCTGCCTTCATCCATTCCTAATACAATTTCCTTTTCTCCGATACGAATGGATTGCGTAATCTCATAATTTTTTGCCATACGCTTATCTTCACTCATTGCCGACATCCTCACTTTCTGCCACAGCAAGCAGTTCCTTAATAAGCTGTCCTTTTCGGCGGGTATTCTGTTCGGACAGCACCTTATTCTGCACACAGAGAACAGCGCGGATATTCGGAACGGTTATGCCGGGGATTTCAACCATTTCCTCCGGCGATACGGTCAGAATACGCACAGGTGAATAGCCTGCCTGCGCAAAAATTCGAAATAACCGTTGTTCAAAAAGCTCTCTTTTCATTGGGTTTGCTCCTTTCCTTAAATTAAAATAGACGGCAATTCTGCCGCCCATAAACTCTGTTATTTCTTTTTGTTCCGGATTTTCAAGAAGATCAATGCACCGATGATAAATGCCACAAGGCACAGTGCAATAATCGTTTTCGGCTCCATAAAATTGCGCCTCCTTTATTTTTGTCCTACGAACCAATCATCGTAGGCAGAATCTTTTATTGTAATTGAGTTGGTTACCACAGATGACATGAGCATACCGGAGGGAGTCCAGCAATCGCGCTTGACAACTTTAACTGCATATCCGCCGTCCGGATACCAAAGCGGTGTAAAATGCACCCTGCCGTAGTCCTCATTTTCACGGAACACCCAATAGGAACCTGATCGACCAAGTGTCCGGTATTTTTCGTTCTGACTTGAATAATTAAATTCCGGAAATGCGGCATATGCATATTGAACACCGGTATAAGCACTACTATTGGGTTGCTTATATCCGAGCAGCATTGTAAGGGCATTATAAGTCTTCAGGCTGATTCCGTAACCGGATTTCATTGTCCAGTCGCTACCGTTTTGAATAGCTGTAGCTCCGGTTGCCGGAGTAATTGTTTTAGTCCCGCCATTGTAAATACCAATCGCAAAGTAATCCTTTGTAAATCCACCATTTACATATCTATATTCCCACCATGTTGCATTTCCTGATGAAGTCGCCGGAGTTTGCGGTACAGAAAACTCGGACGGTGTAGCTTCTTCAAACTGTGTATCCGGCGTTTTTGATATAATGTTTGGTACGGTGCTGTAAGTCCGCGTGTACGCATTGTAAAATTTGCCATCATCAATAATGCTTGCGGTAATTTTTACATTACTGTAGTTTAAACCGGAAGGAACCTGCCACTTGAAATACACAAGATTTTTATCCTTACCGGGAACAACAACATACGGATTTGAATTTACCGAAATAATCGTTCCGTCCGACTTGCACACCTTGAAATGTGCTGTAATTTCATCTGTTGGAATGTAATTATCACGATACCCGTTTTTAACCCAAAAGCTGGATACAACCCATGTACCTTCACGGTAAGCCGCATTCGGAGCAATCGGATAAATACGAAGTGGATGATTGACCTTACAGCTTAAATACATGGTGTTGTTATAGCGGTTGGTTTCATATCCCGTGTTGTAAATTCCAGCACCATCCAAATATACACCGCCCCAAATTGAAAAAGTGCGCTTATTTGGCACTTCAAAGGAATAGCCGTTTACATTGATGGATTTTCCGGGTTCAATGGCATAGATGCCGGGAATCTGACTGCGGTTATCGTTATAACCGTTGACATAGATGGTGCAGGAGGTATTGTTCTTGTAGGTGTACTGTACGGTAATTTGCTGTCCGGCTTCCAAATCAGTCGGGTCAACATAATAGCCGCTTTCACCAATCAGTCGGATATTGGTAATCTCAGCGTCTGCTTTGACAATGGGAATGTTTGCCCAATTGCTCTGATAGGTGTGTGGTGCATCCGCTGTCCATTCCGAAGCAAATAATACCGGAATACGATTTGAGCCATTGGTATTAGCGCTATTGTCCGGCACGGTATACGGATATAACGAACTGTATTTATTATAGGAGCCATATTTATTGATGCCGATATTATTAGATTGCATATCCCAAAGCTCTGTCCATTTGCTGTTTTTCCATGCGTACATTGTGCCGCCAAAATTGTTATAGGAAGTCCATGAATTATTCGAGGTAAAGGTATATTTCGGATAAACTCGCTGACCGTAGTACACAGAGCCGCTTGAACCTGCATCACCGTCATAAGCGGCAACAGCACCGGAAATGCTGTACATCGTTACCTGATAGCGGTTGATTTTCGGGCGAATGGGAATATAAAAGGTCTTTTCAGCGCCCCATTTCTGAACATTACCGTTACCGTCAATCCAGTCCACACGGGCTTTTATATAATATCCGCTGCGCCCGGCATCCACCGTTGTCGGAGAGAGCGCAACATCATACCACGTGTTACTGTTGCTCCAGACATTACGAGAGGTTGAACCCCCGCCGTCAACCCATACGGTCTGACGAACGTAGCAATTTTCACTTTCAGCCGGAAAATTAACGGCATACCATACGGTATCACCCATGATCGGATAGCCATGTCCATAGTCATAATCATTGAAAGAACTACCATAGCTGATTCCGTAGTGGTTGTTGCGTGAGCTTTTTGAACCCGGCCACGCTTCACATTTATTCACACTCAAGTTCGGTGTAAAATCCGGTTTTGTTTGGGTAAACGCAATGCCGACACCGTAACCGGTGTTGATTATCGTATAGAAAGTCGCCTGTTTAGAGAGCGCACCGACACCGTCCCACAACCCCTGACCATCCGGCGTATAAAGAGAGTTGGGATAATGCTTGTTGGTATATGCAGCAATAAATCCCCATGAAGCACTGGTACTGCTTCCACCGCCATTGCTTGATGCGCCAAGGATATATTTGCCGTAAACAGCGATTTCGGTTGGCGTCACGCTATGATAGACACTTTGTAGCCGCACATCATAAAGTGGCTCGACAAGAACCTTGTCTCCGTTTTTCAGTGCGTCAATATCGTTAATGCCAAGTTTATAGAGTACAGCATTCAGGTTGGTCGTGTTGTTCTGCCATGAATTCATTCCGTTTGGAGTCGGCAGTCCCCAAGCAAAGCCCATGTTGCCTTCTTTATAACAGTTACTATTGTTATTTAAAGTGCCGAAGCCCCAATTCTGACGGTCAATCAGCTGCTTTTTATTGTATTTGCTGTTGAATTTATAGGCTGAACCATATGCCAGATTGCCGTAGGAGGTGCCGCGGAACACATCAATGACGGCATCGTTTTTGGTACCGCCGCTTTTCGTAACCACACTGAAACGATACCCAAGGCAGTTATCATCGGTGGTACGTACCGCGTATCCGTTCGCTCCGGCAGGATAACCGCCGCCACCGCCGCCCGCCGTGCTGCCGTCCCATTCCAAAGCAAGCGCTGTTTGACTGAATACGCCTATGAACGTCATTACAATCAGCAGACAGGATAACAGCTTGAAGAATTTTTTCTTCATCAGATCATCGTCCTTTCCTAATCAGAATAAAAAAAGAGCCTGACTGGTTGAAGTCAAGCCCTCCGATATAAATATTGTGTTTATTTGCAGGTGTGACAGGTGCGGCTTTCCACATGCTCTCCGCAGAACGGGCAGTCGCAAGCATTGATATATTGTGTACAGGTGCCATTCTGTCCGCTTCCGATTTTCTTTCCGCAGGTCTGGCAATACTCAATCGGATTTTTTTGCGAATTATACTCCGGACACTTTGTTGGATCACATCTTGGAAATCCCCATTCGTTTACAGCATAAAAGGATAAACAGGAATGAGAACCGCAGTAAGGACAACCCTCCAGCTCCAAATTCAGAAGATACGCGTGATTTTCTGCGGTTTTGCAGTGATGATCGGCGGCTCCGCAACTATATTCTTCATTGTTTTCGATACCGCCGATTTGAATGCCGCCGGTGTTTTCTTCTGCTTTGGAATCCGCAGGAGGATCAGCTTCTTCTGCGGCAGTCACATTGCTCTGTGCCTTTTCACCGGTGTTTTTGGAGCCTTCAGTGTCGGGAGTGTTTTCATCCGGCTTGAGTGCGTTGCCGTCATCTGAAATCTCGCTTACCGTAGTTTCCGCACTATTTGTAGTATCAGAAACCGGATTGTCAATAATCACATCGTTTTCACTCTCGGTTGCGGATGTATCGGGAGTGTCGGTTGGCACCGTTTCTTTTCGGGAAGTAGCCACGCATACGACTGTGATTACAAGTGCCAGTGCAACCACTCCGGACAGAATGGCAAGGAACTTTTTGCTTTTAAAAAACTGCTTCAAAGAAACACCTCCTAAAATTTTTCAGATAATGCTGAGTTGACCGTTACGGGAATGACAGCATACCGAACAATCCTGCTGTTAAACCAAATCGGCAAATACAGTGTATAGCGAAGCTGTATTTTCATTGTATTTTCTTCACGGAAGGTGATGGTTGGACTGGTTATCCTGTATTTCAGCTTTCCATCATTATCATAAGCATACAGGTAATAGCCGCCTTTTTCAAGACTGCAAAATCGGCACAGATCATCAATATACACATTTCTGTCAAGTGCTTCGGTGTAATCGTTGCCTTGCTTGATGCTGTTATATATCTCGATTGAGTTTTTCATGATATAGCTGTCAAACACGGTTTCGGTGTTTTCCTTTGTAATGCGCACCATTGAAGCGGCAGAATAAAAGAACAGAAAAACCGAGAAAATCATACAAATCACTAAAATCAGCACACACGGAAAGATGTAGCCCTCGCCGCGCTTACTTTTAATCCATTTCATCATCTGCACCTACTTCCAATACTTTTCAGAGATACCCGACTTTGAAACGGACACGGTAATGGGTATTTTGAATATGCCCAATCCCTTGAGATGGGTTGTTACATCAATCGTCACCGTCATGGTATCTCCAAGCTGAACGCGCTGATAGGAGCTGTTATAGTATTTTTCCGCTTCGGTATCTATGCCGTAGTAATAATACTTGTCAAGCAGTGCGGTATCTCTACTCCAAAAGTCGTCTCCGTAGCATCCGGTATAGGTTGCCGTTTCAATCAATTCGTCGCAAATCTCATCTATTTCGGTTTTCAGCGTAACAAAGCTAAAAATGTTGATGATAACGACAAGCATCATCACGAACACCAGCATTCCAACACAGGTATCAATGTACCCCTCGCCGCGTTTGGAGCGCAGTATTTTTTTAATCATTTCACAGCACCCCCTTAATTAAATAGAACGCCGAGAGAGGACATGATTTGTGCAACAATGACTACAAGGTAAATTAACATAAAGCAGAAAAGCAGACACATAGATAATCTTTTGACTTTACGCGGCACCTTCTGTGCCTGAAGCCTTAACTGCTGTCGCTGAATATCATTGAATTTGAGCGACAGTGAAGCCCAGTAAACAGCGGTATCGTCACCGCGTAGAATCCCGCAAAGTCCCCGGCACACATCGCTCATCATGGATGAACCAACGCGGCTCTCCAGCCTTGTTAAAGCCGCTTCATAGTTGCCACTTTTCATATCCGCCACGGTAATATCCAACTCATGCACCATTTCTGCACCCGCGTTTTCCGCATAAGATTCCAGCATATACAGCACATCGCGGTTATGCTTTAAGGTTTTCTCAATCGTAAACACAAGCCGCGGCAGCTCATATTCAATCTTTCTTCGCTTTTCCTTAATACGCATACTGACACTTTTCAGTTCACGGCGATAGAGAAAGAAAGCCATGAACAGAATGACCGGACACAGAAACGGAAAAATAAACAGCACCGGAATGGCAAAGATGCCAACCAGTGCTGCCTTTACAATGGCGTTTGCCTTGAACATTTCAGGGCTAATATCCATTTGTGCGGTTTTCAAATCGGCTTCCAGTTGCACACGCTTAAACTCATTCAGCCGTAGCTTTTTTGAAAGCCATGTTGCAAGACTTTTCAAGAATACATCCAGACCACTTGATTTTTCTTTTTGCTTTTTCGACAGGTTCAATACCGCCTTTGAGGTTTTCATATACGGAACCCGACGAATGTCAGCAAGAATGAAATAAAGCCCTATTCCGCATAGAACACCAATAATTGCTTGCAGCATTTATTTCACTCCTTTCATCGTTTGTACTCAATCGGCTTTGTAAACTTTACCATAAACAACGCCGTTATGAGTATGACCGTACCGCAGATACCGAGAACAATTTTACCAGAGGTTTCAAACAGAAGGGTATTGAACCACTCGCGGTTGAGAAAGAACAAAAGCGGAATATTGCCGACAACTAACGCTACCATCATCCAATATTCATTGCGTACTGCCGCAAGCATGGTTTTGAGTTCGCTGTTGACAACCCGAACATCGGTAAGCTTTGCTACAACGGGCTGCAATGTGTCTTTGAGCGTTCTATCCTCCTGACACTGAATTAGCGTGTCGCACCACTCCGCAAATATTTCATCGTCAACCTTTTCTTTCAAATTCATAAGCGCTCTTTTTGTATTTGAGGAAACGGAAATCGCATCACCGACAAAGGATAAAAACACCTCACGCAGCGGCGGACGGATATATGTGATGTTTTCCTTGACTGCCGTGAGAATATCGTCACAGCGGATATATGAGGTTGTGATAATGGACAGCGTTGTTTCCAGTTCCTCCTTTGTGTGCTTTTCGTAATAGGACAATGTGCTTGATGCGTAGAAAAACGGTATCAGCGCAAATGCAACCGATAATACCGGCGTAAGAAACAGGTTGTTTATCAGCACTGCTAAAATGATACCAGCGGCAAACAGAACAAGCGACGCACAGCAAACAATCGTGAATTGTTTTGATTTACCCGTAACACCCAGCGCTGTTTTCATACGGATGAGTTTGCGGTACAGCGGATGCTTTTTCTTATTACCGCGCATATTTCTTGCCTTGTCACGCAGGCTGTCATTCGGTCGGAGAATGCTCATCATATCGTTTGTAACCTGTTCGGGCGTGAGCTTCATCAGCATAGCGATGGCGATAATCAGCAGTACCGCCGATATAATAGAAGTAATCAAGCGTAGTCAGCTCCTTTCGTGAGAAATTTGTTTATCATGCTTTGGGGTGCGCCGAACTGCATCAGCTTTCTTTTTAAGCTTTCGCTCATGATTTCAGGCTGCTCAAAGTGTCCTTCAATCGTAAAAATATCGCCGTTCAGCTCATTTTTCGTAATGTTATACCGGAACAGCGTTCGGTACTCGCGCTTGCCAGAGGGCGTAATCACGCACTCGGATATATCCATAATCCGGCGCGAATTATCCTCTAACTTATGAGCGTAAGCGACAAGCGGAAACGCCTGTCCTGCCTGCATCAAAGAGGTTTCAAAGTTTATGGGGAATCGTTTCTGACAAAGCAGAGCCAAACGGGTGTGCGCCGCATCAGCGGCAGAAGCATGAATTGTGCTTACAACCGTATGCCCGGTCAGACTTGCTTCCACGGCGGAGTAGGCTTCGGTGTCGCGCATTTCGCCAACGACTACAATATCCGGGTTAAAGCGCAAAGAAGCTACCACTAAATCCTCCTGTGATATATCATAAGTGGGGTTATCCGACGGGCGTGACAGCGTGTGAACCACGTTGTTCGAGATTATACCATTCTTAGCCCGAAGCAACGACAGCTCACGGGAGCCGGATTCAATCGTAAATATACGCTTACCGTCCGGAATTGAGGTGAGCAGTGCGTTCAAAAGTGTTGTCTTTCCGCTTGAGGTTGCTCCGGCAACTACGAAAGACACACCATATCGCAGACACATACACAGAAAGTCAATCATTTTCTGCGTCGCGCTGCCGCTTCTCACAAGCTGCTCCCGGTTGACGCGGGACGGATGCAGTAAACGGATAGATACGCTAATGCCGCGGTCGTCATCCACAAGCGGTTCTTTAAGCGCGGTGATACGGGTGTTTCCGGGTAAATGTCCTTGTGACATCGGCGTTGCATTGTCGATAATCATGCCAGAATGATGCAAAAGGCGCTTAATAATATCAATCGCGTGCTGCGGACTGAAAAAATGCTCGCTTGATTTCTCGATATGACCGTCTGTGTATGTGACCGCAATATCATCCCATCCGTTGACATTGATCTCCTCAATTTCGTCCCGTCCGAGATATTTTGTAAGAATCGAATACTCTGCCATTTCTCCGTACAATTTATCTGTCACTTCACGGGAGGAAAGCCCAGCAACCGCACAATCATTATCGCGTAAATACTTTTCGATATAGGTTTTGAGCTGCGGGAATTTGGACGAATCAGTAAGTGCCGCCGCGTAGTTTTGGGAGATATATTCCTGTACAGCTTGCAAAAGAGGAACAAAGGCTATGGTCTTTCCCATTTACACCACCTTCTCTGCAAGCGCGGCGATCTGCTCCCTGTACTTTCGGTCTGCAAGCCGTTCTGAAAGCGTTCCAGTTATGACCTGCTGCTTTAATGGTCGGCTGTACGGAAGCACAAACTGGATGTTTTTGAAATGGCTCTTTATTTCGTCCTCCGGTAAAAACAAATCCCGGTCACGAACACTCATCACCTTGATACAGCGGTCTTTAACGCTGTCAAAGCGTTCTCCCTGTGAGGAATAATACGCCATACATTTAATATCCGGTGTAATCATCTGAATAACGGAATCGGCTTCATTTACTGCCATTCTGGAAATGAGATCGTCGGAATCGCTGGTGCAGTCAATCACGGCATAATCGGCAAGCTCTTTCATGACACGAAAGAGAGAAGCGACCTTATCTTCGGTAGGACGCGGATAGGTAAATTTATTTTCGCCCGCCTTAAAGCCGAGAAAACCGAAATTCAACATTGTTTTGACCGCCACAAGCACTTTCACAACATCCTCTTTGTAAATATCGGTTTTATCCAGCGCCTTACCGACAGAGAACAAATCGGAATCCTTACAATGCGGAAAGATAAAGGACATAGCGGGTACGCTCATATCCGGCGACAGAAAAATGATTGAGCCTTTTTTACCGTAATAAAGCTCCTGTGCTACCTTTAATGCCGCCGTTGTCTTTCCGCTTTCGGGTGAGCCGCAAACAGCAATCAGCTTACTCATTCGCCGCACCTCCGTTCTGTTTCAGATATTCGTCCTGTGTTGCAAGAAACTTTTGTGCTGTTTGTGTATCACCGCGATAGACAAGCGCTGCCTGCATGGATGCGTTTTCCTCATATCCGGCAAGAATTTTTGCCTGTGCTGTTGTTGCAAGCACCGTAATGGTAGAAGGAAGCTCGTAGCTGCCATCTTCATTAGCAACAATAGAATCCTTATCAATGCCACCAGCGGTTGTGGTTGTTATGACCTTTACATATTTCAGTTCAGCGGGAATACTTGTCTTTCCCGCTTCTTTATCTGTCACGATAATGCTGACAATATCACCGTTTTTCAGCTTGCCGGAAAGCCCAGCGGCAAAGGAATCAATTGTTACGCTAACCGCTAATTTGCTTCCGTCAAGGGAAGTGAAAACATCGTCTGCGGTATTGGCTTCATCGGTAAGCTTTGCGGATACTAAATAGTCTCCGGCATACAGATTGGATGCGGCGTATTTTCCGATAACCGCTGCTTTCTGCGTAATTGCTCCGGCAGGGATGGTATCGGTTTTCACCTCAACCGTTTCAATCTGTGCGTCACTGATTTGCACACCCTGTTTGACATCTGCTGAAAGACGAATAATGGGTGCGGTGTCCCCGGTCAATTTGTTTACCACCGGGGCGACAACGAAAGTAATTGCTACGGCAAGTACCATACAGATAATGCCGATAACCGTTCTGTTTTTCATAAAATCAGAAACCTCCTTAAATAAAGTAAGCTGCCATATATGCGGCAGCCAGATATGGTACCAGCGGAAAACCCTCCGCTTTGTTTTTACGCATTTGAATGATGATGTTGACAAGAATGCCGCTTGCCAAGCCGACAATCAGCCCGACATATCCTTTTGTAATACCGAGCATAAAGGCACATGCCGCAGATAGCTTTACATCTGCACCACCGATTGCCTTTCCCTTGCAGAGAATTACGATAATAAGCATCGGCAGCGTTACAAGTACAGCCGCCAACACCATTTGGGGGATTTTGCTGATTTCGCAATTAATGAAAGCTGTGAGCAGGATCATAACATGAAGATAATCACTAACCTCTCTCGATTTAATATCGCTATAAGAGCAAAATACGAGGAGGAAGCATAAAAGAATACCCTTGACCGCACTCACAGCACATCCAAAAAAACAGAGAAGCAAGGTAGCTACAGCTACGGATATACCAATAAAGGCAAGCGCCGTCTTTTTCTTATCTCCATTCCATTTCTTTGACGCATACAAGCTGATACAGAGAGCAGTTGTTATAACCGCAAGTAGAAATACGGTGCAGGACAATAGTTGCATGGCATTATCGGCTGAAATATCAGGCAGTGGCGGAATCGGCGGCAGAATCGGTCGTATCATTAGAATTTTCATGGTAACCTCCTGAAAAAGAAATGCGGCGGGATGAATGAGAAATCACCCCGCCGCACGGTTCACTGATTATTTCCCTGTGTAATTGAACAACCCGTTGATTTTGGTCGTGAGTGTCGGGATAATGTTCGTGTTGAACAGCGCGTACAAGCCGCCGAGCAAAAGCGCACCGATAACCACGGCGATCAAAATTTTTACGCCGCTGTCAACATAGCCCTCGGCTTTTTTACAGGCGATTGTTGCCTTTACGGAGCAGATAGCGGAATTGACCTTATTTCTAATTTTCTTAAACATATTGAATTACCTCAATCTTTCTTAATTTTTGTTGTGTTTTGAAAGGGCTGATTAGCCCGCGTAGTTGAACAGACCGTTAATTTTGGTCGTGAGAGTTGGAATGATGTTCGTGTTGAACAGTGCGTACAATCCGGCCAGCAAGAGGGCACCGATAACTACGGCGATTAAAATTTTTACGCCGCTGTCAACATAGCCCTCGGCTTTCTTACAGGCGATGGTTGCCTTTACGGAAGCGACGGCAGAATGAACCCTATTTTTGATTTTCTTGAACATAATGAATTACCTCAATCTTTCTGTTTTTTGATTTGCGGCTTATTCAGCCAAGGTTGCGGTTGCTGCTTCTTTGCAGACGGTTGCGTCGTATTCTGCAAGGAAGGCTTCTTCAAGCTCACAACCTGCCGAAGAAGAAAACGGATGGAAAACATCACGGCGGATCTCTTTGCCGTTTTTATCCGTATAAACCTCGGACGGCATGGCAACAAATCTGCCTTTTTCGGTTTCGATTACTTTCAGACCATGAACAACAAACATACCGTCAAACGAAACGCTTCCAACGGCTTTCATGGCTCCGGCATTGTCGAAAACCCTGTGGATTCTGACATCAAACTGCATGGTGCGTGGACCTCCTTTCATCGTGTTTTTGGGATGAAAATTAAACGTTGCTACAAGGGAATCACCTTCTTTCACTGGATTTCAGACCGTTTTGAGCAATAAAAAAAGCCGAGTAAAGATTTCTCTTTCTCGGCTGGTCTGCTGGTATATTGGGGGGAGAGGTGTGGAGAGGGGGGGACACCGGATTTGCCGGTCATTCCTCATCATATTTAGGCGCACCTGTCCCTTGGTGGTAGATTATCTACTGTTCATTTGCTGCCTTTCACGGTGGCGATTGTAATATTCAAGCGCCTGAATAACATAATCTGCCTCTCTTTCTTTCGGTATAGTTTTCGGAATGAGCTTCCGGATGCGCTCATCCTTAAATTCCGAAGAGGGACGTTGATTTGGCTTTTCTTCTTCCATAATAGATTGGACAACGGCTTCGGTCAGCTTGCCTTCCTGACTATATTTGCGGAGTTTGATTGTTTGTGCGTGGGATGGCGTTGCGTCGCAATATTCCATAGTGGCGCGCAGCATTTCCTGTTCTTCTTTCAGTAGGTAAGATATTTCCACAGCCGGACGGAGCGCAATATTTTTATCGTCCACCATATCCAAAAGCGGTGGTATAAGCTCATTCAAACGGATAAAGCGACGAACATTGTCTTGGCTTTCTCCAACTTGCTCACCCAAAAGTTCACGCGATGTTTTTCCTTCATAATTCTGTGCCAACGGCACAGAATTATCTTTGGATGGTCTGCCTGCCTGTCTACGCATAGCATCCATCCTCATTTTATATGCCTTTGCTTTTTCGCTGGGCAGAATAACCTCTCTTTGCAGATTGCTGTCAACCATAGATAAAACAGCTTCATCCCGTGTCAACTCTTGAACACGACATTTAATAGTAGCAATCCCGGCAATCTCACAGGCACGCTTTCGTCGGTGTCCGGCAACCATTTCATAGCCACCGTCCTCTTTTGGACGAACCAAAACAGGCTGTAATAAGCCGCGTGATTTAATACTGTCCGCAAGTTCCATCATACTTTCGTCATCCTTTACCTTGTACGGATGATCAGGAAAGTCCGAGATTTCCGAAATAGAAAGCTCCATAATGCGCTCGCGCTTTCTGTCCTCACGGCTTTCATCTGTTTCAAACAGGTCATCGACAGGGCGCAGTCCGAGATCGAGTTTGCTTTTCAAGGTTAACCACCTCCTTTGTTAACGCTTCATATGCAGCGGCAACTTTGCCGTTTTTTTCATACTTGAAAATGCTTACTCCGGCTGCGCTGGTTTCCGCTGCACGGATAGAGTGCGGTATTTCTGTCTTGAACAGATTGACTTTACCGCCGTAATGATTTCGTAGCTCTGAAATAACCTGATTGGCAAAATTCGTGCGCTTATCTACCATAGTCAAAAGAATACCGTCGATTTTTAAACCGGGATTTATTTGCCGCTTCACCTTACCAACGGAACTCATTAGCAAGTCCAGCCCTTTTGCAGACAGATAATGTGGCTGTGCCGGAATAATCAGGCTGTCTGCGGCGGCAAGCGCGTTTACAGTGAGCATACCGAGCGACGGAGCGCAGTCAATGAGAATGTAATCGTAATGATTACGCTGCTGATTTACATAAGAGCGCAACACACTCTCACGGCTCATTGCGTTGATCAGCCGAATTTCCATACCGGACAAATCAATGTTGGACGGCATCAGGTCAAAGCCCTCCGGGTGCGACAGAATACCGAAATCGTCCGGCATTTCTTTATCGTCGATTACGCTTTGCATAATATCTGCAAGGCTTACCGACAACTCATCCGGGAAGGTATGACCGAGCGCAACCGTCATGCTTGCCTGCGCGTCCGCATCGATCAGCAGCACTTTTTTGTTCTGCATAGTAAGTCCCGCACCCAAACAAACCGTTGTGGTAGTTTTTCCGACGCCGCCTTTTTGGTTGCATATCGCTATGACTTTACAAGCTGGCATATTAACAAAACCTCCTTAAATAAAAATTGCCGCCCGATTTTTTGATAAAACCGGACGGCTATGTTATCTGCGGGTATGAAAAAAGCCGCTTACTTTTTTAGAAGCAAGCGGCTCACGGTATGTTATATATAATTGTAGGGTTAATTTGCTCCGGCATACACATCAAGTAATCGAAGCAGTAGATTTGCGGTTCGCTCATCAACAGCATTTTGGCTTTCCTGTTTTTCAAATTCAAGGTTGAGGGCGTTAATAACAACGCCAAGTTCATGCTTACGTAGCTTCAGCAAATATTTCATAGACTTCATTGTATCGTCCTCCTGTCTTTTTATGGTTTCATTATACCAAAGTAATTATCCCAAATCAAATGTGCAATTTATATTCTTTAAAACGTAAATGCCACAATAGCGTCCAAACGCAAAAAAAGACCGAACTATCCTTGTATCTTTAAAAGATAAGTTCGGTCTCAATGATTTCATGAAACTGTTAAGAATTGAAGCAGAAGAAAAGTCGTTTGTTCAACTCTGTGTAGTTCTAAGTTTCTCTATTTAAGTTGCCTTAAAATCAACCTCTGATTTTTGTCCCTGAAAAAGCTAAAAACCCTTGATTTCTCAAGGGTTTTTAAGCTTAGGTGCTTTTTCGTAGCACACTCATGGCTCCCCCTGTAGGGCTCG
>Ga0265294_10000254_pt1 | contig 69867 bp, 61 predicted proteins | sample MunlanPumphouse3_FD_192504 | JGI IMG/M metagenome (GOLD analysis project Ga0265294, IMG submission 192504) | Groundwater microbial communities from a municipal landfill in Southern Ontario, Canada - Pumphouse #3 | ecosystem: Environmental > Aquatic > Deep subsurface > Groundwater | place...
TTCTTTTACTTTGGTCACAAAGAAAAGAAGAGGAAGATTTTGGAGCGCAGGAAAAGGTTTTCTTTCGTTGCGTAAAGAGAGGTTTTTGGATATGAAGATTGAATATACGCTTGAACAAACGAGAAAACTCTGATCTTACAGAGATCCTGAAACCAGTTCAGGATGACGAAAGGTGGACTACTTAAATATCGAACAAGGAATGTCGATATGTGATTTGAGAAATGCTCAATAAAAGAAGATAAGAAGGTGAGAAGCTTAGGGCTTAGGAGCTTACTCTTCGAAGTCCTTCGAAGCTCGCAGAGCGTAGTAGGACGAAGTAAATTTGTTCAGTCCGTCGCATGACGGATCGCGAAGCGAGATCTGGAGAAAAGCGATGAAGTGTTGAAATGGTGAAGCCAGGATGTTTTTTTTCATGGCAGAAGTAGAGACGCAATGCATTGCGTCTTTACAATAGGTTTTTTTTATATACATTAGGAGAAGGGATATTTTATTTTGGAATTCTCAATGTAAGGAATGTAGAAAATATTGAAGTGTTTGTGGTTATTATTATAAAGCTTAGCAGTATAATTACTTCTTGCAGAAGATATTTGGCTTGCCGCCTCAGCGACGATCTTCCTTCGCCAAGGCTATGGCCGACCAGAAGGCTAGGGCGCATCTTCGACTTCTGGTTTCTGATCTCTGGTTTCTGATCTCTGGTCTATGTCTTCTGTTTAGGTCCCACTTCCAGATAAAATAGTAGAAATCGTATTCAGCATGATCTTAAGATCGAGTTTGAGAGACATATTTTCAATATAGTAGATATCACAGGCAAGTTTTGCTTTATGTTCTTCTAAGGTCATTGGATAGGGTACAGATATCTGTGCCCAGCCTGTGATCCCGGGTTTGACTCGTATTCTACGGCGATAAAGCGGGATCTGTTTTTCAAGCAGATCAGTAGATTCCGGTAAATCCGGTCTTGGTCCGATAATACTCATATCACCTTTAAGTACATTGATCAATTGCGGAATTTCATCAATCCTGAACTTTCGTATAAACTGACCAACTTTGGTAATGCGATGATCATTTTCGGTGGTGACAACTAATTTATTGACCTTTTCTTTGTGCGTCATGGATCTGAATTTGATCATCTTAAATACCTTATTCGATCTCCCTAATCTTTTTTGAGTATAGAACACAGGTCCTTTAGAATCTACTTTAATAGCTAAAGCCACAATTAACCCAAAAGGCAAGAAAAGTACCAATCCTAAAACCGACAATACAATGTCCGTCACTCTTTTTGTCAGTTTTTCCCATGGAGTCATTATATTTGGATTAATATCAATTAGGGGAATTCCAATAATTTGTTGCGTTCTTGCGAGCCCCGAAAAAAGGTCATACATATCGGGTAAAATTTTAATTCCCACCTTGATATCAGACAGCTTATCCAAGATCTCAAGAAGTTTTTCATGTTTTTCCGAGCTAAAGGCTAAAACCAACTGACGAACATTGTATTTCTTAATCAGAAATTTTATATCATCCAATGAACCCACAAGATTTATATCAGACATAATGTCATTATCGATATCTTCACTTCCCTCTTTCACAAAGCCCACAATTTCATAACCGAGCGCAGGGTATTTTTTGATCTTTTGAGAAATTTCATAGCCTTTTTTATTACAACCAATAATAAATGTAGGTGTTAAGCCAATACCTTTAACTAATTGCCTGTGCCTTATTGAAAGAATGATACTTCTAAAGAACATCGTGATGATCATTTGAGACAGCCAATATATTATAATAAGCAATCGACCTATTGAGAAGGGATTTACAAGATCGAATGTTAATAGAAAGAGTAAGATCATTCCATAGCTCGTAGCCTTAAACACTTTAATATTTTCATCGGTACGAGATGGAGCTTCGGGCAAATGATACATGCCATTATACAAGTAGAAAAGGAACCAATAAACATAAAGAAAGAGAGCAGGAAGCAAAATATCGCTGAAGTATAATTCAATATCAAACTCAAAAAAACCTGATCTATAGCGTAAGAAAAAGATCAAAAAGAAAGCCAGTAAAGTAGAAAAAAGATCTGAAATCACAAGAACGCTAAGATATTTTTTATTCATAATTTCTTACTCCGGGTTATTAATATCTAGTATTGATACCTAAAGAATAATAAACATCAAATTGATCATTTATTTCACGCAACTCACACGACGTCCTAATTTCAATTTGATTTCTCAAACGATGTTCCCAAGCTAAACCAAAAGATCGCTCGATTTGGATATCTCCCATCAACCATGTTGTTGCATTATCCAGATCTCTATTTCGTTCTTCGTAATTTTGATTAGAATCTCCTCCAATGGGATAATCGCGAACTCCATCATTCAAAACATCAGCACCTTCCCAACACTGATGATACGCAAAAATTAATTTATTTTTAACAGAAAGATCATAATTAATCCGGCTTGTTAAAAAACGGGTATTAGGTCCCATAAAAAAACCCAAATCTTTCCCATGATGAGTATAAGATGTAAACTCATACTTGTGCGCATACGTCCAGGGATGAACAGCTGTTAATTCTGTGATCACATCCATTGGCAATGAACGTGGAGACCACTGAAATCCACCTTGTAGAGCATATTTATTCGCCCAAAAATCTTTAAAGATCTTTCCAAATACTAATTCATCCAACAGGACATTCCCATAGACCCTTAAACCATTAAGAGGGAAGATCTCTGCTCCTAATTGGATCATTTTATTGTCTCTGTCACTCAGCGCATGCTCTGTGGGCCATAAAAAGATCGAAGGAACAAGATAGCTGGGTTCCGGCAAGCGATTCCCATATACGATCATTTCAGTAAAAGTCGCATGGAACCTGGGAGTAAATTTTATCTCAATATTATGTCCAACAAGATATTTGGGGGGATAATGTTTTCCCTCAGCTTCTGTCCAGGTATAATTATTCGCCAATAGCGTTCCGTGTACAAAGGAATATTTAAAATTTTTGAAAGTTTTTATCCATCGGAGAGACCCAAATGGAATTGCTTCTTCTGCTAAGATGAGCGAATGTAAACCACTTCCCCAAACAATAGGATAATGAGCAAGGGTAAAAGTACCAAAATCACCGGATACATTCATATACGCTTCGGATCGATCAAAGGTGGCAAAATTTTTGACGGCATAATCATTAATCCAGTATCCGGCAAACTCATCTGAAATCTCGCGCCATTCATCCGGTAAAAAGTGGTGAAAAAAATACCCATCTACAAAAAGAGACACATGCTTACCTAATTGCATTGACGCTTCTGCTCCTAATCTATCAATAAAGCGAACAATATTATTCTTGCCTTCTCCAATAAATGTGAAATCAGAATTTATCCAAAATATCGTGTTTTCACTTTCATGAAGATAAATATGTTTTTCTTCTTCGTAAGTATCGCATACAAATAAACAATGCATGTCTTCCTTGAAATTTTTCCAGGATCCAATACCTAAACGAGAATCGCTTTCGCTAAGATCAGGATGTTTGCCACGCCCTAACTCAACACGGTATTCTCCAAGAAAATCCTCAAGTAAATTACGATCAACCCTATGCATCTTCTTTTCAAAATCATGAAGTTTTACAAGCCAAAATGCCACTTCATCTCTTTGAAGAGGTTTGCTGTCGTTTAAAAATTCGGGAATAAAACCACGGGTTGCCTGCCGTTCAAGATAAGGATAAACAGCATCATCTATAGGAACAAATAACTGCATTGAAAATAAACATGAAGTTAATAACAGTAAAACAGTAGCTCTGATATATGTGTTTTTACCTAACATCAATTTTTCTCCACAACTATTTTAATAGTATCCAACATTTGCTTTGCTATCGAGCATCTGTCATAATCCTTAGCTAAATTTATACAACCATTGACACAAGAGTTATAAAAATCTTTATTATTAGTCAGTATCTCGAGTTTTTCTAAAAAATCTTCTTCATTTTCGGGCTCAAAAGATAGTCCGGCACCATATTCATTGATAACCTTTTCTGCTTCTCCCTTTAACCCGAGCAATATTGGTTTTCCCATAGCTGCATTCTCAAAAATCTTTGAAGGCAAAGCCCCTAAAAACAGATCGGTTTTTTTAAGATTAACCAAAGCAATATCAGCACTGGCAATATATTTACTGACTTCTTTTTTGGGGATGACGGGTATAAAACTCACATTATCAAGCTTTAGATCATTTTTTAATTTGACCAGTTTCTCTTTTTCAGCTCCTCCACCGACAAAAAGAAAGTGTATAGCGGGATCCTGTACTTTTTTAGCGGCTTTTATGATAAAATCAAGGCGGTGCGCCATACCTAAGGTCCCGATATATGCAATAATAGTCTTATCTTTTAAACCTAATTCATTCAGTAAATCTATATTTTTTTCTTTAGGCTGGAAGTTTTTCAGATTAACTCCATTGGTATGAAGCACAAGCTTATCTTTTGGGACACCTCTTTCGATCAATCTCTCTCTGATGCCCTCTGTTACACAAACAACCTTACTTGCTCTTTTATAGCATCTGCTTTCTTGCCATTCAAAATATTTTAATATAGGTCCATCTTTAAGAGCACCAACAGCTTTAATAGATTCCGGCCAAAGATCCCTTACTTCCATGATCATGGGTTTTCTTTTCACACATCTCAGCTGTCTCGCCGAAATTGCGGTAAAAAGATTAGGGCTTGTACCAATAACGATATCATATTTCTGAAATAAAGCTGCAATAAATGCAGAACAAGCAAAACTCATATAATCCAGGGTTCTCCTAAAGATCCCTTTGTTTTCTGTTATGTAAGTCCAGACTCTAATAACTTTTATGCCATCAATAACTTCCTTGGAACGGAATGTATTTTTATACCCGGGATAAGCTTTGCCAAGAGGATAATTTGGCACTCCGGTAATAACAGTAAGATTCGCGCCTAACTTTACCCATTCCTTACAATGCTCGTAAGTTCTGGCTGCTGCTGCACCTGCCTCCGGGGGGAAGAAATCGGTTAAAAACAATATTTTCATTTTACGCTCTTTATAGTTTTTCTAAGATAATGTCTAAAAAGAATTATATTAATTAAGCCACTTGTCCAAATTGAGATCGTCGTTGCAATAGCTGCACCCATTATACTATATTGCGGGATAAGAATAAAGTTTAAAATAATATTTTCGACTACTAAAATCGTATTTGAAACTGTATTCCAGCTTGATTTTCCTACTGCTGCTAACATATTTCCTAGGGGGGTTCTGAATAAAAAGTTTCCTACAAGCATTATTAACAAAACAAGTATGATGGGTTTAACCGATGCATATTCTGGACCAAAAATACGAATAATCTGATCATCGAAAATAAGCCATACTGTAAATATTGCTACAAGGATCACAGTAAAGGTTAATAAATATTTTTTATAATAATTTAATAGAAACTCTTTGTTTAAATATTTTTCAGCAATGTAAACAAAGTCTGTTCGTAACAATATAGCGGGCAATAATAATAGATTTATAGGTAAAATTGTAGCGACCCTATAATTAGCTAACTGAGAACTGTCTGCCAAAATATTACCAATCATAATAGTGTCCATCATCAAGACTAATTGAGAAGCAATAGATCCCAGACCTACGAACAATCCATATTTGATATACTCCTTTAGTTTCAGATCTGAATTATTCTTTAATCTAAAGCCGTGTTTTTTTCGTCCTAAGGCAAACAATGTCAGGGCAACTATAAATGGAACAAGTACATATGAAATTGCATAGCCATCAGCACCAAAATACTTTGACATTAAATAACAAAGCCCTAACAACAATAGTGCTTTTGTCAACATGCCAAAAGCATAAGTCCTATTGTCTTTCATACTCCTGTAAAGTGAAAACAACAATTCGGATAAAAAGAAAGTAATGGTAAGCGGTGATAAAAGCTTTAAATATCTTCCGGCTTCGGGAAGCTGGGTTGTTATAACTTTTGATAAAAGGATAATAAGAATAGATAAAAGGAGAGAGCCAAGAAATCCCACGCTCAAAAACCGTGTGAAAAGATCAATTTTTTTGTTATTATCGTTTTCTATTGAAGCAAATCTAAGCAAAGCGTGATGCAGGCCAAAACCGGAAAGAGGCAAAATAATGATCATAACAGAATGAGCATAACTATAATATCCATACACCTCTTTAGAAAAAAGTCTTACTACAAGAACACTTAAGACAAAACCGGCAATTTTGGATAAGAAGGTAGAGGTGAAAATATGGACACCACCTCTATCAGTAAATGATCGCATGAAATTTCTAATTTTTCTCATCGTTTTTCTACTACTGTCTTATAAATCTGAAGAAGTTTCTTTTCTTCCATCGTCCAATTGTATTTTTTTAAAACTGCTTGTCTCCCATTTTCCCCCATGCTTTGACCAAGAGAAGGATCTTCATATATTTTTTGTACTGCGTCAGCTATTGCTTTCGGATCCATGGGATCAACGCAAATACCACAGTTTTCACTTTCAATAAGCTTTCTCCATAAAGGAAAATTTGAAATTATCACAGGTAAGCCCGCGCTCATATATTCGAATATCTTGTTCGGTTGTGCTTCCGTATGATTTGGACAAGCATAATAATTAACAACACCGGCTATTGATTTGTTAAATATTTCTAACATTTTTTTTCTTGAAACAAACCCAAAATAATTTACTTGCTTCCATCCGGCAATCTCAATGGCTTTTTGGTATAAAATATTAAAATCAAATCGTCCGGCAAGATTTAATCTGATATGTGGAATATTTTCCAATGATCTGAGCAATTCAAAAATACCCCTGATCTCTGTTATCCCACCGGTATAACAGAATTCATTTCTCTTTTCAACTACCGCTCTAGCTTCCTTTGAAACTTCGTTTAATAGAGGATAGTTATTTATTGTTGTTACATTTTTATTAATTTCTTCTATGGTATTTTTAATGCTTTCGGTTGCAGTAAAGACATGATGATATTTTTTCAAAGCATATTTTTCATAAAACTTAAAGACCTTAGATGAAAAAAGTCGCATAAATTTATTCAAATAAGGTTTAGTTAAAAGTTGCTTTGAAGTATCCTCATGTGAATCAAAAAATATAGTTTTACCTTTTCTTTTTAACTTCAGGCCAAGAGGCATGAGTTCTGGATCATGCAAATGACAAATATCAAATTTTTCTTCTAAGATCTTTTTATAAAGTTTAGATCTCGAAAAAATAATTCTTGAAAATTTATTCTTGAATAAGCCAATATCAAGAATTGACTTTTCGGATTCATCTCCCTTACCATCAGCAACAATAAAAAACACATCATACCCGGCTTTTCGTAAAGAGCCGATTTCTTTCAGGTAGATCCTGATATCATATCTTGAATGAACTGATGATACATGACATATTTTCAAAGCTGATCATCCTTTAATTATATTGTTCTATTATTTTATCTGTGATGTTTTCACTTCCAAATTTATCATAGACTGTTTTACGTATCAATTCGGGATCGTATCGATGATATTTATTGAGCATTTCCAGTATAGCTAATCTCAGTGAAACACTGTCATTAGCATCAGCTAAGATCCCATTATAGTCTTCAACAATATCTTCAGGTCCACCTGACTTAGTTGAAACAACCGGTTTTCCAAAACTCATTGCTTCTATCAGCACGATGCCAAATCCTTCAGTTCTTGATGGTAAAACGAAGAAATCACAACTTTTATAATATGTATTCAATATTTCGCGAGACTGTTGAGCCAAAAAGCTGACTTTTTTATCTAAATGAAGCTCGGTCTTAAGCGAAGTTAATGTATTGTAGTAAGTTTCATCAATTATTCCACCAACGATGAGCAGTTCATAATCCTCTTGGATCTCAGATAATGCCTTCAACAAGATATCAATACCTTTTACTTTTACATATGAAGCCACGACTAAAATTCTTGGGCTGTTTTTTCTGTTTTCCCATATTTCAGGATAAGATATATCATTACTATCAGATATGGTATTAATATCTAAAGCATTGGGGATGACAACAAGCTTATCTTTCGTAAAGCTAAACTTTTCAATGATGTCAGATTTAAGTTTTTCACTCACAACAACAATACTATCGGCATAGGTTAAAATTTTCTTGATAGGCTTATACAAATAATTATGTTGGATGTTAACATACCAGTCACTACCGTGAACGGAAAGAACAACTTTTGATGTTGGATATTTTCTTTTCAAGGCAGGTATAACAACTCCATCCGGATAAACAAAGTGGACATGGAATGCTTTAGGCTGAGAAGGAACAGACCTTAGAACTGTTCTTGAAAAAAGCCATCCCACATAAGGGTATAATATCCTTTTAGGTGGGAGAATATATTTTGGTCTGATGACATTAATATTATCAATGATCGTGCTATACGGTATTCTTGATATTTTTTCCCATTTACTTTTAAAATATTTCAAGAAAAAGAATGTTCGGGGCCTAGGAGCAATAACTTCTACAGATATTCTTTTACTCAACCATCCCGCTTGATCTTTTATAAAAAGACCTTTAAATTCCATGCCATCATAGGGATAGGAATGAGTGATAATTATGACCTTATTTTCATATTTTTTCATATTTCTTTTCCTCATGTCTTTCCATGATGTACTGTACCAAGTAGAGAATAAGAAACCAATAAACAAACAGGGTCAGGTTTTGAAAAAAGAACTCATAAAAAGACATAAAAAATGAAAATGTCATGATAGATACCCAAAACAGACTGCCTATAGAAAACTTTCTAAAATATCTCTCTAATAAATATCTGGCAATCATACCCCACAAAGAACAGATGACCCCAACACCAATCAGCCCAAAATCTTCAAAGGGCGATTTAATAAAAGTATAGGTGTTCATAAACAATGGTTGTCCTACACTGACATTGGTAAAAACATTGTGAGTCCCAAAAACCAGGCTTTTGTCAACTAAACCAAATTTTGTCAGCCATCTGAATATTGAACGAAAACTGGACGCTCCCCAAACATGACGAGGTTCAAAAAAGAGAAATTTTTCGAGTGCTGAGCCTGAACCTGAAAAATATGAATAGATGCTTCGAATTGCAAAATCTTCAATACTTGAAGAGGTTATTGTTCTTAGTTTTAAAATTAAAACAAAGAAAGCAACCACTAATAAAAAAGCAATTATTATATACCATGTAATTCTACGGATCATTTTTTGTCGGTATTCTTTATCAACAAAGATAATAAAATATAGCAAACTCAAAAGCCAAAGACCTAATGATGTAATAAAGGCAAATCTATTTAAATTAACCACACTATATACTATTACTAAAATTATCGGAATTTTACCTAAATGTCGTTTGGGTCCTTCCTGAGCAGCCATTATACCGCCAAGTACCGAAAGAGGGAACATTAAGGTAGATAAATAGGTGCTAAACCTATATGAAATAGCGGATATTCCTCCCATATCGCCACTATGAAGTGCTATTAACTTCTCTCGAACTAAAAATGGATTAATGAGGTATAAAGAAAAATTACTGGTGATCTTTCGAATCTGCAGGATAAGTAAAAAAAGTCCAATACCCATTAAAACTGACAGGATAAGAATAATTTTTGCCAATAAGTCTTTGTTTATATCTACCGCATTGCTATCACCGGGAAGTTCATTACTATTTTTTAAATAAAATGAATCAATAAAAAAATAACCTAATAAGATAAAAAATAATCCAACTAGTATCAAAGCAACTGTGCTTTTGGACATTGTAACAAAATGATAAGGATTATTAAAATTCAAATAAAAAACAAAGACCCACTCAACAATAAGGATGAGAACGGGTAAAAATATATAGGTCTTTTTATTTATGTTAAAATATTCGATTTAAAAATATCTCTCTTTAGTATTTACTGCAATTAGACTAAGCAAACCACTGGCAAGCAATATAAGTATTAAAGAACTGGTTCTTTTAGGTTTATAACGCTTATCAGAAGGTACTGCATCATCAATTATTATAAAATTAGCACTATTTTTTTGCTCGTCCAATATTGCTTGTTCTTTTTCCATTGATAAAAACTGAAGAATCTTTTCCTGTATCAAATAGTCACGATATAGCCTGAGGTAATCGGCTCCCTGCTCAGATAGCTTATCTACTGCTATATTAGAATAAATATTGGTGGTCTTATATTCCTTGATCTTATCTGTAAGAATTTCTATCTCACTAAGCATTTTCTTACTTCGGGGATCATCTTTAGAATAATTGTCTTTCATTAACTCAAATTGAATTTCTGACTGCATTTTAGCGATTTCTAATTCGGTCAATGCCTGAAAAGTCAATTCTGTTTGTTGCTCAAGATTATATATGCCTGTATTTTTTTGGAAAGCTGCATATCGTTCTTCTATCTCAGTCATTTTTTGTTTTTGCTTTGCATAAGCTTCTTGGACAAATACCCTGTATTGATCCTCATAGTTCCTGACTGCATTTGAGAGCTCTTTTACATAAAAATTGGTGATTGCAGCTGCTTTTTCAGGATCTTTTTTATAATTACATGATATGCTTATAGAGCCATCTTCGTTATCAACAAATAATACATCTTCGCTTAATTTCTTATAGGTTTCAGAACGAGTTTCCGTTTCCCATTCATTCATGAGATCGAATTCCGCTATTGCCTTATCCTTCATGGTCCGGCTACTCAGCAATCGGATATTTTTAAGGACCTCTTCATTTGAGTTCAGGCCAAAACCTCCCCCAAGCAGTCCCAAATTACCCATGGCAACTGAAGATATATCCAATTGACTTGAATTTTTATCTATCATTATTATTGCAGTACTGCTATACCAAGGTGGCAATAAAAGCAAAATAACTATAGCAATGACAGCTACAATGGCATTGAAAATGACTAACTTCCAAAAATACTTTTGGATTATTTTAATAAGCTGGGGCAGTTCTTTTTTATTTACATTTACAGACATAATTAATCCTCTTTTAACCAATGGCGTTAATTGCAGCAATAAAGGCAGTAGTTATTGACGCAATACTTGCAATAAATTGAAGCAAAGAAATTTGCCCAATCATAATATCTTCAGCAGATCTTTTTACCAAGATCACATCACCTCTACGAATAGTGGTCTGACTAAAATCTCTAATCTTCTTATTATCTCTTATGATGATGACCTTTTGGTCATTACCTTGAGGACTCACTCCTCCAGCCATTGCAATATAATCATAAACGGTGTGTCCGGGAATAAAATCATAAGTACCCGGACGATTTACATAGCCGTTCATATGTATTCTTTCTAATACTGCAAATTCAAGAATATCTCCAGCTTCTAAAACATAATCACCAATATCACTGGCAGAAATAGTTAGACTATAGTTTTTATCATGTTGCTTTGTAATTGTTATGGCTGAGTAATCAGAAATATCGGACAAACGGATCTTGCGGTGATAAAATTCTAAAAGGGTTTCACCCCGTATTATTGGAGCAAGTGATTGGGTATTGACAGGTCCATATACTTCCACGCATTCATTTTCCACATCAGCAAATGGGATATAGACCGATTCACCCGATTTTAAATATGGGTTACTTTTTAAATCGCCATGCAAATAATAATCATAAATATTTATGATACTGGTATCATTGGCACTGCGGATTTCAAGCTCATGATCTTTTGCAAGATGGTGCAATTTCGTTTTTTTAAGATACTCGTTCAGACGAGAAGACGCAGGAAGTGTTACCATACCCGGCGTTTCAACTGCACCAAAGACCGGAACTTTAAGCTTTTTCACTTCGCTCAAATTTACATTCACAAGAATATCTTTATTGCTCTTTTGACAAATATTTTCAATGAGCTCAATTGATCGAGTAAGCGTTTGCCCCTTAAGATCTACTTGTCCATATCCGGGAATGGTCAATGCGTCGGATAATCCCACCTGAAGTTGAAAAGTTTCTGTAAGGCCGGAAATGATCTGTATAATAAATATATCACCGGCACCGATAACATATTCGTCAGGATCTAAGGCGATGTCTAGTGGTGTCATTGTGCTCACCGTGCTGATCAAAAAACCTTGGCTCGGCATAACACTAGAATTATTGTCTTCTTTCAAAAAATCTTGTGCACACAAGAATAATGAAAGAATTAAAAAACTAAAAAATGTTAATGTTTTTTTCATTTTATCTCCGCTTGTCATTGGTGTTACAGTTATAATGACCTCATAATATAGGCAAAAACTTGTTTATTAGAAGCTACTTTTTCTGCTAATCTATTTACTCAACACCATTTTCCCGGCATCTACAGGCTCATTATTTATATCCAATCTATAGACATACAATCCTGAGGATAAATTTGTTCCATCAAAGATCATTTTATGAAGACCCCGAGACTGATATCCCATGTCGAATTTCCTGACCAGATCGCCTTTGATATTATAAACAAGAATAGCAATATCAGCGGAATTATTCAGAGAATATTCTATGGTCGTTGTGGGATTAAAAGGATTTGGATAATTCTGTCTCAAAACAAAGCTCTCCGGAAGGCTCTCCTCAACAGCGACTCCGGAATCATAGCCCATATATAAGAGGATTTCCCCTGCAAGAAGTTCTCGCTGTAATTTTGTAATGATGACTTCAAAAGGGAAACCCATGACCATGACTTTTCCGTCTTTTGTGCCACTTGGAAAAGCTCCGCTATAGGCGACTGCTGCCGTTTTATTATTAGCATATTTTAATACGCTCTTGGATCCACCTGAAGTAGTTAATACATCCGGATAATCTTCGGGATAGGTATCACTTTCTGCACCGTCTTTTGAAAATCTAAAACTTAAATGTTCAAAATTCGTTCCATCAACTCCCGACACCGTATAACTCTCAGCATTATCGGCAACATAAGCAGCTTTTAAATAATTATGGAAAAAATCCTTATCATTTGTTGTTCCTTTTTGATCAAGGTCCCAGCCAATTTCAGATCCTGAAACAAAAAGTTTACCACCTTGCTTTAAATATGCCTTCACCAGTGTTTGCTCTGTGGCATTAAATGTCTGATCTGCTGTACTTTCATCTCCCAAGATCCACCATAGCATATCATAATCTTCAATGCTCACTTGCGAGTAAATAACCGCATCGTTCGAGGAAGCATCATAGGCCACATTCCAATAATCCATGGCATCGGCAGTTTGCGCCGAAAATCTGTGAGTAGCCAAGGAATATGAAGCCATTCTGTCAAAACCATCAACAATAAGGACTTTAAAATCGCTGTCAGTATTCTTACAAGAATATGTATCGGATACATTATAAACCTCAGAACCGATCAAATCATATGAGCCAACATAATAGTCATATTGAACATTTTTTGGCTGAGCAAGCCTGATCTCCATTGTACCTTTGGGAACTTCGGCAATGGCTGAAAAATCTGTTTCTTCCTTACTTTTACGAAAAATCTTGTAACCAATGAAATCGACTGTCTCACTTGCTTCCCAGCTAATTTGAACTGAATCATTTTCACTTTGGACTGCCACTAAATGCGGCATGGGAGCATCCGTGTTTTGAATAGAATTATATCTTACAGGTTTATAAGCAGAAAGATCTGAAATATTCCAAGTGTAATAACGTGCCGCCCAGCCACTGCCGGTTTCTTCGATCTGTACTAGCTTGCCCTGATCTGTCCATTCTACCACCATGCGAATATGAGACCCGGCATTATTGGTGGCATCGGCAGGTAGAAGGTCGTTAAATGAGCCTAGCTCAGTTGTGACTTGATTAAAGGTTCTAGTGGTATATCGACTTGTAGTTTCCCAGCAAACACAAGCAAAGCCAGAGCAATCTGCACCTACTGAATTTCCATAATCCACAACAGAAGTATTTCTATCACCGGCAAGTTTTCCGGCAGCTATACCTACATCAAATTCTGCGACAGTATTCCAGCCACCCCATTTATAAGGCACCCGTTGATTTTGACCGACTTTGATCCATTCCGGTGTTGTTACAGTACTTGTCGTGCCAATATTTGCCGCTGTAGCTGTCCATATATGCTGAACATATTCATCTGCAGTTATCAGTGTCTGTGTACGACTCACTGAGCTTGCAGCTTTCTTGTTAAGAGTGGGCGCAAGGCTCATTTGGGGTTCAGTTTCCACAAAATCATTAAAATAATATTCTTCGGAAAACTCACTTGGATAGGTGCTTAGCTTTTCTTTGCCCTCGACATAATCCCAGCGAATAATGTGAATGCCGTCTTTTGCGGAATGCATATGATATAATTCACCTTCGTCACCCAGAGTGAATTCTTTAAAGACATAAGTAAATTTTTGGCGAGGTAATTCCAATGTTTGCAGAAGTTCACCCTCATTATCAATTAAAAGCACATAGCGTTGAACTTTTAAAGGAGAGTGCTGAATAATGCTTTCAGCATAAATATAGTGCTCGGCATTATCTGTAGATCCGATAAGATCCACGGAACCGATATCTCCCAGATCATAACTGTATTCACTCCCGGCGATCTTCACTTTTAAACTGGAAGGTAATTCCCGCCGGACAATTAGGTCATCGGTCTTTGCCTTGCTCAAGATATTTTGGCTTATACTGATCTTAGCGTCTGCACTATTAACGACAATATTACCAGCTTCATTTTTAAAACCGTAATACATTTTCTTGACATCATCCAATTCAGAAAGCTTTTCTTTTTTACCCTTTTCGAGGAGATAAACTTCATGTTGCTTCATTAGATAAAGTTTATCGCTATCTTTATAAAAATCTAAAACATGAGGATCTTCAATTTCAATTGAAGCTTTGTAAAAATCATGATCATACAATTTGATCATTTTGTTTTCACTATCAAGAATATAGATCTCATCGCCATTTACCTGAAAAGAGAGTGGACCATTATGGAGTCCCGGATATGAAGCGTGTTTAAGATCTTTTTCTTCATCTCCCCAGGGAATGAATAAAAGCTCAGAAGATACCATATCAGCTAGCAACACTGTCATGCTCAAAGCTAGGAAGGCAAGTGTTTTTAAAATATTTTTCATTTTTAATTCTTTCCTTGTTTGGTTATTTTAAATCTGCTTGCGAATATACGATAAAAAACTCTGAGGTAAACATGAAATTGATTAGTTTAGTAGGACTTTTAGTCCTTTTGTTCATCGCCTGGCTTCTATCTTATCATAAAGATAAAGTAAATCTACGTACAGTTGCTTGGGGCCTTTTTCTCCAGTTCTTATTAGCGATCATTATATTACAAGAATCTTATATCTCCTGGATTGGTATGGGGATTTTCGCCATCCTTTTGGTCGTTTATGTTTTTAAAGATGTTCTAAAAGAAGCCTGGCCTAAACTTGTCTGCTCCATTGCAATTCTTGCAGCATCTGTTGCGACGGCTTTTTTACTATTTTTATTAATGAAAGTTATTCCATTTGTATGGTTATTGCTGTTAATCCTTCTTGTTATCTTAGCTAATAAATATTTACTGAAATCAGAAAAGATCAAACCATATCTTTCTGCTATTCTGATCATTACACTTTTTACAGCTCCTGTAGCTAATGGTGTTTATGGAAAAGCTATTTTTCAGACATTTTCAGATGGAGTTGCCAAGTTCTTAAATTTAGCCATCTATGGCGCAGAGTTTCTCTTTGGAAATCTTGCCAGGGGGGAATACTTCTTCCCGGCAACAAACACCTGGCCCGGTTTTGGTTATCTTTTTGCTTTTGTTGTACTACCGACTATTATTTTCTTTGGCGGTTTTATGGCTGTTCTTTACCACTTTGGCATTATGCAAAAAATCGTTGAAGGCATGGCAAAGTTTATGGCCTGGACCATGGGAACTTCGGGTGCTGAAACACTTTCCTGTTCCGCAAATATTTTTGTTGGACAAACAGAAGCACCTTTGCTGATCAAGCCATTCCTTAACGAGATGACTGAATCTGAATTACTGACTGTAATGGTTGGTGGTTTTGCGACTATTGCCGGTGGTGTTATGGCCGGCTTTATTGCGATGGGTATTAATGCCGGTCACCTGGTAGCCGCCTCCGTTATGTCCGCTCCTGCAGCTTTGGTCATGGGGAAGATCATCTATCCTGAACTTAAAGAATCAAAAACTTTGGGCATGGTTAAAATGCCAAAAATGGAAAAGAATCAAAATGTGCTCGGAGCTTTATCCGATGGCGTCACTGATGGTTTAAAACTTGCTGTGAATGTGGGTGCCATGCTCATTGGTTTTATTGCTGTGATGGCTCTGATCGATACGGGTTTTTCATTCTTGGATAAACTCATTGATGGAAAACTTTTGGGCAAGGAATACATGGATTATGCAGTCACTTCTCCTGTTTCGCCGGTAAAAGGTGAATATATGGGAATTTTCCCGGGATCTTTAAAAACACTTTTCGGTACTATTTTTAAGCCTCTGGCGTTTTTAATGGGTGTATCCTGGGAATATGCCGGAGAAGTAGGATCCCTTTTAGGTACCAAGATCTCTCTTAATGAATTTGTCGCTTTTGGTGCCTTAGGCCAATATATACAAGATGGTGTTTTAGATGAACGAGCAACCACGATTGCTACTTATGCCATCTGCGGCTTTGCAAATTTCTCTTCCATTGGTATTCAGCTTGGCGGTATTGGTGCCGTAGCTCCTCAGCGCAAGAATGCCTTGGCTAAACTTGCACTCAAAGCCATGATCGGTGGTGCATTAGCCTCCTGGACAACAGCGACTATTGTGGGAATATTGCTATAGCAACATTACTTTGTTATTCTATACGAAGTACCCGGCAGACCCAAGTCGCAAGATTTGCTGACAAGGGCTGGAAGAATCTATTTATTAATAGAATCCTTTACATTAGCTAACACTATCCGATGTATGAGAGTTGAGAAATGAATTAAAATGGCTATATTATGTAAACTTCCTTGGGTCAACCTTGGGTCAACCTTGGGTCAAGGTTGACCCAAGCTACAGCCTTCTTCTTGAGCAAAGACGCCATACAACACCACAATACCAAACTACACCTCTACACCCAAGCCTTGCCGAAGGTGTATATCCATCCCCTGGCTTTTAGCTTTGATTTCTAACCGATAATTTTTAACTTTGATCTTAAATGGAAAATTTATGATAGATCCAATTATCGACATGGTGCATTATCTCGCCTCGCGGGAATGCAATGGAAGACGTACGGGAACTGCTGGCTCGCTTGCAGCAAGAGAGTATATTATTGACAATATGATCAAAGCCGGTATTCATCCAGGAACTGCCAATGGTTTTATCCATGAATTTGAAGGTTTGCCCGGTGGTGCTTTAGGCTCGAATATTATCGGTGTTATTCCCGGACGAGGTGCTTTGCGTGACCGATTTATTTTAGTCGATGCACATTACGACCATCTTGGTAAGGATGATCAGGGACTTATTTATTATCCGGGTGCCGATGATAATGCCTCGGCTATTGCCTCCTTATTGCATGCCGCTAAAATATTTATAGATACTGAAGACAATAATAATCAAGACCGCCGTTCTCTCATCATCACTTTTTGTGATGCCGAAGAGCCACCTTATTTTAATTCTGAGCATATGGGCATAGAACATTTTTGTAAAGACTTTCCGGAGGTCATTGGGCGTATTGATATTGCTATTATTCTCGATATGCTTGGTCACCGTATGGGAAATGGTCGCGTCCCTGAAGAATTTCAGGAAATTTTCTTCATTATCGGTGCTGAAAAATCTGCTGTTGGACCTATAGTCAATAGCCTTAAAGAAAGCGTTGATGATATTTCCCCCATGCGAATGGGCGCTCACGCCATTCCACCCTCAGGTGATTATATTCCGCTCTATAAATACGATCTACCTTATTTGTTTATGACCACCGGACGCTTTCGTGAATATCATACTCCTTATGATACTGCCGAAAAATTAGATTATCCTAAACTAGAACGTTTCAGCAATTATCTGGCTTATTTGCTCACAGAATTAGCTGAAGCTCCCCTTGCTACTTTTGTTTATAACCGCTTAGGTGAAGATGATCTGACAACTCTGGAAACCTTGCAAGAACTTTTCAGTCGCATGAAAGATGATGAACAAATACCTAAAAATCAAAGTGTCTTCGACCATCTTCAAAAACGTTTTATCGAAGGTGATGTCGGAAAACAAAGCACCAAACTCGATAATATCAAAGACTTCCTCAAACAAGCACACAAACAAGCCCGTCGCCACGGAAACCTCGATCATAATGAACGCAGTAAGATCAAATATTTGATCGATGTGGTTCAGAAATATATGTATTAGAAATGCTTGAAAGTTTATGTTTGAGACACGATGCTTATTAAAATGAGATTGGTGGGTCGGACCCATGTGTCCGATTATATAAACCCTAATTACCTCCACTTTTCTTTCCAATTCTTGGGGTTATTCTCTATATATATCTTATATCTGTCAATTTCATATCCTCTCATTATTCTATCATCAAATGATTTTTGCCATAATCTATTATTAAATCTTCTCCATCCTTTTTCATTTACCATGCAAATATATTCATTGCTTGTCATTGTTTTAAACCATTGAATTATTTTGGAGAGATTTGGGCGGACACGTGGGTCCACCCCCACAATCAAACAAGAATGATAAGGGAGAATTTCAATTAAAAAATGATAGTGGTTCGGCATAATTACAAAATCATGGCATTTCACTCCAGGAAACTTATTCTCAATTTTTAAATACCATTTTTCAACCATCTTCCCAGCATCACTCAAAATCATTCTATCATTAATAACCCACCCTAATAATCAAAGTCGATTCTGAACAACATTGCTAACAAAGTATATTCCTTCTTTACTGTAATCATACCCTACTAATCTCATTGTATTTCTACTGCTCATACATCAATGTAGCGAATAAATTCCCAAAATAAAAACCAGCCACAAAAAAATGTGACCGGTGTTACAGAAATGCGATGTTTTTTTTACCAAAACAAAAAACCCCTCTTTCGAGGGGTTTTCTATATAATCTATTTTCTAAATACCAGTTTCTAATTACTTTTACTGGTTTTCTTCAATTGCCGCTTGTGCAGCTGCCAAACGAGCAATAGGAACACGGAAAGGTGAGCAAGATACGTAATTCATGCCAACGCTGTGACAAAATTTTACGGATGAAGGTTCACCACCGTGTTCGCCACAGATACCTATCTTAAGGTCAGGACGAACTGAGCGGCCTCTTTCAGTACCGATCTTAACTAATTCACCAACACCGACCTGATCCAATTTTTGGAAAGGATCATCTTGTAGTAAACCCTTTTCAAGGTAAACAGGCATAAAAACACCTGTATCATCACGAGAGTAACCAAAGGTCATCTGTGTCAGATCGTTTGTTCCAAATGAGAAGAATTCTGCAGTTTCGGCAACTTCGTTAGCTGTCAATGCTGCGCGAGGGATCTCGATCATGGTACCAACCAGATAATCTACCTTATCGCCTTTTTCTTCAAATACCTTTTCAGCTGTCGCACGGATAATATCTTCTTGCATGACGTATTCTGCTTTAGTTCCAATAAGGGGAACCATGATCTCAGGTTTAGCATCAATACCTTTTGCTTTACAATTTAGAGCAGCTTCGAGAATGGCACGAGTTTGCATTTCAGTGATTTCTGGATATGTATTACCTAAACGGCAACCACGATGTCCGAGCATGGGGTTAGATTCTTCAAGCGAAGAAACTTTATCTTTAACTTTCTCAAGTGAAACACCCATTTCTTTAGCCATCACAGCTTGGTTTTCTTCTTCGTGAGGTACGAATTCATGCAGAGGAGGATCGAGTAAACGAACTGTTACACCTAATCCGTCCATTGCTTCGAAAATACCTTCGAAATCTGCACGCTGGTAAGGCAAAATCTTAGCTAAAGCAGCTTTGCGACCTTCAACATCGTCAGAAAGGATCATTTCGCGGATAGCTTTGATTCTTTCACCTTCAAAGAACATATGTTCTGTACGTGTAAGACCAATACCCTGTGCACCAAAGTTGCGAGCAACAGTTGCATCAGCAGGTGTATCAGCATTTGTACGAACAAGCATCTTAGTATATTTATCACAAAGATCCATCAATTCACCAAAAGCACCTGATAATTCAGGGGTAATGGTTGGGATCTTTTCAGCGTAAACTTCACCGGTTGAACCGTTAAGTGAAAGCCAGTCACCTTCATTATAAACTTTACCACCAACTGTCATAGTACGAGCTTTGTAATCAATTTTTACAGCACCTGCACCGGAAACACAGCATTTACCAATACCGCGAGCAACAACAGCTGCGTGAGAAGTCATTCCACCGCGAGCGGTCAAGAAACCTTCAGAAACGTTCATACCTTCAATATCTTCCGGAGAAGTTTCAATTCTAACAAGAACGACTTTTTCGCCTCTTGCTACCCATTCGGCAGCTTCATCAGCAAAAAATACGATACGACCTGTTGCAGCACCGGGTGATGCAGGAAGACCCTTAGCAATAGATTTTGCTTTTGCTAATTCGTCATTGTCGAATACAGGGTGAAGTAATTCATCTAATTTATTAGGTTCAACACGCAAAATTGCGGTTTTTTCATCAATAACATTTTCTTTGACCATATCCATTGCGATAGTGACCATAGCTTCACCGGTTCTTTTACCGCCACGAGTCTGTAAGATCCATAGACGACCATCTTGAATAGTGAATTCTAAATCCTGCATATCTGAATAATGTTTTTCCAGTTTTAACTGGATATCATCGAGTTCTTTATATGGACCGGGCATAGCTTCTTCGAGTGAAGGATAATTCGCTGCGCGATCTTCTTCAGAAACGCCGGCAAGAGCTGCCCAACGTTTGGAGCCTTCAAGTGTGATCTGCTGAGGTGTACGAACACCAGCAACAACATCTTCACCCTGAGCATCGATAAGATATTCACCGTTGAAAATATTTTCGCCGGTTGCTGAGTCACGGGTAAAAGCAACACCAGTTGCTGAATTATTACCCATATTACCGTAAACCATAGCTTGTACGTTGACTGCTGTACCCCATTCGTCTTTAAAACCATTCATACGACGGAATATTTTAGCGCGATCATTATCCCAAGAACCGAAAACTGAGCCAATAGAAAGCCATAATTGTTCCCAAGGATCTGTAGGGAAACCGTGACCTGTAGCTTTCTTGACTGCTTCTTTAAATTCATCTACCATTGCCTTGAGATCATCTACAGTAAGTTCTGTATCTAATTCAACGCCTTTAGCTTCTTTTGTAATTTCAATAATTTCTTCAAAGGGATCAACATCATCTTTGTCTTCTGGTTTCATACCAAGAACAACATCACCGAACATCTGAACAAAACGGCGATATGAATCCCATGCAAAACGTTCATTTCCGGATTTTTTAGCTAGGCCTTCAACAACTTCATCGTTCATACCAAGGTTTAGGACCGTATCCATCATACCAGGCATAGAAACGCGGGCACCGGAACGTACAGAGAGTAACAGCGGATTAGCTGCATCCCCAAAAGTCGCTCCCATGACCTCTTCCATGTGTTTAACACCTGCTTCAACTTCTTTTTTTATCGTCTCTACTGTTTTGTCAACACCATCTTTGTACCATGCAGTACAAACTTCGGTTGTAATAGTAAAACCGGCAGGAACAGGAACTCCAATCAAGTTCATTTCTGCAAGATTTGCACCTTTTCCGCCCAGAAGATTCTTATCTGTGGCTTTACCATCCGCTTTACCAGCACCGAATAAATAAACATGTTTCATACGCTTTTTCCTTTCTTTTTAAGCCTCAAAATATAACTGATTAGATGAGAAAATGCAAGCAAGATAACAACAAAAACGTAAAAACATAAATAAGAAATTACAGATATAATTTTGACGGAATTCGGTGGGAGAAACTGGTGAACATTTATCAGTAAACTATGGATATTTTATAAGTTTGACTCAAACTATTTGAGTTAGGCCAATGCCTTTATTATCCATTAACCCAAGGCTGTTAAAATACTTTGCATAATATTTTTAAAAGACAATTATTTCCTGCTAGCCTGCACTTAGCCTTAACCTTAACTTATTTTTCTAAGTCCTCTTAAATCGCCTGTCTAATTCCTCTATCGTCAAGTTAATAATGGTTGGTCGTCCATGAGGACAAGCATAAGGTGTTTCGCAGAGGAAAAGTTGATCAACAAGGGTCTGCATCTCAACGGGGTCAAGGCGGTCGCCTGTTTTAATAGCAGCTTTGCAGGCATAGGATGCTGCCATATTGTAGGTTTTGTCCGGTTGGGATTCTTTACGCTCGCGATAGTTATCCAAAATATCCAGGACAACGCGACCTTCGTCAATATTCCGAAGATCGGCCGGAACGGCTTCTATAACCATGGTATTATGACCAAAATCCCGCAGACTGAATCCTAATTTCTGGAACTCCCGGATAACATCAGCCAGCAAAGAAAAATCGTCCGGTGACAATTCAAGGCTTACCGGAAAAAGTAGTTGTTGGGATGCTTGGGCTGCTGACTGGGAAAATGTCTTTAGGGATTTTTCAAACAAAATACGTTCGTGGGCTGCATGCTGATCGATGACAATAATAGCTGTAGCTGATTGAGCAAAAATATATTTATTGTGTGCTTGCCAAAGCGAAACGATCTTATTGCCTTTTATATCAGTGGATCCCTTCATTTGAAGATTTGTATTGAATTGCTCTATTCTGCGAGTCAAAGGATGATCATCAGGTAAAGGTGGAGGTTCCGGTGGACGCATAGCATGCATTGAATCTAAAGACATACCTTGTTGTTCACCCGGCATATCACGATAATTCGATGTTCTGCGTGAATAATCAATATCCCGCGTTCCAGGCGTTGCCCCAAAGGGAATATGTGGCATATTGCTCATGCTTGGAACTACTCGCATGGTATCAGTAAGTTTAGAATGCACAGCATTACGCAAAAAATGATAGACCTGCCATTCGTTCTGATATTTTATCTCGGTTTTTTGAGGATGCACATTGACATCAATTTCTGAGGGTGGTACCCTCAGTTTTAATACAAAAAAGGGATACTCACCTTTTTCTACCATGGGCGAAAAAGCGGCATAAACTGCCGAATTCATAAGTCTATCATTTACTAAGCGATCGTTGACGAACAAATATTGTTCACCATTTTTCTTACGGACCAGATCAAGTCCACCCACATAACCTTCCAGACCAAGCTGCCCATCCTGCGCCTGCACGGGAATCAGTTTTTGATCATAATGAGGTGAAAACACATCTACAATTCGCTGTTTTAAGTTAGCAGGTTCTAAAATAAATATTTCTGCCCCATTGGAAAAAAGTTGAAATCGAAATTCGGGATATCCTAAAGCAAAGCGTCGAACAGTATCGACTATATGGCGGTATTCTGTATTGGGAGATTTTAAAAACTTACGGCGGGCAGGTGTATTATAAAATAAACGTTTGACTGTAAAATGCGTTCCTTGTGCCATAGAAATCGGCTCTATGGCCTGGATCTCACCGGCATTTATTACAATTCGCCGACCTTCGGAGTTAGCATCTTGGCAAGATTGAGCTTCCGTCATGGACACCGATGCGATAGACGGCAAAGCCTCACCACGAAATCCCAAGGTACGGATAGCTTCAAGATCGTTCATCTCCCGGATCTTACTCGTAGCATGTTGTTCAAAAGCAAGAAGCAAATCGTCCTCGCTCATACCTTCACCATTATCCACAACACGAATAACATCCTTTCCGCCATTCTTAATGGAGACCAAAATATTGGTGGCACCCGCATCAATGGCATTTTCCATGAGCTCCTTTACCACCGAAGCGGGACGCTGTACCACCTCGCCTGCTGAGATCTTATTCGCTAGTTGTTCAGTTAATATATGTATCTTCGACAAATCAACTCCTAGTTTAGTGTGTAAATTAGATGAAATGAAGCACATCTGGAAGCAAATATTTTACAATCTGGAAAAGAAGCGCAAGACTGGGTCAATACTTTTGCTCGCATTGAGCCAATGGGGAAAATCTCCTTTATTTTCCTGTCTCCCTTTCTAAGTACTCAGCACTCGTCTTAGTCCTATCCACCAAAAGCTTAGCGAAGACTGATCACACGATTCACCAGAGTTTATTCTTCACCCTTTTCCGTTTAGCTTTTATAATTATTTGCTATTTCAACATAAATCCTTAACTTTCAACCCTTAAAGCCGGTTTTTACTTGACAATTGCAAATCAGGAGATAAAAATGAAAGAGAAAATGATCATGAAGCCCGAGAGAAAAGTTGACGAACGCAGAGTTACGGTGCGTCGCGCTCGACGCGTGGTCATAAAACTGGGGACTAAAGTCCTGCTGGCTCTTCATGATAAAAAGGGTTCGCCTGAATTGATGCGCCTGATCTCGGATATTGCAGCCCTGCACGAAAAGGGTTACGAAATAGCTCTGGTTACTTCCGGTGCCGTTGGTTTTGGTATGGATAGATTAGATCTGGAAGCGCGACCATCGGGACTAAAAAAGAAACAGGCGCTTGCTTCGGTCGGCCAGGCTTTGCTCATGCAGAAATGGAACGATCTTTTTCGCCATTGGGGTATTCCTACCGGCCAAATTCTCGTCACCTACGATGTTATCGAAAACCGCAAGCGTTTCTTATATACACGCGATTGCCTGCTCACGCTTTTCCGTTATGGCGCTATTCCTATTATCAATGAAAACGACTCAATTTCTGTTGATGAGTTGAAATTTGGCGATAACGATGCCTTATCTGCTCTGGTCGCATCGCTTATTGATGCAGATCTGCTTGTTTTATTTACAGATACTGACGGTCTCTATACCAAAAACCCACAAAAACACCGGGATGCCGAGCGCATTTCCATTCTTGATAAAATAGACGAAAATACTTTTGAGCTAATCGATGATTCTCAGAATTCATTATCTATGGGAGGTATGACCTCCAAGCTCAGGTCAGCACAGCAAGCTGTTAGCGGCGGGACCCATGTTATTATTACTGATGGTTTCAATCCCGGTTTAAAGGGCATTCTTGAGGGACAGGACATGGGCACTTTTATTCAAGCTGACAGCCGTTTTCATAGCAAGCGAAAACGTTGGATATTTTTCAACAGGCGTGTAAGGGGTAAGATCTTTGTGGATGATGGCGCGGCAAAAGCACTTATCAAGGGGAATAAAAGTCTATTACCCGGTGGCGTAACGCATACAGAAGGAAATTTTCAGGAAGGAAATATTGTCGGTATTTATAACAAGAATGCTACGATGATCGCCAAAGGGATCAGTTATTACACCAGCACAGATATAGAAAAAATCAAGGGTAAAAAAACCGGGAATATTAACAAAAAGGATGTAAAACGATATTATGATGAGATCATTCATCGGGATAATCTTATTATCGTATAAATGAAGGAGATAAATGATGATCCGCGAACTTGCACAAAAAACAAACGCAGCTTATCAGGCTTTTTTAGAAAGCGGCACTGGCGACAAAAAAAATGCTATTTTGACATCTATTGCTGAAGGGCTTGAAGCGGCTCGTCAGGGATTGAAACACTCAAACCGAAAAGACCTGAATATCGGTAGAGATAAAGATCTCAGCGAAGCATTTCTTGATAGATTAGCGCTTAACGACAAGCGTATTGATGGCATGATACAGTCTTGCCGCGAATTGATAGAACTTCCCGACCCTATTGGTGAAATTTACGAAAGTTCTCTGCGACCCGAGGGTTTTACTGTATCAAGAATGCGCGTGCCCATCGGCGTTATCGGCATTATTTACGAAGCGCGACCAAATGTAACCATCGAAGCAGCTTGCCTTTGCATGAAATCCGGGAACGGTGTTATTTTGCGCGGTGGAACGAATGCTTACCATTCCAATATGGCCCTGGTCAAGATCATACAAAAAGCTCTTAGAGATAATAATGTAGATGAACATCTCATCTCCTATCTGGATAGCACCGACAGATCCGCTGTTCAGGAATTATTAAAACAGGATGACCTCATTCACCTCATTATTCCTCGTGGTGGCGAAGGTTTGATCCGCAGCGTTGTCGAAAACTCACGCATCCCTGTTTTAAAGCATTATAAAGGTGTTTGCCATATTTATGTGCAGGAAAATGCCGACCAAAAAATGGCGCAAAATATCACCCTCAATGCAAAAGTCCAACGCCCTGCCACCTGTAATTCTGCAGAAACTTTACTGGTGGATGAAACCATTGCAGAGGAATTCCTGCCCAAAATCCTACCTGCCTTAAAAGAGCAGAAAGTTGAGATCCGCGGCTGTGAAAAAACTCGTTCACTGTATAGCAAGAATGTCTTGATCGCCAGCGATGAAGACTATGCAGCCGAATTTTTGGCTCCTATCATTGCGGTGAAAGTCGTAAAAAACATGAGTGAAGCTATTTCGCATATCGCAAAATATGGATCTGGACACACCGAAGCTATTATTTCAGAGGACAGATCCGCCTGCGATCATTTTATACAAAATGCAGACAGCGCATCCATTATTGTAAATGCCAGCACACGTCTGGCAGATGGTGGTGTTTACGGACTGGGTGCCGAGATCGGCATTTCCACCGACAGACTCCACGCCCGCGGACCCATGGGATTGAAAGAACTTTGTACTTATAAATGGATAGTGCAAGGAAGCGGCCATATCAGAGAATAAGGAATAGTTAAAAATTTACAAGAAACAACAATCTTTGCATTGAGCTAATGCGTTTGCTTAACATTGAGTCAATGTGAGCTGTTCACATCCACCCCTCCATCATCCATTTCTTTTCCATTGCCAAGCGAAACTTTTTTTCTTATTATCCAGCATGAAATTTGAAAGGAAATTATCATGGTCAATATAAAGACAATTGGTATTTTAACATCGGGTGGCGATTCACCGGGAATGAATGCAGCTATAAGAGCTGTGGTAAGGACTTCTATTTATTATGGACGTGAAATTTACGGTATCAGAAATGGGTTCCGCGGCTTGCTGGAAGACAATATAGAGATCATGAATTCTCAGTCGGTCAGTAATATTATTCATACCGGTGGAACCATACTTAAAACTGCCCGCTGCGATGAATTCAAAACCGAAGAAGGTCGTAAAAAAGCTTATGACAATCTTAAAAAACATGGTATCGATGCCTTGGTTGTTATTGGTGGTGACGGATCCTTTGCCGGTGCAGAATTATTTTGCAATGAATTCCAGGTTCCCGTTGTAGGTATTCCTGCAACGATTGATAATGATATTCGTGGTACGGACTATACAATCGGTTACGATACAGCTCTCAATACTGTTGTTCAAGCTGTTGATAAGATCCGTGATACCGCTTCTGCTCATAATAGATTGTTTTTCATCGAGGTCATGGGACGTCAATCAGGGTTTTTGGCGCTTAATGGTGGTCTTGCAACCGGTGCTGAAGCTATTTTAGTTCCTGAGATCGAAGACGATTATGACAAGCTCATGGAATACCTTGGCGATGAAACTCTGAAACATAAAAAATCCAGCATGGTTTTGGTTGCTGAAGGCGATCAGGCCGGTGGTGCCTTTAGTATCTCTCAAAAAGTTAAAGAAAAATTTCCTCACTACAGTGTGCGTGTTACTATTCTTGGACACTTGCAGCGCGGTGGTTCGCCCTCAGCTATAGATCGTATCAATGCCGGACGCCTTGGAGTTTCGGCCGTTGAAGCCCTTCTTGCAGGAGAAAGAGATATTATGGTCGGCATCAGAAATTCTAAGATCATTTACAATAGTTTTGCTCTTTCTAAACATGATCTACGTAAACTCGACTCGAAAATGCTGGATATGATCAATATGCTTGCTGTCTAGAAAGCAGTAAACTGAAGTAAATCGTGATAGGGTGAGCAGAACCCAATATTATCCTGACAATCCTCTTAGCGACTCCTACTCCCCTACACTCATAAATTGACATCAGATGTTAAAATCTCATAATTTTATATCAACTATCAGCTCACTTTGCCACAGGGTAAAGAGATACAGCGTCATCTTTTCTATCATTAGGTCTTTGAAGATAGAAAATATGACGTTTTTTTTAACAGGAATTATTATGTCAAAAAGATCTGATCTAAAGACCTTTACAAAATACACATCGCTAAATGTGATAAGTATGATTGGATTATCCTGTTACATTTTAGCTGATACTTTTTTCATATCTAAGGGTTTAGGTGATGCAGGACTTACTGCTCTTAATCTTGCCATCCCGATATTTGCCTTTATTCATGGTATTGGTTTAATGCTTGCTTATGGCGGAGCTGCCAATTATTCGGTCTGCAAAAGTCTGGGAGGCAAAAAGGACTGTAACCGCATATTTATGAACATGCTTTATATGGCTTTAATATTTTCTCTCTTCTTAATGGGTGGCGGACTATTTTTCTCAAAAAATCTTTCGATTTTATTAAGAGCAGATAGCAGTATTCTTGAGATGACGAATATATATATCAAAATGATCCTGATTTTTTCTCCTGCTTTTATTTTAAATAACATCCTTAATTTCTTTGTAAAAAACGATGGTAATCCAAAGCTGGCAATGATAGCAATGCTTTTAGGAAGCTTATTTAATATTATTTTTGATTACATTTTTATTTTTCCTTTATCAATGGGAATGTTTGGCGCAGTATTGGCAACGGGCTTTGCACCCCTTGCCGGCCTATCGGTTTTATCTCTGCATTTCATTAAAAAGAAAAATTCATTTTCATTCTCCAAATCCCCAATAAATATTCAAGTGATAAAAAAGTGTATCCCCGTTGGCATACCATCACTGCTCACTGAAGTATCATCCGGACTGGTCATTATTATATTCAATATGCTTATTTTAAAATTAGCCGGTAATATTGGAGTTGCCGCTTATGGGATCATTGCCAATCTTTCTTTGGTAGTCCTTTCAATTTATATTGGCATATCGCAGGGAATGCAAGCTATTCTAAGTAAGTTATACGGACAAGGTAAACGCAAAAGCATAGAAAATCATTTGAGATTTGGACTATATACAATGCTTTTTATCTCCATTGCTATTTATTCCTTATTATATTTTAATGCCAATTCTATCTCATCTATATTTAATCGAGATCATGATCCTGAATTACAAAGAATAGCAATTCGCGGAATAAAACTTTACTTTTTGGCAATACCTTTTGCCGGCTTTAACATTATCATTTCCTCCTATTTTGCATCAACGCTTAAAGCAATACCGGCACAAGTGGTGTCGATATTAAGAGGCATCTTATTGATTGTCCCCATTGTTTTTCTTATGGCAAGAACGCATCAAATGAACGGGATCTGGATCTCTTTTCCATTAGCTGAAATCCTTACGACAGCTATTGCGATGCTATTTTATTATTTTCACAAGAAAGCTCTTGCGCAGGAAATACCAAATCCTCACATACTATTACGAACTAGCACAAAAACAAAATAATGAGTGTTGAGTACTGGTCACTGAGACAAGAAATGTACGATTTTCGCTCTTCAATTGATTTTGTATTCAAAATTCCTTATTATCATGTATTAAAAACACGTGAGCAGAAAACTCTCCTAAATGCTGTAACCTAAAACCGCAAGGTGAAAAAATGAAAAAACTTTTAGACTTGATCAAGGGTTCTGAATATATGGTGGCGCTTACAGGTGCCGGAATTTCCACTTTGTCGGGGATAAAGGATTTTCGTGGCAAGGATGGTATTAATAAAACCATGCCCGGTGAAAAGATCTTCGATCTGGAAACTTTTTATCAGGATCCCGGATTTTATTACAAGCATGCACGCGATTTTATATACGCTCTGGATGGCAAAAAACCCAATATTATCCACAAAACTCTTGCCGACTGGGAAAAGGAATGCAAACTCAAAGCCATCATCACTCAAAATATTGATCTTTTACACCAAAAGGCCGGCAGCAAAAAAGTCATCGAGATCCATGGTTCCCCTGCAATCCATCACTGCATTACATGTTATAAAAGCTACAGCTATCAAGAAGTCTGCGACCTGCTCTCCTCGCCCACTCCCTCCATCCCTTGCTGCGAGGCCTGCGGTGGAGCATTAAAGCCCGACATCACCTTCTACGGCGAAGCGCTTCCCGAGCAAGCTATTTCTGATGCTATCAAGGCCTGTCAGCACTGCGACCTTATGCTCATTATGGGGACTTCCCTGCTTGTTTACCCAGCTGCCAGTCTGCCTAATATTGCCCTGGATAATGGCGCAAAATTAGTCATTATGAATGCCCAAAGGACACATTTAGATAATAAAGCGGTGCTGAAGTATGACGATCTGGAAACGGTTTTTAGCTAACAATGGATGAAGAAGCTTAGATGCTGAGAAGCTGAGAAGATAAGAAAATAAGAAGATAAGAAGTTAAGAGGGTGAGAAGGTAAGTCAATATTTTGTGCAAGGGGCAATTATGCTTTTGCGCTTGGATTTAAAAAGCTTGACTTCTAATTGTAAAGATGCAATTTCCCACTTCGCCAAGGCTACGAAGGACAGGTATTGCATCTTGGCATGGGGTAGGTTTTAGATCTATTTTTGGCAAGCAGTTTGTCGCATCTCAGGAAGTAGAGGAGAAAACGCTGTCGGTATCGAGACGCGATAAATCGCCGATTAACTCAACTCCCATAATTTTTCTCCGACATATAGCCGATTAACTCAATTCCCATAATTTTTCCTCGACATATAGCCGATTAACTCAATTCTCATAATCTTTCTTCGACATATAGCCGATTAACTCAATTCCCATAATTTTTCCTCGACATATAGCCGATTAACTCAATTCCCATATTTTTTCTCCGACATATAGCCGATTAACTCAATTCTCATAATCTTTCTTCGAAATATTATGATTATTAAGTCAATCTTGGGATCTGATCTCTGGATTCTGGATTCTGCCTTCTTAGCTGGTTCAATGTGCACGTCATCCCGGAAAAATTTCGAAGGAATTTTATCCGGGATCTCAGTAAAAAAACGCTTCCACCTCTAGTTAGCTTCTCCGTCACGCCATGGCGTGACACTACAGTTTGTTGTTGGGACTAGGCGCATCTTTGCTTTTTTAGCCAATTATAATTTTTCTTCGACATATAGCCGATTAACTCAATTCCCATAATTTTTCCTCGAAAAATTATGATTATTAAGTCAATCTTGAGATTATTGGTCAAGCGATATGTTGAGCATTTAGCTTCTGAGCTTGCTCTACGAAGCGTCAGCGTAGTAGCCCAATATTGAGTTTGCCAGAAATTGCACTAGACTAATATGTTTTGATGAATAATATTATAAACCGACCGAATTATCTCTTCTTTAGATATTTGATCGCTGTCTATTTGATGTGCTATACTTGCATCCCATGCCTTTATGAATACAGGTATTCGCTCTTCAGAAATCAGCTGAGATGCTCCGATAAATTCAATATCCTTATGTTGCATTTTTAGCTTAAAAGCCGGAATTATTCGCTCCCAATCTAAAGATGAAAAGTCTTTGGTTAAATGGTAGAGATCATAAATATCTCGTGGTGCAGAATAAGATCTCTGCACAAGAGACCTTAGCTTTTCACATACAATTTCATCTATTGAGTAACATTGTAAATATCTTGAACCGACCAGTTCATCTGAATATAGATGAATAATTTCTCTTTGTTCAGATTGAAAAACACAAAGTTCCTGAGTCGAGATTTCCAATTTTATTTTGCTTGTCCAATTACCCGGAGACGTCGGCTGAACATGCTTAGAGTGATTGGCTCCCCAGTATTGTATTTTTACCTGATATCCTTTAGAAATATCTTTTGAAACAAGAGCTGTTATATTCTCCGGATAAAAGAGCATATCAATTTTTTCTGCTAATTTATCACATATATTTTCAAGATCTTTCTCTCTTAACTTAAAATCAGGCTCCTTAGAAGAGAAATCAAGATCTTCGGAAAAACGATAATCACTATAGTAGCATTTCCTGAGACAGGTACCACCCTTAAAAAGCAGCTTATCATCATAATACTGAGAAAAAACAGAGAGAAAATGCCCTAAGACATAATCTTTATCTACCGTATTGGGAGGAATGCCCCAAGCTCTTGATTTTAAAGCTATTTCACTTTTAGATATCATAATCAATAAGCTTCATGAATTATATTCAAAATATCTTCTTTACTCACATTGAGTCTAAGTTTCCACTTATTGGAATAGTCACCAACAGCTTCACCTTTAGGATCAAACAAGGCAAAATTACTCAAAGGATAATCTTGAGCAAAAGCTACAAAATCCTTCAATTCCTTTTTAACAAATAATTCCGCAAGAAAGCCCATGCGCTTGATAATAGCTGCATTATTATACACCTTTACATACTCTATCAATTTAGCCGCATTCATTTCAGCATTATTAAATGCTTTTAAAAGGTCTGCAAGATCACCTGCATATCGGCCTTGATCAAAACAATCAATCATTGTCATTTCAATATCGGTCAAAGGAAATTTCTTATCGCCATAACCCCGATAAATATTAGCAATTAGTTTTTCTTTTTTTACGCTCACAAATTGGACTTTTGTACCAAAAATATTTGCTTCTTTTTTTCTACCTGGGATCTTGACAAATATTTTATTTGGAAATCTATCCGTTAAGCCATGTAAATGCAATGCGGACCAATAAGCTACCACTGCTCCATTCGCGATAAAGGTTGATAAAACATAAGGATCATTGAAATTGCTCATTGCATACTTTGAACGTTCAATGCGATTAATTAATTTTTTATCACAAAGATTTTCAACTATTTCATTCAAATTTTCAAGCGATTCACCCAATCTACTTTGAATATCTTGTAGTGAAAAATACAGAATCTCATGTTCATTAAGTTTATTCAGGAAATCAATTTGATCTCTACTAAGTGATTTTGATATATAAGTGCTCTTTGCCATATAAGTTGTGTTCCAATAAACCCTATTATGTTAGGTTTTTTATTACATGATTTATCATGCTTAATATACTTTCTAAATATCATAAAGCAAATGAATTTTATCAAATAGGATTCAGAAGCAAGTTAATCGCTGAATCGTTGAAGCGTCTAATCGTACAATCGCGAAATCGCCAATCCGTTGAATCGTGAAATCGCGGAATCGTTGAAGCGAAAATCTGGTCTCTGGTTTCTGGTATCTGGTATCTAGCCAATTAACTCAATTCTCATAATCTTTCTTCGCCATATAGCCGATTAACTCAATAATCATAACTTTTACCAAAATAGCCGATTAACTCAATTCTCATAATCTTTCTCCGACATATAGCCGATTAACTCAATTCCCATAATTTTTCTCCGAAAAATTATGATTATTAAGTCAATCTTGGGGTTTTTAAATCTGAATTCTGGTAAGCTCTTCCAGTATCATCTTCGTCTCCAACTCCAATTTTGTGAACGCAAACCATTTCTTGCCTAGATCTTTTAAGGAAGCTCCAATATGATAAACTTCTTTCTCATCAATAATCACAAAGCGATCATGCGAACGTGTAAAAACATGAACATCGCATTCCGGATATTGTTTTTGAAAGCGTTTTATGGCCAGTTCATTCTTGGCATTAAGATCTTTGGTGTAAATATCCAGTTTGACTTCCTTTTTTTTATTAGACAATAGACTTAAAGTTTCTTCGCTAATATAATTATCGATCAGGATAATTGACCTCTTTGCCGTTTTGATCAGATCGCTTGCAAATACATGAGCATCGAAAACCTGACCATCAAAAAAGATGCCTTGTTGGGGGATATGTTTATCTCCCATTATTTTAAATATTCGATTAAATTTTTCTTCGTTTTTTAATTGCCTTAGCTCCAAAACATCCAATCTTGTTGATGTAAGAGAATATTTTGAGATATGATGACGCATCTCAACAAAAGCATTCATGATAGAAATACTAACTTTTATAGCTGTTTCACTATTTAAGATTGATGAAAGCATTGCAACACCTTGTTCAGTAAAAACATAAGGTAGATATTTTCTGTGTTGTCCGCGACCTTTTCCATCATTCTTTAAGGTCGCAAATTGCGACCTTAAAACTTTATATTCATTTTCTGTTAATTGAAATCTATAATTATCTGGGAAACGCAATAGATTTCTCTTTACCTGCTCATTCATCCTTTTTAATTGAACATTATAAATAACTGATATTTCTTCATCCAGCATAACATGTTTTTGTCTAATATAATAGATCCTATTCTTAATTTCTTTATCGCTAAATTCTTCCAAAGAAATAGTTTTTATCTGCGTCTTTTCGTTCATAACCCTATTCTTTCTTTTTCAGTTCTTTGTTTAAAATAATATTATCCGTATTTATTTGTACTAATTCTAGCTTTCCTAAATGATCTAATATTGCTGAATTTTTTATCATAAATTTTCTCATATCAACAAAGGCATTCATAATATATATGCTTGCTGAAACAGCTTGTGAATTCTTAATAACAGCCGTTAACATAGCAACACCCTGTTCAGTAAATGCAAATGGCAAAGCACTCGAATGTTTTAAATTTTCAAACTGGTCGCATTTTGCGACCAGTTCGTTTTTTTCATTACGAGTCAATTTAAAACAGAAAGATTCCGGGAATCGCTCCATATTTTTCTTTACCTGTTCATTTAATCTTTTTGTTTCTATTCCAAAATAATTAGCTATATCTCGATCAAGCATAACTTGTTTACCACGAAAAGTGAAGATCATTGATTTAATATCTTTAAAATGATAATTAGATATTAGTGGTCTGGAGTTTATCTTTTCATATTTCATTCCTCTCCTCTCCAATATAAATATTTCTGAAATTCTCTTGAAATATAGACTTTTATTTTCAATAAATCATGCAAGGAAATTAAAGTGTGACCTGTGTCACAAAAAAGTCGAGAAGTCGATAAGTTTAAGGTTGATGACCTGCCAGCTGGTGCCTGAGAGAAACGAAGGTCTGCTGGCTGGTCGAGAAGGTCGAGGGTCAAAAGTTGATGGACATGACTAAGCTTCTAAGCTCTTTGTCTCTTCAATCGTAAATCATGAATCTGAACTAATCATCTTGGCTTTTTTAGCCGATTAACTCAATTCTCACAATCTTTCTCCGAAAAATTATGATTATTAAGTCAATCTTGGGATTGGGGATCTGGAATCTGCCTTCTTAGCTGGCTCAATGTGCACGTCATCCCGGAAAAATTTCGAAGGAATTTTATCCGGGATCTCAGTAAAAAAAACGCTTCCACCTCTAGTTAGCTTCTCCGTCACGCCATGGCGTGACACTACAGTTTGTTGTTGGGACTAGGCGCATCTTCGCTTTTTAGCCAATTATAATTTTTCTTCGACATATAGCCGATTAACTCAATTCCCATAATTTTTCTCCGAAAAATTATGGGAATTAAGTCAATCTGGAAATGGTTGAATCGTGAAATCGTTGAATCGTAGCAAGACTAAGCCCTAAGCCTTCAGCGTTCTTCATTATTCACTATTAACTAAAACGCCTGAAAGGCATTGTATCTCTCTTCCAATCTCTCCCGATCAGGATAGTCTTTTTTATGGAAGGGTAAAATAATTTGCTGGTTGTTCATCTCTTGAATACCATGTTTCAGCATGGGTCCATCGACTTCAAGCAAAATATCTTCTCTCACTTTTATGGTATAATCGGGTGATATACCAATAATGTTTTTATCAAAAGCGGCGTGATGAATCTTACATAATGACAATCCATTATTAACAACGGCATCGCCATGCGCGTCTGCATTAAAAAACAGAATGGCATTTTTTAAACGGAAATAAAAAAATTAGCCTTTGGCTCGCATTGTTTTACCATCGTGGTGTTTCAACTCGGTTGGGTTCTTAATGCTAGTATATAATACTAATTTTTAATTATCCTAACAATCAATGATTTAACGTAATACTTTATTTAGAAAGAAATGAACTCTTCATACAATTCATCAAAATAAGTTAGTTTGATGTCAAGTGATTTTACGAATTCTATTTCCTCTTTTCTTGGTTTGGAACCGATTACAATTTCTAGCTTTGCATTTTCTTTATTAAGAAAACGATATTCTAGTAACTGACCGATTGCTATACGTATCGCATATTTGGTATCTAGATTTTTAGTGGGCTTAATTTCACAAAATACCGTATTGTCACCATCATTATATTGGACATCAACATAATTTTTATTTTCTTTATATCGAAGTCTCCTTTGGAAAAGACTTTCCGTAAACTGGGCTTGGAGTTTTGCATGTAGAGGCTCTACGGTTCTTTGGCCGGTAACCCAATAGGAAAATTCTCTTGTTGCTGGAGCATTCGCCTTATTACTTAAGTATAATTTTCGTAAAACAGAATTTGTCTTTGCGGGTGTTTGGCCTGTATTTGACTCTGTATTAAATTCCCCGGATGTTAACCACTCAAGTATCCTTGGTTTCTTTTTTAAATATTTCGATAAACTGTTTAGAATTTGTTCGGGCAACACCTTTTGATAACGACTGTGCATTGATATCAATCTGCCTTTCCCCGAGAAATCAGAAGTGGTGATTTTAATAGGCTCGTTAAACCAAAAATAATTATCCTTTGGACATTTCCACTGAATCCAGCTATAATCTTTCTTCCAATGCTCAAGGAATTTGTCTAACTCATTATGAAATGATTTTCTAACAGTCTCCTGTTGCCATAGCTGATGATAATTTTTATAAATATTCAATTCCCGGGAGATAATCTCTCTTTCTTCCGGATCATTTATAAAAACATTGGTTGCTATACCTAAGGCATATTGATTACCCTCGTGTGAAGCAATCATTACAATCCCTAGATTCCCATTATTGGCGTATTCTTCAAGCGCAGGCTGACTTTCAGTGTGGAAAATTCGAAAATTCCGCCAAATCCATTTGTCGTTATTATTCCATTCTTCATGTCCATACCCGTTTTCCAGGGAATAACCACCAGTGCTTTTATATCCGGCGGGCTCTTTATATTCTTTATCATTCCACATTATTGGCTTCAATATACATAGTTTTTCGTCATGTGTTTTCGAGAATAATAATTCTTTTTCAACTTCTTTATATATAGGTAAAAAATCATCAAATGTTTTAAGAATTTTATCGTAATCAATTGAATTATAATTCATGGTTTTGCCGATAAAAATAAAAGTCTCATTCACAATTAGGTCAGAATCAATAACTCTAACCTGGTATCTTTTACTTTTATTACCCTTTTGATCATACCACATTTCATACTGATTGAAAAACTCGGCCATTTCTTCAATTAAGGAATTCAGTTTTTTTATCTTTGGAATTAATAAATTGATATTTGGAAGTGTTTGGTTAGTTTCTAAAGAAAACGCAACACCGTATCTTAATCCATCTTCTTCAACACCAATATTAAATTGGAGTTCTGCTCTTCCGCCGTAATGACATGCCCATTTATCTGTTACTGTTTTAGATTTAAGGGCAAAAATACTACTTCCAGCTTTGTTTTTGTGTTTTTTAAGATTTTTTCTAATATCCTGAAGGCTTCCAATTTCATAATCAATTGATTTTTGATTGAGAACTTCAGCTATCTCAATTACATTGATAGTCATAGCCTTTCCCCATTGTTAGTTCATTTTTTTCGATATGAAATAATTATTTAATAAACCGAATCTGCAAATTCAATTTAAAATACAAACCGTTTGCTTCTCTAAAAACCTTTCCAAAATCGTGTCTTGAACTACTTGCAGTTTCCAATTTGGTATTATGAAGCAAATAATTTTCAAAATCATTTTTATTATAGACATGGTAACAAAGTATCTCTCCAGATTCTTTTACCACTAAAAAACCGCCTGTTGTATCGTATTTACCTGCCCAAACCTTTGAAGGCATCATACCTAAGGCGATATCGGTCAAAAATCTTTTAATTTTATAGGTGTAATATTGGTGTGAATTTGAAATATCATAATCAAGAGGATTAATTACCTCAATCGCTTTCGCTATATCTACCGTTTTGTTTATTTCTGCATTATAAAACTCAAAAACCATCTCTGAAATTATTTGTGGTAGATAACTGTCAATCAGAACCAAATTATTTCTGAAAATCGTACGATCAGGTCCAATTGAAATAAAATCGCCACCAAGGTCCATTATTGTCTTAATACGATCTTTAATTTTACTTTTTGTTGATATTGAATTAATTCTAGCAATATCAACATCAGATAAATTCAGGTTTTCTATCTTATAAACAAAATTTGTGGTTTTACCGGCATTTAGTAAAGTAGATGGATTGCCAAGCTGAGATTTAATACTAAAACCCAAAGTTGGTGTTTGCTGAGTCCTTCTGTCATGAATAACTATGGTAATATCAGTTTTTTCAGAGGAACTTGCCTTTATTGATGAACAATAAATCTTATTCATAAATTCTTCAATTTCAGGAAGAGTGACGGCACCGGAAGCATGTTTTATACTTTCAAGCAAATATTTTGCCTGACGAGAAAACTCGCTAACAGGCAATCTCAGTAATTCATTATCCTCGCTTGAAACAACTACGATATCTTGCTCAATGAAATACTCAAAATCACCATTTGATTCCGAGCGAAGTACTTTAATTATCGGATATATTACGTCGGGAATTTTTTCAATTTTCTCATTACCGGCAAAAACCTGCTTATCTCCAAGCAATCTAAAAAGAGTATACAATTCACTCCATTCGCCCTTATTTCCACTAATCATTATTTTTCTCCAAAGATTCAATTATTTTTCTTGCTGTTGCCTCAATCGCTGGTACGGCTACTGAATTTCCAAACTGCTTATAAGCTTGTCCATCAGAAACAACGATTTTATAACTATCGGGATATCCTTGTAATCGTGCCCATTCTCTGGGAGTCATTTTTCGAATTCCTTTTCTATTGACTTCACCCTTTATATGAGTAACTGGCCTAAAATTGGTCAAACGGTGATCATAGATTAAATTTCTTTCACGGCCCATGCCTCCGCACACAACTGCATTTGCAATTTTATTTTTGTCTATAATCTCAAAACCAAAACCATTACCTTTATCAGCATGCCTTTTTTTATGGTTCTCCAAGGTTTGTAAATATTGTGTCGATAAATAATATTTTACAGATACTTCATTTTCTTCTATTATGTCATTAATAACTACTTTTTTTCCCAATGGCTTGGGATATTCAAAAGAGTTTATACCGAGATCTTTTCTAAAAGCTACAATGAAAATTCTTTCTCGATTCTGAGGTACACCGAAATTCTTTGCATTGATAATTTTAGGTTCAGGTACATAATAATTCAGATCTTCTCGCAATACATTTAAAATTGTAGCGAGAGTTTTACCTCTATCATGATGAGTTAAACCTTTAACATTTTCAAGGAAAATAGCTTTAGGTTTATGTTTTTTGATTATTTCTGCGACATCAAAAAATAAGGTACCACGAGTATCTTCAAAACCACCTCTTTTACCCGCTATTGAGAAAGCTTGACAGGGAAAGCCAGCGCATAAAATATCAAATTTTTTGGGAATAAAAGCTTTTACTTCTTGTTTTGTTATATCACCGAAAGGAACTTCTCCAAAATTAGCTTCATAAGTTTTTTTGGAATATTTGTCCCATTCGCTGCTGTATATACATTCTCCTCTAAGATTTTGAAAAGCAATTCGAAAACCACCAATACCTGCAAATAGATCTATAAAGGTAAATTTTGGATTATTGGGACTGGGGAAAGGAACACTTTTAGTAAAATCAAAAAGTAAATATTGAAGAGCGTTTTCAGAAACTATATTCGTTATTTTTTCATCGGGGAAAGTATATTCAAGTATTTTTTTCAGATATAGTGTAGCAGAAGTTTTATGTCGCTTACAGCTATATAATTCAGGATCTGCTACATAATGTGAAAAGGCAGCTCTTTCATCGGTGTATATATCCAAAGATTTTTTATTATGGTATTCCCTAACAATGTTTCTAATTTTTTTGGGATCTTGCAACATTAATCGCTTCCTCTACTTCATTTGAACATTTCTCAAGATTTTTCAGGATATCACTTTCCCAAAACCTTAGAACAATCCAACCGTTATTTATCAATTTTTCATTCACTTCTCTGTCACGCTCAATATTACGCTCAATTTTTGAATACCAAAACTTCTTATTTGACTTTATTTCAAATTTCTTCGTTTCCCAATCTCGTCCATGCCAAAATTCACCATCACAAAAAACCGCAACTTTCAATCCTTTAAATGAAAAATCAGGTTTACCGTAAACATATTTGCTGTTCTTTCTGTATCTTAATCCTCTTTTCCATAAAGACTTACCCAACATACATTCAATTTTCGTTCCTTTATTTTTTACGGAGCGCATGATTTTATTTCGTTTATTTAAAGAAAATTTATCCATAATTATAACCTAAAAAACTTTATTAGTTTAAATGTTTTTTCAAAACTTTATTATCGGTATTAACAGGCTTTTTGATATAGATAAATATAATACATTATTAAAACGAAACTGATTAGATAAGTTAGTGGTCATTTTTAAATATTAAATATTTTCAATTTTTCCTTTAATTATTTTTAATTCTTTTTTGAAAAAATCACGATCATAGTAGGCAAGAGGCTTCACACCACCAAGCAAGTTTAAATATTTTGTTATAAATCTTGTTTTTTTTTCAAAATTATTTTTAAAAAGCAAATCATTCTCATTAATAAATTCGAGAATCCCCATAACTGCTTCTTTATGTCTTGCTAATTTATAAACGCCAAGAGTCCTGGTAACAAAATCCATTTGGCGGAAGAATATTTTTGTTAGTTCATATTTCTCAATTCTATCATAATCTACCGATAAATAAACACCCCACCATAAACCTGCCAGAGCATGCCTCAAAAAATCTGTTTGTGATTCTCCATATAAAAACCAATGATCTTTTATATACTTTACAGGATTTTCAATTTTATTATTTATCACTCCATCCCAACGTTTTATCATGTAGGGATAAAGTTCAACATGCGTAAGATATGTTCACAATCTTTTATCTGACGCCTGTATGGGTTCTAACTCTTCAAACGCTTCATAGATCTTAATAGCAGATGTAAAATCATTCTCAGAATCCAAGCTAGCCAGTAATTGATCAGAATGATCAATATTGGGATAAAACAATGTTTGATCTTTTTCATAAACAAATTCAGTGGTTTTATATTGTTCAATATCACCTGCTTCTAACTTTGCTTCAAGTCTTCTGATATAAGAAGATTTAAATATCAATTGCTTTTCCATTTACTCATCCTGATTTAACAATGATTCATTAATCTCTGATACTTCGCTTAACAATCTTTTAAAGGGATCACCCAAAAGCTTTTGAGCAATTTTAGAAATGTCGCTATTATCATCTAAGGATAAGGTTTTAAACTCATCAAGGGTCAGCCTGTATTCTATTGTTCTTGCCCACAATGTTTTTCTATACTCGTTGATATTATATAAAGCGTACATTAAAGCATTTAATACAATAGAAGCATGAAATATCGAAGCAAACCTTATATCTTTGGAAATACTTGGGTTTGCAAATATTTTATATTGTTCTGGAGGCATCCAGACTATAATCTTATTCGAAACCAGGTCAATTCGTATTATTTCCGCATCCGGATCCTCCTGGACAACCATAAAAGACGAAGCGGCTCTTAGCTTTAAATATTTAATGTCAGCATCAAAATCAAATTCTTTATAGAAAGCTAAAATATCACCCCTTTCCAAATTAAAAGTAAAATCATTGAAATCTTGATGGAATCTGTCATTTGTATAATTTGATATTGCCTTTGAAGCTACAAGCATGACTGAAAATTTGACTTTTCCTTTAACATATTTTCTGGGAATATTGAGTTTTAATGTTCTAGTATTACTTCTTGCTACTTTACGATAAAGGGTGTTGGAACATGTTGCCTCCAATAAATATTCCGCTACCCCATGTCCAATTAGCTCGTCAAGCTTATTATTAATATGAAAACACTTTACATCCACCTCATAATGTGTCTTATTTGATATAATAATAGGATCTCGTAGAAGATCAGCTCCACCCTTTATTGAATTACCTATACCTAAAACAGGATGTGGAAATAATATATTAGAAAAGTTCATATGCCCTCAACTCTATTGAATGTTTCATGTCATCATCAAAACGTATTTTCAATAAATTTTTTCCTGTAGTCAGACTAATATTCCTTATACTATTTCCAAAAATCTTACCTTTATCTGTATCAATTATTTCCACTTTAGTGTCTAGACCATTATCTGATCCGACAAATAATTCTATTTCAGCATTATGTATATCATTGGGTGACATTATTATCAAATGATGATACAAAATATCATCTTCATGTTGTGCTGCAATATTACAATCAACTTTTATAAATACTCTTGCAGGTTGAGCGTTATCTCCAGAAGAACCCGGACCTATTGTTTCCCCCTCCGGATGAGGGGCGGTTCTGTCTCCTCCGCTAGCCTGGCTTGGTCCACCTAAAGTTATTGCTAATTCCCCACCTTCATCCGCCTTTACATCAACAAGGTCTTTAATATCTTTCTTTTTTTCTTTTACTTTAGGTTTTATAGCTACACTTTGATGATCTGTAGTTTGCGCTCCTGTTTCCCTTTCGCTTTCCTTATCGGACTCTTCACCATAAGTATTACCGCTCGCTCCACCTTCATATAATAGATCTTCATCTTCCTCCAAAAGATCTTCAACAATTGATAAATATTCAGCTAAACCGTAAAAATCAGATCTGTCACTATTTCCAATATCAATTAAGGAAGATAATTTTTCATTGATAAAATCTTCAATTTCCTTTTCTATATCTCGCGCAATTTTTTTATCGATTTTTTTATCATCAACAACATATTTGCTGCTCCATTTATCGTGTTCAGGGTTTTCCATTTTTCTGAGCAATTCATTTCCTCTGTTATTTTCACAAATAAAAACTCCTGCATAATTTTCCAATTTTGTATTACCTCTTTTATAAACGAGCATATTAGGCTTTCGGAAATAGGAAATTCTATTGGGAAGTTTTGGATTAAGCCTGTATACAAATAATTTAACCTCTTTTAAATTTGGTAAATCACCTTTAAACAAAATGTAATCATCATTTCTGCCAGAACGACTAACAGCAAAATAATAAGGCTTGGGATTCCATTTTTTAACGTTTCTGATGCTACCCTCGTTAACATCATTATAATATTTAGAAATTATTGCATCAAGATTATCTTTGTTGATCTCACGCCCATCAACATTCACTATAAGTTTTTTGTTATAAATAGCCAACCAAAAATTATTAAGAACAGATCGAATGATCTGGGCTTCCCTATCTAAATTATTATTAATTCCTATTATATGAAAATCGGTTCCCGGCCTTAGCCTTCGAAAATCTTCAGGTATTTCCCTTTCATTTTCGACAGGACCTGTACCATCAATATTATAAAAACCATAGGCCGATCTTTTAATAAGATCATCGTCTAAGTGTGTGGTTAATCGTGTAACTCCTTCAAAAGCTATATTATTTTTTGAATCTCTGGAAGTTACTAAAATTGTTTTAATATTGGATAAAGCAAAATATGCTCCTTTACCAAAACCAAAGGAGCCACCAGCTCCCGTATCACCTTTTGTACTTTTACCTTCGGAATGTAAAAAGGAATTAAAGGGAGATTCAGCGTCATCCTTTAAATAGGGCATACCCAAAGTGTTATAATCGGAAATCGTTAAATAATCGACTCTAGTATTATTTTTTTGTAAATATTTCAACATATTTCCAACAACTGTCTGTGCTCTCTCATCTCTTTCATAATAAGCTAAACATTTTCTCATGCAATTTTTCAATTCATTAAAAAAAGAACAATATATAATCCTTGATAGTGTATTAAAAGTAAAACGTACCTCTACCGAGTGCGTTGGATCGGAAACTGCATCTAGTGAGTTTTGAATAGCTTCGCGGACAATTGGTCCAAAATCGTCATCAGGAAAAGTAATTTGAATAGAGTCGTTTGGACCTGGGTCTACACCAGTTTCATTTTTCCCAAAATACCATCGACACTTGTTTTCCATGGCATTCCCTTAAAGTATTTACTATTAGACCTTTATTAAAAGTAAACTTAACAATTTTTAAACTGCTTTTCAAGCTCTATTATACAGGATTATCCCCAGTTTTAGAGCAGAAGGGCTTTAAAAAAACAATTAATTATAAAAAATGATCTCAAATAAAGAAAGCTTGAATTAGCTTAAATTAACTAAAACTTCTCTCATAAAGTTCTTCAACAATTTTTATTGTTTCAATTAGTGTTTTTTTAGAGGTTTTTCATCAACTGTTTTTTACTTCAACAAGTAGAAAACTTATAGATAAATAGTAAGGTTCACAAGCGATAATCTGCATCAGCAATCACAAATCATTCATCATTAGTAAATTTGTTCAACAAACAAGCTTCTTCAACATCCAACCTCAATCTTGTAAGACTAATATTTATAAGCTCAAGTTCTAACTTATTATCTTCATCATCATAAATTGTTGTCAGCATTTCAACAATATCATCACATGATCCTTTAAACTTTTGAAGTTTTTCCAGTAAGCTATCAATACTATTTTGAATTTTTGTTTTTTCCGGTTTTTGTTTTATAGAACTCCAAATAAGTTTTTCATGCTCTTTGGGAATTTTTTTATGCGTTTGTACACCTCTATATTCATTCAGATATTCTTTTGGCAAAACATCATTAAGATTAAAAGGAGTGTCAATCTTAATCACTTTCATAAACTCTGTAATATAATTCCACCTTCCTCCATTGCCGGGCCAAAAACGTTCGATATCATGGAAACTTGCAGAGACTATTTTATCAAGTATCGCATAATATGATATTTGCTTTACAATACCACTATCATGCGTCAAGTTTTTAGATATAAGAATTACATCTCCTGCATGTAAATCTTTGGGTTTTCCCCTAAATGCATGTTTTTCATTCTTTATGACACTTTCAAATGTTTCTGCAGATGTTTTAAATAAATGCATTTGTTTCTCCGTTTATAATCGTTAGATATCATTACCCTTAAAAATACTCTCAAAACCAGGTAAATTAGACAATATCAACATAACTTGATTGATGTCTTTACCTTTATTGCTTATTAATTTTATTCTTGAGACCTCTCCTTTTACAATTTTTATTAAAAGCTCTCTTTCATACACTGAACCAAAACCCATGTGAATGTAACATAGTAACTCTCCTCTAGGTATCCTCAGTATACCCGAAAACCAACTCGCAAAGATCGGCTCATTCTTTTTCAGCACATATTGTCCCTCCAACTCTGTTAAATAGAATTTATTATCAATTATTTCCCAAGTTCAAACATAACCTCTCCAACATGCAGTCGAATAGAATATTTCTTCCTTTTCATTTTCATCATTAACAACAATTCTTGAATCATTTTCAGGTAAGGGAGGACAAAATGCCATTCTAATTTGATTATCATTAATAATTAATTTCTCACCAATTTGGGCAGTCATTTTCTAACCTTTTCTGTTCTGATGTAACCGGTTAGAACCGTATCCCCATCCATGACGATCTCTTTTTTGACAAGTTTTTCAAGTTGTTTTTCTTCTTCTCTGTGCTCCCGTTGTATACGTTCGAAATCCCTTTGGGTTATACACAACGCTATCGCTCCCCCTGGAACATAGCGCTCACTTCCATAGCGTAAGATCATCTCCGCTCCTTTCAATGAAAGCCCCCGTTGGTCAAATCTTTGAATTGCATGTTTTGTTAAGATCATTTTAATCCTCCTTTATACCTTCCAATAACATTATACTATTTAACATGTTTGTAATTCCATATCCAAAATCTTCACATGCCGGATGATCTTCACCCAATAATTCAGTAATTTCCTTTTCAGCTTTCTCGGCTTGCCTTACTATGCCCCAAATTATCTCTCTAGCTTTTTTTTCATTTTCAGTTTTTTCCTTTCTATCTTCTCTTAATATGTTTGCCAAAAACGATAATGCTAGTTCAATAAAACAATCTCTAGAAATGCCATTATCTTTTGCAATAATGTTTAATTTTGAGCGTGTTTCCTCTTCAATAGCAAATACCTTTTTTTCAAGATTCGAGCCTTGGGTGAATTTTCCCCTTTTAATTTGACCCACTGCATAATTAATAATATTTTGAAATCCTAATGTAAGTTCGATTACTCCTTTTGCAGTAGTCTTTAATTCTTTAGAAAGCCAATTAATGTCTACTATTGTATTTTGACTAATAGTGAATGTCGTTCTTACTGATTTTTTTTTCTTACTTATTTCGACGTTGTAGTTTTCAAAATTCTTCATAATATCTCCTAACTTGAATTTAAGTTACAAAATTAACTATGACCTGTCAAGTATTATTATTACTTATTTAGTATTATTATGTTTTTTAACAAGTCCTTTTATGTGTCACTCATCACATATTTTTCTTGCCTTAAGCGTTTATTTTTCTTATAGATAATTAATCATTCTAAACTTAAATTGTGGAGGAACGCAATGAATTGTCATTTCATCAATTTTATTTCTGAAAATATTTTTTCGGATCGCCCGCTTATTGCCGATACTTTTTTCTATATGGATGCGGTGATGATCAGCAATAAAGCCATTAAGCGTCCGCCGGCCTTTATTAGCATCGTATGTCCCTACGCCCTACATCTTAGTTGGGTATTTCGCATGATCTTAAATATGTATCACGATGAGATCACGGAGTATAATCGAGCCGAATTGGTCCATTGCATAGGACATACGGCCAAGGTCCTTAGCGTATTGGACTTTCCCAAACAGGCGGTGATGTTGGGCTGTATGAATGCCGCTGAAAGGTGGTTTCGGACGCATTTTTACGAAAAAGGGAGAGTGCTGCATCATGAGAATGGTATTACTGAGGTGTATGTTGACTAGATGACACGTTGTTTTGACAGGATAAGGGGATATCTGGGATGGTTAATATTTGACAGGATAACTGGATGTTCGAGATGGTTAATATTGGACAGGATAACGAGATGTTCGGGATGGTCAATATTGGACAGGATAACGGGATATCTGGGATGATTAATATCGGACAGGATAACTGGATGTTCGGGATGGTTAATATTTGACAGGATAACGAGATGTTCGGGATGGTTATTATCGGACAGGATAACTGGATATACATGATGGCTTATATCTAAATTATATCGTTCACCGAGGTTTATATGGACTAGATAAAATGATGCCAAGTGATTTTAGATTCCTGATTCCTGATTCCTAAATTCCCCTTATTCTTTATTCACTATTTATTATCCCGAAGGGATCCGCATGGGATTAGTTTTTCAATGATTTTCTGATGCTCTCTCTCGACTCTCTCCAATTTCCTGTAGCCTGAATATTTTAAGCCGGCATCTCCAGGCAAAACATCTATCATCTTAAATGGTTTCTTGAGGGGAAGGATCGCTGAAAAGACGACTGTGTGTTCTTTGCTGTCGATCGCATTGGGAAAGAATTGGCTTTCCGCGATGGGTGGATAATGTAAGGCTTGCAAATAAGCATAATGTGAAACTGTTTTACTACACGATAGCAAAAACACTGCTCTCATATCTAGATCATCATCATATACATTGACTTTTACACTCTTGCTTTCCTGTAGATTTTTAAACTGCTTTTCAGTAAACGAAACAATATACATGGCGTTTTTATCTTCAAAAGTGATGGCGTCCTCGACGGTATAAACGCTGCTATCATAGTCCTGAACAAGTTGTTGCTGAAACTCCACTATTTTCAGATTTTGCGGATTGTTCACTTTTTCACGAAGCGCCTGGATCTCTCGCTCAGCTTCATCAAAACGCTCAGCGCGACGCAGGATATCGATGTATAACAGGGATTCGCTTTCTTTGTCCGGAAGCATGGCTTGTCCGGCATGTTTCGCCACTTTGAACAGGCGCAGGGCATCCAGTCGGCAAAAACGTGCCTCTCGCTCATCACCCTGATCATCGCAGGTCCAGGCAGCTTTCATGCTCGCCCAAAAAGCCTTGTTATAATCTTGCCTTTTTGTATCAAGAAGGGCTTTGCAACGAAAATACGAGGCTTGGGCGGAGTAACCCACAGCTGAAAAGATATCGAGGTATTCTTTAGATAATACCACGGGGATTAGTTCGGGCTCGATGTGCTCGATATCATCGGAACAATAAGCACAAGAATAGCAGCAGATTACTTGCTGTTTTAGAGTTGAACGCGCGGGTTCACCTGGACGTGTATCCAGATCTGCAGAGCCGCTTTTCCCCGCGCTAAGGCATTCGGGGACCGGGAAAGATTTACCACAAACGGCGCAGGTGACGCTTTTATACATAATATCCCAATGAGTTATAATAATTCAGATTTTTCTTATTGTACTTTACCCTATTTGTATACAATATGGCGATTTATAATGTACTTTCAAGTCGACTCGTTTTAAACATGGCAATATAGTCTGAAAATACAAATATCCGATTTCTTTGATATCCCGTGGACTCAATAATTATTCCTTTTTCAACGAAAAGATCAATTAGATTATAAGCAGCCTTACTCGAAAGTCCCGTAATAGTTTGAACATCTTTAAACCTGACTACAGGTTTTGTGAACAAAGCTCGTAAAAATGTCATGGCCACCGGCAAACGCTTGCCCATCGTATGAATATGATTCTGTACAATACTTTCTTTTAGCTTAATAATTTCATTAAGCGTATTGCCGGCATTTTCGGCAGTTTCAATAACACCTGTTAAAAAAAACTTGATTCACTGCCCAAGATCATTCTTAGATCTTACCATCATGAGTTTATCATAATAGAGCTCTTTATTTTTATTAAAGAAATCTGATAAATACAGCAAGGGTGCATCCAGCAATTTAGTCGAAACCAAATACAAAGTTATTAACAACCTTCCAATTCTTCCGTTACCATCAAGAAAAGGATGAATAGTTTCAAATTGATAATGAGCTATTGCGATCTTAACCAAATGAGGCACAGAGATTTCATTATTGTTTAGAAAAATTTCAAAATCAGACATTAAGTCGGGCAAATCCTCATGTCTTGGTGGAATAAAGGTCGCATCGTTTAAGCTTGCACCACCTATCCAATTCTGTGATCTTCTAAATTCACCGGGCGTTTTTCGCTCTCCTCTGCCACTTGCTAATAGCGTTCGATGAGCATTCCTGATCAAGCGATTGGATATAGGCAAAGTATTCAACTCCTCTATTGCTGAATTTATTGCATTTACATAGTTATTTACCTCTAGCCAGTCATCCTTTTTCTCCGGTAAGATCTCTTTTTCATCAAATAGCGCTTCTTCTATATTTGTTTTTGTCCCTTCAATATAAGAGGAGACAACCGCTTCTTTAACGACATGCATTAGAATAAACATATCAACATCCGGGATTAATTTTGAAAATGAATTTAATTCACCCAATTTAATAGCCGCCAATTCCAACAACTCGTTAATCTTTTTATCGGTCCAATAAAAAGGCAAATCAACCTTTTCAGGTAAGAAATATGTATACTCATACCCTCTTTGATATGTCCCGGCTACAAAGTCCTTTATATTCACAGCTCACCATTCTTATTGTATTTTATTACATTTCCGTACAATATACATAATTATCGTGTAGTTTCAAGAAAAATTGTTTCAGCTTTAATTGTGGAGGAAGGCAGATTTATGATTTCAGATTCCTGATTTCGAAATATTTAATCTGGACTCTGGATTCTAGCCGATTAACTCAATTCTCATAACTTTTCTTTGAAAAGTTATGATTATTAAGTCAATCTTGGGGTCGTTAAATCAGGAATCTAAACTCTGGAATCTGAAATCTGATCTTCTAAGCCCTAAGCTCCTCTAAGCTCTTCAATCACTTAATCGCTAAGGGGAGAGCGATTTTCTGATATAAAAAAACATTAATTACAGCGCACTTTAGTGCGGGGCAAAACAGCCAGCAATACATCGGTGAAAAATTTACAAAGGTAATTTGATCAGCCCGAAGGGTCGCGAAGCGAGATCTGGAGAATTATTGACATATCGACTTTATTGACATATCGACATCATCGACCTTCTTATTAACCAAACATAAATAAAGAGACAAGCATCCAGGACACTTGTCTCTTTGCACTTATGATTTCTATAGAAAGAAAAAACTTATTTTAAATATTTTCTTCTTATTTCTTTTATATATTTCTTGAGCTCATTGTTTTTCTTGGGTGTTTCGTAGATGGGAGCATCTTGCGGAAGGGATTTCTTGTATGATTCTACACTCGCTTCTCCTTCATCACTGGCCTCAATAGTATAATAACCAATATCAGTTCTCCAGTAACCCTTTACTATCACCGTAACATCTGCCGTTGATGTGGATGTCCATTTTAATGCACATTCTACCGGACCTTCCAGGTTTTCAATTTTCATATCGTTATCATCATCTTCTGCAAGTACAATGCCTCGGGCACTTTCAATTCTTATTTCGAGATCACTATTACTATTGACTTGAAAGAGGTAGTTCCTGTTCTCTCTAGGCGTGAAGGTAAAATAATCGACATCTTCTTGTGTGATAGTATGTTTTTGAACTTTGCCTGTTTTAAGAACAGTATAGTTTTCTTCATCCGGTTCATAGATGTCGTCGTGCAGAGGAGCCGTCCAATTTGCAGGTGGAAATTCACCCTTATATCGATGGAGACCAAGTTCAAATGACATAAGCAAAGAGTCATCTGGATAATCCTCAGATATAGTTAATGTCAGTTCGTTTTTTCCATTAAAACTATATGCCATTTTTTCTTCCAAGCCTCCAACAAGCATAGTATCCTCAGCTACAGTTAAGAAGGCAGTATCTGATTTAAAGGTACCATCCTCGGGGAAATTCGACCACTGGATCAAAGATTCCTCGGTCAATTGATAGAAGTTGGCAGAAAAATAATCGTCAAATTCATTATCAATTGTTATCTTATTGCTTATAAGAGAATCTAATAAAACGACACTCAAATTCATTTCTTTTATTTCCCAAACACCATAGATGTCATCTTCAGTTGGAGCAAAACAGCCAACAAGAAATAAAACTAGTATAGCTGTCATTAAAATTTTAAATAATTTGTTCATCGTGGGTCCTTCCGTTTTTGTTTAGTAATCAGTTTTCAATTTGAATTTATATAGTTTTTTTTATTAATGCAAAGAAATAAAAAAAAGCAGAAAATAAGTATGGACAGAAAATTGTGCAGAGGAAAATTGGAGTTGGACAGCGCCAAGAGAATATAAAGCAAAAAGTTATTTTTGGTGATTTTTGCTTTATCTTGGCTCAAAACTCTAGGTATAAAAAAATGTAATATGTATGGCGAGTATAAGTGCCCATAATGTCCCCACTTTGCTTATTCGACCCCATCGGGGTCGGGTTTTTTTTTAGGAATTTCTCTTCTACTGTTATTCGATCCTTTCAGGATCGGATATGCATTTGTCTAAAATATAAACAATTATTTGTAGAAAAAACTCCTGAGGAAAAAGTGTAATCCGCCAAGCTAAAGCAATATGCCTAGGAGAGGGATTTTCCGATATAATAACATCAATTACCCCGCACTTTAGTGCGGGGGACATAGCCACCAATACATAGGGCTTTAGCCCAGAAAGAATGATTCTAATTTGGGGTTAAACCCCATTTATGTGTGGGGATTCTCTCCCACGGGCTTAAGCTTGTGGTAATGAACACTGATATATGATGTGCGAAGTACTTGAATATCGAACAAGGAACACCCATATGTGATGTGCGAAGTTTTCGAATATCCAACAAGGATTAAGGATATAAGATATTTGAAGGGAACCCGGAGAGGCCAAATAACAGTAAAATTAAAAAAATCAACCCTTACAGGGTTTTTTGTGCTCCTCTGCCTTAAAACTTAGCTTTTTCCCGTAATTTAACACTTCAGCATTTTAATGAAGCTCAGCAGTTAAATCCAAGCACAAAAGCATAATTGCCCCATGCACAAAATATTAACTTAAATTCTCAACTTCTTAGCTTCTTAACTTCTTAACTTCTCAACTCCTCAACTTCTTAACTCCTTAACTTCTTCTTTTGTCTTTAATTATCATCTTTTCGGCAGGATGCAAAAAAGAGACAAACATCCATGACATGTGTCTCTTTGTGACTTCTACAGAAAATTAAATTTGTATTATTTTATTTTATCTTCCAAAGGTCCAAAATTCCTGCGCTTATGCTTTCTTGCTAAAAGCTTTAGGAGTTATCTATCTATCTTCGCGAACCTCAATGCTATAATGACCAAGCTCATCCGATTGCACGACTAAATAAACCTCATCACTTGAAAGAGCTGTCCATCTAATCACGGAAGCCACGGGACCTTTCAATCCTTCAATGTTTTGGTCACTATTATCATCGTTGGCAATTTCATTTTCATCGGCATCTTCAAGCTGTAATTCGACATCAAGATTACTGTTCACCTGGAAGATATAGGTCTTATTTGCTTCAGGAGTAAAGCTGAAGAAATCCTCATCATCGTCTGTAAGTGTATGATCCTGGACTTTATTAAGTTCAAGAAGGGTAAAGCTTGTTTCATCGGGTTCATAGATATCATCTTCGAGAGCTGCAGTCCAGCTTAAAGGTGGGATATCACCCTTATATCGCTTGAAAATCATTTCTATTTTATAGACCATACCGCCATCTTCCCTATATTGGGCAGCAAGCAATGTCAGTTCCTTTTTTCCATTGAAAATATAGTCAAAAGAAAACTCGGGATTCACAATAAAGGGGATATCAAGATCAAATATAAAATTTAATGAGTCCTCGCCCACGTTTAAAGGTGTGGCATCATGTTTATAGGTATATTTTTCAGGATCATTTTCATAAATGAGCAAAGTGTTCTCGGTGAATTGATAGATCGCTGCAGAAAAATGATCGTCAAAATCATTATCATAGGTTTTAGTATCGCTTACAAGTCTGCCAAGAAGGCTCCAGGTGGTGCTCATTTCTTTTAATTCCCAATGACCATAGAGATCATCTTCTGTTGGAGCAAAACAGCCTACCATCAGAAGGGTCAACACGGCCATCATAGAGATTTTAAGTATTTTTTTCATGATAAGTCCTATTTTTTGAAAAACTTTATTATTTTACAAGTAGAATATATATGTAATATAGCATTAATGCAAGGAAAATCGAAGATGTAGGAAGAAAAAAGGAGTGATTGAGCCGAATGTTTCCTAGATCTTCTTCGCGACGATCACATTCCTGTTGATCGACTGATCAACTCTGTGCAAAAAATCATTGTAGGGTGCATTGTTAAGGACGGTGAAGCCGGCTTCATGGAGGGCAAGGGCGAGCTCTGCGCGACGAATAGTGAATTCGTTATAGGCAAGGGCCATGGAGGCTTTTGTTTTAAGCAGTGCATCCCAGGCGGGAAGAGCTTCGCGGATAAGTTCAAGGGGATGGCGGGAATTTTTGTCGGTGCGCGAGCCATGTTGCACGCCATAGGGCAGATCGGCTACGAGCATATCGCAAGATCTGTTCTTCACCAATGTGTTGGAAATTCGCGTATCGGCAGTAAAAACTTGCAGACTTTGTTTCTCGCCTTTTTTATAATTTTCGGCATCAGCGGAGCATTCTAGATTAAAAACAGAGGCGATCTTTCGACCTTTTTCGTCGTTAAAAGTGCCTTTTTTGCTATTGTGTTTGTATCTGCCTTCTTGCATGAATCGTTGCAAAAAACTCGAGCATTCATGTGTCCATTTCTCGTTTATCTCAATCCCCTTCACATCAAATCCACGAATCAGCGCCTCGTATAAAGTCGTTCCCTTCCCTGCCACAGGATCCAGCAGCGTTTTTTTCTCGCTATGCGTGTCGCAGATGCTCATGGCAAGATTGACCAGTAGTCGCGTAAATTGCTCATTGGTCTTGCCATTGTATTTCAGGATCTGCACCATACTTTCGGGGAACACCTGAAAATCAGGAACTTCCATTGGTCGGAGCAAGTCGCCTTCTTGTTTAAATAAGGCATAAAATATTGAGCTTTGCCCAAGAATTTTCATTTCCTCGTCATTTAGCTCTTTTTCTGTAGAAAATTGAAGTGCTGCGGGCAATGGCCCCTCGGGCTCGGAAATATTATAAATACCCAAGTCGAATTTCATTGAAAGAGCCATCAGTTCGAAGACTGATATTTTTAGCGACGCATCGAGGTAGATGCGGTTATGGCCGGGATTTGCCAGAATAATATAGTGATGCATGCTTGCTTTTTCCTTTGATCAAAAAAATTTAAAATTTTCCTTCGGATCAATATAGAAGATTATTTTGTAAAAATAAAGGATTCTTGAGAAGAAGGAGTGGGCGGTTGATCAGGTTGAGGTTAAGGCTGAGGCAGGAGTTAATGGAATTATTGAAAGCTTGAACTTAAAGATAAAAGAAAAGTTTTAAGACGAAGGAGCACAAAAAGATGCAAAAACCTGAAAACCCTAAACTCGGTGAGACCCTGAACTAAGCCTGAAACAAGTTCAGTCTGACATTATTCAGGGTGACATTGTGCGGGATAACGATGTGATTGCTTGTCATTCTGTCCGCCAGATCCGCAGGAGTGTCTTCCAGACTGGCGGCTTCATCGTTTAACATCAACGATTTTTGATATTCAAAAACTTCGTAAATCGCATATCGGCGTTCCTTGTTCAATATTCAAAAACTTCTTAAATCGTATATTGGTGTTCCTTGTTCGATATTCGAGGATTTTGTAAATCGCATATCCTTGTTCCTTGTTCAATATTCAAAACTTCACAAATCGTATATGGGTGTTCCTTGTTCAATATTCAAAAACTTCTTAAATCGTATATGGGTGTTCCTTGTTCGATATTCGAGGATTTTGTAAATCGCATATCCTTGTTCCTTGTTCAATATTCAAAACTTCACAAATCGTATATTGGTGTTCCTTGTTCGATATTCAAAGGCTTGGCAAAGCACATATCGGTGTTGATAGTTGATAGGTTGAATGACCGATATGAATGCTAATGCTTAAAATAGTGTTCCATTTTTGAACAATCCTTGGGTCAACCTTGAGGCAACCTTGGGTCAACCTTGACCCAAGAAAGTTTACATAATATAGATTTTTTTAATGCATTTCTCACTAATACCTGTTTGCTGTTCAGCTTTCTAGCCAAGCTGCTAAACGGTTAAATTTTTTATATGGATAGTTGATATTTGATGGCTTAAAATGGAAATTGATGCTTGAAGTACTATTCAATTTTTGAACAAACCTTGGGTCAACCTTGACCCAAGGTTGACCCAAGGTTTTGAATAATAAAACAACAGAAGTCTATAAAAAAACACCGATTTCAAGCCCAGCGTGGTGTGTTATTTATTCACCATGTAAGTGCTCAAAAGATCCTTCATTCGAATGTGTTTTATTGCTCTTAAAAATTCTTATCGCCATAATACCAAGTAGCAAGATAAATAACTCTGCAGCCAGAGACCACCAGGTAGCGGGTTTTGCCTGAAAACCTTCAATGGCAAGAGCGATCACTCGCGTGATCACGATAAATCCATTGCTCAGGACCTGAACAGACAAGCCGGGCAGTATCCATTTCTTCCTGAGTGCGATGAAGAAAAACATTCCAAGTCCCATTTCAACACCACCATAAAAAGCCCGGATTTCAATGCTTCCGGCAGGATCTATAATTTTCACGCCTGCTGTTTCCATGAGTCCAGGCGCAATAAAAAGCACAATCCCAAACCCAAAAAATCCAATAGCCGCAGCTAATAAAGAGAAACGAGCAAATTTATTTGGATCAACTTTCATGCTTAAATACCTCCATGCATAGTGCCAGTCTACATCTATTAAAGCCAATCACGCTAGAAAGCACTGATATTTTTGCAAGTTTTATCATATCTGATTTTCTTTTAATATTTATGATTGTTTTCAATAATCAAATTATTCTCTTTTTTTCTATTGCATCATCTCTCGTTTTCTTTTCATTTTTGAGATTGATAAATGCAGTCGTGGATAAGATCACTAAAACAATTTCTGCTGCAAGAATGATGTAAATAAGGGGTTTTGCTTGCCATTTTTCTACAACAAGTCCGAATATGCGACCAATAACCAATCCGCCCACCACACAGATATGAATGATCAGGGCAGGTTGAAACCATTTGGGTCTGTTCAATGCAAGTAAAAAGAATAGACCAAAACCTATTTGAAGACCTCCGTACATGGCACGGGCTTCTACCAAACCGGAATTTGTCAGCTCTTTTATTCCCACCAATCCAAGCAAACTGGGGAAGATCAGTAGGGCGATACCAAATCCGCCAAATCCAATAGCTGTGGCACCAAAAATCCATTTTTCTTTTGACATATCAGTCTCCTAATCTTACTATGTGACATCATGGTCACCTTCTTAGTTATCGCAAATGCTATATTAGACATGCTTCATAAATTCATCAAGAACCTCTAGTAATTCACTTGATTCTCTGTCACTTAATTCCAAAGTGCCATCGACAAGATGATCATTGAAACTTGGCAAAGAAAAAGTAGATGTTAATTTACCACCCCAGCATTTGATAAGGACTTCGCTTACATAAGCAAGATTTGTTTTTCCACCACGTGCCCCAGGAGACGTTGATAGCAAGCAAATGGGCTTATCTTTTAAAATTGGGTTTTCAATACGCGAAATCCAATCCATGGAATTTTTAAATACCGGCGTAATACCGCTATTATATTCGGGCAAAGAAATCAGGATGCCATCAACTTCTTTAATAATATCATTTAAAGCTAACATGGTCTCAGGAAAATCACCACGTAATTCCTGATCCATACTATAAACTTCTGCCGGAAAATTTTTAAGATGGATAACTTTTAATTCCACATCCTCAAGACAATTGCCTGCATATACTGCCAAACGCTGATTAATAGATGTAGATGAATTGGAGCCAGAGAAAACGAGAATTTTTTTCATGATCTAACCTCTTGTTTTTTTTCATAATAAATATAGAAGGTTTTTTTGTAAAAATAAAGGATTCTTGAGAATAAGGAGTTGATGCTTACTCAGGTTAAGGTTAAGGTTAAGGCTGAGGTTAATGGAATTGTTGAAAGCTTGAACTTAAAGATAAAAGAAAAGTTTTAAGACGAAGGAGCACAAAAAGATGCAAAAATCTGAAAACCCTAAGCTCGGTGAGACCCTGAACTAAGCCTGAAACAAGTTCAGTCTGACATTATTCAGGGTGACATTGTGCGGGATAACGATGTGATTGCTTGTCATTCTGGAAATTACAAAACAAATAGCATTTGTTTTGTAATTGTTCAGTCCGTCGCATGACGGATTGCGAAGCAAAATCTCTGCGGGAATCCACGCATTAATTGGAATGAATTTAGTCTTGGGATGTCGCAAGAGCAGTTTTATGCCCAGACAAAAAATCCTTAGCTTGAATATAATTGAAAACCCTAAGCTCGGTGAGACCCTGAACTAAGCCTGAAACAAGTTCAGTCTGACATTATTCAAGGTGACGCGAGACTGAATGTCATTCTGTCCGCCAGATCCGCAGGAGTGTCTTCCAGACTGGCGGCTTCATCGTTTAACATCAACGATTTTCGATATTCAAAAACTTCTTAAATCGTATATGGGTATTCCTTGTTCAATATTCAAAAATTTCTTAAATCGTATATGGGTGTTCCTTGTTCGATATTCAAAAACTTCACATATCATATATGGGTGTTCCTTGTTCGATATTTAAGGGCTTGGCAAATCACATATCGGTGTTGCTAATTGAGATTAAGGCTGAGCTTTAGGTTAAGGCTGATATATTCTCTTACTTATCCGACCATCCTATGCCTTATCATTTTAATATATCCTTCGTGACATCGTTTAATCGATAATCCGACATCTGCAATCGGAAATCTGCAATCCGACATCTGCAATCTAAAACCTCTCTTCCGGTACACCTTCGCCCCGAAAGATCGGGATTACGGCGTGTCGTCGACTTTTCGCATCTCGCTTTCTCGCTTTTGTTTCCGGCTTCTGTTTTTTTGCGTCTCTGTGTAAAACACTCTCTTAACAATATTTCTTCAGTGATTCTATTTCTTGGGTGGTAAGTTTTTTCCATTTTCCCGGCGCTAGTTCGTTGGCGGAAATACCGGCAAAGCTGTTGCGATGCAGACGTGTCACCTGGGAGTTGAAATGCTTGAATATGCGTTTGACTTCGCGTTTTTTGCCTTCTTTGAGTATTAATCTAAAATGAGTACGTTGACGATTTAAGGCCTGAGCAAGGCCCTTAACGCGCTCACCATTATCGCTTAGCTCAAAACCTTTGGCCAACTCTTTTTCAAGTTCTGCGTCTGGTTCTTTCTTGAGCAAGACCTCATATTCTTTTTCTACACCGTGTTTTGGATGCGTCAATTTATAATTCAAATCGCCATCGTCTGTAAAGAGTAATACACCTGTGGTGTCTTTGTCAAGACGTCCTACGGGAACCACGGTCAATACTTTTGGTAAGAATTGCATTACGGTTTGAGGATTGTAGGGATCGGAAAGTGATGTCACAAAACCCTTGGGTTTATGAAGCTTAAGATAAGTAAAATTACTTTTAAGCCTTACTATATCTCCATCTACGCGAACTTCGGATTTGTTCTCGTCAACCTGAACACCGGGATTGGTAAAAACCTCACCATCAATCTGAACGCGTCCCTGAAAGATCAGTTCATCGCAATTTCGCCTGGAATCTACACCGCAGTGAGCCAGAAATTTATTAAGTCGCATTTTTTGCCTTTTTGTTTTTCCGCAATTGATATCTCATTTCAAGAAAGAGTTCTGCCAGCAGGGCCGGTACATACATATTCAGTTTTACATCACGAATAATATTTTCAGTTTTTCTGATCGTTTCGTAATAAGGAAAAGTAGGGTAATATTCTACAAAAGCAGACATTTCTTTTATTAAATGAGAATTGATTATTTGATCCGCATTTCCCGATGCTTCAAGCAGTTGGGCATCTCTAAGCCAGAAGATCATAAAACGCAGTAAATTTGTAAAAGCAGTTGGATCTTCCTTGGCCATTTTTGTGTAATCTTCAATCAACTTAGCAACATCAGCTAAGCTTGTCGATCGTCCATTTATATTTCCCGCCATCATAATACGCCAAAAATCAAGAATGGTGGTATCAACTTTAGAAAAATCTGCCTTCATCAGCAATTTTGCCTGACGCACATTTCCACCCGAAAGTCGCGCTACTCGCTGTGCATTAGAATCATCAAGTCCCTGAAGGCCTAAATACTCTACCAGTATCAGATCGGGCACGGGATTAAATTTAACATTCTGGCAGCGAGATCGTATGGTAGGAAGTAGTAGCTCAAGAGAAGAAGTCGTCAAGATGAATGTTGTTTTAGGTGGTGGCTCTTCCAATACCTTAAGAAGTGAATTAAATGCCTGCTCATTTGCCATTTGGGCTTCTAATATAAGAACGACCTGTCGCCCGCCTTCACTGGGTTTCATGGACAATTCTTTTTTAATATGGCGCATTTGCGAAATAAGTATATGCTTTGCACCCGGAATATTAATTCCACTGTAAGGATCTTGACTCAATTTTACGCGCTCTTCACGAATAATCTGATAATCTTCTTCCTTTAAGCCCACAAAGGGATCAGTGGCAGATGCTGTTTTTGCCTTTGGCATAGCATGAATAAAATGAAGGTCGGAGTGATTCATTGTAATCATTTTCTGGCAAGAAGCACATTTGCCGCAGGCCTCGCCATTTTGTGGGTCCTGACACAATAATGCAGCTGCTAAATTAAGAGCCATGGCAGTTTTACCCGAACCATCAGCCCCGCTAAAAAGATAGGCCGAACCAATTCGTCCTGAGGAAATTAATCCACTAAAACGCTTAGCTATAGTTTCTTGTCCAATTAATTCGTAGATCATGCCGGATTCAAAAGCTCCTCTGCCGTTTTCATGCTTGCATCACTAAGTTTTTCGCCACCGACTAAATAGGCGATCTCTTTAATTCTATCTTGTGGTCCAAGCGATTTAATTTGCGCAAACGTTTCATTATTCTTGCTAAATTTATCCACGCGAAAATGTCTTTCGCCCATGGAAGCTATCTGCGGTAAATGAGTAATGCACAAAATCTGATGATGCTTTGCAAGTTCGCGGATATGTTCGCCGACAACATGAGCTACGCGGCCGGAAATACCCGTATCGATCTCATCAAAAATGAGCGTGGGCATTTCATCATGTCCGGCAAGTACGGATTTAATTGCCAGCATAATTCGCGATATCTCACCGCCGGATGCTATCTTGGCAAGAGGCTTAAAATCATCCCCCGGGTTTGTAATGATCAAAAATTCAACCTCATCGATGCCATTGATGCTAGGCTCGACTTTTCTGTTTTTAAATAATATATGTGATAATTTGTCAGTTTCTTTCTGACGAAAATCGAGTTTCATTTTAGCATTTGGCATACCCAATAAATGCAGTCTATCTTCTATATCACGGGCAAAGATCTCGCCTGTTTTCACGAGGATCTTATGAAACGCCAAAGCTTTGTTACTCAGATCCGTTCTCGCATTTTCCAAAGCTTTAGATAATGTAGCAAGGCGGGTTTCATAGTCTGCTTCGGAGCTCATTTCATCTTTGAGCTGCTCGTAATATTCACATAATTGCTCGAATTCCATATTATGTTTACGCATCTGATAATTAATGGCACCCATTCTGTCCTGCAAAGCTGATAATCTTTCGGGGTCGTGCTCCATTGTATCGCGATATTCGCTCATATTGCGACCTACCTCAGTCAGCGAGATCAGGGCACTTTGTAATTCTTTTGCAGTCTCTTCTTGTTTTTCATCGAATTTAAGAATATCCCGCATGCTCTGTTTTAAGATCTCTATCTGATTGACAATAGCATTATCATCTTCATAAAGCGCACGCGCAAGTTCATCGGCAGAGCCGGCAAGTTTGGAACTGTTTTCCAACATCTGAAGCTCTTTTAACATACTGTCGTACTCGCCAAAACTCGGCTTGATCTCATGCAGCTCTTTAAAATGAAATTCCCGTAATTCTCGCTCTCTTAAATAGCTATCACGCTGTTCCAGTAATTCCTGATATCGTCTTAATTGTTCCTTAAAATAATGATACGACGCTCGATAGTCAGAAATAAGCTGAGGATCTGCAACGCATTTCCCAAGATACAGCAAGTGATTCTTGGGCTTAAATAATTTTTGATTTTCATGCTGTCCGTGCATTTCTACAAGATTGGCTGCAATGATCTTTAAAGCGGCAAGAGGAATGAGCTCATCGTTAAAAAATGCCCGGGATTTTCCCTTGGCATTCACTTCGCGACGAATAACCAGATCGCCACCATTATATTCAAGCTGGGCAGCTTCCAGCGCTTTTTTAACTTCGCGATTAAGTGTTAAACTATCAAAATGAGCCTCAACCACAGACTTTTCAGTTCCCTGCCTTACCATAGAAGAATCTGCGCGAACGCCAAGGGCTAGTCCAAGTGCATCAATAATAATTGATTTACCTGTACCGGTTTCACCTGTTAGCATAGAAAGGCCGGGGCCTAACTCGACCTCGATTTCTTTGATAATGGCAATATTGTTAACACTAAGCTTCCGGAGCATTTTCCTCTTCCTGTTTAACAGGGTTTAAAGTTTCAAGAGCTTGAGGTTCATTTTCCTTATTTCGGAATAACTCATCCAGTTCGCGTGTTCTTGGCAGATCTGCCGGACTCGCCAGTCCAAAATATCTCAAAAATTCATCTGTTGTAGAATAAAGCAAGGGGCGACCCGGTGCATCGGATCGTCCTGATACGGTAATCAATTCACGCTCTAATAAAGTTGAAAGGACACCGGCACAATTAACGCCACGTACTCTTTCAATCTCGGGTTTAGAAATTGGTTGTTTGTAAGCAACCACGGCTAATGTTTCCAAAGCAGCATAGGTTAATCGGGCACGAACATTTCTGTTGATATAATTTCTTATCACTGTCTCGAATTTATTTACGGTCACTATCTGGTAACCTTTTCCCACTTTCATGATATGAAAAGCGTGTTGTTCTAAAGAATATCTTTCATTCAGTGCTTCAACCGTTGCATCCAGATCGATACGATGTCCGTCATCGATGCATTCATCAAGTCGCTCGAAAGTAAGAGGTACATCAGTGGCAATTAAAAGTGCTTCCACCAATTGCATATCAAGTAATGTTGTATTATTCGGCAAGGTCTTCTCCGGGTTCTCTTTGTTCAATAATAAAATCATCAAAAGTTTTTGCTTGTAGCACGCGGATCTGACGATGTTTCATCATATCAAGAATAGCGATAACTGTCACAATCAGGGCTATTTTTGTTTTGATCCCCGGGAGCAAGCTGGAAAAATTCACTCTGGGAGATTTGTGCAAAAAAGTATAAATATAATCTATTTGATCCCCAATATTGGATCCTTCTTGTTCAACTTCGTGTGGCTCTGAGTCCTCGGGCAATCTTTCCATTGCCTGCTTATAAGCATTTAAAATATCAAATAGAGAAACATGCGCTAAAGCATCTTCGGGCATAATATCGTGATCAATATAATTCCAGTTGGGTTTTCGTGGAAATTCACCGGCATGCTGGGATTCCAGCTTTTGTAATTCCCCGCCAATTTCTTTGAAGTACTGATATTCCAATAAACGCTGAACTAATTCGTTACGGGGATCCTCTATTTCTTCATTGTCTATAGCATCTTTAACACGAGGAATGAGCATTTTAGCTTTTATACGCATCAGCATAGCGGCCATGGCAACAAATTCGCCTGCTAGCTGAAGATTCAGGGTGGTCATCAAGTCCAGATATTCCAAATAATCCTTTGTTACCTTCATGATAGGAATATCATAAATGTTGATCTCATCGCGTTTGATAAAATACAAAAGCAGATCGACCGGGCCCTCAAATACGTCCAATTGGATCTTATAATTCATAAATGCCGTTTTATCCTTTTACATCTTGTAAAAATACAATTTTTTCAGCTGGAATAAAACATATAATTCTTGATTGTGACATAGCTCACATTTATTATGGCAAGAATGCTTAAGTGCGCGCGACATCAGCATTCTTGGAAAAATAAAAAGGCACGCGATATAAATACCTCGTGCCTTCAAAAGCATTGTGTTTTTTTAAGACTTAAACTAGATTTTATCGGTTTCGACGACCTTGGCTAAGATATCAGCATATTGGATCAACAAATATTTTGTTCCATTATACTCAACTTCGTCGCCTGAATAGCTTTTGTAGAGGACAACATCGCCAACTGCAATTTCGCAATCTTCGATATTACTGACTGCCAAAACTTTTGCAGTAGTTTTCTTTTCTTTTGCTGTATCGGGGATAATAATACCCGAAGCTGTTTTTTGCTCACCTTTTTCTTCTTTAAGTTCTAAAAGAACGTATGGATTTACCGGTTGTAATTCTTTCATTTATCTATCCTTTCTTGTTTTATTTAGCTTATACCTAAAAGCTCATTGAGTTTTACTTTGTCAAAACCTAGGACTATGCGACCGTTAATATCGGTCTGGGGCACACCTCTTTGACCGGAGCGTTGAAGCAAATCTTCGGCTGCCTTTGCATCGCGAGAGATATCCACATCTCTATAGACTATCTTTTTTTCCTTAAGATAATTCTTTAAAGTATTGCACCAGGAACATGTTGGCGTTGAATAAACCGTAACACGCCGAGCCATATTTTCCCGGGAAGCGGTTTTGGGCCGTGATAATGGCATCTGTTCGAAGAGTGATGAATAGAGCCCATTTTCATTGCAACCCTTCACAATATTCTTAAGCTCTCCCTTATCAAAGATCAATAAATTTGGGACTGAATTTATTTCGTAGTGCTCGTGAATATCTCGGACCTCATTTACATCTGCGCAGAGCAAAGTAATATCTTGGGCTGCAGATGCTGCCTTAGAAATATTTTCATAAGCACAGTCACTGGCGTCCGTTCCTTTTTTATACAGGAGGAGATAAACCGTCCCATCGCTCTTAATTTCTTTTTTCAGCTCCTCGTGGGAGTGAATTGCCTTCAGTTTTTTCATGCTTTGCTCCTTGCTGTTGGCCTTCCTTAACCCACAACTTGTCGCGCTGGTAAATTTAATATTTTTTAGTGAATTTTCAAGTAAAAATAAGGGCTTAATTTTTCAACAAGAAATTGAATATTTCGGAAAAAAAGCTTTGTAAGGCAAATAATCTTAATTGTATTTATTCTTAATTTTGACTAAGTTTTTGCATACATCAAGAAAGGGCTTTCTATGAAAAAACACAAAAATGTCGCTTTGGTTTTATCAAGCGGTGGTGCAAAAGGATTTGCTCATGTGGGCGTAATTAATACTCTAAATAAACATGGTTTTAATATTCATTCCATAGCAGGATGCTCCATGGGAGCATTGATCGGAGGTTTATATGCCACAGGGGAATTAGATATTTTTGTCGATTTTATGAAAGAACTGGACTTTCTTGATATGCTGAAATTTTACGATATTAGCTTGGGAGCCGGCGGTATGGTCAAAGGAGAAAAGATTATTGCTCAGCTAAATGAATTAATCCCAGACAGAGATATCAAAGACCTTAATCTTCCTTTTTGCGCAGTTGCCACAGATATTGTCAGCGGAAAAGAAAAAGTATTCAGCAGTGGAAAACTTTATGATGCTATTCGCGCATCAATATCGATTCCAACTTTTTTCACGCCTCATGTGATAGATGGACAACATTACGTGGATGGCGGCGTTGTCAATCCTATACCGGTTAATAGAGTCCAACGCAAAAAACGAGATATCCTTGTAGCTGTAAATGTCAACGACATTGGGGAAAGCAAAGTCCCTGAAAAAGAAGCAAAAAGAGAAAAAAACTATGATAAACTTCCAGAAAGCATTCAGCAATTTTTAGAAAAAGCCGAAAGACTGCTTCCGCGAAATAAAGGTGAAAAGATCGGCACCTTTAACATCACGAATAGAAGCATTAACCTTATGCTTAACAGGATCTGCGAACTTACTCTTCAGCTTGATCCTCCCGACATTCAAATTGACATCATTCTTGACTCCTATGGTATTTTAGATTTTTACAAAAGTCAGGAGATCATCAAAAGCGGCGAAATAGCAGCAGAAAAAGCAATTGAAGAATACCTCTCTAAGAGATGAACACTGCGCAGGGAGAAAGGATTAAAAAAAAGAGGTTGAGAAGTTAAGAAGCTAAGAAGCTAAGAAGTTGAGAAGTTGAGAAGTTTAGTCAATAGTTTGTGCAAGGGGTAATTATGCTTTTGCGCTTGAATGTAAACGGCTCTGCTTCGTTGAAATGTTGAATCGTTGAAGTGTGGAAATGTGGAAGTGTTAAATTACAGGAAAAGCTTCGTTTTAAGACAGAGGATCACAAAAAAGGGTCCCTTCAAATATCTTATATCCTTAATCCTTGTTCAATATTAAAGGACTTCGTAAATCACATAGCAGCGTTCCTTGTTCGATATTCAAAAACTTCATAAATCGTATATCGGTATTGATGATTCGTGGTGGAAAAATTGATAGAGACGCAATGCATTGCGTCTTTACAAATTTCTCTTCTTATTCTGACACAGCTTCGCCCCGACAATTCGGAGCTACTGCGTGTCTCCGACTTCTGGCTTCCGGCTTCTACAAAATATATCGGCTCAGATCATCATCTGTGATAATATCTTTAAGTGATTTTCTTACATCATCGGAACTTATCACTATTTTTTTAGGGCCATCGGGAGCAGTGAACATAATCTCGTCTAAAATTTGAGTCATAATTGTATGTAATCGACGAGCACCGATATTTTCGGCTTTGTCGTTGACTTCAGTTGCATTTTTAGCAATTTCGTATATCGCATCTTCTTCAAAAACCAAGTCAAGTCCTTCAGATCTGAGTAAAGCCTTATATTGTTTGATCAAAGCATTTTCGGGACGAGTAAGGATCTGTACAAAATCATCGGTTGTAAGACTATCCAACTCCACACGAATGGGAAATCTTCCCTGAAGCTCAGGAATAAGATCAGAAGGTTTACTTGCATGAAAAGCTCCCGAAGCAATAAAAAGAATGTGGTCTGTTTTGACAAAACCATAACGCGTCTTAACCGTTGAACCTTCAACAATAGGTAAAAGGTCACGTTGAACACCCTGACGCGAAACATCGGCACCTTTGCTCTCATTACTGATGGTGATCTTGTCGATCTCATCAATAAAAACTATACCATGATGCTGCACACGTTCGATAGCTTCATCTTGGACTTTGCTTCTATCAATTAATTTTTGCGCTTCTTCTTCGACTAAGATCTTGCGGGCTTCCGGGACTTTAACTTTTTTCTTTTTAGAATCCTTTTTCTTTCCCCCAAATAAATTACCCATGGCTTCATTCAAAAAATCACCCGCGCCACCATCCATCATATCACCGCCCATGCCTTCCATGGGGCCCATAATGGAAATACCGGCAATACTGGGCTTTTTGGGGGAAGCATCAATTTCTACATAGCGCTCATCAAATTGACCTTCTTTGTACATTTCTTTTAAGCGTTCACGGGTTTTATCAATACGCTGTATCTCTTCTTCATCCATACTTTCCTTTTGTTCCACAGGAAAAAGCAAGTCCAATAAGCGTAAATTCGCCAATTCTTCGGCATGTTGCTTTACCATTTCTTCATGTTCTTTTTCGACCATATCCACAGCCATATAGGTAAGATCGCGAATAATAGATTCTACATCGCGACCCACATAACCGACTTCGGTGAACTTTGTTGCTTCAACTTTAATAAAAGGTGAATAAGCCAATGAAGCCAAGCGACGAGCAATTTCGGTTTTACCTACGCCGGTGGGGCCTATCATAATGATATTATTAGGTGAAATCTCATTTCGGATGGATTTGTCGGCCTGCTGGCGGCGCCAGCGATTGCGCAAGGCAATCGCTACTGAGCGCTTTGCCTTATCCTGACCAATAACATATTTATCTAACTCTCTGACTATCTCTTTAGGTGTCATCGATTTCATTGATCTAACTCCAATACTGTAATATTATCATTGGTATAAATGCAAATAGACCCGGCGATCTCAAGACTCTTTTGGGCTATCTCGGCAGCGCTCAGTTCGGTGTTTGCCATCAAACCCCGCGCCGCCGCCAGGGCGTAAGCTCCACCGGAACCTATAGCATAAAGATCATCGTCAGCACCAATAACATCACCACTTCCACTGAGTATATAACCCTTTTCTTTATCCATGACGATCAAAAGTGCTTCCAGCTTTTGTAAATATTTGTCTCGGCGCCATTCCTTGGTCATTTCAACCGCAGCACGGGTGAGATCACCTTTATATTCCTTGATCTTGTTCTCGAATTTTTCAAAAAGCGTAAAGGCATCAGCAGTAGCTCCGGCGAATCCGGCAAGGATTTTATCTCCGTAGAGCTTTCTTACTTTAACAGTTTTTGCTTTCATTACTGTATTTCCAAGAGTCACCTGTCCATCACCAGCGATTGCGGCTTTTCCATTCCGGTGGACTCCAAGAATTGTTGTACCATAAATTGTGTCCATATTATTTCCTTTTATTTTTTACGCCTCGCGCGTGAACCGGGAATTCCTAGTTTTTCCCTGTACTTTGCAACGGTGCGCCTTGCGATCTTATATCCCTTTTCTTCCAAAGCAATTTGCAATGCCTCATCGCTTAAGGGTTTTTCTTTATCTTCATTTTCAATAATTTTTATGAGATCTTCTTCCAGGTCTCTCGTCGATGCTTCCACTCCATCTTGGCGTTCCGTTCTTTCACTGAAGTAAAAACGCAATTCAAACATGCCTGTGGGTGTTTGCATATATTTTCCATTGACCACCCGCGAGACCGTAGAAATATCCAGATCCGTGTCCTCTGCAATATCTTTCATGATCATTGGCAAAGGATGTTCCCTCTTTCCTGCAAGAAAATCCTGCTGCCGGCGCACTATGGCCTGTGCTATCGCGATCATTGATCGTTTGCGCTGTTCTATGGCCTGAATGAACCATTGAGCGGCTTGCTTATTAGTGTTCAAATAACTTTGGGTGCTTTTGTCGAGATTTTTCGTATTCATCATAGATAAATAGGTATCCGAAAGCTTAACACCCGGCTGACCCGTTTCTATTAATGCTACATAATAACGACCATCTTTTTTTCTCAATACAAGATCTGGAATAATACTCTTTTTCATGAAATCTTTATGACCTGCAGCCGGTCTGGGATTCAGTTTTGATATTTCTTCTTTGGCATAAGCCATATCTTCATTGCTGAGTTCTAGTTCTTTCGAGATCTTATCGCATTGGCCATCCATATATTCTTGAAAAAAGTTTTCTATGATATCTATAACAAAAATTTCTTCATGATTGGCTTTAAGCTGTAGAATCATACATTCACGAAGATCCCTGGCAGCAACTCCGGGAGGTCCTAATTTTTGTATTTGTTTTAAAACAGCTTCTGCTTTGTTGATGTCCACAGATAATTTATACGCGATATTCTGAATAGGAGAAGTTAAAAAACCATCTTCATCCAAAGAACCGATAATTTCTTCTGCAAGCATGATTTCTTCATCATTCAAGCCTGATTCTTTGGCTTGTATTAAAAGTCTATCAAAAAAATCAAGCTCTTCGGCCTGAATAATGTCCATAGTATCCAGTGATGATCGCCTTGAGGAGGATATTGAAACATTTTCTTCGTTCCACACATCATTCTGCTCATTGCTGTCTCTTCCCTCAGCACTTTCATCATCTAATTCAAGCAGAGGATTTTTTTCCACTTCTTCAAGAATGGCTTTTTCCAGCTCAGTTTGTGTTAATTGCGCTAAACGGGCCAGCATAAGCTGAACAGGTGCTAATTTTTGTATCTGTTGTTGAGATAAGCGCTGTTTCATGAACGGATCAGCGGTCTAACTTGAACTTAGCTCCAAGGTAAAGCCGCCTTGCCTCCGGATCGTTCGCAAGAAATTCTGCCGTTCCTGCATTAAGGATCTTTCCCTCGAAAAGCAGATAGGAATGGTCAGTAATGGATAGAGTTTCGTGAACATTGTGGTCCGTAATGATCACACCAATTCCGCGATCTTTTAGTCTAACCACCATTTCCTGAATATCTTCTACGGCAATAGGATCAATTCCTGCAAAGGGTTCATCCAATAAAATGAATTTTGGATTCGTTGCAAGAGCCCGGGCAATTTCTGTTCGTCGGCGTTCACCACCGCTCAGCGCAAAGCCCTTATTTTTACGGACATGCTCCAGCTTAAAATCTTCTATGAGAAAGTCGATCTTTTCACGAATGGTCTTTTGATCTTTGTAATATATTTCGAGCACCAATCGCAAATTATCCTCAACGGATAGCTTACGAAAAACCGACGCTTCCTGGGATAAATAGCCAATACCTTTCTGTGCACGCTTATACATGGGAAATTGAGTTATTTCTTCGTCATCCAAAAAGATATGACCCTGATTAGGACGTATCATTCCCGTGATCATATAAAAACTGGTTGTTTTTCCGGCGCCATTGGGACCAAGAAGTCCCACGACTTCACCCGTTCTTGCCTCAATATCTATTTCATCCACCACCCGACGGCGTCCATAGATCTTGACCAGTTTTTCAGCGCGTAATATTGACATTCTCTACCTTCAGATGTCTTGCATTGTTAATTCATCCTTAGAAAATACAATCATTGGAGGGATAAAAAAACATATTTGTTTGGATTGTGATATAAGTCACAGTTTAATCCAGAAGCTAGAAGCCAGGAGTCAGGAGCCAGAATAATTTTGAAGTCGAAAACGCATCCTAGTCTTCCTGAGCGACGAAGCCTTCTGGTCGGCCATAGCTTTGACCTAGGCTGAGGCGAGGGTGTTCCAGAAGACAGCGGAGAATTAACAACTAATAAGGAAGAGAGCTTAATGTCTCAATCTTTTATACAGTTACTTGACCCAAGGTTGACCCAAGGTTGACCCAAGGTTGACCCAAGGTTGACCCAAGGTTGACCCAAGGTTGACCCAAGGTTGACCCAAGGTTGACCCAAGGTTGACACAAGATTGACCCAAGGTT
>Ga0265294_10000255_pt1 | contig 69838 bp, 49 predicted proteins | sample MunlanPumphouse3_FD_192504 | JGI IMG/M metagenome (GOLD analysis project Ga0265294, IMG submission 192504) | Groundwater microbial communities from a municipal landfill in Southern Ontario, Canada - Pumphouse #3 | ecosystem: Environmental > Aquatic > Deep subsurface > Groundwater | place...
AGCGCAAGAGACGGTTTCGCAAACACTCCTCCTAAAAATGTGTAAAAAGCACTGTTATTGAAATTTTCCGATATACCGTAAAGAACAGTCGCAGCACCTCCCACCATAAGACAGACAAAAAGGGTGCCCGTAAAACGGACACCCCATTTATCAAGTAACATGCCGCAAATGACCAGACCGCCCCATACGCATAAAAGAGAATAAGCTCCTCCGTACATTCCGTAATCACCCGAAGTCCACGCCAGATCAAGTATTTCAGGATTTTTGAAAATATGACCTATTGTGGTAAACTGGTCATCAAAGAAATATGACGCGAACATGGGAAGGGACAGACACAAAAGGACAATCCAGCGTGCCCATGCACTGTCTTTCAACAGTTTGATCACCTTATTCATCTGTTGCTATTATTTCTTAATGTTAGGCAATTCCAAGCCATATCCTTTTTTATGGTCCTCTATCTTCAGCCAGATACCCATAAAGAAGGCCAGCACGCCAAACGAAGCAAAAATGACCATTGGCACTTTGTAATCATATGCAGGCACTGCAACCTGTATGCCTTGTGCCAGCTGGGCATTGGCCTGTTCACGCAACTGGGCTACCCCCGGATTGGTACTGTCCAACACATTGCCAATAATCTTGGGAACAAAGCAAAGCCCAAAGTTTTGAATCCAGAAGATGAGCGAATAAGCACTACCCAAATAACGTTCGTCGATAATCTTTGGAACACTGGGCCACAAAGAGGCAGGAACCAGTGAGAAAGAAACTCCAAGTACTACAATAATAAGCAGTGCAAACCATTCCTTGGGATACAAAGGCAAAACAAACGCAAAGGTCAAGTGACAGATAATCATAATCAACGCCCCGTACATAAGCATTGAAGCGCCTTTACCCACATGATCAATAAACGATCCCAGGAACGGAGTCAGCACCATTGCCAATATTGGGAACCAGCGAAACAGATTAGCTGCCGTTTCCGTTGGCACCGACAGCGTACATTCCAGGAAGTTAGTTGCATACCGCTGAAAGGGGAAAATGGCCGAGTAATACAGCACGCACAACAAGGCAATAATCCAGAACATCTTGCTGCCAAAAATATTTTTAATATCACTGACTTTAAATTCTTCTTCCTTCGGCTCATTCCCGCGTGCATCCCCAATCTGACGTTCCAGTTTTGCATCCATCACGTTAAATACCAAGAAATTGATAAGGCCGATGAGCAACAGCACAGTACAGAAAGCAATGGGAGCCACTACCGACCCGTTAAACTTGTTGGCAACAAATGGAGACAGAGAAAGTACAGCAAACACGCCTAAACGGGCTATAGCCATTTCCAGACCCATAGCCAGCGCCATTTCTTTGCCTTTGAACCATCTGGCAATTGATTTGGAAACGGTGATACCCGCCATTTCACAGCCGCAACCAAAAATCATAAACCCTAACGAAGCCATTTTAGCACTACCCGGAAGAGAAACCCACCAGGTATTTAGCCAGGCACACAACTCAGTTTCCTGAAACCAGTCACTGATTCCTATATATTTGATTGAAGCGCCTATCACCATAATGGAAGCGGACAATGCCCCCGTAAAACGGATACCGCACTTATCCAGAATAATTCCGGCAATAATAAGAAAACCGCACACATTCAGAAAATATTCGGAAGCTGCATACGTTCCAAAACTGCCAGGGGTCCAGCCCCGTTGGCCTTCCACCAGTGTTTGCAGCGGAGACATCACATCCACAAACATATAGGCGAAAAACATCATCAAAGCTATGAGCAACAATGCCGTCCAGCGTGCTACAAAACTGTCGTTCAGTAATTTTTTAACTTGAGTCATAAGTAATAAGTAAGAAGATTAATTGTATTTCTTAAAGGTTGGCTAAGGTACAAAAATTTACGTACCTTTGAGGGCTGTAGTGAAAAAATTATTATGAATATAGACGTAGTTTTAGGTCTCCAGTGGGGAGATGAAGGAAAAGGGAAAATAGTTGATTTTCTGGCAGAAATGTACCCGGTAATTGCCCGTTTCCAGGGTGGTCCCAATGCCGGCCATTCACTTCAGTTTGAAGGAAAATCTTTTGTTCTCCACTCCGTTCCTTCGGGTGTTTTCCGCAATAACACCATGAACCTCATTGGCAACGGAGTGGTGCTCGATCCTATAGTCTTTCAGGAAGAATGCCTGGCTATAGAAGCATTGGGCATTCCGGTGAAAGACCGTCTGATAATCTCAAAAAGGACGCATCTTATTCTGCCTACACACCGTATTATAGATGCAGCCAGCGAACATTCCAAAGGTTCGTCAAAGATAGGTTCCACACTCAGGGGAATAGGCCCTGCCTACATGGACAAGACAGGGCGAAACGGGGTACGGGCGGGAGATATTCTTACCCCCGATTTTCTGGAGAGGTTCAATACACTCAAAACAAAACATATTGCTTTTCTTCGCCAGTTCGATTATCAATACGATCCCAACATGGATCATGACAAATGGATGCAGGCTATAGAATATATGAAAGGGTTCCGTCTGATTGACGGGGAATATTATATAAATGACTGCCTGAACCAACACAAGCGGGTTCTTGCGGAAGGAGCCCAGGGCTCGCTGCTGGACATAGATTTCGGTTCATATCCCTTTGTAACCTCATCGTCTACAACCTGTGCCGGCGTCTGCACCGGACTCGGGGCTGCTCCCACTCATATCGGAAAAGTATACGGTATCTTCAAGGCATACTGTACACGTGTTGGAAGCGGACCGTTCCCTACGGAACTTTTTGATGAAACAGGCGAGCGACTGCGCAGGGAAGGCAGGGAATTCGGAGCCACTACCGGCAGGCCCAGACGTACCGGATGGCTGGATCTTGTCGCCCTAAAATATGCTGTTATTCTGAACGGGGTTACCGAGCTCATCATGATGAAAGCAGATGTGCTGGACAAGTTCGATTCCATTAAGATCGCCACTGCGTACCGGATAAACGGTGAAGTATGCGACAGAATTCCTTACGACATTTATGCCGATATAACTCCTGAGTACAAGGAATTCAAAGGCTGGCATAAAAGCCTTGAAGGCATGCATACAGAAGAGGAATTGCCTTTTGAATTCATGAATTACGTCAGATTCATTGAAGAGTCGGTAGGCGTACCCATAAAGATCATTTCCCTGGGCCCCGACAGGGGGCAAACCATTGTCAGGGAATAACCGGGTATAATAATGGATACGTTACTGGAGCATATTAACAGTCCATCTGACTTGAAAAAATTAAGTCTGGACCAACTGGAGCCTCTCTGCGCGGAGTTGCGTACCTATATTACGGAATGCTGTTCAAAGAATCCGGGCCACCTTGGAGCCAGTCTTGGCGTAATTGAATTGACCGTTGCGCTTCATTATGTCTTTGATGCTCCTAAAGATAAGATTATCTGGGACGTAGGCCATCAGTCCTACGCACATAAGATCCTTACGGGAAGACGTAAAGAATTCCTGAAGAACAGATGCTATCACGGGTTGAGCGGGTTTCCAAAGATGACTGAAAGCCCTTACGATGCCTTTGGGACAGGCCATTCTTCCACTTCCATATCGGCTGCATTGGGTTTTGCCACAGCGGCTGCTCTGAATCATTCCGACGAGCAGGTGGTGGCCGTTATAGGCGACGGTTCACTTACCGGCGGTCTGGCTTACGAAGGATTAAACAATGCGGGAGGCAGTCAGGCAAATATGCTCATTATTCTCAATGACAACCAGATGTCCATCGATCCCAACGTGGGAGGACTGCACAACTACCTGCTCAAGGTAACTACATCGGCCCGTTACAATAAACTAAAACAGCGCACCTGGGCGGCACTGGGTGCCGGAGCCGTTCGCGATTTCATTCAGGGCTCTGTCAAAGCATTAAAACGTTTCTTTATAAAAGACAGCACATTTTTCCAGCCTCTGGGTATTCGGTATTTCGGGCCGGTTGAAGGTCACGACGTCGTTCAGCTTGTTAGAACACTCCGGCGGCTTAAGACCATACGGGGTCCCAAATTGCTTCATGCTCACACGGTTAAAGGCAAGGGATACGCCCCGGCGGAAAACGATCAGCCTACCTGGCATGCCCCCGGTCTGTTCAATCCAAGAACGGGGTTGCGGATTAGCGATCAGGAGCCGGACAAACCCGGAAAAGTGCGGTTTCAGGACGTATTCGGTTATACATTGCTCGAACTGGCAAAAACAAATCCCTCCATTGTGGGTGTTACACCCGCCATGCCCAGCGGCTGCTCTCTGAATATAATGATGAAGGAAATGCCCGACAGGTGTTTTGACGTAGGGATAGCAGAGCAACATGCCGTTACTTTTTCCGCAGGTATGGCCGCTGCCGGATTCCTGCCCTATTGCAACATTTATTCGAGTTTTATGCAACGGGCTTACGATTCGGTAATCCACGATGTAGCCATTCAGAACCTGAAAGTGGTGTTCTGTCTTGACAGGGGCGGTCTGGTAGGAGAAGACGGGGCTACCCATCACGGAGCATTCGATCTGGCATATTTTAACTGCATTCCGGGACTTATGGTCGCAGCTCCAATGGATGAACTGGAACTGAGAAATATGCTTTTCTCTGCACAGGATAACCGCTACAGTGCCGTAAGCATCCGCTACCCCAGAGGAACAGGAGCGGGAATGAAGGACTGGCAAAAGCCTTTTACCTACCTGACTCCCGGAAAAGCCAGGTTACTGAGTAAAGGCGAAGAAATTGCCCTGCTAAGCATTGGGGCTGCCGGTATCATGGGTGCGTCAGCCGTTGCAAAGCTGGCGGAATCGGGTCTTTTTGTCCAACACTATGATATGCGGTTTCTGAAACCTGTGGACGAAGAAGTCCTGGAATATGTCGCCGGCCACTTCTCCCGGATATTCACTCTGGAAGACGGAAGCCTGATTGGAGGTCTCCACAGCACGGTATCTGCCTTTGTTGCTTCGCACGGATACAATAACGTAAAAGTTACCGGGTTGGGCATCCCCGACCGTTTCATTCAGCAGGGAAAGACAAAACAACTTTTTCACGAATGCGGATACGATGCCGAAACCATTGTAAATGCTTTGTCGGAAGGAAGAATATGAGATTTTTTTTGGTAGTTTGGAGAAAACATTTATCTTTGCCGCTCCTAAATAGAGGGATAGTTCTTTAGCACATCTGCCGATGTAGCTCAGTTGGTCAGAGCAGCTGATTTGTAATCAGCAGGTCGTGGGTTCGAATCCCTCTATCGGCTCAGAAGTTTTTTGACAGTATGAATTAAAGGGAGGGTACCAAAGTGGCCAACTGGGGCAGACTGTAAATCTGCTGACGCACGTCTTCGTAGGTTCGAATCCTGCCCCTCCCACAACCTTACGCGGAAGTAGCTCAGTTGGTAGAGCATCAGCCTTCCAAGCTGAGGGTCGCGAGTTCGAACCTCGTCTTCCGCTCTAATCAAGTATTAAGCCAGTGTAGCTCAGGGGTAGAGCGCTTCCTTGGTAAGGAAGAGGTCATGAGTTCAAATCTCATCACCGGCTCATTTTTCATGTTAAGTTATTAAATTATTTTCAATTATGGCAAAAGAAACGTTCAAAAGGGATAAACCCCACGTAAACATCGGAACCATCGGGCACGTTGACCATGGTAAAACCACTTTGACTGCTGCTATCACGCAGGTATTGGCTAAGAAGGGCCTGTCTGAATTCCGCTCATTCGATTCTATCGATAATGCTCCCGAAGAAAAAGAACGCGGTATTACTATCAATACATCTCACGTTGAATATCAAACGGCAAACCGTCACTACGCTCACGTTGACTGCCCGGGACACGCCGACTACGTTAAGAACATGGTTACCGGTGCTGCCCAGATGGATGGCGCTATTCTTGTTGTGGCCGCCACCGACGGTCCTATGCCCCAGACCAATGAGCACGTGCTGCTGGCCCGTCAGGTGAACGTTCCCAAGATCGTTGTTTTCCTGAACAAATGCGACATGGTTGACGACCCCGAGATGCTTGACCTGGTTGAACTGGAAGTTCGCGACCTGCTTTCCAAGTACAATTTTGACGGCGACAACGCCCCCGTTATCCGCGGCTCCGCTCTGGGTGCGCTTAACGGAGAAGCCCAATGGGAAGAAAAAGTCATGGAACTGATGGATGTGGTTGACTCATACATTCCTATTCCAATCCGTGATAACGAAAAACCGTTCATCATGCCTGTAGAGGATATTTTCTCCATTACCGGTCGTGGAACCGTTGCTACCGGACGTATTGAAACCGGTCTTATCAAAACCGGTGAACAGATTGAGATTGTAGGTCTTGGTGAAAAGCCCAAAACAAGTGTCGTTACGGGAGTTGAAATGTTCCGTAAGATCCTTGACAGAGGAGAAGCCGGTGATAACGTAGGTCTTCTGCTTCGCGGTATCGACAAGAGTGACGTAAAACGCGGACAGGTAATCTGCCGTCCAGGTACCATAACTCCCCACAAGAAATTCTCCGCAGAGATTTACGTGTTAAGAAAAGACGAAGGCGGACGCCACACCCCGTTCCATAACAGGTACCGTCCCCAATTCTTCCTCCGTACGCTTGACGTTACCGGTGAAGTACAGCTTCCCGAAGGCGTTGACATGGTTATGCCGGGTGACAACGTTTCCATCAATGTGGAACTGATCTACCCCGTAGCTTTGAACGAAGGGTTACGTTTTGCCATCCGTGAAGGCGGACGTACAGTTGGTGCCGGTCAGATCACCAAAATTGGTGACTGATATCCCGACTTACTCAAAACAAACAGGTTTAGCTGTTATAGCAGCTAAACCTGTATAAAATAGGGGCATAGTTCAAGGGTAGAATAGCGGTCTCCAAAACCGTTGATGGGCGTTCGAATCGCTCTGCCCCTGCAAATACGGGATGTTACGGTTTCGTATTTATTAACCTCAACACCGGGAGAAGCTTCCAACTCCATGTGTTGTAATAAAATAAACAATGAGCAAAATTGGAGTGTATTTTAAAGACTCTTATAACGAGTTGGTACATAAGGTAAGCTGGCCTTCATGGAGTCAATTGCAGAACAGCGCTATCATTGTTATGGTGGCATCTGGAATTTTCGCTATTGTGATTTTCGCAATGGACTTTGCCTTCAGGAACATTATGGAGTTCCTCTATAAAGCCCTTTATTAATCTTATAGAGAAATGTCAGAAGTTGCCAAGAAGTGGTACGTCGTCAGAGCAGCCGGCGGAAAAGAAAAAAAAGCCAAAGAATACATAGACAACGAGGTCAAACGTTTGCGACTGGAAGACTATGTTTCTCAGGTTTTAATTCCTACTGAAAAGATCTACCAGGTTAAAAATGGTAAAAAAATCAGTAAGGAACGTATTTTCTATCCGGGATACATCCTCATTGAGGCTGCGCTCACCCCTGAAATCCAACATCTTATCAGCAACATTCCTCACGTATCGGGTTTTCTCGGCGCCGTGAAAGGCGGAGACCCCGTGCCAGTACGCATGGCGGAGGTCAACAGGATCCTGGGGCGTGTAGACGAACAGGCTGAAAGAGAAGAAGAGAACATTGCACCCTATCTTGTCGGAGAGGCAGTCAAAGTGATTGACGGTCCCTTCAACGGATTCAACGGAACCGTAGAAGAGATCATTGAAGATAAGAAAAAACTGAAAGTAATGATCAAGATCTTCGAAAGGAAAACGTTGCTGGAGCTCGGTTTTGTTCAAGTAGAAAAAGAATAAACTAATTATCATTATGGCTAAAGAAATTGCCGGATTAATCAAATTACAGATTAAGGGCGGCGCTGCCAACCCTTCTCCCCCCGTAGGGCCGGCCCTGGGATCAAAGGGTGTAAACATAATGGAGTTCTGCAAGAAATTCAATGCACAGACTCAGGACCGTGCAGGAAAAGTCTTGCCGGTCATCATTACTGTTTACAGCGATAAATCTTTTACATTTATCGTTAAGCAGCCACCTATTGCCGTTCAGTTGAAAGAAGCTGCCAAGATTACCAGTGGTTCTGCGGAACCCAACCGTAAGAAAGTGGCTTCCGTAACCTGGGATCAGGTCCGTGCCATTGCCGAAGATAAGATGCAGGATATGAATGCCTTCACTTTGAAGTCGGCCATGAGTATGGTTGCCGGTACTGCACGCAGTATGGGTATTACCGTTTCTGGAACGTTTCCCCAAGATGTTAACTAAACTTACATGCAGAAATGAGTAAACTTACTAAAAATCAAAAAGTAGTATACGCCAAGGTCGATCCCGGAAAACAATATAAATTACCAGAGGCATGTGAATTGATAAAGGATACAAGCTTTACCAAGTTTGATGCTTCAGTAGATATGGCTGTTCGCTTAGGTGTTGACCCGCGTAAAGCCAACCAGATGGTTCGTGGCGTGGTAACTCTTCCGCATGGAACGGGGAAACAAGTACGTGTGCTGGTTCTCTGTACTCCCGATAAGGAAGAAGAAGCCAAAACCGCCGGAGCCGACCATGTTGGTCTGGACGAATATATTGAAAAGATTAAAGGCGGCTGGACAGATGTTGATGTCATTATCTGTACGCCTTCCGTAATGGCTAAGATTGGCCCTATCGGCCGTATCCTGGGACCCCGTGGCCTTATGCCCAACCCCAAGACCGGAACCGTAACCATGGAGGTAGGGAAAGCTGTTCACGAGGTGAAAGCCGGTAAAATAGACTTTAAGGTAGATAAAACAGGGATTATCCACTCATCCATTGGCAAGGTATCTTTCGATGCCAGAAGCCTTCAGGAAAATGCCCAGGAGTTTTTGAATACCATATTAAAACTAAAACCGCAAGCTCTGAAAGGAACCTATGTGAAGAGTATCTATCTTTCCACTACCATGGGTCCCGGTTTGTGTATTGATGTAAAATCCGGTAGTGCTGCCGAATAAAACTAAGATTTATGAAGAAAGAAAAAAAAGTACTTGTAATTGAAAGTTTAGCGGCACAACTGGCATTGACTCCCAACTTCTATGTGGTAGATCTGGAAGGCATGAATGCCCAGAAGACTTCCATGTTGCGTCGTGAATGTTTTACACAAAATATTAAACTGGTTGTAGTAAAGAACACATTGCTCCGCCGCGCTCTGGAACAAACGGGCGTTGAGGATGCTGCCCAGCTCTTTCCCGTGCTTTCCGGTTCAACCGCCGTTATGTTTACAGAAACGGTAAACGCTCCTGCCAAACTTATCAAATCGTTCGGTACAGAACACGGTAAACCGGTTCTTAAAGGAGCCCTTGTACAAGAATGTGCATATGTTGGTGAAAACCAATTGGATACCCTCATTAACATCAAATCTCGTGAACAACTTATTGGTGATATTGTTGGCCTTATCCTGTCTCCCGCACAGAAACTTGTTTCCGCCATTACTTCCTCGGGAAGCAATGTGGCTGGCATTGTGCAAACACTTGCCGAACGCGAATAATAATTAATAAAAAGTAAAAACAATTTTAAACAAAATAATCATGGCAGAATTGAAACAAATGGCCGAAGCCATTGCTAATCTTACCATTAAAGAAGCTATTGAATTAGCAAACATCCTTAAAGACGAGTACGGAATTGAGCCCGCAGCCGCTGCTGTTGCCGTTGCCGCTCCCGGTGCTGCTGCCGGACCCGCCGCCGAAGCTGAACAAACTCAATTTGATGTTATACTTACATCGGCCGGACAGGCTAAATTGCAAGTTATCAAAGTAGTTAAAGACCTCACCGGTCTTGGACTGAAAGAAGCTAAAGATTTAGTTGACGGAGCACCCAAGGCTCTTAAAGAAAAAATTAGCAAGGCCGAAGCTGAGCAGATGAAATCCCAGATTGAAGAAGCCGGCGGAGAAGTTGAGATTAAATAAACAAAACTCCCGTAGAAATCGGGAACGGAGACCAGGTTTAGGACCCCGCGGGGTTCTAAGCCTTTTTGTCGTTAAATTGTTTGTTTTCAACTAATCCTTTTAAAATGTCTCAAAAATATAATAATCAGCGAATTAGCTTCGCAACCTCAAAAACTCTTCTGGACCATCCGGACTTTTTAGAAGTTCAGTTGAAATCGTTTCAGGATTTTTTCCAACTTGAAACGACACCGGAAAACCGTAAAAACGAGGGCCTTTTTAAAGTTTTTCAGGAAAACTTTCCCATTACAGACACGCGCAATAACTTTGTTCTGGAGTTTATTGATTATTTCGTAGACCCGCCACGCTATTCCATTGAGGAATGTCTGGACAGGGGCCTTACGTATAGCGTTCCCCTCAAAGCAAAACTTAAACTGTATTGTACAGATCCCGAACACGAAGATTTTGACACCGTCATTCAGGATGTGTACCTTGGAACCATTCCCTATATGACGCCCCGCGGAACTTTTGTCATCAATGGTTCCGAACGTATTGTTGTATCTCAGCTGCATCGTTCGCCCGGCGTATTCTTCGGGCAAAGCATCCACACGAACGGGACTAAACTCTATTCTGCCAGAATCATTCCGTTCAAAGGTTCCTGGATTGAATTCGCAACGGACATCAATAACGTGATGTACGCCTACATTGACAGAAAGAAAAAATTACCGGTGACCACCCTTCTCCGTGCTATCGGGTTCGAGGGTGATAAAGATATCCTTGAGATCTTTGGACTGGCAAATGAAGTTAAGGTTAACCGCGTTAACCTTAAAAAGAACCTGGGCAGAAAACTGGCTGCACGTGTTCTGAAATCCTGGATCGAAGACTTCGTAGACGAAGATACCGGAGAAGTTGTATCCATTGAACGTAATGAGATCATTCTCGACCGCAAAACCGTCCTGGAAGAAGAGCATATAGACCTTATCCTGGATTCCGGAGCCTCTACGGTATTGTTGCATAAAGAAGATGCCAATATTGGAGACTATGCCATTATCCACAACACCCTGCAGAAAGATCCCTGCAACTCGGCCAAGGAAGCCGTTATATACATCTACAGGCAGCTTCGCAACTCGGAACCGCCAGACGAAGCAACGGCTATGGACGTCATTGATAAGCTCTTCTTCTCGTCCAAACGCTATGATTTGGGAGATGTCGGACGTTACCGTCTTAACCATAAACTCAATCTTTCTACGGCGCCTGACATTAAGGTCCTGACCAAGGAAGATATTATTGCCATTATCAACCACCTGATCCAGTTGATCAATTCAAAGGCCCTGGTAGACGATATAGATCACCTGAGCAACCGCCGCATCCGCACCGTAGGTGAGCAGCTGGCCAATCAGTTCAGCGTGGGTCTTTCCCGTATGGCACGCACAATAAGGGAGAGGATGAATGTTCGTGACAACGAGGTTTTCACACCAATAGATCTGATCAACGCCAAGACTTTGTCTTCCGTTATCAACTCGTTCTTTGGCACATCACAGCTGTCACAATTCATGGACCAGACAAACCCGCTGGCCGAGATGACGCACAAACGCCGTCTTTCCGCATTGGGTCCCGGAGGTCTGTCCAGGGACCGTGCAGGGTTTGAAGTCCGTGACGTACACTATACCCACTACGGACGGTTATGCCCCATTGAAACACCCGAAGGCCCAAACATCGGCCTTATCTCTTCGCTTTGCGTTTACGCAAGGATCAACGATCTGGGCTTTATTGAGACCCCGTACCGGAAAGTGGAACAGGGACGCGTTGACCTTTCTGCCAAGGGCTATGTTTATATGAGCGCCGAGGAGGAGGAGGAACAGATGGTGGCCCAGGCAAACGTTAACCTCGATGACGACGGTAACATCCTTGACGAACGTATCAAATGCCGTTACGAAGCGGATTACCCCGTAGTGACCAAAGATGAGGTGCACCTTATGGACGTTGCTCCCAACCAGATCGCATCCATAGCCGCCTCTCTTATTCCTTTCCTGGAACACGACGACGCTAACCGCGCACTCATGGGATCTAACATGATGCGGCAGGCTGTACCGCTCATCCGTCCGGAAGCTCCTATCGTCGGGACCGGCCTTGAAGGCCCGGTAATCCGCGACAGCCGTACCCAGATCACGGCAGAAGGCAAAGGTGAAATCGTATTTGTGGATGCCAAAGAAATACATGTCAAATACGAGCAGACAGAAGATGAGAAATTTGTAAACTTCAATCCCGATATCACTGTTTATAATCTTCCCATATACCGCAAAACTAACCAAAACACCTCAGTCAATCTGAGACCTATTGTACGCAAAGGACAAAAGGTAGTGCCCGGGCAGATCCTTACAGAAGGCTACGGGACGCAAAACGGAGAACTGGCGCTTGGTCGTAACCTTAAGGTGGCATTCATGCCATGGAAAGGCTACAATTTTGAAGACGCTATTGTTTTATCCGAAAGAATGCTCCGCGAAGATGTCTTCACCTCCATACATGTTGATGAGTACATTATGGAAGTCCGTGACACCAAACGCGGTATGGAAGAACTCACAAGCGATATTCCCAACGTCAGTGAAGAAGCAACCAGGAATCTCGATGAAAACGGGATTATCCGTGTTGGAGCCTATGTGGAACCCGGAGATATTCTTATTGGAAAGATCACTCCCAAGGGAGAAAGCGATCCTTCTCCGGAAGAGAAACTGCTCCGTGCCATTTTCGGTGACAAGGCCGGTGACGTAAAGGATGCCTCTCTTAAGGCTTCGCCGTCGCTTTTTGGTACCGTAATAGACAAACGACTGTTCTCCCGCATTATGAAGGAGGGATCCAAAAAGATAAAACCCATATCCAAGATGCAGGTTCAACAGGCAGAAGATAATTTTAAATTACGTTTTGACGCTTTGAAGGACAGATTTTTGGACAAGATGGAAGTTTTGCTCAAGGGGAAAGCATCCCCGGGGATCTCAGATCTGTATGGCGTCGAGATTATTACCAAAGATACGATCTTCACCAGGGCATTGCTTTCCGGTCTCGATTACGAGAATGTGAATCCTACCAAATGGACCAACGATAAACACATTAATACGCTTATCAAGAAACTTATAAACAATTACCTGATTGCTTACAAAGAACTGGATGCTGAGCTCAAACGTGTAAAATACAGTCTTACTATTGGTGATGAACTTCCTTCGGGCATTATGCAGCTGGCAAAGATCTATATTGCCAAGAAACGTAAAATCCGCGTGGGAGACAAGATGGCAGGACGCCACGGAAATAAAGGCATTGTAGCCAAAGTGGTACGTGACGAAGATATGCCTTTTCTTGACGACGGCACAATAGTTGACGTCGTATTGAACCCGCTGGGTGTGCCTTCTCGTATGAACCTGGGACAGATCTACGAAACCGTACTCGGATGGGCAGGGAAAGAACTGGGAACGCAGTTTGCCACACCTATCTTTGACGGAGCGTCACTGGAAGAAATCACTGAGTTCACAAGCAAAGCCGGCGTCCCCAAGTTCGGTAAAACCTACCTGCGTGACGGAGGTACCGGCGATTATTTTGATCAGCCCGCTACCGTGGGTGTGATCTATATGCTTAAACTCGGCCACATGGTTGATGATAAGATGCACGCACGTTCCATTGGTCCCTACTCACTCATCACGCAACAGCCCCTGGGAGGTAAAGCCCAATTTGGGGGACAACGTTTTGGAGAAATGGAAGTCTGGGCCCTGGAGGCATTTGGTGCCGCCAACATTCTGCAGGAAATTCTTACCGTTAAATCGGACGATGTGGTAGGAAGGTCACGTGCTTACGAAGCTATTGTCAAGGGAGACACCATGCCCGCTCCGGGTATTCCTGAATCCCTGAACGTATTGCTTCACGAATTACGTGGTTTAGGTCTGAGCGTTAACCTGGAATAAAAAATTGATTATGGCTTATAAGAAAGATAGCAAGTTAAAAAGCAACTTCAATAAGATTACCATAGGCCTTGCATCACCCGAGGAGATACTTGAAATGTCTCACGGGGAAGTGCTCAAGCCTGAAACAGTAAACTACCGTACCTACAAGCCGGAACGTGACGGTTTGTTCTGCGAACGTATATTCGGGCCTTCAAAAGACTACGAATGTCATTGCGGAAAATACAAAAGGATACGTTACCGCGGTATCACCTGTGATCGCTGCGGTGTTGAAGTTACAGAGAAGAAAGTGCGCCGTGAACGTATGGGACATATCTCACTGGTGGTTCCCATTGCCCATATATGGTATTTCCGTTCCACTCCCAATAAGATCGGGTACCTGCTGGGTATCCCTTCCAAGAAACTCGAGGGGATCATTTACTATGAACGTTACGTTGTCATCCAACCCGGAATCAAGGCCAAGGACGACATAAAAGAACTGGACCTGCTCACAGAAGAGGAATATCTTAACATTATTGATACCCTTCCCAGGGAGAACCAGATGCTGGACGACGAGGACCCCAATAAATTCATCGCCGGTATGGGTGCAGAAGCCATATACAAGCTTCTTACCCGTATAAATCTGGATGATCTTTCATACGACCTGCGTCACAGAGCCGACATTGAAACATCCCAGCAGCGCAAGACCGAAGCGCTCAAACGTCTGAACGTTGTTGAAGCTTTTCGTGACTCAAAAGAGATCAACAAACCCGAGTGGATGATCATGAAGGTCATCCCGGTGATTCCTCCCGATCTGCGGCCGCTGGTACCCCTCGACGGGGGACGGTTTGCCACCTCGGACCTGAATGATCTGTACCGCCGGGTGATCATTCGCAACAACCGTCTCAAACGCCTTATCGAGATTAAAGCTCCCGAGGTCATTCTGCGCAACGAAAAACGTATGCTCCAGGAAGCCGTCGATTCCCTGTTCGATAACTCACGCAAATCGAATGCCGTTAAGACAGAAGCTAATCGTACTCTTAAATCGCTGTCCGACAGCCTTAAAGGGAAACAAGGCCGTTTCCGCCAGAACCTGCTTGGTAAACGTGTTGACTATTCCGCCCGTTCCGTTATCGTGGTAGGACCCGAATTGCAAATGCATGAATGCGGGCTTCCCAAGGACATGGCCGCCGAACTCTACAAACCGTTCATTATAAGGAAACTTATTGAACGCGGCATTGTTAAAACTGTAAAATCGGCCAAAAAGATAGTTGATCGTAAAGACCCTATGATATGGGATATTTTGGAGAACGTAATGAAAGGGCATCCCGTATTGCTCAACCGTGCCCCTACCCTCCACAGACTGGGGATCCAGGCATTTCAGCCAAAACTTATTGAAGGGAAGGCTATCCAGCTCCACCCTCTGGCCTGTACGGCATTCAACGCCGACTTTGACGGAGACCAGATGGCCGTTCACCTTCCGCTGGGCAATGCAGCCATTCTGGAAGCACAACTGCTTATGCTCGGTTCACACAATATTCTTAACCCTGCTAACGGCGCTCCTATTACCGTCCCTTCACAGGACATGGTCCTCGGATTGTATTATATCACCAAACTGCGCAACCATGCCAAAGGAGAAGGAATGACATTTTACAGCCCGGAAGAAGTGATTATCGCCCATAACGAAAAAGTGGTGGACATGCATGCCAAGATCAAAGTCAGGCTGCCTAAGAACATTGCACGCTCTTCCAGGGATGATAATCCTTCAGGAAGCAATATTGTTGATACTTCTGTAGGACGGGTTATTTTTAACCAGGTAGTTCCCGAAGAAGTAGGCTTCGTAAATGAAGTGCTTACCAAACGGTCACTGCGCGATATTATCAACCTGGTGCTGAAAACCACGGGGGTGGCAAGAACTTCGCTGTTTCTTGACGATATCAAAAATATCGGTTATACCATGGCCTATCGCGGAGGTCTTTCGTTCAACCTTGACGATGTGATCGTTCCCAACGAAAAACAGGTACTCGTTGATCAGGGATATAAAGACGTGGCAAGCGTGATGAACGACTTCAACAACGGGTTCCTTGCAAACAACGAACGTTACAACAAAGTGCTTGACATATGGACCCGTGTCAATGTCAAACTGACCAATATCCTTGAGAAACAGCTGAAGGAAGACCAGCAGGGCTTTAATCCCATTTATATGATGCTCGACTCGGGCGCCCGCGGTTCCAAAGCACAGATCAAACAGCTTTCGGGTATGCGCGGTCTTATGGCCAAACCGCAGAAATCCGGGTCCACCAGCGCCGAAATCATTGAGAACCCCATTCTGGCAAACTTCAAGGAAGGTCTCTCGGTACTCGAGTACTTCATTTCTACTCACGGTGCCCGTAAAGGTCTGGCCGACACGGCCCTCAAGACAGCCGATGCCGGATACCTTACCCGCCGTCTGGTTGACGTATCACACGATGTAATTATTAACGAAGATGACTGCGGCACGTTGCGCGGCCTGGTGGCTACCGCCATCAAGAACAAAGACCAGGTTGTGGAATCGCTCTATGACCGGATCCTGGGCCGTACCAGCGTACACGACGTGTACAATCCGCTTACCGGTGAGATCATTGTCGAATCCGGAGATGAGATCACAGAACGGGTGGCCGAACTGATTGCTTCGCTGCCCATTGAACAGGTTGAGATCAGAAGCGTTTTGACCTGTGAATCGCGCAAGGGGGTTTGTGCCAAATGTTACGGCAGAAACCTGGCAACGGCACGTATGGTCGAAAGAGGAGAAGTTGTCGGGGTCATCGCCGCACAATCCATTGGCGAACCGGGCACTCAGCTTACGCTGCGTACTTTCCACCAGGGAGGTACCGCCTCAACCAGCACATCGGAGAGTGAGATTGTTGCGCGCTACAATGGTACCCTCGAAATAGACGACTTAAAGACACTGACCAAAATATCCGAATCCGGAGACGCTCAGCAGATTGTGATAGGACGTACGGCCGAAATGCGCATTGTGGACAATAACACCCACATTACATTATCTTCCTACGACATTCCCTACGGTGCCATCCTTTATTTTAAGAACGGTGACCAGGTAAAGGAAAAGGACAAAATATGCGAGTGGGATTCATACAACGCCGTGACCATTGCCGAGTTTGAAGGGTCCGTGGCATTCGATAACCTTATAGAAGGAGTGACCTACAGAGAAGAAGCAACGGATGAATATTCCATGCATAAAGACAAGGTCATTATTGAAAGCCGTGACAAATCACGTAACCCTACCCTGCGCATTATGGATAGCGACCTGGAACTCAAACAATACAACCTGCCCGTTGGCGCACATATTATGGTCAACGAGAAACAGCGCGTTAAAGTGGGTGATATCCTGGTAAAAATCCCGCGTGCATTCGGAAAATCCGGAGACATTACCGGAGGTCTTCCCCGTGTAACCGAATTGTTCGAGGCCCGCAACCCGTCCAACCCGGCCATTGTTTCCGAAATTGACGGTGAAGTGCTCATGGGCAAGATCAAACGCGGTAACCGTGAGATTATTATCCGTTCCAAAACCAGTGAAGAGAAGAAATACCTGGTTCCCCTGTCCAAACAAATATTGGTTCAGGAAAACGATTTCGTGCGTGCAGGTATGGCCCTTTCAGAAGGAGCCATCTCACCTACAGATATACTTTCCATACAGGGTCCCACAAAAGTTCAGGAATACATTGTAAATGAAATCCAGGGCGTTTACCGGAACCAGGGTGTGACTATTAACGATAAGCATTTTGAAGTTATTGTACGTCAGATGATGCGCAAGGTTGAGATTGTAGATCCGGGTGACACCAAGTTCCTGCCCGAACAACTGGTAGATAAATGGGAATTCATGCAGGAGAACGATTTCATCTTTGACAAGAAAGTGGTTACAGATCCGGGAGATTCACAAAACTTTAAAGCCGGACAAATAACTACTGTAAGGAAACTCAGGGACGAAAACTCCACGCTCAAACGCAAAGACCTCAAACCCGTTGAAGCCAGGGACGCTATGCCCGCCACTTCAAATCAGGTTCTTCAGGGTATTACCCGTGCAGCCTTACGGACCAACAGTTTTATGTCAGCCGCTTCGTTCCAGGAAACGACCAAAGTGCTTTCAGAAGCCGCTATATATGGTAAAAGCGACTCTCTGGAAGGCCTCAAGGAGAACGTAATTTGTGGTCACCTTATCCCAGCCGGTACCGGTCAGCGCGAGTACGAAAACATACTTGTCACCTCGTTATCTGACTACAATAAGATGCTTGACGACAGGTTAGTATCGCGATAAACCGTTTTTATTACAAATAATCACTAATAAGGGCCCTGGCCCTTATTATTTTGCCTATATTTGCCGTGTTAAATTACAAATCAATATAATTAGTCTCATGCAACACAAAGTAATTGACGTTCAGGATGTAGTAATCCGCTTCTCAGGAGATTCGGGCGACGGTATGCAATTGACCGGAACCCTTTTTGCCGATGCTTCGGCTCTTTTGGGAAACGAAATATCTACATTTCCTGATTTCCCTGCCGAAATAAGAGCCCCGCAAGGGACTGTTGCCGGCGTTTCCGGGTTTCAAGTTCACGTAGGCAATTGCGCCGTCCACACTCCGGGAGATTATTGTGATGTCCTGGTAGCCATGAATCCGGCTGCACTTAAGTGCAATGCCAAATGGGCCAAGCCAACTGCGACCATTATTGTCGATATCGACACTTTCGATGCCAAAAGCATTGCAAAGGCCGGCTTCCTTACTTCAGATCCTTTTGAAGAACTGGATATAAAGAAGATGAATGTCGTATATGCTCCCATTACTTCCCTTACCCGTGAAAGTCTGAAGGATTCCGGACAGGATCCTAAAGTCATTCTTCGCTCCAAGAACATGTTCGCGCTTGGAATTTGTTTCTTCATGTATAACATGCCATTGAATTACACAGAAGAATACTTCCTGAAAAAATTCAAGAAAAACCCCTTGTTGGTCGATATCAATAAAAAAGTGCTGAAAGACGGGTTCAATTATGCCGGAAATATCCAGGCTATTGCCGATACCTATTTTATTCAGCCGCCAAAACATAAAAAAGGAATCTACCGTAACATCAACGGTAACCAGGCTACCGCCTGGGGACTCATGGCTGCATCGGAAAAATCGGGGCGCCCGTTGTTCTGCGGTTCTTATCCCATTACCCCTGCTACTGCCATCCTGGAAGAGCTGGCCGCTCACAAGGAATTGGGTATTAAGACCCTGCAATGCGAAGATGAAATTGCCGGTATATGTACTTCCATTGGAGCATCCTATGCCGGAAGTCTGGCCGTTACCAGCACATCGGGTCCAGGATTCTCGCTTAAGTCAGAAGCGCTTGGACTGGCCGTTATTACCGAGTTGCCGCTTGTTGTCGTTAATGTACAACGCTCAGGTCCCTCTACCGGAATCCCCACCAAGACGGAACAGACAGATCTTAACCAGGCCCTTTACGGACGGAACGGAGAATGTCCCATTGCCATTATTGCCTCTCACTCACCGTCCCATTGTTTCGATGCCGCCTTTTATGCTGCCAAACACGCTTTGGAATATATGATGCCGGTAATCCTTCTTTCGGAAGGTTTTCTGGGGAACGGTTCTGAGCCCTGGCTTATTCCATCGATGAAGGATTACCCGGCCATCAATCCGCCTATCATTGATACGCTGCCCCAGGACGAGCCCTATTTTTACCCTTTCAAACGCGACGAAAAGACACTCGCACGCCGTTGGGCTCTTCCGGGAACACCCAATCTGGAGCATCGTATAGGCGGTCTGGAAAAAAACCATAAAGGGGCCGTTTCGTCAGATCCTCTGGTTCACGAACAAATGGTAGCCGAACGGGCCGAGAAAATTGAGCGTCTCGCACAGGAAATTCCTCTGCAAAAGGTAATAGGAGAACAGGATGCCGACGTGCTTATTGTCAGCTGGGGAGGCACCTACGGTCATATGCTCAGCGCTATTGATCAGTTGCACAAAGAAAACAAGAGCGTTTCACTGGCTCACTTCGACTACATTAGCCCGTTACCTCTCAACACTTCCGATATATTCGGAAAGTTCAAAAAGATCATCGTATGCGAATTGAACAGCGGACAGTTTGCCAATTACCTGAGAGCAAAGTTCCCTCAATATCAATTCATGCAATATAATAAGGTTCAGGGCCAGCCTTTCATTGTGGCCGAGATTGTAGAAGCAGTAAAGAATATACTATAATGAAGTTCACACCTCAGGATTTCAAATCCGATCAAGAAGTCAAGTGGTGTCCCGGATGCGGGGACCACGCCGTATTGGCCTCGGTGCAAAGAGCCTTACCTGAAGTATCCGAGGCGCTGGGTTATTCGCACGAACGTTATGTGTTTGTTTCAGGGATCGGGTGTTCTTCCCGGTTCCCATATTATATGAAAACCTACGGTTTCCATGGTATTCACGGCCGGGCCGCCGCCATTGCCACCGGAATTAAAGTGGCCAATCCCACACTTTCCGTATGGGAAATGACCGGAGACGGCGACTCACTGGCTATCGGGGGCAACCATCTCATCCACGCGATCCGCAGAAACATCGACATCAACATCGTTTTGTTCAACAACCGTATCTATGGTCTGACCAAAGGACAATACTCTCCCACCTCAAAATGGGGCACAGTAACCAAAACATCGCCTTTCGGGACCGTTGAACATCCTTTCATTCCCGGAGCTCTTGTAATGGGAGCCCGCGGCACGTTTTTCGCCAGAACACTGGACGTAGAGCTTCAACTGACACAGGACATTCTTGTAGAAGCAGCCAAACACGACGGGACCGCCCTGGTGGAAGTGATGCAAAATTGTGTGATTTTTAACGACAAAACCCATGCAGAGATCTCAGACAGGGAAGTCAGGGCGGACCGTACCATTGTGCTTCGTCACGGGCAACCCATGATCTTTGGTAAAAACAAAGACAAGGGGCTTATCCTGGACGGAATACGCCTTAAGGCGGTTACTATTGGTCAGGACGGTATTACAGCTGATGACATTCTTGTACACAATGCAGAAGAAGAAAACCACGGTATTCATATGATGCTTTGCGAGATGCAATGGCCTGAATTACCCGTTGCCCTGGGCGTTATTCGTAAAGTAAAAGACCGTACCTATGACGATATGGTAAGAGATCAGGTTCTTGAAATAGCCAACAACTCATCCATACGTTGTATGGATGATCTGCTGCACAGCGGGAGTACCTGGGAAATAAAATAAGGAAACACACTTATACAATATAAAAATTATTATTCATTATCATGAAAGCAAAAGAAGTAATGGCTACTCTCGAGGCAAAATACAGCCACGAAAAAGAGTACCTGCAAGCTGTTCAGGAAGTGTTGGAATCCATTGAAGAAGTCTACAATCAACACCCCGAATTTGAAAAAGCGAAAATCATTGAAAGGATGGTTGAACCCGACAGAATCTTCACTTTCCGTGTTACCTGGGTTGACGACAAGGGTGAAGTACAGGTAAACAACGGTTACCGTGTACAATTTAACAACGCCATTGGCCCGTATAAGGGAGGTTTGCGTTTCCACCGTTCAGTAAACTTGTCCATTTTAAAATTCCTGGGATTTGAACAGATTTTCAAGAATGCTCTTACTACATTGCCTATGGGCGGTGGTAAAGGCGGCTCAGATTTCGACCCACGCGGAAAATCTGACAATGAAGTGATGCGCTTCTGCCAGGCATTTATGACCGAATTATGGAGAAACATTGGTCCCGATACGGACGTCCCTGCCGGCGACATTGGCGTGGGTGCCCGTGAAATCGGTTATTTATACGGCTGGTACAAAAAACTGGCTCGTGAGAACACCGGTGTACTTACAGGAAAAGGCATAACCTGGGGTGGTTCGCTCGTACGTCCCGAGGCTACCGGATTTGGCGCTGTCTATTTTGTACAACATATGCTTAATAAAAAAGGTCAGGACATCAAAGGTAAGACCGTTGCCGTATCGGGTTTTGGGAACGTTGCCTGGGGTGCTGCGCTGAAAGCCACCGAACTGGGAGCCAAAGTGGTCACCATTTCCGGTCCCGATGGATTTATCCTGGATGACGCGGGCCTGAACGCAGAAAAGATTGCCTATATGCTTGAGCTCCGGGCTTCGGGCCGGGATATTGTAGCTCCATACGCAGAGAAGTTTGCCGGGTCCAAGTTTTTTGCCGGTAAAAAACCCTGGATTACTAAAGTGGACATTGCTCTTCCCTGTGCCACCCAGAACGAACTCGATGGTGAAGACGCAAAAACTCTTATTGCCAACGGAGTTCAACTTTGTGCCGAGGTGTCCAATATGGGATGCACCCCTCAGGCCATTGAAGCTTTCCAACATGCAAAGATCAATTTCGCTCCGGGTAAAGCCGTTAATGCCGGCGGCGTAGCCACCTCGGGACTTGAAATGACACAGAACGCCGCCCACCTGGGATGGCCTGCAGAAGAAGTAGATGCCAAATTGCACCAGATCATGTCCAGCATTCACAATGCCTGTGTGGAACACGGTACTCAGAAAGACGGATATATCAATTATGTCAAGGGAGCCAATATTGCCGGTTTTATGAAAGTGGCCCGCGCATTCCTTGAACAAGGTATTGCCTGATGTTCCATCTTGGTCTTGATTTTGGTTCTACATTGACCAAAATGGCAATGACAAAGCCCGGGGCGCTGGATTATCCGGCGCCTCAGGCTATCTTTCAATATAAAACCCATAACGATCCCTCGTTATTTTATAAAGCTCTGGAAGAGTTTCTGAAAGCAGAAAATATTTCTCTTTCCGATATTGACGGCATCACGGCCACAGGGACACATGCCAATGTAGTCAGGAACAACATTCTTAACATCCCTACCCGCATTGTAGGGGAAGTTGAATCCATAGGCAGGGGGGCCCTGGCTCTTACCGGTCTGGACCAGGCGCTGGTGGTAAATATGGGAACAGGAACAACCTATGTACTTGCCAATAAAGAGGGATACCGCCATATTGGCGGAACAGGCGTTGGCGGCGGGACACTTTCCGGTCTCGGGTCCTATATGTTAAAATGCAAATCTGTAAAGGATATTATTTCTCTTGCAGCCCAGGGAGACCTTGAGAAAGTAGATCTCCTGATAAAAGATGTGACCGACCAGACGCTCGTTAATCTGCCGCCTTATCTTACAGCAGCCAACTTCGGAAAAATGGGTCATTCACTTTATGAAAAAGAAGCCGCTCAGGCCGGACGGGCAGATGTGGCCCGCGGATTGATAAATCTGGTACTCCAGGTAATCGGCAGCATGGCCGTGATGGTCTGTAAAAGCTGTAATACAACGAACGTTATATTTGTTGGATCGCTCACCCGATTGCCCCAGATCACGGAAACTTATTCTATGTTCTCCAAGGTATACGATCTCCATTTTATTGTACCGCCATTTGCCGTTTTTGCCACAGCGCTGGGCAGCACGCTTACTTCGCCGGTAGTATAAAATTCATCTTCAGCAACAATTCCCGAATTATTAGTCAGGTTGTTTTCCAAAAGCAGCCATTTTACTCTCTGGGCGACAGCAGGCGCAGGATCAACTATCACAACATGGGGACCGGCCAGTTCCTCAATCACGGGAGCCAGAAAAGGATAATGCGTGCATCCGAGCACCAAATGATCTGCACCCAGATCCAATAAGGGCTTAATAGTAGCGGCCACCATTTCCCGTGTAGCCGGAGAATTCCACTCTCCCCGTTCCACGGCGTCGACCCACCCTTCGCCTACCTTTTCAATAACTTTTACTTCTCCGGCGAAAGTTGCCAGGGTTCTGTTATATAGAGAACCTTTAAGTGTGCCTTTTGTAGCCAGAACGCCTACCACTCCGGTCCGGGTATGCAGGACAGCCGGCTTGACGGCAGGTTCCATACCCACTATTGGAAGGTTGGGAAATTCGGCGCGTAAAGTATGTATTGCCGCTGCAGTGGCCGTATTGCAGGCAAAGACTACCATTTTGCATTCTTTCCGGAGAAAAAAACGTACGATCTTCCGGCAACGGTCAGTAACTTCCTCTGCAGGCCGGGGACCGTAAGGACAAAAGGCATTATCGGCCAAATAGATAAGGCGCTCCTGTGGCAGGAGCGCCTTAATATGGGATAAAACCGTCAGGCCGCCTATACCGGAATCCATGATCCCTATGGCAGAACCATTCATGGCTAAGTCACCTACTGCTGTTGTTGTTCAACACCCGGAAGTTGTGACGGGGCCACTTTTTCTGCAGGAATACCCAACTCGGCTTTGGCTATAGGAAGTACATTTATACTTATTTCTTCGTTGAAATAGGCAAGAGCGCCGGTAGAAAGGTCGAAAATATAAGTAAACCCGTTATCCTTGGCAATTTTTGCGATTGCGGCATTGGCTTTCTGAAAAACAGGAGATAACAGAGCCTGTTGCATTTGGTTGTATTCTTGCTGGGCACCCTGGCTGAATTGTTCAAGACGCTGTTGAATTTCAACAAGTTCTCTTTGTTTTGATTCAAGAACGGCAGCTGTCCAGGTAGCCTGTTTCTGTTGATAAGTATTGTATTTGGTAGTATACTCTTGTTGCATTTCAGCAATAGTATTTTCCAGCTCCGTTGTGTAGTTTTGAAGTTTGATAAGGGCGGAGTCCCGTTCAGGCATAAGCGCAATCAGTTCCTGTGAGTTGATATGGCCGAATTTAAAATTTTGCGCCGTAGCCGGACCGACAACACAGAGCAAGAAGAACAAAGCAGAAGCAATACGTTTCATAAAAAATTTTGGTTTAAGATTACAAATGTACAAAAAAAATCAGTTACCAAGCTGTAAAGATTTCAATACCTGATCTGTGATGTCAATATCCGGGACGTAATAGATCACACCCATTCCCCCCGCAACATCAATAACCAGGGCGCAATCATTAGCCTTAGCCACCTTATCAATGGTATTCATCACCCGCTCCCTAATTGGAGTGAACAAGGTTTCAGACGTCTTGGCCAGGACGCCTTCCTGTCCAAAATATTGTTCCTGAAGTTCCTTTACTTTGTTTTCACGGTCAACAATAGCCTCCTGCCTTACCTTCTTCTGTTCGGCAGACAGGGATCCTTTTTCTTGTTGATATTGTTGGAACATGGTTTCAAGGTTGTCATACTCAGACTGGATAAGTGCCTGATATTGTTCCCTGAGCTTATCTACCTGCTCCTGGGCCGCAGTGTATTCTTTAAGTCCGCTGAAAAGGTTTTCAGTATTGACCACAGCGTATTTCTGGGCAAACAGGCTGCCTGCTGTAATGCATGCCAGTAGAACAAAAACAATTCTTTTCATATAATTTAAATTAAAATGTTTGTCCCATCATAAAATGGAAATTGGAGCCGCCCTTTTCACCGCTGAATTCGTTGTCAAATCCGTAGCCCCAGTCAATTCCCAGCAGTCCTACAATCGGCAGGTAAACGCGTACACCCACCCCTACGGCACGTTTAATGGAGAACGGGTTGAAATCACGTATATCGCTCCAGCAATTTCCGCCTTCCAGGAATACAAGCGCAAAAATAGTGGACTGAGGCTGTAAAATAACAGGGTATCTCAACTCCACTGTAAAACGGTCATATACACGGCCCGCATATGCATTATTAATGGTAGGTGTAAGCGAATAGTTGTGATATCCCCGCTGAGAAATAATATCGGCACCGTAAGTGTTATACCCGCTCATACCGTCACCGCCCAACATGAAACCTTCAAAAGGAGAATAACCCAATTTGCGGTTGTAGTAGCCCAGGTACCCGAAATTAGCCCGGGTCATGAGCACCAGGTCACCTATCAGCTGGGTGTACAACGAAGCATCGAAAGTCCATTTGTGGTATTCAATCCATTTGTATCTCTCGGCATCGCTCATGGAGCTGTAATCGGTATTTTTGCTTCTGAAAAGAGAATAAGGAGGCGTCAGCTGCAAACCGAACTTAAAGTCAGATCCCCTTCTGGGATAAATGATCTGGTCTGTAGAATTACGCTGCAGGGTAAGGGTGTAATCAATAATATTTGACTGCCCGTCGGTAAACATAAAATAATAGTTCCAGTCCTGCAGGTTGTATCTCTTGATATCCAACTGATTGTAGAACACAAAATAATTATCGGGCCATTTGAGCCTTGTCCCCAGTCCGAGCCCGAGTCCGTACACCTCCATAAACTGATCATTGGTAAGGTAGTAATAGGTCGAAGCCGTCTGTCTGGTATAGTAGATACTGGTACTGAAAGAAGTAGGTTTTTTACCGGTCAGCCAGGGTTCCACAAAACTGGCACTCAGCGCCATATAATAGGTACCGTTAGTCTGGAACCTCAGTGATAAAGTCTGCCCGTCTCCCAGTGGTACCGGTCTCCAGGCCTGTTTGTCAAAGAGGTGCTTAATGGAAAAGTTATTGAACCCTATTCCGACCGTACCCACAAAGGTGTTTCCACCCCAACCCCCGGCAATTTCAAACTGACTGTCGGGTTTCTCGGTTACATTGTATATAATGTCTACCGTATTGTTTACCTGGTTGGGAACCACATTGAACCCGGTTCCCATTTGCATTATGGCTTCCTGGTCAAAGTGCCCCATTGTAGCAATTTCGCGTATGGAACGTTCCAGTTCCGTCTGACTGAATAAATAGCCGGGCCGTGTAAATACCTGACGTCTAATGATTTTTTCGTTAGAAACGTTGTTGCCGCTTATAATAATATTGTTATATGTAGCCGGCTTTCCTTCAAAAATACGCATCTCCACGTCAATGGAATCGTTATCTATGTTAAGCTCAACAGGCACTACTCTGAAAAACAGATATCCCTGGTCTTTATACACCTGGGAGACATTTCCCTGTTGTGTTTTGCCGCCTCCGAACAACCGTTCCTCCATGGTAACCACATCGTAGATATCTCCTTTTTCAATACGAAGCACCGAGTTAAGCATTTCGCTGCTGTACTGGGTATTGCCTGTCCAGGTGATATCTCGGAAATAATACTGTTTCCCTTCATCAATGACCAGATCTATTCCCAGGCTCTTATCATCAATTACATATATGGAATCTTTGACAAGCCGCACATCTCTGTAGCCGAGTTCGTGGAACTTCTGTAACAGCAGTTGTTTATCGTTCTTGTATTCCTTCTCGTTAAACTTTTTACTGAAAAAGAAATTATACAGCCTGCGGTCCTTAGTTTTTTTCATTGCAAACCGCATTTTATGTATAGACAAATGCTCGCTGCCAATAAAATTGATCTGCTGTATATGTACCTTCTGCTTGCGGTCTACATTAAAAGTGACCTGCACCGCATTCTTAATGGTGGTATCTTCGCTGTGGGTGGCAACAACCTCGGTATTCAGGAAACCCTTTTCCACATAATACCGTTTGATGATATCACAGGAAGATTTTATGACGTAATCTGAAAGCTCGCTCCCCCGGCGCAATTTTACACGTTCTTCTATATCGGTACGTTCACCCTTCTTTACTCCCTGGTAATTCCAGCGGGAAACTCTGGGCCTCTCTACTATATTAATATTCAAATAGGCATTGTTCCCGACCAGACTGTCTACATACACACCAACATCTGAGAAAAAACGCTGCAGGAACAAGCGTTTTACAATGGAGGTCAGCTCCTCTCCTGGAATAGAAATCGTATCGCCAATAGCCAGACCCGTCAGAGAAAGTATTTGGTCCGAATTGAGATAATTTACTCCCGAAACGGTAAGTCCGGAAATAACGCATTCCCTGGGATTGGAATAATCAATCTGAATCGAATTGGCCGTTCTGTTCAAAGTATCCGTAACCGGAGTTTTTTCAGTCACCTGCGCAGAAAGAGGAAAAGATGATATCAATAAGGCAAAGCAAAGAATCAGGTGCTTCATCAATAAGAGGTTATTAAGTTTATTCTTCCGTTTTTCCAAACCGTCGTTGCCTGTTGGAATAAGCCTCAAGAGCAGCTTCGAAGTCAGGTTTGCGAAAATCGGGCCAAAGTACGGGAGTGAAATATAATTCAGTATAAGCCAGCTGCCATAGCATAAAATTACTAATCCGCATTTCACCGCTCGTTCTGATGAGCAAATCCGGGTCGGGAATGCCGGCAGTAGACAGGTAACATGCAAATTCGTCCTGGGTAAGCGGTTGTTTGCCGGGAACTGTTCTGTTTTTCAAACAAGCCTCGGCAGCCTGCAAAATATCCCATTTACCGCTGTAGTTGAAGGCAATTACCAGGGTCATATGCGTATTGCGGGAAGTGGTTTTCACACATTCTTCCACTTTTTCAATAACTTGTTTTTCAAGATGTGTCCTGTCGCCAATGAAAACACACTTAATGTTATTTTTCATAAGCGTAGGAGTCTCGCTGTGAAGGAATTCCACCAGCAGGTTCATGAGAATATCTGTTTCTTCTTTTGGCCTTCCCCAGTTTTCTACAGAAAAAGCAAAAAGGCTCAGGTATTGAATACCCAGTTCGGCTGCATATTCGGTTACTGTACGTACTGCATAGACCGCTTCCTCATGCCCCCTGGTGCGGGGGAATCCGCGGGAAACAGCCCACCGCCCGTTGCCATCCATAATAATGCCCACATGCGAAGGTAATCTGTTGCTTATATTCATACTTGTTCTCCTCCGTTTCTTTTATCGAAACCCCACATAAGTTTTTCCCGGAGGGCAGATATAAAATCGTTCCCCAAGAAAGTCAGGCTGGTAACGGTAAACGGTGCCTTTTTTACAACAAATGTGTACTCAGGATCAATGATCACGGACCTGTTGTCTAAATGCAACTGGGCCTTTTGTCCCCTGCTTTTTACGCAGATTTGCAATTCGTCGCAGTCTGGCAGCACAATGGGGCGAACATTCAGGTTATGTGGTGCAATGGGAGAAAGGATCAGTACACCGGAGTTGGGAAATACTATTGGCCCCCCTACACTTAGTGAATAAGCAGTAGATCCGGTAGGTGTAGCAACAATAATTCCATCGCCCCTGTAGGTGGACAGCGGTTGTCCGTTAATCTTCACATCCACTTCCACCATGGCAGAACTTAGCCGCTGTACGCACACCTCATTCAGAGCAAATGGATATATCTGATCTTCAAGGCCTTTAGCCTCAATAGACAATACTGTATGGCGTGAAGTAATATAATTTCCTTCCCGTACAGCATCAAAAAGCCGGTCAATAAAATCGGGACGGCAACCGGTAAGAAAACCCAAGCGTCCGAAATTTATCCCGGCAATAGGGATATTCGAATCCCTTACCAGTTCAAGGGCTTCCAGAAACGTTCCGTCGCCTCCGAGAGTAACCAGTAAATCCGTAGTGCCGGGTAATTTGCTTTTTTCTTCTATCTTATGAAAAGACAAGCCGGCCACAGGGGCCGGAAGCCATTCTTTTTGCACTGCACTCCCATAAAAAGCAACATTCATAATTTGCATTGACGATAAGATGGTGTACTTTTGCAACAAAGATAACGAATAATGACAAAACTGAGTGTTAACATAAACAAATTTGCCACGCTGCGGAATGCACGCGGAGGCAACGTACCGGATGTCCTCAAGGCGGCTCTCGACTGTGAACGTTTCGGAGCCCAGGGTATTACGGTCCACCCCAGACCGGATGAACGTCATATACGTTACAGGGATGTCAGAGATATCAAACCTTTGATTCATAATGAGTTTAACATTGAAGGCAACCCTATTCCTTCTTTTATAGACCTTGTTCTGGAAGTTAAGCCTGCGCAGGTAACCCTGGTACCCGATGCCCATGATGCGATCACTTCCAATGCCGGATGGAACACCCTGCGTTATAAAAATGAACTCACGGAATGGTCCGGGATTTTCCGTAAAGCGGGAATCCGCACTTCTATTTTTGTTGATCCCGATCCCGAAATGATATACGGAGCTGCCCGTGCGGGAGCAGACCGTGTGGAACTCTATACAGAAGCATATGCCCGCATGTATCTGCAGGACAGGGAGAAAGCCATTGAACCTTATGTTAGTGCAGCGTTGGTTGCCCGTCAGGCAGGATTGGGACTAAACGCCGGCCACGACCTGAACCTGGAAAACCTGAATTACTTTTACAGTAACATACCCGGCCTGTTGGAAGTCTCCATTGGACACGCTCTTATCTGCGAAGCTATTTACCTTGGACTTGAGAACACCATTCAAATGTACCTGCGACAACTCTCCGATTTTTAATTATATTTGCAAGTTATATTACATTTTTCACTCATGAAGAAAACATCACTGATTATCACCATTTTACTGGCAATTGCCATTGCTGTTCTGTACATTCTGCATTTTACCGGAATTGGAACCGGAAACGTTGCTTCCGTAAAAAAAGACTCCGATTCGACCGACGTTGCTGCAGGACCTGTTGTTTATATCCGCACAGACACTCTTTTGAACCATTACGATTTTTTCAAAGATCTCCAGGCAGATCTTTCAACCAAGGCAAAGATTGTTGAAGACGATCTGAACAAGAAAGGACGTGCTTTTGAAAAAGACGTGGCAAACTTCCAGGAAAAAGTACAAAAAGGCCTGATCACCCGTTCTCAGGCAGAAACGCAACAAAATCAGCTTGCCGCGCGCCAGCAGGAACTGGAACAATACGCTCAGCAAAAACAGGTGGAACTGTCTGAAGAAAATCAGGTGATGCTCAACCGTGTGATAGACGCCATAAGAACGTACCTTGCCGATTACCGTGTGCTCCACAACTACGACCTTATCCTTACCACAGACGGGAACACTAACACCATTATAGAAGCGACCCCGGCTCTCGACATTACCATGAATGTAGTTGAAGGTCTCAATCAGGAATACGCAAAGACAAAGAAATAAGCGTATTAAGCATGAAGTCAATTATTGAAACCCGGTTTGATTTTCCGGGGCAAACCGCAAAATACACTGGTAAAGTCCGTGATGTCTATACCATCGATGACCGTGTTCTGGTCATGATTGCGACCGACCGTATCTCGGCCTTTGACGTGGTTTTCCCTAAAGGAATAACTTATAAAGGGCAGATATTAAACAAGATCGCTTCCCGGTTTCTGGACGATACGGCAGATATTGTGTCAAACTGGAAGATTGCCTCTCCCCATCCTATGGTCACCATCGGGTACAAATGCAAACCTTTCCCGGTGGAAATGATCGTACGCGGATACCTTACCGGAAGTTCATGGCGTACCTATAAAAGTGGAGCCCGCACATTATGCGGAATACCTCTCCCGGAAGGAATGCGTGAGCATGAGGCTTTTGAAAAACCCATTGTAACTCCCACCACCAAAGCCGAGATTGGTGCACACGACCAGGACATTTCTAAAGACGAGATAATCCGTACAGGATTAGTAAGCAGAGAGGATTACGAGCAACTCGAGAAATACGCACTGGCTCTGTTCGCCCGCGGACAGGAGATCGCTGCCGGAAAAGGACTCATACTTGTCGATACCAAATACGAATTCGGAAAACTGGGTGAAAAGATCTATCTGATTGATGAAATTCATACGCCCGATTCGTCCCGTTATTTCTATGCGGAAGATTACAAGCAAAATTTCCCCCAGGGTTTACCCCCAAGGCAACTTTCCAAGGAGTTTGTCAGAGAATGGCTTATGGAAAACGGATTCAGCGGACAGCAGGGACAGAAAATGCCTTTACTTACAGATCAGGTTATTGACAACATCTCCAAAAGGTATATTGAATTATACGAAAACATAATGGGCACGGCTTTTGAAGCAACACCATACGACGATGCATTCTATGAAAACATGGAAGCATGCATCTGTAATATGCTGGCTCGATTATGAAAAGACCTCTGGTAGCTATATTTTTACTCTTGTTCCTGTGCGTTCAGGTTTCCGCACAGGAACAGTTTTATATCCGTCATAAAGTGCGCTGGATGGAGACCCTTTATTCCATTGCCAGAAAATATAAAGTAGAAGCCAAAGAAATTGCGATACTGAATAACCTTACGACAGGAACTGTGGAACGCGGACAAATCCTGCTCATTCCGGATAAGGATCGCATACAGGCTAACACCGATACAACCGAATTGGAAATCCCTGTGCCGGAAGAAGAAATATTATCTGACCAGACGCCTGCCAGGTCATCCTGTGCTGATTACAGGCCTTCACCGTCTCTCCGTCATAATATTTCGCTTCTTTTGCCTCTTTCCGGAACAAAAAACAGTTCTTCTTTCCTTGAATTCTACCAGGGTGTGCTCATTGCAGCCCAGGAAATGAAACAGATGGGAATGAATGCAGATATTCAATGTTTTGACTGGAACGCGCAATCGCCTGATGAGCTTTTGTCGGGAGAGCGGCTGGCAATGAGTGAACTGATCATTGGCCCGGTATATTCACCACAGATTGGGAATACACTTGCCTATTTCAGAGATACTGAAATCAAAATTGTATCACCTCTGGATGTTACTTCAGAAACCTGGGTTTCCTCATCGCCACATTTGTTTCAGGTACAACCGACCCAGACCAGTCAACAGGAGGCCGTCATAAAAAAACTGGACCCGCATAACGCATCAGTCTGGATCATATCTGAAGAGGGAGACCAGGAAGTGGCACCTGAAATGCGTGCCCTCCTGGATGAACATCATATCCCGTACCGGAGTTTTATTTACGATGTCCTCCGTGGACGGGAAGTGACCGGGGAACTGAGACGCCTGCTGGGACCCAACGGAAAGAATCAAATCATAATCGCTTCCCAAAACGAAGCTTTTGTATCCGATGCTCTTCGCAATCTGCACCTGCTTTTTGCCTATGACAATATACCCATTGAGCTGTTCGGAATGTCCAAATGGCGCAGTTTCGAAACGCTCGATCTGGCGGCACTGCATCAGCTGAAAGTGGTCATTCCCCTGCCCGTATATGTTGATTATTCCCGTGATAATGTCAAGAGGTTTGTACGGACATTCCGGGCTCTTTTTCATGCCGAGCCTTCGCATTATGCTTTCCAGGGGTACGATGTCGCCTTCTATTTTATGAACGCACTGTTCCGGTACGGGCCCGATTTTGAAGATTGTATAGATTCGCTGGATATCCCTCTTCTTCAATCGGAGTATTCCTTCAGAAAAAATGAACCGGATGGCGGTTATTCAAACACAGAAGCACGTTTGATCCGTTACCTTCCGGATTACACTGTCACGTTACTTCCTTAGGGATCATGCGTTCCTAAAGATTATCCTTTTCAATGTCTTTAAAATAGTTGACCGTACCAACCCTGAGTTCCACAGTAGCAGCCTCGTCGCATACAATAATCCCTTTCGGGTGCATCTGCAGGGCCGATATAGTCCACATTTGGGTGATACTTCCTTCTACTGCCTGATACAATGCACGAGCCTTGTTGTGCCCGTTCACGAGAATCAACACCTCTGCGGCATCCATCACGGTACCCACGCCCACAGTCAAAGCGGTTTTTGGCACAAGATTCATATTATTGTCAAAGAAACGCGCATTGGCAATCAATGTGTCTGTTGTGAGCGTTTTAACCCGCGTGCGCGAAGAAAGTGAAGAACCCGGCTCGTTGAAAGCAATATGCCCGTCGGGACCGATACCCCCCATAAAGAGATGTATACCGCCTGCCCGGCGTATTGCCTCTTCGTAATTTTCACATTCCTTTTGAAGATCGGGAGCATTTCCATTCAGAATATGGATGTGCTGCGGCTGAATATCTATATGACGGAAAAAATTATTATGCATAAAACTATGGTATGACTCGGTGTGGTCTTCCGGGATACCCACATACTCATCCATATTAAATGTAACCACATTCCTGAAAGATACTTTTCCCTGATTATAAAAGGCTATCAGTTCCTTATAGGTGCCAATCGGAGAAGAACCCGTTGGAAGCCCCAGCACAAAGGGTTTATCTTCTGTAGGATTAAAGGCATTTATCTTATTGACAATATAGCGGGCAGCCCATGCAGACAGTTTCTCATAATTTTGCTGAATGATTAGTCTCATAATATAGTATTTAATAATTCTTCTGCATTTTTTACCGCAGCGGGAGTAATACTGGATCCGCTCAGCATTCTGGCCACTTCCATAACCCGTTCCTGCCTGTTAAGTTGTTTTACCGAGGTTTCGACCGAATTGTTTTCAGTAACCTTAGACACCAGGAAATGCACTTTCCCTTTAGCCGCCACCTGGGGCAAATGGGTTATGGCAAGCACCTGCATATTTTTTGAAAGCTCACCTATCATGTTGCCCATGCTGTCGGCAATCCTGCCGGACACGCCCATATCTATCTCGTCAAAAATGATGGTGCTTAACCCGGAGTGACGCGCAACGACCGATTTGATGCACAACATCAGCCGGGACATTTCACCGCCCGAGGCCACCCTGGACAGTTCCCGGGGAGGCATATCTTTATTGGCAGAAAAGTGTACTTCCATACAAGTATTACCCAGTTGACCGTACACCGGTACCTGCCGGACGGGAAAAAGGACCCGGGCATGAGGCATGCCGAGCATTTCCAATCTGTTTTTCAGTTGAGATGACAGTTCGTCAAGACAGGCAACCCTTGCCTGGTGCCAGCGATCGGCTACCACAGCACGGAGTTCAGTCGCCTGCATGTATTCGTTTTCGAGAATCGCAAGCTGTCCGGCATCTTCATCTACATGCTTTAGCCTGGATGCAAGGGAGTCTCTCAGGGACACAAGATCGGAAACAGATGAAAGACTGTGTTTTCGTTCCAACGAATAAATCAGATCGAGCCTCCGGGTTACTTTTTCCAGAAGCTCAGGGTCGGTGCGGACGCGCTGTAAGGCATTGTCACATTCGTTCGCCAGGTCTTTCAATTCAATTCTGGACTGTTCAAAACGGGCAGATATATCATGGAAAGAAGCCATAAACCGGGCCACTCCTTCTGAAAGCCTCGAGGTTTCCCTCAACTGTTTCAGCACTGGCTCCTGCCCATCCTCAAGAAGCTGAACGATCTGAAATAATGATTGTCTTATCTCCTGAGCATGGGTCAATTCACGGAGTTGGGCCTCCAAATCCTCTTGCTCTCCAACCTCAAGAGCGGCTTCTTTAAGTTGTTCATACTGGAAAAGGATGTAATCCAGCTCTTTTTGTTGCTGCTCTACCCGGCTGCGAAGCGTTTTCAACTGTTCTTCCAGCGTATTTACTTTCAGATGAATAGCCTCGTACTCCTTTGACATGTCGGAGAGCCCGGCAAAAGCATCCACAACCCGCAAAGCATAATTGCCTTCTCCTACCAGGAGATTTTCATGCTGAGAATGGATGTCTATGACACGCGATCCTACTTCCTTAAGGAAAACGAGAGATACCGGCTGATCGTTAATAAATGCCCGGCTTTTTCCGTTCGGATTAATGACCCTTCTGATAAGAAGCTCATTGCTGTAATCAAGCTCATTTTCTTCAAAAAAGGCAGGCAGGTCGCCTTCGTTTCCTGTAATATGAAAACAAGCTTCGACCACCGCATTCTCAGCAGGGGTCCTTAACACTCCCGTATCGGCTCTCTGTCCAAGAACCAGAGAGAGAGCTCCCAATAGTATTGATTTACCAGCACCGGTCTCGCCGGTAATGATAGTTAACCCCTCGGAAAATTCAATGTCCAACGCATTGATCAGGGCGTAATTCGATATGCTTAAAGAATAAAGCAATATTCTTATTTAGGCTCTTCAACAATCTTGTAAAAAGTTTCCGCGTCTTCGAATTCTTTAATGGCTACCAAGGTGGGCTTGGGCTGACGTTCATAGAAACGGGATATCTCAATCTGTTCACGGTTTTCGAAAGTTTCCTCAAGGGTGTCGGCAAAATTTGAGAATTCTTCCAGACGGCTGTTCAATTCTTTTTTAACTTCTGTCGCAATCTGATTCGCCCGTTTGGCAATGATAATAACCGTTTCATATATGTTGCCGGTGGGCGCCGACAATTTGGAGAGATCACGCGTAATGGTGGTATCGGGAACGGGTTGTTTTTTATTATCCATTTTATTCTTCTGTTTTATTATTTCTTGTTGTTACTTGTTGTGCTTTTTTAAACATGACATCCACCTCTTTCCGGTATTTTGAATCTGGAAATTCGCTGATGAAATTATAATACTCGTCTATCACGTTCAGGAAACGTTCCCTTTGCATTTGGGGTATACTATTGGAGGCGTATTTATAATTTGACGCCACAACATAGTAGAGAATATCCTCTCTGTAACGGCTTTCGGGGTTTTGTTTCAAGGCTTCTTTTAATGCATAGGTCGAGGCCTTATAGTCTTCAATCACATAATAGATCTTTGCAGACTCAAAGCCTTTCCTGTCCAGACGGTTATATAGGTCTTCCAGCATATAGCGGCACACCTGGGTGTATTCATTCCCGGGAAAATCATACAGGAATTCTTCAATGGCGGCAATAGCCTTTTGAGAGGGGTTCTGGTCCAGTTCATATCGGTATGTGCTTTCATACAGACAATCCAGACGAAGGAAACGGGCTGTTTTGGTAAAAGGGCTCCGGGGAAACATCTGGGCAAACTGGTTGAAATTATCCTCGGCCAGCACGTAGTCGTTCAAATGATAATTACTTAATGCCAGATAGTACTGAAGGGTGTCGTCCTTAGCTGTACCACGATAGATCATCTGGATCTGATCAAAGAGTTGCTGAGCTTTAGTGTACTTGCCGGCCTCGTAATACTCGATGGCTTTTCTGTATTTCAGGTCATGATCCGTACTGCGGAACAAAGCTTCGTATTGATTGGCACAAGATGAGAATCCCAATACACCGAGGATTACGAATATAAGAATACTGTATTTCATGAAATATAATGATTTGGCAAATATACGACACTTTAGCAAAATGTACGCCAAAATATTAAAGCTGTTCGGACAGGTAACGTTCGGCATCGATTGCCGCCATACATCCGCCTGCTGCCGCAGTAATTGCCTGCCTGTATCTGGGGTCCTGCACGTCTCCGGCAGCAAAAACCCCCTCAACATTGGTATGGGATGTTTTTCCTTTTGTAAGAATATATCCTTCCGCGTTGACTTCTATCCAGGGACGGAAAGGTTCTGAATTGGGATGGTGTCCAATGGCAAGGAAGAAGCCGTGAATGGGAATGTCTTTCATCTCGCCACTGCTATGTACCAGACGAACACCGGTTACCCCGTTCTCGTCTCCCAGTATTTCCTTTGTCTGATGCTCCCAAAGAATTTGAATATTTGCCGTTCTCATTACACGTTCCTGCATGGCTTTTGACGCCCTGAGCACGTTACGGCGGACAATCATATACACCTGGCGGCATAACCCGGACAGGTAAACCGCCTCTTCACAGGCTGTATCGCCACCGCCCACAACGGCAACATCTTTCCCGCGATAGAAAAAACCGTCACATGTAGCACACGCCGATACGCCCATTCCCCTGAACTTTTCCTCTGATTCCAGACCCAGGTATTTTGCGGTAGCTCCGGTGGCAATGATAAGAGTACGTGCCAGAACCTGCGACCCGTCGTCGAAAGTAATAAGAAAAGGCGATTGATCCAATCTGGTTCCCGTAATGATACCCGTTCTCATATCGGTTCCAAATCTCAGTGCCTGGTTGCGTATATCGTCCATCATCTGATTACCGTCCACGCCCTGGGGGTAACCGGGAAAATTGTCTATTTCTGTAGTCGTGGTCAGCTGCCCACCCGTTTGAACTCCCTCATATAAAACGGGTTGAAGATTTGCACGGGCAGCATATATCGCAGCTGTATATCCTGCCGGACCACTTCCGGCAATAAGACATTTTATAAGTTCCATTTGTTTTTTGTTGCAAAGGTAGACGTTTTATTAAAAAAAGCGTATATTTGCGGCTCAAAATCCGGGGCGTGGCGCAGTTGGCTAGCGCACTTGCATGGGGTGCAAGGGGTCGAATGTTCGAGTCATTTCGCCCCGACTTTGAAAATCAGGCGGTTATACATTTATTTGTGTAACCGCTTATTTTCATCTGTCTTGTCTCCATTTTTTTCACTTCTCACTCTATTCACCACTCACCACTCACACCTCACTACTCACTATTCACACCTCACTGCTCACTGCTCCTGCTTTTTAGTCGCAGTATATTGTTGAAACATTCCGCTTTTCTGCATGTAGTAAGTCTCTTCATTCCTTTCCAGGCGAGCAGGTGCTAATTGGTGCTCACTCTTTTTCCATTTTACATAATATATCATATAAGCTATTCAGAACGGGAAACGCCTCCCATTTGCTGACGCAAACGGGTCCTTCCCTCCGCGGGCGCGAGGTTTCCCTTTTCTGAATAGCTTGTGGCATTCTATGCGGAGCGGCGCAGCCAGATGCGGTCTGGGACTTCAAAATCTACACAATTGCATATGGCTAATAATCTGCCATTTGACTGTTTTCTGTGTTTGACCCTTGACTGCCCGGTTGCCGGAACCCCAATTAATACGTGAGGTCAAGATCAAGGGTCAAATGCCGTTTTGGAATATATAATTGAATAACAGGCGCTTGACGTTTTGCCGTATTTGGCCCTTGACTGCCAGGTCGCCGGAAACCCAATGAATACGTGAGGTCAAGATCAAGGGTCAAATTCCGTTTTGGCATATATAATTGAATAACAGATGCTTGACGTTTTGCCGTATTTGACCCTTGACTGCCCGGTTGCCGGAACCCCAATTAATACGTAATACGTGAGCGTTCTCACTCCTCACTCCTCACTCCTCACTTCTCACTCCTCACTTCTCACCCCTTTGACCTTTTCTGCAAGAAATCTTTCGAGCCTTCGTTCCCATACTAAAAAGAAGGACATAATCCATCTGGAGAATAGCATCCAGGGCATAAGACCTCCTACCGTAGAGAAGAGAATCAGGTCTTCCAGGTTGCTATGCGATATACTGATGTGATGGTTAAGAAGATCTATATCACGCCGGGACACTTTGCCTTCACGAGCCTCGTCTATCATTACGGCCGCACCGTAAGCCAACCCGAGAATATTAGCCACGATCCACAGAAAAGCCGTTTTGGGAGGCAGCCCAAAAAATTTCATTACCGGTCTCAGGAATTTGGCAATATATCGAATAACGCCAAACTCGGACAATAATCGCTGAAAAATAGTTAAAGAGAAAACCAGCAAGACCATTGGTATGGCGATTTTTATTGTATCCACCAGCCAGTTAACCAGGGTGTTAAGAAAAGGCAATTTTGCCGCCTCAATATATTCTGTTACATGACCGGTCGACTGGCCCGGCAGCATGATGTTTAGCATCCAGCCCAGGAAAAGCGAAGATAACGTCCTTACAAAAACAATGCGTATGGCCGAAGTTCCCGTTTTCTTTTGCACGGCAGTTTCCATAGGAATGTTGTGCGCACAGAGTACCATTACGGCAAGAATAGTCGTGGTCCTGACATCCAGATTGAGGGTGGCCATTACGGCCAGTGCAGAATAGCAATTGACAAAATAACCCGAAACATAAGCCAGAGAAGCTTCTCCGGGTAATCCGAACCATGAAAAAACCGGAGTCAGATAGTGCGATATCATGGCTATTATGCCAAAGTAATTCAACAGCATAATGGCAAAAGAAACAATCAGCATAATCTTCACAAGCCACCAGACAGTACGCAGGGCTCCGGGAATCACCGACTTAACGGACTGTATAATTCTTTCTTTTACGTTTTTCATGAGCGGACAAAGTTACGTTTAATTTTGAACGTCAAAAATTTTTACGCCACTGTAAAAAAATTAGACATCAACAGAAATTGTCATTTTGTTTAAAATATTATATATTATCGACTTATACCTATTGGCACATTTTTGGCGCAATACTTTTGAAAACAAAGTTGATCATGAGAAGAATCTTATTGACGATTACCTTTTTTATTTTTACAAACGCACTAAAATCCGGTGCGCAGGAATTACAGGTTTGGACATTGAGGGATTGTATGATCTACGCTATAGAAAATTCCCCTGAAACGAAGATCCAGGAGCTAACCAACGACAATCGCCGTCTGGACCACAGGGACGCATACCTTGAATTCGTGCCTTCAGTGAACGGCAATATAAACGCATACACCAGCTTCGGCCGTTCCATAGACCCGGAAACAAATACTTATTCAAACGTTAATTCGTTCAGCAATTCATACGCCATCTATAGTAACTATACTATTTTCAACGGATTTACCGTTGTAGATAAATATAAGGTAACCCGGATTGCCCGGTTATCCGGCATAGAAGAGGCCCGGCAGGTGGAAGACAATTTATGCCTTTCCATTATGCAATCTTACTATAATGTACTATACAGAAAAGGGATGGTACAATTATGCCGTGAGCAGTTGATGGAAAGTCAGACCACACAGAAGAACACCAGGGTGCTTGAAGAACTGGGGCTTAAGAGTTACGCCGATGTATTACAGGTAGAAGCCCAGGTGGCTGCCAATGACTACAATTTGGTACGTGAACAAAACATGATGGAATCTGAACTTATTTCATTAAAAGAGAAAATGTTCTTTCCTTCGGATCGGGAACTTGTTATAGATACAACGTTTTCTCAGATCGCCGATCCTTTTGCCGGGTCCGTCACTGCCGGCGACATTTACCTGTCGGCCCTGGAATTTCTGCCTGCGGTCAAAATTTCCGCATTCGATGTGAAAACCGCCGGAATTAAGCTGCATAACGCAAAATGGAGTCTTCTGCCGAATATATTTTCCGAGGCCGGTTATTCAACCGGTTATATATCCACACTGGGGCAGGCCGCTAATGCCGATCCTTTTTTGTCCCAGATGAAAAACCGCCAGGGAGAATATGTCCAGGTTGGGATGAGTATTCCCCTTTTTGGACGGTTAAACAGGCGAAGTGCCGTCGGACGCATGCGGAATGCCCTGCATATTGCAGAGGCTCAAAGAGATAAAAAGCTTAAAGAAATAGAAAGTGAGATTGCACGTGCCGTTCAGGATATGGAAGGAAGTGCCAAAGAATTCATTCAGGCAGATAAACGTGTGGCAGCACAGGAGATGGCCCACAAGGCAAACCAGCGTAAATACGAAGAAGGACTGCTAAGTGTTCTGGAACTGCAAACCAGCTCCAACCAGGCTCTTGCCGCAAAGGCCGAAAGACTTAACTCGGCACTTACCTACCTTATCAAGAAACGAATTGTAGGTTATTACCAGGGAACATCGTACATCAATCAGGAATAGATTGAATTTTAGAGTTAATATGAATGTGGGCCCTCCGGTTGCCGTATAGATGTGGATAAATAAACCGGCAACCGGAGGATAATCAGGAAAGAAAAAGTAATATTTATGATACTATGGACAGAGTAATTGAAAAGAAAAAAGGAATTCAAAAGAAACACCTACCCTATATATTAGGTGGAGGACTGCTCCTCGCCTTTCTGGTATGGCTGATCTTTGGTAATCACCAGGCATCGCTGCGCATTGACAGTCGCTCCATTATTGTTGGAGAAGCCAAACAGGGTCAGTTCAACGATTTTGTACGTGTTAACGGACAGGTTCAACCCATTACCACTATTCAATTGGCTCCACTCGAAGGAGGTGTGGTGGAACAAAAAGTAGCGGAAGAAGGGGCCATGGTCAGACGGGGCGATGTGATTGTCCGTCTGAGCAATTCGCAACTCAATCTGCAGATCCTCGAAAGCGAGGCCTCACTTGCCGAAAAGGAAAATTTTCTAAGGAATACGCTGGTAACCATGGAGCAGGAAAAACTTACCCTGCAGCAGAACCGGCTGCAACTGAATCTCGATGTGGAAAGGAAGGAAAGAAAGTATCGTCAGAATGAGCGTTTATTTCAGGAAAAAATGATCGCTAAGGAAGATTATCTGCAGGCAAAAGAGGATTGGGAACTCGCCGTGCGCAGCCGCGAATTGGTTATGGAACGTCAGAAACAAGATTCTATATACCGCTCTATTCAGGTAGAGAATATGGAAGAAAGCCTGGAAAGTATGCGCCGCAGTATGAGACTTATTCGTGAACGGGTAGAAAATCTTAATGTAAAATCACCCATAGACGGGCAATTGGGGTCTCTGGACGTAGTACTGGGACAATCTGTGATGTCGGGGGCAAAAATAGGCCAGATCAACGATCTTTCTGCCTACAAAATTGAAGCGAATATAGATGAGCATTATATTGACCGCGTACGTCAGGATCTGGATGCCACTTTTGAACGTCAGTCATCCGTCTTTGACCTTGTTGTAAGCAAAGTATATCCCGAAGTCCGTAACGGACAGTTCAAAACAGATTTTTGTTTCTCAGGAGAAAAACCCGATAACATCCGTACCGGACAGACCTATTATATAAATCTGGAGCTGGGACAACCCACCCAGGCTGTGATTATCCCCAGGGGCGCCTTCTACCAGAAGACAGGGGGGACATGGATCTATGTTTTATCTACAGAAGGGGACAAAGCTCAAAAACGATCCATACGTATAGGACGCCAGAACCCACAATATTATGAAGTGCTCGAAGGCCTGGAACCCGGAGAGAAAGTGATTGTTTCAAGCTATGAGAACTACGGAGACAACGAGATCTTAATTCTGGACTGATATGCGAGCTTACTACCTGGACAGAATACGGATCTTTTTGACCATTCTGGTAATTTTTCACCATACGGCCATAGCGTTTGGTGCCTCTGGAGGCTGGTATTATATATCGCCCGAAAGCGCCTCGGGATCTGCACAAATGCTGCTTTCATTCTTTATGACAATAGACCAGGCATATTTTATGAGCTTCTTCTTCCTCATTTCGGCGCTTTTAATGCCTGCTTCGTACGAAAGAAAGGGTTTTGGCCAATTTGTAAAAGACAGGCTGGTAAGACTGGGGATTCCCCTGATTGTCTACATTGTACTTATTCACCCCACCGTCGTATGGTTTGTTCTGGATCATACCGGGCAGGAAATATCCTGGCCACGGCTGGCATGGCATCTGATAAGCCGCGAACCCGGATCCGGTCCCATGTGGTTCGTGCTCACCTTACTGATCTTTGAATTACTTTATGCCCTTTATATTAAGTTCCGGAGGAACAGAGACTCCGGGCAGAGTATAACCAGAACCCCTACAAATTTAGGTATCATCCTTTTTATTGTGGGAACAGGCATAGTCGCTTTTCTGGTAAGACTGGGTTACCCGGCAGGAAAGAATTTCTTTGGCCTGCAATTCGGATACTTTCCTTTATACATTGCTATGTATATTGTCGGCATTGTGGCCGCACGCCGTCACTGGACGGAAAATCTCACACTGAGGCAATCCAAACCATGGTTTTATCTTTCTATAACAGCCATACTGGTCTTAATGATCGTAATGATGCAAAATGCGGGAAAGGATCTGTCTTCTTTCAGCGGAGGATGGAATACATCCGCTTTATTCTATGCCATGTGGGAACCAGTTGTATGCGTGGGCTTCTGTTTCTTTATTACCTTGCTGGCAAGAGACCATATGAACCGGCCGGATGACTTTGTCACAAAAATGTCCAAGGCCAGTTATCCCGCATACATTATACATCCACTGATTGTTGTATTATCTACTTTCGTTTTGGAAAGTCTTCATGTTTCACCCTATCTTAAGATAGCCGGCGTTTGTCTTTTAGCGGTATCCGTATGTTTCGGGGCCGGCGTTCTATTTAACAGAATAACCAAAAAATGAAAAATCTTAAACGAGCGCTTCGTAATTTTTTTGCCAAAGGGCAGAATAATCTCATAAAAATTCTTTCTCTGGGTGCAGGTCTGTCCGTGGGATTAATTTTGACTGCTAAGGTATGTTTTGAAGTTTCCTATGAAGACTTTTATCCCGAAAAAGAACAAATCTTCTCGGTTCAGACATGGTATTCAGCGCCCGGGCAGGATGTGAAAGAGTACGGACAGGTAAGCGGCGCAGTGGTCCCGGGGATGATGGATGAAATACCGGAAGTTGTCATGGGTACCAGGACAACAGGTTTTTTTGGCACTCCAGTTTTCTTTACTACGGACAAAAAACGCTACACCGGCGAAATGCTTCTTGCGGACACCTGCTTCCTGGATATGTTTCCCCGTCCTGTGCTGGCAGGGAATGCTAAAGAGGTGCTGTCGCGTCCCAACTACGTTTTGGTATCCCGGACCATTGCAGAGAATATGGGCGGGATTGAAGCCGTTATGGGCCAGAGCATATACCGTGACGATATGCCCCAGGTCATCTTTACCATTGGAGGTGTTTTTGAAGATGTCCCGGAAAATTCCGTTATTCAGTATGATATATTGGTATCACTCGAATCCTGGTCAAAATGGAGCCGGGAAAACTGGCTGGGCAATGACCGGTATCGCGGATATGTCAAGCTGGCCCGGGGTACAGATCCTGCCGGCCTGGCCACGGCTATCTATGAAATGCAAAAACGTCATCAGCCAATTGACGAGCTCGAAACAGAAGGGAAAAAACTGACTTATATCCTTAAACCGTTTACCGAATTGTATAGCGGAACCCCGGAGATCAGAAGAATGAACACACTGCTCTCACTGCTTGCTTTCGCCTTAATTTTCACAGCTGTGATGAATTATATCCTGGTAGTGATCTCTTCCCTTATCAGAAGAACCAAAGAGGTTGGAGTCCGGAAATGCTACGGGGCTCAGGGGGCACAGATCAGAGGCATTCTACTGACCGAAACCCTGTTGCATATCATGCTTTCGCTAATGGTTGCAGTAGGGGTTATTCTGGCCTTCAGAGGCACCATAGAAGAGCTGCTCGATAACCGACTGGCGAGTATTTTTACCCCACAGACTCTGCTTATTTTGGCTGGGATAGTAGTTCTGGTGTTTTTTGCCTCGGGACTCGTACCTTCACTCCTGTTTGAACGCATTCCTGTTGCAGCTGCTTTCAGGGATTTCAGAGAATCGCGCAGATCCTGGAAACTCGGCCTTTTGTTTATTCAATTCATGGCGGCTGCATTTCTTATTGTGTTGCTGATTGTCATTGGCAGGCAATACCGTTTAATGGTCAATGACAATCCGGGATATGCCTATAAAAATGTGCTCTTTTGCAGTACTTCGGGGACCGAAGGCCTCCTGCAACAGCAGGCTATGGAGGAGCTTAAACGCATGCCCTGGGTAAAGGAGGTGTCCACATGCAATACTATTCCGTTGTATTATGCATCGGGGAATAATATCCGACTGCCGGAAAATCCTACAAACGATCTGTTCAATATTGCCGACTTGTACTGGGTAAGCGATAACTATTTCACGCTTATGGAAATTCCCTTCATTGAAGGGCATGCGCCCGGAAATCCTACAGAGGTAGCGGTGAGCCGGACATTCCTGACCGAAATGGCAAAATTTGCAGACTGGAGTGAAGGGGCCATTGGCAGAAGCGTATTTGTTACCGAACACAGCCAGTCCGATGATCCCAAAGAAGCCTTTACCGTTTGCGGTATCTACGAAGACATCCAGATAGGCAACCTGACCGGTGTGGATAAGCGCGCCAGTGTACTTTTCCATCATGAACCCAGCTCACAATACACCGAATATATTCTTGTTAAATTACAAAATTTCGACCGGGAACATACAAAAGCAGTTTACGATATCATAAAAAAAGCCATGCCGGACAAAGATATTGAAGTACTTTCGTACGCCGCCGAAATGCGAAATGCCTATTCCGGATCCAGAAGGTTCCGCAACTCGGTCATGATAGGCGGGATTATCACTGTTTTGATTTCCCTGGCAGGACTGGTGGGATATACGAAAGACGAGACAAACCGGAGGCGCCGTGAAATCGCCCTGCGCAAAACCAATGGGGCAGAAATCAGAGATATTGTACGGCTTTTTATAGCCGATATTTTAAAAATTTCGATACCCGCAACGATTGCAGGCTGTGTTTTAGCCTGGATCGTAGCCGTCAAATGGCTGGAGCAATTTGCCAAAAAAGTTCCGCTTACAGCAGATATTTACGTGTACGGATCGCTGCTTGTGCTGTTTGTGATACTTTTTGTTGTACTGACAGGCTGTATCCGGTCTGCCCGCGAAAACCCAATTGAATGTTTACGCAAAGAATAAATATATAAATCAATAAAATCATTACTGTTATGTTAAAAGTAGAAAAACTGAGTAAAGTGTTCCGCACGGAAGAAATTGAAACCGTTGCTCTGAATGAAGTATCGTTCCAGATAAAACAAGGAGAGTTTGTAGCCGTAATGGGTCCATCGGGCTGCGGGAAATCCACCCTGCTTAATATCCTGGGTCTTTTGGACAACCCCACTTCGGGAAAATATGAATTACTTGGTAAAGAAGTAGGCGGTCTAAAAGAAAAAGACCGGACAAAATACCGTAAAGGAAATATCGGATTCGTTTTCCAAAGTTTCAATCTGATTGAAGAACTGAGCGTGTACGAAAACGTAGAATTGCCTCTGATCTATTTGAAGATCAAAGCATCTGAACGTAAGAAAATGGTCAATGACATTCTAAAACGAATGAATATCAGCCACCGTGCCGGACATTTTCCCCAGCAACTTTCAGGCGGCCAGCAACAACGTGTGGCCATTGCCCGCGCCGTTATTTCCAACCCCAAACTAATCCTGGCTGACGAGCCTACCGGTAACCTCGATTCAAAGAACGGGATTGAAGTTATGGATCTGCTCACGGAACTCAATCGTGAAGGCACTACCATCATTATGGTGACCCACTCTCAAAGAGACGCAGGCTATGCACAACGTATTCTCAATCTGTTTGACGGTCAGATTGTAACCGATGCCCGAAATTAGGTATTTATTTCAGCATAAGATCAGTCTGCTTATAAAAATCAGTTCCTTAGCCATTGGGTTGGTTATTGGATTGGTACTTTTCTCCAAGGTCGCCTTTGAATCTTCCTATGATCGCTTTTTTAAAGACTGTGACAGGATTTACAGGATAGAATTTGTGGCAGACAAAGAAAGCGGAAGAGAGCAGTACGCCGGTATTATGGCCGGCGTAGCTTCCGTATTGGCAGACAACCTTCCGGGAGTTGAAGCCGCAACTACACTCTACAGACCCGGTGATCATCTTCTGTATCTCGACGGTCAGGAACACGAAACAAAAATAGTTTACGCCGATTCTTCTTTTTTTAAAGTGTTGGATTTTAATATCATTCAGGGAAGTGCCACCGGGTTGGCCCAAGAGAACAACCTGATGATTTCTAAAACCCTGGCCGGACAATTATTTAAAGGGAAGGACCCTGTCGGGCAAACGGTTTTGTTCAACAAGGCACGTCCTTATACGATTATTGGTGTATTTGAAGACGTTCCCGAAAATTGCCATCTATCATTCGATGCCGTTGGGTCATTCGTTAATATGGAAACACAATTCGGATTCTATACCGGATGGGAAGGCGGCGACTTGTACAACGGATATATCAAACTGGCAAAAGGGGTAAAAACAAGCCTGCTTACAGAAGAATACCTGGGGAATGTACTGGTTGAAAACGGACCAATGGATTGGTACATACAAAGGGGACTTACTTTAAAACTCACTTTGAATCCTGTTGATTCCATACATACCAAAGACCGGACCATCCTTAACCGAAACATCACTTTTTCTTTGCTGGGGTTTGCCGTATTATTTATATCGGCCATGAACTATATCCTGCTTTCACTGGCCTCTCTTGGAAAACGGGCAAAAACCATTGCGGTAAAAAAGACGGCAGGTGCGGGCAAAGGAACTATTTTCGGCTATTTTGCAAGAGAAAATGCTTTGATGTTGCTTTTTTCCATTCTAATGGCCGTTGCCTTGATCTTTTCCTTCAAAAGCACGCTGGAACAAATTACATCTCAAAGAATAAACAGTTTGTTTGCCCCCGAACGCCTGTGGGTTTCTGTGAGTATCATTGGGCTTATCTTCTTGCTGGCAGGACTTATTCCTGCCGGGCTTTTCAGCCGGATACCCGTTACACATGCCTTTTCTCAGACGGGATCGGGAAACCGGCTCTGGAAACGCTCTCTGCTCGGGATTCAGATAGGAGGCTCCGCCTTTACTATTGCACTACTGATTCTCGTCTCGCTGCAGTACCGCCTGATGACACATAAAGACCTGGGGTACGACTACAGAAACCTCATCTGTTTTTCTGTGTCTGACATGAGCCCGGAACGTTACAATAACGTAAAAACCGTTCTGGAATCGAGACCATATATCCGGACCGTCAGCTACTCCAATAGTATTCCCATTGATCAGCTGTACGGATTCCCTGTTGAAGATCCAAAAACGGGAGAAATAATGTTTTCTTCCCGTACCATGAACGTAGCGCATAATTATTGTGAAATGATGGGATTCCGTTTGTCTGCCGGACGATTTCTTGCTGAAAATGATCCCTGGCAGAATATTGTGGTAAACACTTCTTTTGTAAATCAAATGCATTGGGACGACAATCCCGTGGGAAAACAGGTCTATTTTGAAAATAAACCCATTTATACAGTAATTGGTGTGGTCGCCGATTTTCATCTGGAGTCGCTTCATGTGGCTCAGTCACCGCTGATGATCCACCTAATGGGAAACAGTCACGACAGGATGATCCTTTCTGTCAAAGCTTTGGATCTTTCACAACAAACAACTGAATTGATCTATAAAGATATTTCTTTATTGTTTCAGGATCAGATTGTACGTATGCACCCTTATCACGCCATGGCCCTGGCACAATATGAAAAAGAAAAAATATTCCGGAACATTGTCACAATCTCCTGTATTGCGGTGTTAATCATAGCCCTTACCGGGCTTATCGGATTCTTGGCAGACGAGATATTCCGGCGTCGTAAAGAACTGGCTATAAGAAAAGTGAACGGGGCATCAGGAAGGGATCTTCTGCTTCATTTGTCCCGAGGCTTTTCTGTCCTGGCATCACTGGGCATTATGGTAGGACTGACCGGATTCTATGTTACCGGTTCACACTGGCTTAATCAGTTTGCCGTAAAAGTACCGCTTTCGTGGTGGATATTTCCCCTAACTATTTGTATTACATACGGCAGCATAATAATCACATTTTTCGTGCAAACCTGGAAGATTACGCATGAAAATCCCTCAAAATTCCTAATCAATTGATTTCAATGAAAAAATTACTGCTCCCTTTATTGTTTAGTATTGTAGGTGCTTTTTTATTTTGTCCCGCTTTAGCCCAATCCAACAAAACCTTGCCGGAAGAAACTATTTTTATTTTCGGAGGAGATTTTAATCGAAAATTTGTTCAATACATAAAAGATCTTACGTATAAACAAGATCCGAATATTTGTTATCTTCCGACGGCCAGTGCAGATAACCAGGAAAATATAAAATATTGGGAAACCATATGTAAAAATATAGGCATTAAGCCTATCATATTGAAAGTATGGGTAAGCTCTTCTCCTGAGAACAAAACCTTCGAAGAAATACTGCAAAATACAGATGCAATTGTGGTAGGAGGAGGTAATACTCTGAACATGATGGGTATTTGGAAAGCTCAGGGCATTGACACTCTTTTATATAACGCTTTAAAAAAGGGCGTTATCCTAGCAGGAGGCAGCGCCGGATCCATATGCTGGTTCCAAAACGGAGTCAGTGATTCAAGGCCTGTCAGTCTGAGTTTGGTTAACGGTCTTGGATATCTTCCATACAGTCACTGCCCTCATTATTCGGAAGAAATCCGGGAAGCCCTCTATCACCAACTGATTGCAAATCATGAAATTCCGGCCGGATTCGGATGTGACGAACTGGCGGGAATTCTTTTTAAAAACGGAAAGGCTGTTGAATTTGTCAGCCAAAGTGATAAGCATCACTCCTATTTTGTATATAATGAAAATGGAACCGTGCAAACCACCGAAATGAAATCCAGAATTCTTATAAATACGGATGCGTTATCGGAAAACGATTACACATCCCTGACTGTAAATAAGAAAATAGGTGAACTTTTAATCTCCGTTGACCAAATTCCGCCTCTGGCCGCTTATATTGCTATACAAAAAAAATTACGTTTGGACAAAAAAGACATTAATGAAAACGAGCGTAATAGGATCTTAAATATAAACATTGAAAAAATCTTTATATACAACCATCAGCTAGCTGGTATTATAAATGATGCCTATATAAATTCATTGGGATACGGGTTAGGGTATCTTTATAATTGTGACGGTGTCTGGAAAAGTATCGGAGAAGACATCGGGGGCGCAACGTTGTTTGAAAGCGAAATAACGTTCCGTGAAAAAGCAAAGATTATAATCGAGCGTGCAGAAAAACAATTTATAACATCTGATTGAAATATAAAATCTTCTGTTTTTAAATGAGCACATATCTGCAAACCTCTGAAGACCTTGACCTATGCGTGACTGCTTCGTCCAATCCTTTAAATAGTATTGCCAACAAATAACGACTTAAAAATCTATCCGCAGCCCCAGGCTGCCGTTTATGCCAAAGCCCCAGTAACCGCGAAAGGATTCCAGTGTATGGTCTGCACCGTCTTTTCCCCGTTCAATATATGTTTCATTCGTCAGGTTGTTCAGATTGGCCAGCAAGGTAAGCCCAAAGGGCATGTTCCAGGTGACTGACATATTGACCAGATGGTAATCGGGCAATCGTAGGGAATTGGCCCTGTCGTTGGGATCTGTCCGGCCGACAGGGTCAAAATCGGCATAGATCCTTCCGTTATACGTCCAGTCTGCATTGATATAAAGCCCTTTTATAACAAGAACTTCAATTGAGGCCATGCATTGTGTCTGGGGAGAATCGCCCACCTTCAGGCCGTCGCAATAAACGTCAATACGATCTGTAAGAATGCCCGAATAAGGATCATAGATATTGGCCGAAACATCATTCTTCCAGGTCCAGCTGCCGAACGAGGCTCCGGCTTCCATCCTGAGCCATCGGGCAGCCTGTATGCCAGCTGTAATTTCCACCCCGTAATGCAGGGCATCAAGTCCCTGGACCATATACAGATATGTGCTATTATCCTGTTGTTTGTAAGGATCGGATAACAAAGTCTTGTTTTTCCAATAGGCATAATATACAGTAGCCTCGAGAGTGGTTCGGGTACCCGTAAAACGGTAGCCGGCCTCGGTCAGAAAGTTTTTTTCATTTTTTACGTTGGATGTAATATCATTCGTTCCGGAAGAAAAAAATACGTCTGCATACGGGAGCCGGCTGTAAACAGCCGCATTCAGATAGATCGCACCGGTGCGGTTCAGTTTGTACAGGGCCCCGCCCTTGGCGCTGAATCCGGTTGCACGGGCTACAGGACTGTAGACAGAAGAGCCTGATCCTGCGTCCGACACAACATAATTATACTTATCCCATCTTCTGTAGTTGTTCCACATAAGAGAAACACCACCCCGAATGTTCCATCTGCCGGCCGCATAATCTCCGGACACATATCCGGTCACATGGTTGATGATTTTTCCGTTACAGGTACGAATATAGTCACCCACCGTTTTAACCGGATCCCGTCCGGCTATTCCCGCCAGTGAATTGGCGCTGTAATCTTCATACCAGTAGTTTCCACCCAGAAGATCGGTAATCCGTTCCTTTTCCCAGGTTGAATAATGCTGGTAATGCACTCCTGCCTGCAGGTTCAGACGGGTAGACATACGGAAATCAACGTGACTTTTGAATCCTGTCTGTGTATGCCCTGCCAGGTATACGCTCAAAATATTCAGTGCCCCACCCGATGCTTTATTGGCCGCCACCACGGCATCCCAGTCAATTTGACCGTCCTTCCGGTGGTCAATAATTCGCTTTCCTTTACTCTCAGACCAGTTTCCACCCCCATTTCCAACCGACAGATACAAAGTATTGGTAAATGATATCCTTTCTCCGGCTTTCATAAAATGGTTAAGGGTTATGTAGGGTTTATGATAGAAGTTCTCACTCAGGGTTCTGGTTTTCCCCCCGAGATACCCCCAGTTTTTATTGTATTTAAGTCCGTACGTTTTAATTTCCGATGCGCTCAGTCTGACCGAACGTTGCTCATGTCTTTCGGGGGATCCGAGAACCGTCAGCAACAACCGGTGACGATCATTGAACCGTTTGCTGACATTGAGCATATAAGCCCACGAATTCACATCCGTTTCCCGGACATATCCGCTGCCCCGGGCATAGGATCCCATAAGCGATACGGCCCAGCCCTTTCTGTTTTGTCCGGAATTCAAACCGATGTAATACTTCCCCAGTCCGTATCCGGTATAAAACAGGCCCGCCGAGGCCGACGGTTCCGCTGTAGCAGTATTTGTAATAATATTCACCGTTCCTCCCACCGAGTTATCGGAAAGCATAGAGGCTCCGATCCCTTTCTGAACCTGAACGGAATACGTGGCATCGGCAAGACCCAGCCAGTTATTCCAGAACATATTGCCTGTAACGAGACCCGAGATGGGAATGCCGTTTAGCAGGACCGAGATGTTTTCCTGTTTAAAACCACGGATATTGATCCTGGCATCGCCGTAACTGCCCGATTCGCTGGTGGCGTAAATCCCCGGAATACCGGCGAGCAATTCCGGATACGTTTTGCCGGCACTTTTTCTCTCTATCTTCCGGCTGTCGACTGTAGCCAGACGCAACGGAGAAGATCTTGTTTTAAGATACGAAGCCGAGACGGTAATTTCACGGATGTTGATTTCAAGAGAATCATTTACAGATTCACGTTCGGCTAAAGTCTGAGCTTTTGCCGGAACAAGCGGGGCGACGCACAGCATCAAAGCCCCAAAGATAATGGTCGCAACTGATGTTTTCATAATGTCTTCTTTCTTCCAGACTTTAACTGTCGGCACCGTAGTTTCAACGGTTCAGCCATTTATGGCGCGCGGACTATACCGCCGATCGGGAATTACACCCTGCCCTGAAGGTTTGAAGTTGCAAAGATATAAAAAAAGAGATATCCAGAAGCGGTCTGGTGCGCAACTCCACCGAAAAGAACATCACATGCTATTCAGAAAAGGGAAACCTCGCGCCCGAGGAGGGAAGGTCCCGGTTGCTGACGCAACCGGGAGGTGTTTCACGTTCTGAATAGCTTGCTGGATGTTTGTGTACGGAGTGAGATGTGAGGAGTGAGATGTGAGGAGTGAGGAGTGAGGAGTGTAATGTGACTATAAGGAAGCGGTAGCTTCGCAGTAACGTCCGAGCTCAAGATACCTTTTGTAGGCCCGATCATAAGCATCCACCAATTCCGCCTGGGGACTGTACGTTTTGGCAAAACCCGAGGTCATAGCCAGTTGTGCCTCTTCTACTTTTGAGTAGAGCCCTGCGGCGGTGGCGGCAAACATGGCGGCACCCAGCGCACAAGCCTGGTCTGTACGGCATACAGCAATGGGCATATTCAGCACATTGCTAAGAGTTTGCATTACAAACGGAGACTTGAGGGCAATGCCTCCAATCCCAATTACGTTATCAATTCGGACTCCCTCGCTGCGGAAACGCTCAACTATGGCCCTGGAACCGAATGCGGTAGCCTCAACCAATGCCTTAAAGATATGCGGAGCCGAAGTGCCGAGCGTAATACCGGCAATGGCGCCTTTAAGCAACTGGTTGGCATCCGGCGTGCGACGGCCGTTCATCCAGTCGGTGGCAATGAGTGAACTTTCCTCAACAGGAATTTTTTCTGCCTCTGCGGTCAGCACAGGAATGATCTTTTCTGCAAGCCGGTCTGCCAGTTCGACGTCGGGAAGAAGTTGTCTGAGCGGGAATTCAAGGACTTTTCTGAACCAGGCGTAAATATCGCCAAAGCCGGACTGCCCGGCCTCGAGCCCAATCATCCCGGGAATAACGGAACCGTCAACCTGCCCGCAGATGCCCCTTATTAGTGAAGAACCAATCTCTTCACAGGGAGCGACCATTATGTCACAGGTAGACGTACCGATAACCCTCACAAAAGTATAAGGCGTAATACCGGCTCCGACGGCTCCCATATGGCAGTCAAAGGCGCCTCCCGCAACCACTACATTGGTAGTCAGTCCCAAACGGGCAGCCCACTCGGGAGTCAGATAACCAACCGATTTATCGGCCGTGAATGTATCTTCAAAGAGCCTGCTCCGGAACCCGGCCAGCAGCGGATCGAGTGTCACAAGGAAATCTTCCCCGGGCAACCCTCCCCAGCCGGGATGCCACATAGCTTTATGACCCTGGGCACAACGGCTTCTGATGATATCGGACGATCTTTTTACCCCGGTAAGCAATGCAGGCATCCATTCGCAATGTTCCACAAGGGAGTATGCCTTTTCCCTTACGGCACTGTCTTCCCTGAGAACATGCAGGGCTTTGGCCCAGAACCATTCAGATGAATAGATTCCACCTTCGTAAGCACTGTAGTTGATCTTCCAGGTACTGCACAGCTTGTTGATCTCCTCAGCCTCAACAACGGCCGTATGATCTTTCCAAAGCACAAACATGGCGTTGGGATTTTCCGCAAATTCGGGCAAGAGGGCAAGCGGCGTACCTGTTTCATCCGTAAAAACCGGGGTGCTTCCCGTGGTGTCGAAAGCCATTCCCACCACATTGGCGGCAGTACCCGCAGGGGCGAGCGAAAGGGCTTCCATAACCGAGCTTTCGAGCACCTCAATATAATCCAGCGGGTGCTGACGGTACCTGTTGGCGGAGGGCAAACAATATTTGCCCTCCATCCAGCGGGGATAGTATTTTACAGAGGTAGCAACCGTTTCTCCGGTACGCGCGTTAACTATTACCGCACGGGCAGAATCGGTCCCGTAATCGAGTCCTATTACATATTTATCCATACTAACAAAGGGCTTTGTTCAACATATAATAGATCTCGTTCAATTGCAATTCTTTCTTAAGCGAATTGACAGTGGTATTTTCGTCAATCACAACCAGTTCAATTCCGGCCATTTCTGCGTAGTCCTGCATATATTCTACTGTCAGGTCGTACGAGAAGGCTGTATGATGAGTACCGCCGGCAAGGATCCAGCTACTGGCGCCCACTTCAAAATCGGGACGGGGAATCCAGAGGGTCGAGGCTACCGGCAGTTTGGGAAGTGATTTGGATTTGATGCAATCCACTTTATTTACGATCAGACGGAAACGGTTACCCATGTCAATAATGGTAGAAGCAAGTCCCTCTCCCTCTTTGGATGTGAACACCAGACGGGCGGGGTCATTCTTGCCTCCGATTCCCAGGGGATGAACTTCCAGACGGGGCTTTTTGTCTGCCAGTAAGGGAGAAACCTCCAGCATGTGAGCCTGAAGGATTGCGCTCTTTTTACCGTCAAAATGAATGGTATAGTCTTCCATAAAGGAACAGCCTTTAGGCATACCCTGACTCATGAACCACACCGTCCGTGTAAGAGCAGCCGTTTTCCAGTCCCCCTCGGCACCAAAACCATAGCCTTCTGCCATAAGACGCTGACAGGCAAGTCCCGGTAACTGATCCAGCCCGGCCAGATCATCAAAATTGGTTGTAAATGCCTTGGCGCCTTTTTCCTGCAGGAACCGGCGCAGAGCAATCTCTTCACGGGCAGCCCTCAGTACCTGGGCACGGTCTTTCCCGCCTTCTTTGCAATTATCGGCAAACAGGTATTGCGCTTCGTATTCAGCCACAAGTGAAGTAACTTCTGCCTCGGTAACCTGAGACTGCACGGCCACCAGTTCGGCTATGGGACAATAGTCCACATGATAGCCCAGACGCATTTCGGCTTCTACTTTGTCTCCGTCGGTCACAGCCACATTATTCATCTGGTCCCCAAAGCGGATGATCCTCATATCGTGTGCATCGGCCCAGGCGGCGGCAACGCGCATCCAGACGGCAATCTGCGCCTGCGCCTTTTTATCCTGCCAGTGCCCCGCAACAACTTTCCTGTTCTTACGCATACGGGTTACCATGTGTCCGAACTCCCGGTCCCCGTGCGCACTCTGGTTGAGGTTCATAAAATCCATATCCATTGTATCCCAGGGGATCTCTTTGTTAAACTGCGTATGGAAATGCAGCAAAGGCTTGTTGAGTGCCTGCAAACCGTGAATCCACATTTTTGCAGGGGAGAAAGTATGCATCCAGGTTATTACCCCAATGCATTGATCGCAATTATTGGCCTCCTTGAAGGTGGCTGTCACCTCTTTCTCAGAATTTACCGTTCCTTTATAAACGACCTTCACAGGAAGATTCCCCGAATCGTTAAGACCTTGTACCATTTGGTTGGAATGAGCATCCACGGCTATAACCGCATCTCCTCCGTACAGAAGCTGGGCTCCTGTTACAAACCATACTTCAAAATTTTCGAATGCCATAATAAAATAATTTGATTTAGATTTTTACAAAGGAAAGAAAAATGGTTATGCAAAGAATGAAATAAGAATTCATTTTTATGCAAAAATAATCCATTAGCAGGTAATAAAAATTTATTTTAATCATATTTGAATTACAAAATAACAATTAAAAATTAAATATATATGATAAAACTGCTAACTGTTACTTTGCTTGCTTTATCTATCCACGGCTATCCTATTGACCCCGTACCTTTTACTTCAGTAAAGGTCACCGATGCTTTCTGGGGACAACGCCTGAAAGCCAGCCGCGAGGTCACCGTACCTCTGGCTTTCAGTAAATGTGAAGAAACCGGCCGTTATGATAATTTCGTAAAAGCCGCCCACCCCAGCGATGAATACGAAGTAAAAGGGTACTCCTTTGACGACACCGATGTCTACAAGACCATAGAAGGGGCCAGTTATCTGCTTCAGACCTACCCCGATAAAAAACTGGAAGCATATATTGACAGCGTCCTGGTTCTGGTGGCTGCAGCCCAGGAACCCGACGGGTACCTGTACACGGCCCGTACCATGAACCCAAAACATCCACACGAATGGGCAGGGTCTAAAAGATGGGAAAAAGTAGAAGAACTGAGCCATGAATTCTACAACCTCGGGCACATGGTGGAAGGTGCTATTGCCCATTATCAGGCCACCGGCAAAAGATCATTTCTGGATATAGCCATCCGATACGCAGATTGTGTCTGCCGTGAGATAGGGAACGCCCCCGGACAGGTGGTTGCCGTACCCGGACACCAGATTGCCGAGATGGCCCTGGCGAAACTCTACCTGGTAACCGGAGATGAGAAATACCTGAAACAGGCCAAATTCTTTCTGGACAAACGTGGATATACTTCCCGCAAAGACGTATACAGCCAGGCCCATAAACCTGTCATTGAACAGGACGAGGCAGTGGGTCATGCGGTACGTGCTGCATACATGTACTCGGGCATGGCAGATGTAGCGGCCCTAACCGGAGACAAGTCCTATATAGAGGCCATTGACCGGATCTGGGAAAATATTGTCACAAAAAAATACTACATCACCGGTGGAATTGGTGCAACCAATCACGGAGAAGCTTTCGGCGCCAATTATGAATTGCCTAATATGTCTGCCTACTGCGAAACCTGTGCGGCCATTGGAAACGTATATATGAATTATCGGTTGTTCCTGCTGCACGGAGAATCTAAATATTTTGACGTACTGGAACGTACACTTTATAACGGACTCATATCGGGCGTCTCACTGGACGGCGGAGGCTTCTTCTATCCCAATCCGCTGGAATCCATAGGTCAGCATCAGCGTCAGCCATGGTTCGGTTGTGCCTGCTGCCCCTCCAATATCTGTCGGTTTATACCCTCTCTGCCCGGATACATCTATGCCGTAAAAGACAACAGTCTCTTTGTTAACCTTTTCATGTCCAATACGGCAACAACCAAAGTCGGCGGCAAAGAAATGACCCTGAGCCAACAAACTAATTACCCCTGGGACGGCAATATTAAGATTACCGTAGACAAAGCCACCGGCAAAAACGTAACCCTTAAGGTACGCATTCCAGGCTGGGTGGAAAACCAGCCGGTCCCCGGAGATCTTTATTCTTACGCAGACAACAGGAAACCCGCTTTCCGTATTATGGTGAACGGGGCTGAGGCAGCCGGAACCCTTTGTGACGGATATTTTTGTATTGACAGGAAATGGAAGAAAGGCGATTATGTTGAAGTACATTTCGATATGGAAGCCCGGACCGTTACGGCCAATAGAAATGTGGCTGCCGACAGAGGCCGTGTAGCCGTTGAAAGAGGTCCGGTAGTCTACTGTGCCGAATGGCCCGATAATGATTTTGAATTGCGCAGTGTGCTCATGAACCGTACTCCGGAATTCAAGGTTATTCCCGCCCCGGATAAATTATACGGTATTTATCAGCTGGAAACACCGGCACAGGTACTGGCCTACAACGAAGACGGCCGCCTGGTTACTAAAGAAGTTACCCTTACACTCATCCCCTATTATGCGTGGGCACACAGGGGTGCGGGATCCATGATGGTATGGCTCCCCTGGGAAGTCAGCGTAGTGAAACCCGCTACGCCGCCTTCTATTGCCTCATCAAGCACCATTGAAGCATCCCACAAAGTGGCTTCGCTATCGTCTGTTAACGACGGCCTGATCCCTGAGTCCGAACAAGATCGCTCTATACCCTATTATCATTGGTGGCCAAAGAAAAATTCCGTTGAATGGATTTCTTATGCGTTCAAAAAGCCCGAAATTGTATCCAAATCGGTTGTATATTGGTACGACGACGCCCCATGGGGAGATTGCAGGATTCCCGAAACATGGACGACTTATTATAAGGACGACTCCGGCGCCTGGCAACCACTGAACGGAGAAGTTAAGACTACAGCTGTAAAACTGGAAGTAAAACTTCCGGAAGAATATTCGTCGGGAATTTATGAATGGGAGATAAAATAATGAAAAAGTATTTACTTCTTATTGGTGCCGTACTGCTCCTGCACGGCACCGTTTCTTTTGCACAGGGAACAGCGGAAGATTATAAAAGAGCCTATTCTCTGGCCAAAACTTTCAGCCGCGAAAACGTTTACTGTTCCGACGTTATGCCCGTCTGGATAATAAACTCAAATTCATTCTGGTACGTCCGGAATACACCGCAGGGACGTATCTATGTGGTGACCGACGCCAATAAAAAGACACGAACCCCGCTGTTCGATCACAAGGTCCTGGCTGCCTCTCTTGCCCAAGCATCCGGAAAAGAAGTCCCCGCAGACAAGCTGATGCTGGAACGACTCCAGGTCAACCGTACCATGGATACCCTGAAGTTCATTTTTGAACGTCAGAACTGGACTTATTTTGTAAAGAAGAACAGCCTGAAAAATGAAGGAGAAATTTCCGTACCGCCTCCGGGTCCCCACTGGACAGTGGTTGACGAGGAAAAAAACGGGGCACCCGTTATTTCACCGGACGGCAAATATTCCGCCTATATCAAAGACAATAACATCTATATTATAGAGACCGCAACCGGTAAAGAAAAGCAGGTAAGTATAGACGGGACGGCCGGAAACTATTATTCATCGTACATTTCCTGGGCACCCGACTCAAAAAAACTGGCCGCCAATAAAATCAGGCCGGCAGAAAAGCGATTCATTTATTATGTGGAATCCTCTCCCGAAAGCCAGCTGCAACCCATTCTTCACCAGTTGGAATATGCCAAACCGGGAGACGAATTGCGGTTCAAGGTTCCGTGTGTGTTCAACATAGAGGACGGAACTTCCTATTCAGCTCCCGCTCAAGCTCTTTCGCCTCAGTACGAAGTAGGAAATCCCGAATGGAATAAAACGGGAACGGCCGTTCTTTTCGATTTTAACCAGCGCGGGCACCAACGTTACTGTATATGTGAATTATCTGCAGAAACCGGACAAATTAGAGCGGTTATTGAAGAAACAAGCAGTACCTTTGTAAATTATACCCGCTATTTCAGACGCGATCTGAAAAACGGAAATGAAATCATCTGGATGAGCGAAAGAGACAACTGGAATCATCTGTACCTGTACGATGTGCATACCGCCTCGGTTAAGAACCAAATTACCAAAGGGGAATGGTATGTCAGAGACATTGTCCGTGTGGACGAAGACTCCCGTACCATATGGTTCACGGCCAACGGGATGGTTCGGGACGAAGATCCGTATCTCATAAGATACTACCGGACAGGTTTTGACGGAGAAGGATTAACCTGCCTCACTCCGGAAGAAGGAACTCATCAGGCCTGGTTCTCAGACGATATGAAATACCTGGTAGACGTGTATTCTATGGTCGACAAAGCCCCTGTTGCCGTGTTGCGGAATGCCGCCGACGGCCGTATTATCATGGAGCTCGAAAAAGCCGATATCTCTGCATTACTTGAAAACGGATGGCAGGCGCCCGAAGTATTTACGGCTAAGGGGCGTGACGGCAAAACCGATATCTGGGGCATCATCATCCGTCCCGTGAATTTTGACCCTTCGCGGAAATACCCGGTGATAGAATATATTTATTCGGGACCGGGCAGCCATTATGTTCCCAAGAGCTTTATTCCCTATAACTGGAACATGACCTCCCTGGCAGAACTGGGCTTTATTGTCGTTCAGATTGACGGAATGGGAACATCGTTCCGTTCCAAAGCCTTTGAAGAAGTATGCTTCAGGAATCTGGCCGACTCCGGATTCCCCGACAGAAAGCTCTGGATCAAAGCCGCTGCGGAGAAATACCCCTATATGGACATTGACCGTGTAGGCATATTCGGTGCTTCTGCCGGAGGGCAGGAGTCCACAACAGCCGTGCTGCTTCATCCCGAATTCTATAAAGCGGCATATTCTTCGTGCGGATGCCACGACAACCGTATGGATAAAATATGGTGGAACGAACAGTGGCTGGGATATCCGGTAGGAGAGCAATACCTTGCGGGATCGAATGTCGAGAATGCCCATTTGCTCACACGTCCGTTAATGCTTGTTGTGGGAGAGATGGATGATAACGTAGATCCTGCTTCTACCATGCAGGTTGTAGATGCCTTGATCAAAGCCAATAAAGACTTTGAACTGGTTGTTTTGCCCGGGGTTCGTCACACAATGGGCGGCTCTTTCGGGGAACATAAAAGATATGATTTTTTTGTACGTCATCTTTTGAACGTAAATCCCCCCAAATGGCAGGAACTGGAATAATCATTTAACCATATACCCTATGAATAAAAAACTTTTGACCGGATGCGGCTTTCTGTTGTTCATGTTTCTTTTCTGCTCATGTACGCAGACCCCATCATCATCGGCTTCGGGATTGTATCCCGACAACTTCAAAGCAGAGAAGGACGGACAAAAAACCGGGCTGTATATTTTAAAGAACAGCCAGGGCATGGAAGTGTGTGTGACCAACTTTGGGGGACGTGTAGTATCCCTGATGGTTCCCGATAAAGAAGGTACGCCGCTTGATGTGGTCCTGGGGTTCGACAATGTGACCGATTATATAAACATTCCTACGGACTTTGGCGCTTCTATCGGCAGATACGCCAATAGAATAGCTAACGGAAGTTTCACATTGGACAGCACAGTATATGACCTTCCTAAAAACAATTTCGGACATTGCCTGCACGGAGGTCCCAACGGATGGCAATACAAAGTCTATGAAGTGGAAAAGGTAACCGACAGTTCCATTATTCTGGTGCTGCATTCCCCCGACGGAGACGAGTCGTTTCCTGGCAACCTTACGGCCAGGGTCACATATAACCTGACCGAAGACAATGCCCTTGAGATAGGATATGAAGCTACAACTGACAAGCCTACGGTCATTAACATGACAAACCATTCATATTTCAACCTGACAGGTAATCCGGTTAACAACATTCTTAGTCACGTTCTATATATTAATTCACAACTCTTTACGCCGGTTGGAGAAACGCTTATTCCCACCGGTGAAATGGTCCCGGTAGCAGGAACTCCCATGGACTTTACAACACCCAAAGCCATTGGAAAAGATATTGACAGCACCGGATTTGAGCAAATCAAATTCGGGAACGGATTCGATCATAACTGGGTACTTGACACCAAGGGAGATATGGGTACCGTAGCTGCTACCCTGTTTTCACCCGAAAGCGGTATAAAAATGGATGTCTATACAGACGAGCCGGGTATTCAGGTCTATTCAGGTAATTTCCTGAATGGGACTGTAACGGGAAAACGCGGCATAACCTATCTGACACGTGCGGCGGTATGTCTTGAAACACAACATTATCCCGATTCTCCCAACAAACCGGAATGGCCGTCTGTCGTTCTGCGTCCGGGAGAAACCTATAAGAGCCATTGCACTTATAAATTCAGTACCGTAACCTATTAATAATAATTCATATGCAACTATTAGACTGGATTGTGATAGGCATTTTTGCCATTGCGTTAATTGGGATTGTTCTGTGGGTGGTCAAACAGAAAGCGAATGATTCTAAAGATTATTTTCTGGGTGGCCGCGACGTTACATGGCTTGCTATCGGAGCCTCCATTTTTGCTTCCAACATAGGATCTGAACACCTTATCGGTCTGGCCGGTGCCGGGGCATCGAGCGGTATGGCCATGGCACACTGGGAAATCCAGGGCTGGATGATTCTTTTGCTGGGATGGGTGTTCGTTCCGTTTTATTCACGAAGCATGGTCCTGACCATGCCGGAATTTTTGGAACGCCGTTATAATAAAGAATCGCGTACCATATTATCCGTCATCTCGCTGGTAAGTTATGTGCTTACGAAAGTGGCCGTGACTGTTTACGCAGGAGGACTTGTTTTTCAGCAGGTATTCGGCATAGACGAACTTTGGGGCATCGATTTCTTCTGGATCTCCGCCATTGGCCTGGTTCTGATCACGGCCCTTTACACTGTGCTGGGCGGTATGAAATCTGTATTATATACTTCTGTACTTCAGACACCTATCTTACTTATTGGATCTGTTGTTATTGTAGTACTCGGATTAAGGGCCGTAGGAGGCTGGGACGAAGTGCTGGCGATTTGCGGAGCGACTCCCGTCAACGAATACGGCGACACTATGGTGAATCTTATCCGGAACAATAATGACCCCGATTTCCCCTGGCTGGGCGCCCTGGTGGGTTCTGCCATTATCGGGTTCTGGTACTGGTGTACCGATCAGTACATTGTACAGCGTGTTCTTTCCGGCCGTAATCAGAAAGAAGCCCGCAGAGGAGCCATTTTTGGAGCATACCTCAAACTGTTGCCCGTATTCCTGTTCCTTATCCCCGGCATGATAGCGTTTGCCATGTCACAGAAAGGCGTAATGATAAACGGACAACCCTTTGTACTTAATACGGCTGATACCGCTTTCCCGCAATTGGTAGCCACATTGCTTCCGGCCGGTTTAAAAGGGATGGTGGTTTGCGGCATCCTGGCAGCTCTCATGAGCTCCCTGGCTTCGCTGTTCAATTCGTCCGCCATGCTATTTACCATAGATTTCTACAAACGTTTCAAACCCGCAACACCTGAAAAGAAACTGGTCCGAATAGGACAGATTGCCACTGTTGTCATCGTGATCCTGGGCATTTTATGGATACCTGTCATGAAGAGTATCGGAAATGTTCTCTATGCCTACCTGCAGGATGTACAATCCGTTCTGGCTCCGGGTATTGCGGCAGCGTTCCTGATGGGGGTCATCTGGAAGCGTGCCAGCGCCAAAGGCGGTATGTGGGGACTGATTTCGGGTTTTGTAATCGGTCTTACCCGGCTTGGGGCTAAAGTATACTATTCCAGCGTGGAAACAGCCAGTCATTCCGGCTTGTTCTATTCTGTTTTCTATGAAACAAACTGGTTGTTCTTCTGCGGATGGATGCTTCTGTTCTGTATTTTGGTCATTGTGTTAGTGAGCCTCTTTACCAAGGCGCCACAACCTGCCATGATCCAGGGCCTGGTTTTCGGAACCGCCACAGCCGAGCAGAAAGCCGAAACAAGAGCCAGTTGGAATGCGTGGGATATTATTAATACAGTGATCATTCTGGGAATAACCGCAGCTTTCTATTGGTATTTTTGGTAATTTTGCGCCATGTTAGAATCATTAAAAGAAAATGTATTCAAAGCCAATATCATGTTGGTGGAATATGGTCTGGTGATCTTTACCTGGGGAAATGTTTCTGCCATTGACCGTGAATTGGGTCTGGTGGTCATTAAGCCCTCAGGAGTGAGTTACCGGACCATGACCGCCGATGATATGGTCGTGGTTGATATGGACGGAAAGGTGATGGAAGGGAATCTGAGGCCCTCTTCGGATACTCCCACCCACCTTGCTTTATACAGGGCATTCGAAGGGACTGGAGGCATTGTCCACACCCACTCCGCCTATGCCACTTCGTGGGCCCAGGCCGGGGTGGACCTTCCGAATATCGGGACAACACATGCGGATTATTTTCACCATGACATACCCTGTACCGGGGATATGACCCGGGAACAGATAAACGGGAATTACGAGTGGGAGACCGGAGCCGTGATCATTGAACGTTTCAGGGGTATTGACCCTATGCATACTCCGGGAGTACTTGTTAAGAATCACGGGCCGTTCACCTGGGGAAATGATCCGTTCAAAGCAGTGGAAAATGCCGTAGTGCTGGAGCAGGTGGCTAAGATGGCCGCTGTGGCATACTCAATAAATCCGGCACTCAAAATGAATCCGCTGCTTATTGAAAAGCACTTTGGACGCAAACACGGACCAGGGGCTTATTATGGACAAAAATAACCTTGAATGAAGAAGATCGCTTTTGTTGCGCCGGGCTTATTACTGTTTTTCTGTTTAGTTTCCATTAACATTCTTAAGGCGGGACCCGTATCGTACCGGTTCCGCCATTTTACTGTTGAACAGGGCATTGCCTCAAATACAGTAAGAACATTGTATCAGGATTCACGCGGTTTTATCTGGTTTGGCACCTCTGAAGGATTAAATTGTTTTGACGGACGGACTATTACCCGGCATAAAATTATATTTCCTTCCAAAAACGAATTCGGAACAGATTATATAGGAGCACTGCTTGAAGACAATACAGGAAATTTTTGGGTGGGAACAGAAATCGGGATTTATATATACGATGTTCGTCGGCAAACCTCCAAGAAACTCGAAGCGCAGACTGAAGACGGGGCGTCCATTAATTCACTGGTAAATAATATTATAACCGATAAAGACGGCAATCTGTGGATTTCATCGGAGAAACAGGGTGTTTTCAGATACAATCCCGGAACAGGCGCACTTACACTGTTCTCCATAGATGAATTCCAAAATTATATCCATACTATTTTAGTGGATTCGGAAAATAATATATGGATTTCAGGAGGTTACGAGCATAAGCTGGCAAAACTCGACAAGAAAAACGATGTCTTTGCCATCTTTCATCTGAAAAGCAGGGATCCCAGATTTGCGTCCCGTATCCTGGACATTTACCAGGATGCTGCGGGAAATTTCTGGTGCGGAACATGGGATGCCGGACTGCAGATCATGGATACTTATTCGGGAGAGGTTAAACCGTTCCTTATAAATCCCGACGGAAGCCGTATAATGCATATTCACAGTATCAGGGAAATTGCTCCAAACCAGTTGCTGATCGGGTCTGACGACGGCCTTACCTGGTTCAATTCGGCTACCGGAGAACATGCCCATTATATCCCCAGCGAAAAAGACCCGGCGTCTTTATCAAATAAATTCGTATACCCTATTCTGCTGGACAGAGAAGGAGGTATATGGATAGGGACCTACTATGGAGGCGTAAATTATGTTTCACCCAATAACGGACAATTTGAAGGAACTTCCTGTGCAGAATTCACTCATTCCGGAAGCGGGAATATTATCAGCCGCTTTTGTGAGGACTCACTGGGGAATCTCTGGATTGGATCTGACGACGGCGGGCTGATGTATTATTCGCCCCATAACGGAAAAGTAGTACACTATATGCCCCGCTCCGGAAAAAACAGTCTCTCATACCATAATGTGCACGCGTTATGTTTTGACGATGATGATCATCTTTGGATTGGAACTTATTCCGGCGGTCTGAATATTTTAAACACACAAACCGGAAATTTCAGGCATTATAAAAGAGATGACTCCGGTTACTCGCTGGATGATAACGGCATCTATTCCATCTTTAAGGATAAAGACAATAATATGTGGGTCGGTACAATGACGGGGCTAAATATATATGACCGCAAGACCGATGGATTCAGCCAGGTACGTGAACTAAATGTAATGACCGTTGATATCAAACAGGACACAGACGGTTATATCTGGTTTGCCACATTCGGTAAAGGCCTTTTACGTTATAACCCGGAAAACGCGGAATGGAAAACATACCTGGCAAGGCCGCTGGATCCCAGGTTGATGAGTAACCATGTAAACAGTATTTGTATTGATCAGCACAATCAAATATGGGTAGGAACAGAAGGAGGGTTGTGCCGGTATGATAAAGAGAAAGATTCTCTTCTTCTTTATTATCTTGATATCCCAAATAATAATATCCAATGCATTATCAGTGACAACGATCTTCTCTGGCTCACCACTTCTAACGGAATGGTTTGTTATTCGCCGGATAACGGTACGTTTAAATTATTCACCACTGCAGACGGCCTCCAAAGCAATTACTTTATTTTTAACGCAGGGTTAAAAACTTCTGCGGGAAAGATCTACTTTGGGTCCATTAACGGATTCAACTCGTTTTATCCCTACCGGATAAAGCCCAACGTTTATATGCCGCCCGTGATGATAACCCGTTTGGACATATCCAACAAAGAAGTGAACGTATCTGAAGACGGCCCTTTAAAAGAAACGGTAAGTTACTGTCCCGACATTGATCTTACCTATAAAGACAATGTGGTCACCATACAGTATGCCGCTTTAAGCTACTGTTCCCCCGAGCAAAATATGTATGCCTATAAACTGGAAGGATTCGATAAAGATTGGAACTATGTGGGGAAACAGAACCGGGTAACCTATACCAACCTGCCTGCCGGAGATTATGTATTTCATGTTAAGGGCTCAAACAACGACGGTCTGTGGAATGAAACGGGGACCACGCTCAATATTACCATTCATCCTCCGTTCTACCTCACGCTCCCATTTAAGATCCTTTACTATCTGTTGGCATTGCTTACCATTCTGGGAACCATCCGTTTCTTTGTGAATAACGCAGAAAAACGTCACAAAGAGAAGATCCAGATGATCAACCAGGAAAAGGAAGTAGAACTGCACAATGCAAAAATACACTTCTTCACTACCATCGCCCACGAAATACGGACACCTGTTTCGCTCATTCTGGCCCCTCTTGAAAAGATTATGTCTTCGGGCGATTCTGTTCCCGAATCCATTAAGGAGAACATAGACATAATTAACCGGAACAGCCAGCGTCTGTTGTTTTTGGTTAACCAGCTGCTGGATTTCAGAAAGATTGAACAAAACGGGGGAATGAACGTGCGCTTTACTTCCCAGAATATCTACGAACTGCTGATTGATGTCAAAGAGCGTTTCGATCCTACCATGATCCAGTCGGGCATTAACTTTGTGTTTAACTGTTCCACTACCGATCTGACAGCCATGGTTCATTATGAATCCATAATCAAACTGGTAAGCAATCTGTTAACAAATGCAGGCAAATTCGCTAAGAGCCGGGTGGAACTTTCCTGTACCGTTATGCCCGGCGGGAATGACTTCCGGATTTGTGTATCGGACGACGGATGCGGCATTAAAGACGAAGAAAAAGAATTGATATTCAAACCTTTTTATCAATCGCAGCAACATGTAGGCGGAACCGGCATAGGATTGAGCATTGTACACAAAATTGTTCAGTCACATAACGGGACTATAGAAGTAACATCCGAACCCGGGGGAGGGAGCGCATTTATTGTCACCCTGCCGCTTGCCCAGAACGGAACAGAAACAAAGCGCCCCAACGGAACGCAACAGGGACAAGACGAGTTGCCCCAGGATATTCTTTCAGAGGTGTCCCAGCTGGATCCGGGAAAAAACAAGCCCGTTATGCTGATTGTGGACGATAACGACCAGATGCTTCACTTCCTGGCAGACAATTTCTCGGACGATTACGGCATACTGACGGCCAAGGACGGTCACGAGGCTCTGGAATTGTTAAAAAATAATTCGGTATCTATCGTAATCAGCGACTGGATGATGCCCAACATGGACGGAGCAGAACTGTGTAAAGCAGTTAGAAATAATAAGCATACGAGCCATATTCCCTTTATTCTCCTGACGGCCAAAACAGGCAACGATGCACGGATAGAAAGCATGAACTGCGGAGCCGATGCCCATATAGAAAAACCATTTTCCATTCGCTACCTGAGAGCCTGTATAAGGAACCTGAGGGAACTCAGGAATATGCTCATGCATAAATATTCAAAAATGCCCCTTGTCCCCATCAGTTCTATAGCAAACAACTCTTGTGAAGAGCAATTCCTGAACCGGATGAACGAGGTCATTGAACAGAATTTTTCCAATCCGGAACTTTCGGTTGATTTCCTGGCCAGGGAGCTATGTGTAAGCCGTTCGGGATTATTCGCCAAAATCAAGAGCCTTACGGAAGTCACGCCCAATGAACTGATACAGATCGTACGCCTTAAAAAAGCGGCGGTCCTGCTGCTGGAAAATAAATACACGGTAAGCGAGATCAGCTATATGGTGGGCTTCAACAATCCCTCGTATTTTGCCAAATGTTTTCAGAAGCAATTCGGGATCAATCCCGGTGAATTCGCGCGCTCACAGAGATAATTTGTTTATTATTCAAAACCTCGTATCTTTGCACTACAACGGTTTCGAAAGGCCCTAAACGGCCCGCCGGATTAAAAGGGAATGCTGTGAAAATCGGCAACAGTTCCCGCTGCTGTAAGTTCCCGGGGTGTGATACCCCATGTGTTTTTGAATTCTTTGCCACTGACCGTAAGGTTCGGGAAGGCGTCAGGAACAGGAACAAGTCAGAAGACCTGCCTTTGTAACTCTGAGCATAATACTCCTGCGGAGAATGGGAGAATAAAGCGATCCTGAACACGATCTGCAGATATAGTATTATACTCAGAAATAGCGGTGAACTATCGTTTTATTTGATGTTTATACTATGAAAAAAAATCTTCTCATTTTCTGCTTCTGTACTGCGGTCATGCTGAACGCGTGTACTCCCTATGAAACCGTAACCTCGCACGTGATCACCTTCGAAGAGGCTCCGGAAAGTCTTCTGGCCAATTCACCTTACGGGGACAATCTCTATGACGGCTCCTATCCCGGATATGTCAATAACGTTACGGGACTTGGACTGGGTTATCTTTTCTCCTCTTTTGACTACGGCGGTTATCTTTTCACGACCTGGAACGGTGGTGCCGTTTCCCGCTGGAACGACACGGCAACGGAAGGCTACACCAACCAGTGCAGCGTGTATTATGAAAATCCGTATACCGGACAGGGAGGATATAACGGGACAGCCACTTTTGCGATTATCTATGTGGGTGAAAACTCCACGTTGTATTTTAAAGAACCCGGGGAGGAAAAAGTAATCGAATCCATATATGTGAACAACAGCACCTACACCGCACTGTCTATGATAAAAGGCGATGCCTTTGCTAAGGTCTTTAAATATGAAGACGGCGACTGGTTAAAGCTCATCTGTACCGGATTGGATGCAACCGGTAACGAGACCGGGCAGGTGACGTTTTATCTGGCCGATTTCCGCACTCCCCAGTCCGGAGGCGTGGTTACTTCATGGTCTAAAGTAGATCTTTCTTCACTGGGAAAGGTCCATTCCATAGCATTTACGATGGAAAGCTCCGATACGGGAGCCTGGGGCATGAATACTCCGTCCTACTTCTGTCTGGACAATATTGCAGTAAATATGGAATAATATGATAAAGCCTTTTTCCATTACCGCCTTGTTCTGTTTGTTTCTGTGCCTTCCGGCCTGTATGAAATACGGGCCGGCCGCAGAAGAGGAATTTGATGTGTCGGGAAAAGGGTTGTTTATTATTAACGAAGGCAATTTTATGTATGGGAACGCCTCACTTTCCTATTATGTTCCGGGAACCGGAAAAACCGAGAACGAGGTGTTCCTCCGCGCCAACGGGATTAATCTGGGAGACGTGGCCCAGTCTATGCAGCTCTACGATGGAAAAGGATATATTGTAGTCAATAATTCGGGGGTTATCTTTGTAATCGATCCGGTTACTTTCAAAGTAACAGGAACCATAACGGGACTGATCTCGCCCAGATACATTCATTTCATCAGCAAGAACAAGGCATACGTCACAGATCTTTATGCAGAAAAAATAACTGTCATCGATCCGCTTGCCTGCCGCATTACCGGCAATATACCGGTAAAAGGACACCCCTCTACGGAACAAATGGTCCAATACGGCAATAAAGTATTTGTCAGTTGCTGGTCATATGA